>VFQR01001953.1_pt1 | contig 14115 bp, 10 predicted proteins | sample 3512321 | NCBI WGS metagenome assembly VFQR01 (sample SAMN10412374, study PRJNA504923) | tailings metagenome | isolation source: Relicate 3 Philex TSF1 revegetated site | place: Philippines: Tuba, Benguet | collected 2017-08-29
CGCATTCCAGGCGAGACCGCGATGGCCGAGCAGCACGCCGCGCGGCCGCCCCGCGGCGGGGAAGGCGATCAGCGCGGGCTGGCGCGCGGCCGGCTGCCCGACCTCCTCGGGCGAACCGCCCGGACCGGGCTCGATCCCGCCATCGGCGCGCAGCACCAGACGCGGCTCGCAGACCGAAGCGAGATCGGCCGCACGGGCGGGCTCCGCCGGCACCGCGACCGCCTCCAGCGCCAGCGCGGCGAGCAGATGGATCAGCGCCGCCGCGCCATTCTCCTGCGCGATGAGCAGCCGGTCGCCGGCGCCGAGCCCCGCATCCCTGAGCCGCGCCGCCGCCTCCGCGATGCGCTGCTGCAAGGCGGCATGCGTGATGAGGGCCCCGCCCTCCCGCAGCGCGGGCGCCTCCGGCATCGCCGCCGCGCGCGCGGCCAGCAGCTCGCCGAGGCGGAGCCGCTGGTTGGACAGGAGTTCGGAGAGGCCCAGCATCGCGCGCGAGGGTAGGGAACAGGTTGCGCCCCTGCAACCTGCCGTGGCGGGCTACCCGGTGGCGCGCCTGCCCGCATAGCCGCGCGGCGGCTCGAGGTGCTTGCGGACGATGTTGCGGAGGATCTGCACCACCGCGACCGAGGTCTCGCCCTCCAGCCCGTCCACCAGGAACTCGGCCGAGAAGGCCATCGCCTCCAGCACGCCGGCCTCGAAGCAGCGGCGCAGCACGCGTTCCTCGGTTTCCGGCGCGTGCATCAGCGTGGCGTCGCCGAGCTTGGCGGCGAGCGCCGCCTCCACCGCGTAGCTGCCCCAGTTGGAGTTGGCGGCGGGGAAGACGAGGTCGGCGCCGACCGTGGTCGCGAGCTTCGCGCCGTGCGGCATGACGGCGATGGTCGTCTCGCGGATCGCGCCGAAGCCGGCCTCGTTGCCGTGGTCGCCGATGCCGATGGCGAGCGCCCCCTGCTCGCGCGCCATCGGCATCACGGCCGCGATGTCGGTGACGCCCCGGTTGATGCCGTTGGGTCCGGAGAGCGGCAGCCCCTTCGCCGCATAGATCGCGCCATCCTCGCCGGGTGCCAGCCGCTCGACGCCGATGATGGCGGCGGGCTTCAGCGCGGCCACGATGTCGCGCACCCAGATATCCGCCTCCCCCTGCGTCGCCGGCGAGCAGGCGATGGCGGCCCCCATGCGCGTCTCCAGCGCCTCCTTCACCGGCCGCTGGCTGACGCCGGAGGCGGTCAGCGCCGCCGCCATCACCTCCGCATGGTGCGGCTCCACCACGCAGACCGGGACGGCGCCGAGCCCGAGATGCAGCACGCGCGCCAGCGCCGCGGCGCCGGGCGGGCCATCGCTCTCGCCCTTCGGCATGGTCGGCATGTAGCCCGCGCCGGTCAGCAGGAAGACGACCTCCCCCGGCTTCACCCGCGCGAGCAGCGCATCGGCGATCGTCGTCGCGATCGGCCCGCCCGCGATGGCGCGCGCCGCCTCGTAGAGCGGGGCGAGGATGCCGCGCGGCCCGCCGGCATTCTTGATCTCCAGCGTGACGAGCTGGTCGAGGGCTTCGCCGAGATGGTCCATCAGAAGGGCCTCGCGCGAGGCGGGGCGAGGTAGCGCGCCGCGATGGCGTTGAGCAGCGTGACCATGGCGGCATTCGCCTTGGCCGGGATGCCGTCGCAATCCGCGATCACCCCGCCACCGCCGCCATCCGTCAGCCCGAGCCCGACGCCGACATAGTGCATCTGCTCCTCGACATCGGGATCGTGGCAGAGCGAGAGATCGTCCCGCCGCATCGCCAGCGCCGCCAGCACGCCATAGGTCGCGAGGTTGGAGGTGCTGCCGACCACGAGGATGTCGGTGGCCAGCGCCGAATAGATCCCGCCGCCGCAGGGTGTCGCCTGCGCCTGGTTGTGCTCGGGCATCCGCGCGATCAGCGCTTCCCGGATCTTCCCGAAACCCACCTCGTTGCCACCATCGCCGATGCCGATGGTGGTGCGGCCGAGTTCCCGCGCGGTGTTGAAGATGGTGTCCACCTTCGTCCGGAACGGATCGCGCCGCTTGCCATTGATGCCGTGGATATGCCCGTTGATGTTGCCGCCGAGCCGCTCGATCGCGACGAACAGATCGGCGCCCTTCGCGATCTCCTGCTGCTGCGCGGTGTCGTTCATCGCGAGCACGCCGACCTTCGCCGGCACGCCCCGCCAGCGGAGCAGCCCCTCGATCGGGGCGGCGCATTCCGGATCGGTCCAGATCTGCACGTGATGGCCGATCGCGGTGAGCGACGATGCCAGCGCCGTCGCGCCGAACGGCCCGTCATTCTCGCCGGCCGGCATGTGCTCGGGCACGGCGGCACCGGTGACGATGGCGACGGTGCAGGGCGCGCGATCCAGCGCCTGCGCCGCGGCGAGCACGAGCGGCAGGTCGGAGTGCTCGCGGGCGATGGTGTAGAGCCCCCATTTGAAGCCCCGTCCCCGCCCGCGCCCGCGGATCTCGACGGCGAGCAGGCGATCCATGTTGTCCGCGGCGATGTCCATGTGACGCCTCCTTGGTCCTTATGTCTCCCTCTCCCGCTCGGACGGGAGAAGGAGAAGTCTGCGCCGAAGCGACACGCCGCGTCTCAATCCGCCAGCACGCCCGCCTCGCCCGCCGGCCAGCTCGCAAAGGCCCGCTGCCCCTTCGCCAGCGCCCAATCCCCGGGCGCCACGAAGACCCGCATCTCGAACCCCGCATCGGCATGGAACAGCACGATCAGCCGATGCCCCTGGAACAGCACGTCGCCCACCACGCCCGGCAGCCCCGGCCCCTCTGGCGCCAGCCGCACCGATTCCGGCCGCACCGCCACCCGCACGCGGCCCGAGGCGGGCATCCCCTCGCCACGCAGCCCGAACCGCGCGCCCGCGATCTCCACCACGCCCTCGGCCGCCGACATCCCTTCCAGGATGTTCGTCGTGCCGAGGAAGGTCGCGACGAATTCCGAGGTCGGCCGCCCATACACCTCCGAAGGCTGGCCGAGCTGGCGGATCCTGCCCGCCTGCATCACCGCGATCCGGTCGGAGAGCGTCATCGCCTCCTCCTGGTCATGCGTGACGAAGACGGTGGTGATGCCCACGCGCTGCTGCAGCTGGCGCAGCTCCACCTGCATCTCCTCGCGGAGGTTCTTGTCGAGCGCCGAGAGCGGCTCGTCCAGCAGCAGGATCGCCGGCTCGATCACCATGGCGCGCGCCAGCGCCACGCGCTGCTGCATCCCGCCCGAGAGCTGCGCGGGGAACTTGTCCTCCGCCTGGCCGAGGCCCACGCGCTCCAGCGCCTGGCGGATGCGCGCGGTGGCCTCGGCCTTCGACACGCCGCGCACCTTCAGCCCGTAGCCGACATTCTCCGCCGCCGTCATGTGCGGGAAAAGCGCGTAGTTCTGGAACACCACGCCAAGGTTGCGCGCATGCGGCGGCAGCGCCGTGATGTCGCGGTCGTCTGTCCGGATCGTTCCTTCGTCCGGGATGAGGAATCCCGCGATCAGCCGCAGCAGCGTCGTCTTGCCGCAGCCGGAGGGGCCCAACAGCCCCAGGAACTCGCCGCCCCGCACGGTGAGATCCACGCCATCCACCGCCGCGACCGATCCGAAGCGCCTGGTGACGCGCTGCACATGCAGGCTTGATGCCATGCCGTCAAAAGCCCCGCCGATACTGCTTGAGCCCGTTGGTCACGATGCAGCGCATGAGATTGACGAAGCTCACGCTGACATCGCCCGGCATCCCATCCACCCCGTAGATGTGCCGCCCCGTCGAGCCCTCCGCGCTGTGCGCCGCGACATTGGCGGCGAGGATGCGCGCCTCCGTCTCCGGGTCGTGCGCGAGCTCGGGCCGCCGCAGCACGGCCGCCATCGCCGCGACCACCGCATAGGCGCCCCAGTTCGAGGTGTTGGCCGGCAGCAGCACATCCGTCGCGACGCGCGTCGCGAGCCGCTCGCCATAGGTCTTGTGCGCGACCACCGCCTCATGGATCAGGCCGAAGCCGATCTCGTTGCCGTTGTCGCCGGTGCCGAAGGTCGCGATGCCGCGCTCCGCCGCCAGGTCGAACAGGCTTTCGACCTTCGCCCGCTTCGCCGCGGCGGGATTGCCGGTGGCGTTGTAGGCGATGCCGTCCTTCGCGGGCCCGAGCCGCTCCACCGAGCAGATCAGCGTGGGGTCGAGCGCGTCGAGCAGCGCGGCCGCGTCCACCTCGCCCGGCGGCAGCGTCACCACATGCGTCGTGAACGCCACCTGCGACACGACATCGAGCGGGCGGATGCCGAGCCCCGCGGCGAGTGCCGTCTTCTCCAGGCTGTCGCGCGAATGATGGTCCGTCAGCAGGATCGGCACCGCGCCGGTCGCCTCATGGATCGCGCGCGCCAGCACCACCGCGCCGAGCGGCCCATCCGTCTCGCCATTCGGCATGAAGTCGTGCCCGCCCGCGCCCGTCACGATCAGCGCCACCCGCCCCGGCTTCGCATGGGCAAGGACCAGCCGCGCCGCGCGCAGCGAAAGCGGCCCGCCACCTTGCTTGACCACCGCCGCGTCGTAGAGCTTCGCGATGGTATCGCGCGAGGTCTCCGACAGCCGCGCCTCCACCGTCATCAGCCGGTCGAGGTTCCGGCACATGGTCTCGAGGTTCGGATGCGGCGTCATCGCGCGGCGGCCTTTCCCGACATCGCAGAGGTGGCGAAGCGTTCGAGCCCCACCAGCCACTCCACCAGCAGCATCACGCCCAGCATGAACAGCACGAGCAGCGCGCAGATCGCGGCGAGCGTCGTCGAGAGCCCGACCTCGGAGGCCTGGTTGAACAGCAGCGCCGGCAGCGTGATCGCGCCTGGCGCCGAGAGGAACAGCGAGATCGTGACGTTGTCGAAGGAGATCACGAAGGCCATGATCCCGCCCGCGAGCAGACCGGGCTTCAGCAGCGGGATCGTCACGTCCCACAGCACGCGCGCCGGCTTCGCGCCGAGGCTGAGCGCCGAATCCTCCAGGTTGCGGTCGAGCCGGAGCGCCGTCGCCTGGATCGTCCGCACCGCATAGGGCGCGCAGACCACGCCATGCGCGAGCACCGTCGGCAGCATCCCCTTGAGGATGCCGATCTGTGCGAAGTACTGGAGAAGGCCCAGCGCCAGCGCGAGTTCCGGCAGGATGATCGGCGACAGGAAGAAGCCGTTCAGCAGCGCCTTCCCCGGAAACTCCATCCGCGTCATCACCAGCGCGATCCAGAGCCCGAGCACCAGCGAGAGGATCGTTGCCAGCACCGCGACCGTCAGGCTGAAGCGGAAGGCCGCGATGAAATCGTCGAGCAGCAGGATCTCGCCGAACCAGCGGAAGGTGAAGCCCGCCGGCGGGAAGGACAGGAACGGCGTGGTGGAGATGCTCGCCACCAGCACCACCGCGATGGGGGCGAGGATGAAGATGCAGATCGCGACGATCAGCGCGTTGAACGCCCACCGCCCGATCATCGGTTGATGCCCCGCACCAGCCGGTTCTTCAGCACGCGGTCGAACAGCAGCGTCGTCGCCAGCACCGCCACCAGCAGCACGCCGATCAGCGCCGAGCCGAAGGCCCAGTTGAAGGTCGAGTTGAACTGCTGCAAGGCCAGGATCGGCAGGGTCAGCACCAGCTGCCCGCCGAGCAGGATCGGTGTCACGAAGGTGCTCACCGCCAGGATGAAGACCAGGATCGTCCCCGCCACCATCCCCGGCAGCGCCAGCGGCAGCACCACATCCACCACCACGCGCCAGGGCTTCGCGCCGAGGCTCGTCGCGGCATCCTCGAGCGCGACATCGATGGTCTGGAGGCTGCCCAGCACCGACAGCACCATGAAGGGCATCAGCACATGCGCCGTGCCGATGACGATGCCGGTCTCGTTGAAGATCAGCCGGATCGGGAACTCAATGACGCCGATGTATTGCAGGAAGGAGTTCACCAGCCCGCGGTTGGACAGCAGCACGATCCACCCATAGGCGCGCACGACGACGCTGATCAGGATCGGCGCGATGGTGATGAAGATCAGCAGGCTCCGCACGCCGGGCCGCGCCTTCCGGATATACAGCGCGAGCGGCACGCCGAGCAGCAGCGCCAGCAGCGAGGTCAGCGCGCCGATCCGGAAGGTGACCCAGAGCGTCTCCAGATACAGCTCGTCGGTGAAGATCGTGATGTAGTTCTGGAGCGAGAACCCCTCGCCGAACACGCGCCCGCGCTGCGGCACGGAGACGCTCATCCGCATCAGGTTGATCAGCGGATAGGCGACGAGCGCGAGGAAATAGAGCGTCGGCAGCGCCAGCAGCACCCAGCCGACCCAGGCGCGATCCCCCGCGCGCCGTATCGTGCTCCCGGCCACTCAGAGGGCCGCCCGGAATGCCACAGCGTCTCCCTCTCCCGCCTGGGCGGGAGAGGAAGAACGGAGCGCGTGCAGGCGCGGCTCCCCCATCAGCGCACCAGCGGCCGGATCTCCCGGTTCCACCGCGTCAGCCAGGCTTCCTGGTTGGCGTTGATCAGCGCCCAATCCCATTGGTGGCAGCGCTGCACCTCCTCCACCGTCAGGATCTCGCGCTGCAGCGCCTCGTCCAGCCGCACCTTCCGGTTCGCCGGAATCCACCCCTCTTCCTGCGCGAGCCCCGGCGCCAGCGCGGGATCGAAGAAGGTGCCGATCAGCTTCTCGATCAGCGGGATCTTCTGCGTCCCCTTCACGGGGTAGTAGGCCTGCGGATAGAGGAAGGCGCCTTCCTCGGGCATCTGGAACTGCAGGGGAATCCCAAGCCGCCGCACGCGCTGCGCGGTGTAGGAGTACCAGGGCAGGATGTTGCCGATGCCCTGCTGCACCTTCGATTGCGCGTCCGACGCGAGCCCGTAGAAGCCCGCGAGCCTCGGCGCGAGTTCCTTCATCCGGTCGAAGGCGACGTCCACCCGCGACTGGTCGCCGGTGAAGGCATGCGCGAAGGCGGCGAGGTGGATCTGCCAGTGATAGACGCCGCCCACCATCACCTGGCGGTTGAAGGCGCTGTCCCACAGCGCCTTGAACGACCGCGGCGGCTGCCGCACGGCCTGCTGGTTGTAGCAGATGCCCCAGGCGCCGAAATTGACGAAGGGCGCCCAGCCCTCCGGGTCCTTCAGGAAGTCGTGCACGTCGTCGATGTGGTCGATGCGGCTGTAGTCCACCTTCTCGAAGACGCCCTCGGCCCGGCCGATCAGCCAGGCGCCCTGGAAAACCACCACCACGTCCATGCTCGGCCGCGCGCGTTCCGCCAGCACGCGGTTCAGCAGCTCGGAGCCCGAGCCGAAGACGGGCACGCATTTGACGTTGTGGCGCTGCTCGAAATGCCGCAGCACCTGGTTGTAGAGCCCGCGATAGGAGGCACCGCCATTGGTGCCGATCACGAGTTCCACCGGCTGGCCGCGCGCGATGTTCGGCGTGGCCGTCACGATGCCGGCGGCCGCCAGCCCCTGGAGCAATCCACGGCGGGACGCGGGGAGCTTCGTCATCGGGACCTCCTGTGTGCGTTGCAAGATCACCGCATCACGCCGCAGGGGGGCCGCCCTGCCAAGGACGAAAAGGGGCGTCCGCGTGATGCCATGCGGGCATCGCCTGCAAATCCATCCCGTTGAAATGCATGATCCTCTTTACGCCCCGGGGGCCAATGCCTAGCCTCGCGTCATGCCGGCGGCCGATGGAGGATCCTGACCTTGGCGATCCGCCTGCTTGCCGGAACCGCTTTCCAGGACCGCCATCTGGTCGCGGTCAACGATGCGCCGGCGCTCACCGCGCATGACCGCCTGCGCGATGCGCTGCGCCAGGGCGCGCCGCGCGCGATGGATCTCTTCGCCGAGCCGCATCTCGACCCGCGCGAGGGCCCGCCGCAGCGCGCCAGCTGGTATGGCGAGGCGAGCGCCGATCCCGTCCCCGTCTCCAGCCTCGCCACCACCCAGCGCCTGATCGCCGAGCAGGCGCTGCGCGAGAGGCTGGAAGCGCTCGTCCCCCTGCTGGCCGACCCGGCCACCGCCCCGCTGGTGCAGGCCGCGCTGCTGGTCCCGAGCACCGAGGACGTGCTCTGGACCGGCGAGGCGCCGATCCTCGTCAACTGGGGCGTCGTCCCCGCCGCGATCGAGCGGTCGCCCGAAGGGTTCGGCGCGCATTTCGCCGCCACGCTCGGGCGCTTCGCCCCGCCCGGATTCACGCCCTTTCCGAGGCCGGTCCTCGGCGCGCCGGTCGGCGCGCCCGTGGCGGCGGCCGTGCCGGTCGCCGCCGTGCCCGTGGCCGCCGCGGCGCCGGCCGCCGCCGCGCCGGGCACCTGGCTCGGCGCCGTGGGCGCGACGCTCGCCGCCGTCGCGATCGTGCTGCTGCTCTCCGGCGTCGCGCTGGTCGCCGGCTACTACATAGGCTGGAACCGGCTCGTCGCCCGGCTGCAGGCCGAGACGCCGCCGCCGATCGATCCGTCGCTGGAGGCCGATATGCGCCGCCTCCAGGAAGGCGTGAACGAGGGGCTGCGCCAGCGCATCGCCCGGCTCGAACAGGGGCTGCAAGGCGATGTCTGCATCGCGGAGGCCGGCCCGCTCCCCGCCCTGCCGCCGGCCCGGAACGCCCCCGGCGCGCCGGGCGTGCCCACGCCGCCCGGCCAGGCGGAGGCGCCGCGCCAACCCGCGATCCCCCCGCCGCCCGAGCAGCAGCCCTTGCCTCCCTCCGCCCCCGCCGGCCCCGAGGGCCAGGCCGGCCGCGCCGAGAACCTCGCCGACGCGCTGGACCGCTCGGTGGTGCTGATCGTGACGCAGCGCGGCGATGGCCAGCGCGGCGTGGGCATCGGCACCGGCTTCGCCATCACGCCCGACCTCGTCGTCACCAACCGCCATGTGATCGAGGGCGCGGCCACGATCTATGCCGCGAACCGCGCGCTCGGCCGTCCGACCCAGGCGCAGATCGTGGCGCAGACGCCGGACCAGGAACCCGGCCGCCCCGATTTCGCGCTGCTCCGCCTGCCCGGCGCGCAGCTCGCGCCGCTGCCCGTCACGACGGAGGTGGATCGCCTCGTCCCCGTCGTCGCCGCCGGCTTCCCCGGCTTCGTGCTCGGCGAGGACGACGATTTCCGCCGCCTGCTCGGCGGCGAGGCCGGGGCCATCCCGCGCGCGCATCTGACGAGCGGGGAGGTCAGCAGCCTCCAGCCGCTGCGCGGCAACACGGTGGTGATCCACACCGCCGCGATCAACCGCGGCAATTCCGGCGGCCCGCTCGCCGATCGCTGCGGCCGCGTCGTCGGCATCAACACCTTCATCCGCACGGATCGCGAGGTGGCCTACCGTGCCGACTACGCGCTGCCGGTCGCGATGCTGATGCCCTTCCTGCAACAGGCCGGCGTGACGCTGGCGCCCGCCACCGGCGTGTGCCAGCCCGAGCGCGCCGCCGCGCCCGCGCCGCCCGCCGCCGCGCCTGCCACGCCGCCGGCCACGCCACCCGCCGCGCCGCCAGCCGCACCACCCGCGTCACCTCCTGCCGCGCCTCCGGCGTCCCCGCCGGCCGGCGCCGCCCCGCGCTAGCGCATCGCCGTGGCGCAATTCGTCCGCGACAGCGACCTCGCCCACCGCCGCCCGATCGAGCTGCTCGACGGGCCGGTGCAGTCCTATCGCCCGCAGCTCGTCGCGCATCTCCAGCGCCAGGGCCTTTCGCGCCACGCCCATCTCTTCCCGCAGCTCACCCTGCGCGGCGACCGCCTGCTCGCCTTCACCGAGGCCGAGGGCGCCGTCACCCCCTATGACCGCCTGCCGCCCGAGGACCAGGCGCAGGCGCGCGAGGCGGTGCGCGCCATGCTCGCCGATCTCGAACGCGAAGCGCGGAGCCTGCGCGCCAGCCCCGACAGCACGCGGCAGAGCCTCGGCATGGTGCTGGAGGCCGCGCTGCGCGGCTCCACCCTCTCCGACATCCATCGCATCGCCGGCGAGGAGCAGGACCACTATGTCCTCGCCGGCTGGGGCCTGCGCGAGGTCGAGGGCGCGCCGCCCATCCCCGACCTGCTGGCCCTGCTGCGCCCGGCGGCGCCCGTGGCGGCCATGGCGCCTGGCGCGCCGCCGCCACCACCACCCGCCGCGCCGGCGATCGCGGCGCCCCTCCCGCCCCTTGGCCCGCCCCCGGCCCCGCCGCCGGTCGGCGACCCGCCCTCCTGGCCGCTGCGGCTGCTGGCGCTCGCCGCGATGCTGCTCGGCTTCGGCCTGCTCGCCGCCTGGCTGCTGCCGATGGCCGTCGTCGCGGCGATCGCGGCGCTCCGCCTGCCGGCGCCCCCGCTCTGCGAATTGCCGCCGGCCGGCCTCGCCCTGCTGCCGGGCCAGGAGGAGGAAGCCCGCCTCCGCGCCCGGCTCGCCGAGCTGGAACGGCTCTACGCCGGGCGCCTGCTGCAATGCCGGCTCGCCCAGGCGCCGCCGCCGCCCGCCGCGCCGCCCCCGGCCCCACCGCCGCAGCCCGCGCCGGCCCCCGCCCCGCCACCCTCCCCGCCGCCCCCGCGCCAGGATGATTTCGGCCTCGACCGCCGGCTGGAGCGCGAGGGCGCGCAGCGCGGCCAGGTGCAGGTCTCGCTCGCCTGGAACGGCCCGGCCGATCTCGACCTGCACGTCACCTGCCCGGATGGGCGGCGGATCAACTTCCAGCAGCCGACGAATTGCGGCGGCACGCTGCAGATCGACATGAATGCCGGCGCCCGCAATTCCGACGAGCCGGTCGAGGACGTGATCTGGCCCGGCACCCCGCCCTCCGGCCGCTACCAGGTGCAGGTCCACTACTACGACCATGGCGCCCGCCGGACGCCCGTCCCCTTCGTCGTCCGCCTCATCAACGGCGCCGAACGCCGCGAGGTCCGCGGCGTCGCGAACGGCCCGAACCCGCAGCAGGTGCTGGAGTTCACGGTGCCATGACCCGCCTCGCCGCCTGGTACCGCCGCCACCCCTTCCTCATCGGGCTCGCCGGCGCCTCCCTCCTCATCGGCCTGCCGCTGGCCATCGCCGCCGCCTGGTTCGGCGTCTCCCTCGCCATGGCGGCCGGCGATGGACGGCTGCGCGACGCCTATTGCCGCCTCGCGCCGCAGGACGACACGCTGCGCCAGCAGGAACTGGAACTGCGCCGCCGCCTCGCCGACCTCGAATCCCGCCACGCCCAGCGCCTCGCCCTCTGCGAGCCCTGCGCCGAGCAGGAGGTGGTGGACGTCGCCATCGTGATGGACACCTCCATCTCCATGAACTGGCCCGCCACCATGGACGCCGCCGCCGAGGCCGCGCGCATGGCGCAGATCGAGCGCGAGGCCGGCGCCATCACCACCCAGCCCGGCCAGGAGCGGTTCCAGCGAGAACTCACCGCCACACCCCCCGGCACGGAACGCATGCAGCGCGCCCGCGAGGCCGCGCTCGCCGCGATCGGCGAACTCCCGCCGCATGCCCGCGTCCGCCTCTTCTCCTTCTCGACCTTCGCCGAAGACCAGGCGGTGGCGACACAATGTCGCATCACCGATCGCGGCGGCTTCGACGGCACCGGCCGCCCGGCGCTGCAACAGGCTCTCAACGCGCTGCGGCCCGACGCCTCCGGCACGCCGCTTGCGCTCGCCATCGAGCAGGGCGCCGCCGCCGTCCGCACCCGCCCCGCCGGCACGCCGGGGATGGTGCTGATCGTGACCGATGGCGTGGACACCTGCCGCGGCGATCCCTGCGCCGCCGCGCGCGCCGTGCGCGCGGCCGATCCGGGGCTGACCATCAGCGTGGTGGACATCGCCGCCAATCCGGGCCTCGCCTGCCTCGCCGAGGCCACCGGCGGGCGGCTATTCTCCCCGGCAGCCGGGGCCGATCTCGGCCGCGCGGTGGCGGAGGCGATCCGCCAGCCGCGCAGCAACTGCATCCCGCGTCCGTTGCGCGCGGGTTGATCGGGGAGTCATGATCCAGCCTGCGTCCAAACTCCCGGGCCTGCTGCGTGACGGTCGCGAGGCCTCCGTCCCGCTGATCCCCAATTCCGGCATCCAGTTCCTCGACATCCCGCTCGACCTCGGCTCGCTCGATTTCGAGCGCGGCTGGTTCGACCTGCCGCGCGAAAGCGGCCTCGCCGCGCTGCGCGAGGCGCGCCGCACCGAGGACGGGAGGAACTGGATTTCGGTCGGCGAGACGCCGCCGAAAAGCTTCGAATCCCGCGACCCCGCGCTGTTCCAGCCGGCGCTCGAGGAAGCGCTGCTGCCTTTCCTCAACGAGTGGATTCCGGTCCCCTACCTGCTGCGCCAGGCCGATGGCCCGCCCGATCTGCGCAAGCTCGACCACGGTCCGCAGAACTGGGCGCGCATCCGCATCGTCCAGCTCACAGAACGCGAGCCCGAGGGCTACACGCACCGCGCCGTCCTCGCCTTCGACACCACGACGCAGGAGGCCGGGCGGCGCGACTTCCTCGCGCCCCGCGCCGGCGAGCGCGGCATCTTCGTCCTGGGCACCACGCTGCGCGAACTCGCCTGGCTGCTCGCCGGCCGCCCCGGCGCGGATGGGGCGCCGAAACCGTCCTGGGTCGCCAACTGGGTCGAGGAACTCTATCGCAAGCGCGACCACACCGGCGAGGCGCTCGATCCGCGCAGCGCGATCGGCAACCGCCATCTTGCCTGCTACCTCACCCTGCTCGGCGCGCTGGGTGCGACCGGCATGATGCCGCGCGTGGAGCTCGTGGACCTCCGCACCGCCGAAAGCACGCCCGGCGGCTACATCGACGTGGACCTCGTCCTCGACCTCGGCAATTCGCGCTCCTGCGGCTTCCTCGTGGAACGCGCCCAGGGCCGCCCCTCGCTCTCGGACGGCTATCGCCTCGCGCTGCGCGATCTCTCGGCGCCCGAGCATGTCTGGGACGAGCCCTTCCAGAGCCGCCTCGAATTCTCGAACCACCATTTCGGCAATGACGACCATTCGCTCGATGCCGGCAGCGACTACGCCTTCTACTGGCCGAGCCCGGTGCGCATCGGCCCCGAGGCCGCGCGGCTTTCCGCGCTCAGCATCGGCGCCGAGGGCCAGACCGGCCTCTCCTCCCCGAAACGCTATGTCTGGGATGAGCGCGAACGCCTCACCCCCTGGCGGCCGAACCCCGCCACCTCGCAGGGCGTCGGCCAGCTCATCGGCCACTACCTCAACCACCTGACGCCGGATGGGCGGCCGCTCTCCCTCGCGCAGGGCGGCGTCTCGGCGGTGCGCGCGCTGTTCTCCCGCGCCTCGCTGTTCAGCCTCTTCCTGCTCGAAGTGCTGTTGCAGGCGCGCAGCCAGATCAACTCCTACGCCGCGCGCTATGGCCGGCAGGACATCGCCGCGCCGCGCCGCCTCGCGAGCGTCATCCTCACCGTGCCGCCCGCGCTGCCGGTCGAGGAACTCGCGCTGATCCGCGACCGCGCCGACCATGCCGTGCGGCTGCTGTCGGACGTGACCAACGGCATCGCCGCGAGGCCGCGCAGCGGCGCCGCCAGCACGGGACAGCCGGTCTTCATCCCGGTCGAGGCCAAGCTCGACGAGGCGACGGCGACGCAGATCGTCTATCTCTTCGACCAGATCAGCCACGTCCATCGCGGCGACGCGCCGCTCTTCCTCGATCTCGTCGGCCGCCCGCGCGCCCTTGCCCCAGCAGCCGCGCCGGTGCCCTCCGTCCGCATCGGCTCGATCGATGTCGGCGGCGGCACCACCGACCTCGCCATCCACACCTTCACGCTGGAGGACAATGTCGTCGTCCCCCGCGAGGATTTCCGCGAAGGGTTCCGGGTCGCCGGCGACGACGTTCTCGAGCAGGTGGTGATGCGCCATGTCCTGCCCGCGGTCGCCGAGGCGATGGCCGCCGCCGGCGCCGGCGAGGAACGCGCCCGCCGCTTCCTGATCTCGACCTTCCGGGTCCCCGCTTCCAACGAGCCTGAGCGCCAGGCGCGCCGGCTCGTGCTCGGCCATGTCCTCGCCCCCGCCGCGCTCGCGCTGCTGAACCGCTACGAGAGCTGGACCCCGCTCGCCAGCGGCGGCGTCGCCACGCTGACGCTGCGCGAGCTGCTCGGCGAGAATGCCGCGCGCCTTGCCGCCCGCCCCGTCGCCGGCACCAGGCCCGCCGATCCGCGCGCCCGCGCCGCCGCCTGGTTCGACGAGCGCGCCGCGCAGGAAGCCG
>VFQR01001954.1_pt1 | contig 14113 bp, 9 predicted proteins | sample 3512321 | NCBI WGS metagenome assembly VFQR01 (sample SAMN10412374, study PRJNA504923) | tailings metagenome | isolation source: Relicate 3 Philex TSF1 revegetated site | place: Philippines: Tuba, Benguet | collected 2017-08-29
CTTTTTTTTCCTTCTTTTTTTTATAAAAAAAAGAAGGAAAAAAAAGATCAAAAAGAATGAAAAAGCAATAAAAAATGCTAGATTTTTAGAATAAACCTAAAGTTAAAGAAATATCAATAGGTAACGCTGCACCAATTCCTAACCAAATAGCAGCAACCGTACCAATTAAAAAGACGGTTGTAGCAACTGGACGACGAAAAGGGTTTTGAAACTTATTGATATTTTCAATAAACGGTACAGTAAGTAATCCAGCTGGAACAGCTGCCATTAAAAGAACACCTAACAGTTTATTAGGAACAACACGTAAAATTTGGAAAACAGGATAGAAATACCATTCCGGTAAAATTTCGAGAGGTGTTGCAAAAGGATTTGCTGGTTCACCAATTGCTGCTGGGTCTAAAACAGATAAACCAATAACGCAAGCAAAAGTCCCAAAAATTACTACTGGGAAAATGTAAAGTAAATCGTTAGGCCATGCTGGTTCACCATAATAATTATGCCCCATGCCTTTTGCAAGTTTTGCGCGTAATACGGGATCTGATAAATCTGGCTTTTTAGTAACTGCCATAAAAAATCTCCATTAATTTTTATTGTCTCCTGAAAAATAAAAGTTAAACTCGGAAAGTTTACCTTGAATGTCTTCAGCTTTTTTTTATTTTTTTCATGCCTTTCTTTTTTTTTATAAAAAAAAAGAATGAAAAGAAATGCTTTGCATTTCTTTTCTCAGGGTTTTGTTTCTTTTTTTTTTTAGAAAAAAAAGAAACATCCCTTTTTCTTTAAAATTTTTTCTCAGTTTTTTTTTAACCAGCTTTTATCTCGGCCTCGTAGAAAAACGATGTTTTTATGACGAAATTAAAAAAAAAAGAGATAAACACTGTTAAGCTTAAAACGATGTTTGAATTGAAAGAATACATTACATGAAAAAAAATATAAAGTTAATAAGGTTTGATAAAAACTTGAGAGTCCTTTTTTGTTTACTCAAAGTAGCATACAAATGAAAGAATTGAGTCAAAAGAACCCATTGTAGTTTTTAAGGTTTTTTTATTCCGTTTTTTTAGGTTTGGAATAACCTAAAAAAACGGCTTTTAAGTTTAAGAAAAGCAAAAAAATATCATGAAAAAAAATTCTTTTTTTTTCAAAGCTTTTCTTTTTTTTAGAACTAGCTTTTTTTAAAGTGGTCCAGAAATACCTTGTTTACGAATCATTAAAAAGTGCATAAGCATGAAAACAGCTGTAGCAAGTGGTAACACAAAAGTATGAAGACTATAAAAGCGCGTTAATGTTGATTGTCCAACACCAACACCACCACGTAAAAGTTCAACTAATGCAGGCCCAACGACTGGGATAGCGTCTGGAACACCCGTTACAATTTTTACAGCCCAGTATCCAATTTGGTCCCAAGGTAAAGAATAACCAGTTACCCCAAAAGAAACGGTACAGACTGCCATAATTACACCAGTCACCCAAGTAAGTTCACGAGGTTTTTTAAAACCGCCAGTTAAATATACGCGACAAACATGAAGAATCATCATAAGAACCATCATGCTTGCAGACCAACGGTGAATAGATCGGATTAACCAACCAAAATTCACTTCAGTCATAATGTACTGAACTGAAGCAAAAGCTTCAGCAACTGTAGGGCGATAGTAAAAAGTCATCGCAAATCCTGTTGCTACTTGAACCAAAAAACATGTAAAAGTAATACCACCAATACAATAGAAAATATTTACATGTGGTGGAACATATTTACTAGAAATATCATCTGCAATAGATTGAATTTCTAGACGTTCTTCAAACCAATCATATACTTTACCCATAAAGAAAATTCAAAAGTTTGTAACACGCTGTTTTATATAACAATTTAAAAAAATGAATTTTCTTCTCCTACAAAAAAAAGGTTGAAAAACACTATTTTTTTATAAAGGAAAAACAAATTCGATCTAAAATGTTTTATAAAGAACTTTCAGCATGAAAACTAGGTAGACCACAATTAGGCTAAAATTTTTTGATTCCGTTTTTTTTTTCTTTTTTTTAAGAATCATTTGAGTTTTTTATCCAAAAACTTTTTTAACAAAAAACGGGTTCCACCCTGAGAAAAAAATGCAAAGCATTTTTTTCTCTAGGCATGAAAAAAAAATTCTTTTTTTTTCAAAAGCTTAAGAAAAGAAAGGCATGAAAAAAATATTTTTTTTCAAACCTTTCTTTTCTTTAGAAATCGGTCCCTAAAAAAAAAAAGCTTTGCATTTTTTTCTTAAGTAAACCCTTTTGATCTTTTTTTTTTCAAAAAAAAAGAAGCAAAAGAGAAGCAAAAAAAAAGTAAAAAAAAAGTAAAAAACAGTGTTTTTTTATTAACTTGTTTTAGTTTGTTGACCATTTTGTATCCACAGCTACTTGGTCAACAAGTCCATACTCTTTAGCTTCTCGAGCAGACAAAAATTGATCTCGATCCATGTCACGAGAAACACGACTTAGTGTTTGACCTGTTCGTTCAGAATAAATTCGGCCTACTTGGCGTCGAATTCGCATAACTTCTTGAGATTCCGAAAGAACTTCTGAAGCTTGACCTTGACTTCCACCTTCGGGTTGATGAACCATAATCCGAGAGTGTGGTAAAGCAATCCTTTTTCCTCGATCACCGCCAGCTAAAATAAAAGAAGCCATCGAAGCTGCTGTTCCAACACAAATCGTTGTGACTTCGGATTTAATATAATTCATTGCGTCATAAACGGCAATTCCGCAGGTTACTGAGCCCCCTGGTGAATTAATATAAATATAAAGTCCTTTATTTTGTTCTTCAGCATTTAAATATAACATAATACCAATAAGTTGGTTAGCCAACTCATCATCTAATTCTTGACAAAGAAATAAAACACGTTCTCGGTATAAACGATTATAAAGATCTACCCATTGAGCTGAGGGCTCGCCAGGTAATCGGAATGGTACTTTAGGAACACCAATAGGCATAATTATTAATAAGGTTTTACTATATAAATAAATTTTTATTTTTCTGAAGTTTTTATTAGTATATGAAAACTAAAGATCTAATTCTCAGTATACTCTAAAACACTTAAAAATCAAACCTAAAATTAAAAAATTTTTTTTAATTATAGACATTTTTAGTTCTTTTTTTTCTTTTTTTTTTAGAAAAAAAAAGAAAAAAAAGATTAAAAAGAAATCAGAAAATTTAAATTTTCTAAAAAAAACTTTGTTTTTTTTATAGATACAGAAATTAACTTACTAATCTAAATTTTGCTAAAATTAAAAAAGTTTTAACTTATAAAAAATAGTCTTTTTTAGGGGGTTAATGGTAAGAAAGACAGCAAAAAAAAATATTTTATATATTTGATCTTTTTTTTTATAAAAAAAAAAGAAGGAAAAAATAGACTTTAGTAAATTAAAGGAAATATAACATGAAATTAGCTTATTGGATGTATGCTGGCCCAGCACATATAGGAACTTTACGAGTTGCTAGTTCATTTAAAAATGTTCATGCAATTATGCATGCTCCTTTAGGTGATGACTATTTTAACGTTATGCGTTCTATGCTAGAACGAGAGCGAGATTTTACACCTGTAACAGCAAGTATTGTTGATCGGCATGTATTAGCTAGAGGATCACAAGAAAAAGTTATTGAAAATATTACACGAAAAGACAAAGAAGAAAATCCCGATCTAATTATCCTAACACCTACTTGCACTTCAAGTATATTACAAGAAGATTTACAAAATTTTGTAAATCGTGCAGGTTTAGATTCAAAATCAGATGTAATTTTAGCGGATGTGAATCATTATCGTGTGAATGAATTACAAGCTGCAGACCGTACTCTTGAACAAATTATTCGGTTTTATTTAGAGAAAGCTCGGAGTCAATATAACGAGCCTTTAAGAAAAACAGAAAAGCCCTCTGCAAATATTCTTGGGATTTTTACATTAGGCTTTCATAATCAACATGACTGTCGTGAATTGAAAAGACTACTTACTGATTTAGGTATCGTAATTAACCAAATTCTTCCTGAAGGCGGTTCTGTGACAAATATTAATGAATTACCAAAAGCTTGGTTTAATCTAATACCTTATCGCGAAGTTGGTTTAATGGCAGCAAATTATTTAAAAAATGAATATGATATGCCTTATGTTGCTGTTACACCGATGGGATTACTTGATACAGAAAATTGTATACGAGAGATCGTTGATATTGTAAAAAGTTCTGATACCTCTTACAATTTTGATTTTGAAACGTATATTGATACCCAAACTCGTTTTATTTCTCAGGCGGCATGGTTTTCTCGATCGATTGATTGTCAAAATTTAACAGGAAAAAAAGCCGTAGTCTTTGGAGATGCCACTCATGCCGCAAGTATAACTAAAATCCTTGCTCGAGAAATGGGAATCCGGGTTTCTTGCAGTGGTACGTATTGTAAACATGATGCCGATTGGTTTAGAGAACAAGTAGATGGTTTTTGCGATGAGGTTTTAATTACTGATGATCATACTCAAGTTGCTGATATGATCGCTCGAATTGAACCTGCAGCAATTTTTGGGACACAAATGGAACGTCATATCGGGAAAAGATTAGACATTCCTTGTGGCGTAATCTCGGCTCCAGTTCATATTCAAAATTTTCCTTTAGGTTTTCGTCCTTTTTTAGGATATGAAGGTACAAACCAAATTTCTGACCTTGTGTATAATTCTTTTACTCTCGGGATGGAAGACCATCTCCTAGAAATTTTTGGTGGCCACGACACCAAAGAAGTTATTACCAAATCTTTATCGACAGATTCTGATTTAGCTTGGGCTCCTGAAGCTTTAACAGAATTACAGCGAATTCCCGGTTTTGTGCGTGGAAAAATAAAACGTAATACAGAAAAATTTGCTCGGGAAAAAAATTGTAATCTCATCACATTGGAAATTATGTTTGCAGCAAAAGAAGCCGTAGGAGCATAAACTTTCAGTTTTATTTTCTAAAAAATTAAATAAAAATTTTCTAAACTAACAAAACCCAAACAAGTTATTTTTTAATTTGTGATTATTTTATTACTCCAAAAAATAACTTGTTTGGGTTTTGTTCCAAATGAAATCTATTCTAGTTATATGTAGCACAATAAATCGCGGAGGGAGATTTTTATTGCTAGTAGAGCTAGATGAAACATCTAAAATGGCTTTAGTTGTAAACTTAAATATTAAAAAATTTACTACAATACTGTACGTTTGTATTCTATTAATTACATAGTAATTTATTTTAGTGGTATTTGTTTAAAACTATGAGGTAACTAAAACTACCGAATAAATTTTTATATTTTTTAACCTTGAAAACTTGGAAATTACAAAAAAAAACTACACCATAAAATTTTCTGCTTTAACCTTATATAAAAATTTAAGATATTAAATTTTATATGCAACTTAGCGTAGTTTAGTTTTACTGTCTTACCGTAAAATATTTTATTTTTAACAATACGAATATGTTTCTAAGAAGACCTATTCTGGTCAGAGCTTTTTGATCTTTTTTTTTTTAGTTCTTTTTTTTCTTTTTTTTTCTAAAAAAAAAAAGAAAAAAAAGATCAAAAAGAAGCAGAGTAAATGCACCTATACGTGTCATAAATGGTGGCGCGCGGCAAACTCCATAAATAGTCAGTACTCAAAGTTGGGATAGCTCTAATGCAAAGATTGCAATTACGTATAAAAATCGCTCAAAAAAAACTATAAAATAAGCAAATTATGTATGATCCTTGCAAACCTCACATAAATCATCAAAATATTACTCCTTATATACAATTAGGTGTCATCAAAATTCGATGTCGTGCAACAAAACGCTCGCTTTTTTCGGAGTACAGAAATATGCTCGTTGGGGTTCAAGACTTTAAACAAAATTTAGAGGAATCGACGTGTCTTTACCCTAAAATTCTCGCAGATGATAAAGAATAAGGTTTAGACGTATTTGAATACTCTATTTTAGCTTCAGAAAATCTTTTTTCTGACGACAACTTTAGAAAACAAGAATTATTAAAACATAAAGAAGCTTGGTCAGGTTATTTATATATAAAGTAGTTTCTGTTATTTAAGCTTGAGTTTTAATTTCGACTTCTAAAGAAAATAAAGGTTTTTTCAGAAAAATGATTCGAATAAAAAAACGGAATCAGGAAAACTATTTGAATTTAAAAACGGGATGTTTCTTTTTTTTTTTAGAAAAAAAAAGAAACAAAACCCTGAGAAAAGAAAACTCTTGAAAACCTCTTCTAAAATAAGCGGGTAACGCGAGTCGAACGCGCGACATGCACCTTGGCAAGGTGCCGCTCTACCACTGAGCTATACCCGCAGACCGGTGACTTGGCACACTTTAGATTATGAACCTGAAACAAAAACAGTGTTTAAGAAGCTAAATATTTTGTTATTTTATTTTCTTCACACATATGTTATCAGACTTTTATCTAAAGTGCAAGACATGGGCTTTTAATAAAAGTTTGTTCTTTTTCTAAAAAAAATAAAAGCTTCCAGCTAGAGAAAATCAAGGCAGAGCCTTGATTTTCTGAAACTAAAAGCTGTTTGTTTAGTTGGAGTTTTTCGTTTCTTTTTTTGAAAACAAGAAACGAAAAACTAGTAAAACCAAAAAGCTGAATAAAAACTCAAGCTGAAAAAATGGAAAAAGAACAAAAAGACTTTTTTAAAACGTTTTCGAAAGGTTTTTTCTTTTTTTTTTTTACGCTACAATAGTTAAAAGAAAGAACAAAAAAATCTCCTAGTTTGAAAATTCAAAAGGATTTTTTCTCGTTGTTCTAAAGGTTCATCAAGTGTATAGAATCTAAACAACTTAAACTTGAAACAAAAGAACTTAGACCTTTCTTTCACTTCCTTTTAGTCTTTCGTTGATCTTTTTAGGGAAATCAACAGTGAATAACAAGAGAGAGAATAAAAAATGGAAATCATTTTTTTATTTTTTTTAACTTTTTTTCTTTTTTTTTTAGAAAAAAAAGAATCAAAACTTTGTTTTTTTCATTGCTTTTTTTCTTTTTTTTCTAAAAAAAAAAGAAAAAAAAGCTAGACACTTTTAAATTCTCCATAAAAAGGAAGTTCATAAACAAAAAAGTGCAAAGCACTCAGTTAAAGTAAGGAGTAAAATTTTAATGGAAGTCAATATCCTCGGCGTAATTGCAACTGCTTTATTTATCATCATTCCAACATCTTTTCTTTTAATTCTTTATGTAAAGACTGCAAGTCAAGAACAAGAACAATAAAACTTTGAAAGAGACCGAAATAGTAATTAAAACTTACAAATAACCGAAAAAATTTTTATTTTAATAAAGTTTTGTAAACTTTTTTTGACTTTTTCAATTTTTCATTTTGATCTTTTTTTTAGTTCATTTTGATCTTTTTTTTTTTTTTTGAAAAAAAAAGATCAAAATGAACTAAAAAAAAGAAACAAAAAAATAATATATTTCCCAAAAAGAGACGCATTGCGTCTCTTTTTTTAGCAAAATAAAAGATAAGTAGTGCATACACTTTTTTTAATTCAAAATTATTTAAATAATTTGGGCCGAGCTGGATTTGAACCAGCGTAGGCGAAGCCAAAGGATTTACAATCCTCCCCCATTAACCACTCGGGCATCGACCCTATCTAAAAAATACAACGCTAGTATGAAAAATTTTACCGAACTCTTCTTTTTTTTCATAAAAAAAAAAGATCAAAAAGATCTCTTATTGAACCGTAGAGGCCCCACAAAAAAAAATTTATGATATTTTTTTATTGTATTTACCTTTAACAGTTATTATACTAAAACTTACAAGTAAAAACAACTGGTAGTTTTTTTTATTTTTAGTAGAATAATCTGAGAATTAGTAATGACTTTTTCGGGGATATGGCGGAATTGGTAGACGCAACGGACTTAAAGGTACAACTTCACTCAATTTTGAGCCTTTAAAAGGAAACTTTTAAAGTGAATGCTCTCAAATTCAGGGAAACTCGTAGTAAATAAAGTTATGAGTAATCCTGAGTCAACTTAAAAAAAATTTTTAAGAGGTGCAGAGACTCGACGGGAGCTATCCTAACAATGTGATATAAAGTTATAGTTGAGGATAAAGAGAGAGTCCAGTTTCTTATACTGAAAATCCGTTGGTTCATTGAACCGTGAGAGTTCAAGTCTCTCTATCCCCAAATATAGCCTTTTTTTTTTTTTTATTTTTTTTTTTTTTTTACTTCTTTTATTTCTTTTTTTTTTAGAAAAAAAAAAAGAAATAAAAGATCAAAAACATCAAAAAGAATAGGCTATTACGATTTTTTGAGTGTTTCTTCTATTTTTCCTATTCTACAGTAAAAAAACAGTCCTTATTCTTTTTTTTTTACGGACAAAAATTTCTGTTCAAATTGTCCGAGAAAAGTTTTTTTGCTGTTCTTCTACTTTTTAGTGATTAGTTCTAAATTTATTCCAGTTACCCAATTTTTAACCTGTAAAATTAACTAAAAACCCGAAATTCGGGGATTTTAACGATTTTATCAACTCTAATTAAAGTATGACATGTTGTGAAACGGCTTTTTTGTAGCGTTCCAGTAATTTGCTTTTCTGCATAATTAAGGTCAAAATGTGTGGTTCTAATTAGTTTGTCAAATCTAAGAGCTAGACTTGTTCAAAAATGAAAAACTAAAAAGAGCAATTAACTCTTAAAAGTAACTTGAGACTATGATAGCCTTATTGTTTCCGACAAAATTAGAAGGAGAGCCTAGATTACTAGGTTTAGTATGATTCTCTAATGTAACACTTTAATGACAGGAAAGTTCGAATTTTGTTATGCGTTTCGGTAATAGGTTATAAAAATTTTATCACTGAAAAAAAAGACGAACGAGTGAAAAAAAAAAAAATCCTCTCTGGTAAAATATTCAGGGTTACCTCGGGACGAGTTTGTTACGGTGTTTTTCTTAATATAAGATAGCCTCTAAAAAAATATAACTTGCTTTGTTTAATACTGTCACTGTGGAAACGGTATTTTTTTAAGCAGTAGAGCTTTAAAAAAATTTTTTATTCTCTAATCTTTAGGATCTATTTAAGTCGAAAAGATAGCTTTTTTTTATTCAGAAAAATATTTTAGGTTTTGATCTTTTTTTTATAAAAAAAAAAGAAATAAAACAGGATTAAAATTAATATCTGTTTTATTTCTTTTTTTATCTGTTTTACTAACTTTTTATTTAGATAAAGATTCCCAACTCATTGTAACGTCATCAAGAAGTACTGAACTGTTATAAATTTCTAAGATAATTACAAGGAAAACGGCAAATAATGCCATAAAAATTCCCATTAACACTGTAGTTCCCCAGCCAGGAGCTACTTTACCGTATTCGGAATTAAGTGGTTTAAGAAGAGTTCCTAATGGAGTAGAAACCCCAGTATCACTTACTTTTACTTTAGATGTAGTTCCAGTTGCCATAATTTCAAGGGTAGTAGAATTTTTTTTACTTTCTGTAACGAGAAAACTAAAAGAAAGTTTTATAAATTTTAAATCATTTTAGTTTTCGATTTTAACGTCAATTTTTTTAGACTTTCTTCCAATTTTATTATATAGTAAATTTTAAATTGGAAAAAGGTTTTAGTTACTTCTTTCGAAAACGCAACTAAAAGTATAAAATGTTTTTTGAAAACAAAATTTTTAGTTTCTTTAAAGTTTTTAAATTAATTCGTTATTCTTTTAGTAGTGTTTACTTGTTATCATTTCCTTTTAAAATATGTTTTACTTAGGGCAAGAAAAAATATTTTTTTACAAAATCGAATAAAAAAAGAAATTCAACGTTTTCCTTCTTTTTTTTATTTGTTTTTTTTTGTAAAAAAAAAAACATCAAAAAGATCAAAAATAAACAAAAAATATTTAAAATGTAGGATTTTTTTTTGTTTTAAAGAGCTTCTTTCTTCTTTTCTTATGCAGTATAATTCTCTTCATTTTTTTCAAAACTTGGAGTTCTTTTTTTTTTATAAAAAAAAAAGATAAAAACGGAATTAAAACTAAAAAAAACTAAACGGGGAAAGTTACAAATTTCCCCAAAACTCGTTTTATGCGGGAAGAAAAAAACAAGGAAAACGTCATTTTTTATTTTTTAACAAAAAGATTACTAGAACCAAAAGACTATTTTTTTTAAGAATTCTGAGTGATTCTTTTTGATCTTTTTTTTTCCTTCTTTTTTTTTCCTTCAGGAAAAAAAAAGATCAAAAAGAAGGAAAAAAAAGAAATACAAAAAAAAGAAAAAGAACAACAGAATATAAATTTTAAAATCGGCAGAAAAAGAGAAATATAATTTAAAAAATCTTTTTCTTACCCCTTTCTTTTTTTTTTGAGAAAAAAAAGAAAAACCAATTATTTAGTGAATAAAAAACCAAAGGAGTAACTATGGACAGCCCTGCTTTTTTCTTTACCATTTTTTTATGGTGTTTATTATTGAGTATTACTGGCTATTCAATTTATGTTGGATTTGGCCCGCCATCACAGCAGCTTCGTGATCCTTTTGAAGAACATGAAGATTAAAATCTTTGTTAAATTACTTCTTTTTTTTTTTTGTAAAAAAAAAGATCAAGAAGATTAAAAAAAAATCTTCTAGTTTTTTATGAACTCGTGAGTTTTAAAACTCACGAGTTCAAGTTCTTTGCTCATTGTTATCTATAATTCAGTTTTGATTTAAAAACTAAATTAAAAAAAAGAGACTTAAAACCCAATATTTTATGAAAATTTAAACTGTTCTTTTTATTTTTTGTAGCAAAAAAAATTATTTGGTTCTTTTTTTTCTTTTTTTTTTTTAGAAAAAAAAAAGAAAAAAAAGACCAAAAAGAAAGTTATTATTTCACAATACGTGGAGGTTCTCTAAAGAAAATAGCAAAAAAGATAATCCCTAAAGTACCAACTAATAAAAAAGTATAAACTAATGCTTCCATAGAAAAAAATTTCGTTTGTTAATAACAGATAAAAAAGTGAAATTTGTGTTGCCTTTAAAAAAATTTAATAAATTTTTTCATCACATTTCTTACTTTCTTCTTTCTTTTTCTTGTTTCTTTATAATTTTTAAGAAAACCCTTAAGAATTATAAAGCTATTGTCCTATCTACTTTTTAATCCAATAAATGCTTTGCATTTATTTTCTGATTCCGTTTTTTAATCAAAAAAACTCTAGGAGAAAAAACGGAAGTAAGACAAAAAGGGTGAAAAAAACAAGATATCAAATGAATGCAAAGTTTTTTTAAAAGAAAGTGATTTTTTAGCTAAACAGTATGTTACACTGACTGGCGACGAGTTGAAGTATCACCAAGTTTTAAGAACGCACCAAATTCTACTTGTTCATCTAAATCTGCATCAATACCAGCAAACACATCTCGGAAGATTGTACGGGCACCATGCCAAATATGACCAAAAAAGAAAAGAAGAGCGAAACATAAATGAGCAAATGTAAACCAACCACGAGGGCTTGCACGGAAAACACCATCTGATTGAAGAGTTGCACGATCAAATTCGAAAATTTCGCCTAATTGAGCACGTCGAGCATATTTTTTCACTGTTGCTGGATCATTAAATGTTACACCATCTAATTCACCACCGTAGAAAGTTACTGAAACCCCAACTTGTTCAATACTGTATTTAGATTCAGAACGACGGAAAGGAACATCCGCACGAACAACACCATCTTTATCTACAAGAACTACAGGAAAAGTTTCGAAGAATGTTGGCATACGACGTACGAAAAGCTCGTTTCCTTGTTTTTCTTTGAAAACAGCGTGACCTAACCAGCCAACTGCAATACCATCGCCACTATTCATAGCACCAGCACGGAAAAGACCGCCTTTTGCTGGGTTGTTTCCAATATAGTCGTAAAAAGCTAATTTTTCTGGGATTTCTGCCCAGGCTTGTGAGGCAGATTTACCTTCAGAAAGGTTTGTTTGTACACGACGCTCAATTTCTTGTTGGAAAAAACCTAAATCCCATTGATAACGAGTTGGACCAAAAAGTTCAATAGGTGTTGCTGCTGAGCCATACCACATAGTCCCTGAAACAACAAAAGCTGCCCAAAAAACTGCGGCTATACTACTTGACAGTACAGTTTCAATATTTCCCATACGAAGACCATTGTATAATCTTTGTGGCGGGCGAACGCAAAGGTGGAATAAGCCTGCTAGTACACCTAAAATGCCCGCAGCTATGTGATGAGCTGAAATACCACCTGGGTTATAAGGATCAAATCCTGTCGCGTCCCATGACGGAGCTACGGCTTGAACCGTTCCAGTAATCCCATAAGGATCAGAAACCCAAATACCAGGACCAAAAATACCAGTTACGTGAAAAGCTCCAAAACCAAAACAAAGAACACCAGATAAAAATAAATGGATACCAAAAATTTTCGGAAGATCTAAAGCTGGGTTTGAAGTTCGAGGATCACGGAAAAGTTCAAGATCCCAATAAACCCAATGCCAAATCGATGCAGCAAAAAGTAAACCTGATAAAACAATGTGGGCTGCTGCTACACCTTCATAGCTCCAAACACCAGGATTGGCAGCAGTTTCACCACTAATAGTCCAACCACCCCAAGATTGGGTGATACCTAAACGTGTCATAAAAGGCAGAACAAACATACCTTGACGCCACATTGGGTTTAAAACTGGATCAGAAGGATCAAAAACTGCAAGTTCGTAAAATGCCATTGAACCAGCCCAACCTGAAACTAATGACGTATGCATTAAATGTACAGCAATTAAACGACCTGGATCATTTAAAACAACTGTATGAACACGATACCATGGGAGTCCCATCTTAAATATCTCGCTTTTATTGTTTTTTACTTTCTTTCTTTTAAACTGTATTTTCTTTTTTTGTAAAAAAAAGCATTCCATTTTTTATTGAGAAAATTTTTTTGTTTTGTTTTTCTTTTTGATCTTTTTTTTTTAGTTCTTTTTGATCTTTTTTTTTTAGGAAAAAAAAAGATCAAAAAGAACTAAAAAAAAAAAGAAATAAGAAAAGAATCAGGAGTTTTTTGAAAAAATTTATTCAAATCAAAAACCAGAATGAAAATTTAATACCAAAAAATAAAATTAGAAAGCAAGGAGACTATTCCTATATTTCTATATGAGCTTTTTTTTACAATTTTTTTCAGTTTTAAAAAAACTGAAAAACTAGAAAAAAACAAGTTTTTTTTCTTCTAGTTTAGTATACCATAAACAGAAATTAAAAACTATTTTTTTAGAAGTTTACCTAATAAAAAAACCCAAGAGTTTTATTGTTTTTTTATTAAAAAGTTTTTTTAGGTTATATAGAATAAGCCTACCTTTGTTTGTTTTCTTATGAACAAAAAACCTACATTAACAAAAATTAAAGGTTTTGTTTTACTATAGTTTTTTTAGTTGATGAAAAATATACTGTTTTTTCGTGTTTAAAAAACTTTTTTTACAATTTTTATTTATACGAGAATTATTTTTTTTTCAAAGAATAACAAAATTTATAAAATCAATTTTAAAACTATTTTATCTTATTTTGTAAGTCACAGTTAAAGCAAAATAAAAAAGAATTACTTGTTATTTTTTTTAAGTAAAAACTTAAATTTTAATTTTGTTATTTGTAAAAAATTTATTAGAATTTATTTTTTCTTTTTTTTTTAACACAAGAACTTAGCCAATACAAAACTTTGATTGCTGGTTCTTTTTTTTTATTTGTTTTTTTTTTTTACAAAAAAAAAACATCAAAAAGATCAAAAAGTAGAAATAAAAAACGTCCTAAATGCTAAAGAGTTTCATTTAAACGAAAATTGTACTGAGTGTTTTAACCAAAATTTAAGCACCTTTGCAGATTTCGTCATCTTTCTTTTTTTTGAAAAAAAAAGAAATAAAAAGAAAAAAAGCTGTTTTAAACTGAATAGTAACTAACCCTTTATGCACCAGAGTTCTATGGGATCCTATAACGAAACTCTCAAGTTACTCTTTTGTGAGTACAATCAAACGCAAGACTCATATTTCTGTCTAGTGATTTTGTAAATTTTTGGAACTACCAAAAATTAGAACTTTTGGTTTCAAATTTCAACTTTGTCATTATTTTTTTTGATTTTCTTAACCGCTATTGTTTTTTTTGTTTCTTTTTTTTAGTTTGTTTTTTTTTTTTTTTTTTTTTTTT
>VFQR01001955.1_pt1 | contig 14099 bp, 11 predicted proteins | sample 3512321 | NCBI WGS metagenome assembly VFQR01 (sample SAMN10412374, study PRJNA504923) | tailings metagenome | isolation source: Relicate 3 Philex TSF1 revegetated site | place: Philippines: Tuba, Benguet | collected 2017-08-29
CGTCGGACAAAATGTCCTCCACCCGGCGGGTCTCGGCCTGCCAGTGGACGGGGTCGTCGACCCAGTCCGGACGGTTGGCGGCGAAGGTCCAGGTGCGGATATGGGCGATCCGTGTCGACAAGGTGTCGATGTCGCCGTCGGTGCGGTCGGCGAAGGCGACCTGCGAGGCGATCCAGTCGGAGGGAATGCGACCCGAACGGCCCGTCAGATAGCCGAAAAGCGTCGAGACCAGGTCCGCATGGCTCGCAGGCGAGATGTTGCGATAGTCCGGCATCAGGCAGGCTTCCCACAGCCGGGAGACCGCCGCGCGGCCGCGTGCCCGCTCGCGCACCTCGGGATCGCGCAGCACGAGCTCCAGGACCCGCTGGTCCTGGGCGAGCGGCGAGCGCGTCAGACCGGGCTCGGTCGGCACCTGGTCCAGGCTGTCCCGCAACGCCTCGACGGAGGAGAAATCGAGATGGGTGTTGCGCCATTGCAGCACCTTCACGCCCTCGAAGGCATGGCTTTCGAGGGCGTGGACGAGATCCTCCTCCAGCGGCGGGCAGCGCCCGGTGCTACCGAAGGTGCCGTCTCGGTTCGAGCGGCCGGCGCGGCCGGCGATCTGGGCGAACTCGACCGGATTGAGCCGGCGGAATTGATAGCCGTCGAACTTGCGGTCGGCGGCGAAGGCGACGTGCTCGACGTCGAGGTTGAGGCCCATGCCGATGGCATCGGTGGCGATCAGGTAGTCGACGTCGCCCGACTGGTAGATTTCCACCTGGGCATTGCGGGTGCGTGGCGACAGCGCGCCGAGCACCACCGCGGCGCCGCCCCGCTGGCGGCGGATGAGCTCGGCGATGGCATAGACCTCGTCGGCCGAGAAGGCGACGATGGCCGAGCGCCGCGGCAGCCGGGTGATCTTCTTCTCTCCCGCGAACAGGAGGTTCGAGAAACGCGGCCGGGTGATGATGTTGGCGCCGGGAATGAGCTTCTCGATCAGGCCGCGCATCGTGCCGGCGCCGAGCAGCATGGTCTCGTCGCGGCCGCGCCGGTTGAGGATGCGATCGGTGAAGACATGGCCGCGCTCGAGGTCGCTGGCGATCTGGATCTCGTCGATGGCGAGGAACGACACGTCGATGTCGAGCGGCATGGCCTCGACGGTCGCCACCCAGTAGCGGGCGCCGGGCGGCTTGATCTTCTCCTCGCCGGTGACCAGCGCGACAGCGCCCTCGCCGGCACGGGCGACGAGTTTGCCATAGACCTCGCGGGCGAGGAGCCGCAGCGGCAGGCCGATCAGTCCGGAGGGATGGGCCAGCATCCGCTCGATGGCGAGCGTTGTCTTGCCCGTATTGGTGGGCCCGAGGACTGCGGTAACCCCACGCCCGCGAAGGGCGGGGGGCAATGGCGGAAGAGACAGGGTCATTCGGGATCGTCTGTATCATGCCGGCACGCGAAAGGCGTGACATTTTCGGTACCGGCTGGCGCGACGTTCACGGCTGGAACGAGTCTGGAACGAATCGGGTCCGAATCGCTGACTCCGGCAGAATCACGATTCGTTCACGACTAGATGTGGTGTCGGGGAGTTGAGCGGGCCACCATGCGAGTCGATCCGGATCGCGCCGGAGTCGAGACCGTTGACCACCGAGTCATCTTGGTTGATGAATTCTTAACGACAACATTGCGCATGACCGATCGACTCCCGCGCCACGCATCAGGACTCGGCGTCTCCGGGCCAAGACTCTCGGTGACCGGGTCGTGATTCGCCGTGGGTATCGCCTGTCTCAGACGAAGGCCGAGAGCACCCGCCGGACATCGCCCATGGTGAAGGGCTTTTCCATGGTGAGGACGGCGCCTTCACCGGCATGCCGTGCGATGGCTCCGGGCCCCTCGACGGCATCGCCGGTCATGATGACAACCCGGTCGGCAAGGCGCGGGTTGAGCGCGATCGCCCTGTCACGGAAGCGCAGGCCGTCGACGCCCGGCATGCGCAGGTCGACGAAGACGAGATCGGCGTCGAGAACCGCGCCTTCCTCCAGCGCCTCGCGCGCCGTCTGGGCGGGAAGGACGTGGTGGCCCAGCAGTTCCAGCATCTCCGCAAGGCTGGAGCGCACGTCGGCCTCGTCGTCGACGACGAGGATGGTCAGCCCATCCTGTGCGATCGGCTCCTCGGCGGCCGCCGCGTCAGCCTCGCCGGCGGCGACCGGGATCAGCACCGTGAAGCGTGCGCCGCCAGCCTCGCTGCGATCGAGAGCGATGGAACCGCCGTGCGATTCCACCACCGTCTTGCAGATGGACAGGCCGATGCCGGTGCCAACCCCGGCCGGCTTGGTGGTGAAATAGGGCTCGAAGATGCGCCCGGCGATGGCCTCGGGCACGCCGGGGCCGTTGTCGGAGACCACCAGCCTCACATGGCCGTTCTTGCGGCGCGTCGAGATGCTCACCTGCCGCGGCGGCTCCATGTCGACGAGCGCGTGCTGGGCGTTGATGACGAGGTTGGCGATGACCTGGCCGATGAAGTCGCGGTCGGCGACGATGGAGGGAAGGTTCGGATCGAGGTCGAGGTCGAGTGTCACGTCGTGGCTGCGCAGGCCGTAGGCCAGCATGTCGGCGGTCGCCCGCACGAGGTCGTTGATCTGCGTCGGCTCGCGCTTCTCCGGCCGCTGCCGGGCCATGGCGAGGAAGCTCTTGACGATCCGTCCCGCCCGGTCGGCCGCGGCGTGGATGCGCTCGGCGCGGCGGCGCTGCGCCGCGTCGGCGGCGGTTTCCATGAGCAACGTGGACTGTGCCACGAGGATCGCCAGCGGATTGTTCAGTTCATGCGCGACGCCGGCGAGCAGCGAGCCCATGGCCGAGAGCTTCTCGGCCTGGTGCAGCCTTTCGCGTTGCTGCTCCACCTGCCGCTCGGCCTCGCGGGCCTGGGTCAGGTCACGCAGGTGCGCGGTGAAGACCCGTCGCTGCGGCAGCTGGATCTCAGAAATGGTCAGTTCGATCGGCAGCGGCGTTCCGTCGGCGCGCTGCGCCTCCATGGTGAGGCGCTGGTCGAGCACCCGGCTGATGCCCGTGGAGGTGTAGCGGGCCATGCCCCTGGCATGGGCATCGCGAAGCGCCGGCGGAATGATCAGGTCTGCGATGGAGCGACCGACGGCATTCGCGCGGGAATAGCCGAAGGTCGCCATGGCCGCGGGGTTCAGGTCGAGGAGGACGCCCTCCTCGTCGACCACCATGATGGGGTCGATCGAGGTCTTGATGATGGCCGTGCTGATGGTCTCGGCGACATTGAGCGCCGCGATGCGCGCTTCCAGCGCTTCCTCGCGCTCCTTCAGCGCGGTGGTATCCCGGATCAGGGCGATGAAGCCGACCAGCCGGCCGCCGGCCGAGAAGCAGGGAGAATAGGTCTGGTCGACGTGCCGTCGGGAGCCGTTGCGATAGGTGACCCAGTCGCTCCACTGCACGGTCTCGCCGCGGGCGAGACGTTCCAGCGTCGGCGCGGTGCGTGCCGCCATGTCCTCGCCGAGAATATCGCGGACGGTGCGGCCGACCACATCCTCGAGCCGCAAGTTCATCATGTTAAGGGCGACGCGGTTGGCGTAGACGAAGCGGCCGTCTGCATCCGCCGCCGTCACGCGCATCGGCATGGCGTCGAAAAGGCGTCCGAGAATGCCCGCATCGAAGCGCCCGTCCGGCGCCACGACCTCGTCGCGCAGCATGGCGGCAAGGTCGCCCTCCGCGTCGCCCGTCGCCTTCGTCAAAGGCCCCGACATGGACATCAGGCCCCGTTCGGCACGAAGACGTATCCCTCGCCGCGCACCGTCTTGATGAAGCGCGGATGCTCGGGGTCCGGCTCGATCTTCTTGCGCAGCCGGGTGACGCGGATGTCGATGGACCGGTCGCTCTCATCGGCCGAGCGGCCATGGGCGAATTCCTGGAGCTGGCCGCGGGAGAGCACGCGGTTCGGGCGCGTCGCCAGAGCCTGCAGGAGATCGAACTCCATCGCCGTCAGTTCCACCGGACCGTTCGTGCCGTCGACCAGGCGGCGCGCGTCGAGGTCGAGCGTCAGGGATCCGAAGCGCAGGCTGCGGCCCTCGGGTGTGGCCGCAGCCTGGGGCGTCGCCGAGGCCGGCGCAGCCTTGACGCGCCGCAGCACGCTCTTGATGCGGGCGAGCAGCTCGCGCAGCTCGTAGGGTTTCACCACATAGTCGTCGGCGCCGATCTCCAGCCCGACGATGCGATCGATGGCCCGACCGGCCGCCGTCGCCATGATGATGCCGGTGGAACCCGACTTGCGGATGAAGCGGGCGAGCGACAGCCCGTCCTCGCCCGGCATGGCGATGTCGAGGATCGCCACGTCGATGTGCTTGCCGACGGATTCCTCGCGGAACACCTGGGCGTTGCGGTAGCTCAGCACCTCGAAGCCCTGCAGCTCCAGATACTCGCCCACGGCCTCCCGCAGGTGTTCCTCGTCGTCGACGATTGCCACGATGGCTTTCATGCGGAATGCCCTTGTGCTTCGTGCGAGGGTGACAGCATGGAACCCCGCGCTCTACAATGAATCGCGACGCGCAGGTTCACACTCTGCGGCCGTTCTGGAAAGGTCTGATGATGGCACGGCGCGGCCGGATTGCGGTGCTCGACGATGAACCCGACTGGGCCGACGCGGTGCGCGAGTACCTGGTCGATCTCGGCTATGACGTCGACTGCCTGAAGGCCGCCTGGGAGCTGGAGCCTTATCTCGCCCGCGAGAAACCCGATCTGGTCATCCTCGACATTGGTCTGCCGGGCGAGAATGGCATCGACATCCTGATCCGGACCGACCTGGCGAGCGACGTCGCCGTCCTCGTGCTGACCGGAAACCCCGATCCCGTCGATCGCGTGCTGGGCCTCGAGCTTGGTGCCGACGACTATGTCCAGAAGCCTGTCGAGCTGAGGGAACTGGCGGCGCGCGTCGCCGGCATCCTGCAGCGCCGCCTCGGCCGCCGCCGCAATCTCGTGGTCTTCGAGAGCGCATCCGTCGATCTCGTCGCGGCGCGGATCCTCAAGGCGGACGGCTCCACCGACCGGCTGTCCGCCGGCGAGGTGGCGCTGATCCGCATCTTCGCCGAGAACCCGGGAAAGGTGCTGACCCGCGAGGAGATCATGGAGCGGGCCCCGGCCGAGGACGAAGAGGCATTCGACCGCGCCATCGATTCCCGCATCGCGCGGCTGCGGCGCAAGCTCGACACCGAGACCATCCGCACGGTGCGCGGCCACGGCTATGTTTTCGACGTTCCGACCCATGCCGCCAACCCGCCGGGGGTCGGCGAGGACGCCTGAGGCGCGGAAAGCCGGGGACGGGCTCTTTCGCGTTCTCGTTGCGGTCATGGGGTACGGCGACATCGGACATCCTGCTGCTTGGATGCGACGTTGCACAGGCCAACCCTGCGATTGCATGTCGCCGCGCCGCGGAAGGTGTTTCAGTCCGTGTTTCAGCCCTTTCGGCGCCGGAAACGCGGGAAACAGGCACAGCTTCCGGTCGGCATCGCAGGGAAGGATGGGGAAGCCAGGGTGGCAGCATCAACACCACCCTTCCCGGATCCCGTCATGACGCCCCTCCAGGTCACCCTCATTCGCCAGCAGTTCGGCACCATCGCCCGGCAGTCCGACGCCTTCTCGGCGCGGTTCTACGACCAGCTGTTCCGCCTCGACCCCTCGCTTCGCCCGCTTTTCCCGGACGACCTCGGCGCCCAGCGCGGCAAGCTGGTGAAGGCGCTCGCGCATGTCATCCTGTCGCTGCACGATCTCGCCGCGGTGATCGACGACGTCCGCGCCCTCGGACTTCGCCACACCGGCTATGGCGTCACGGCGGCGCATTATGACACCGTCGGCCTCGCCCTGCTTGAAACGCTCGCCGCCTTGCTCGGGGACACGTTCGACGACGAGTCGCGCGCCGCCTGGGCGCTCGCCTACGGCACCATCGCCGACGCGATGATCGAGGCTTCCGCCGCACCCTATGCGCGCATCGCCGCAGAGTGAGCGTCAGCCCGCGCCGGGGGCATCCCCAACCGCCTTCGCCAGGGCAGAGCGGACCTCGTCGAAGGTGAAGGGCTTCTCCAGCACCATCACCTCCGACCCGACCGCCTTTGCCAGGCGGTTCGGGCCTGCCACGGTATCGCCCGTGACGATGATCGTCCGCTTCGCCAGGGCGGGATCACGGGCGTGGATGCGATCGCGCAGTTCGACACCGTCGAGCCCCGGCATGCGTAGGTCCGCGAAGATCACGTCGAAGCGCTGATTCTCGATCCGCTGCAATGCCGTCGTCGAGCGATCGACGATGACCGGCCGATGGCCGAGGCCCTCGACGATCTCCGCGAGGCTGCGGCCGACATCCGCCTCGTCGTCGACGATCAGCACGGCAAGGCCGGCGCCCGCCGTCATGACGTCCGGCACCCTTGCCACCGCAACCTTGGCTTCCACGACCGGCAGGGTGATGTCGAACTGGGCGCCGCCCTCGGGCCTGTTGCTGAGCGCGACCTTGCCGCCATGGGCCTCGATCACGTTGCGGCAGATCGACAGGCCGATGCCGGTGCCGACACCCGCCGGCTTGGTGGTGAAATAGGGCTCGAACACCCGCCGCATGATCTCCTCGGGAATGCCGGGACCGTTGTCGGCGACGCGGATGGCGATCTCCGACCCCGAGCGGGCGGCGCGCAGTTCGATGCGGCGCGGCGGCGCGCGGTCCATCAGCGCCTGCTGGGCATTGATCATCAGGTTGGCGAGCACCTGCGTCAGCAGATCCTTGTCACCGGCGATCACCGGGAGGTCAGGCGCAACGTCGACCTCGAGCTCGATGCCCGAGCTGCGCATGCCGTAGCTCACCATGTCGAGGGCGGCCGTCACCACCTCGCCGAACCGGACCGGCTCGCGCTGCGGCGGCTTCTGCCGGGCCATGGCGAGGAAGCTCTTGACGATGCGGCCGCAGCGTTCCGCCGCCGCATGGATGCGCTCGCCGCGGCGGCGCACGTCGTCGGTCGCCGCCTTCTCCACGAGCAGCGAGGACTGGGCGATGACGATGGCGAGCGGGTTGTTGAGCTCGTGGGCGACACCCGCCAGCAGCGACCCCATGGCGGAGAGCTTTTCCACCTGATGCAGGCGCTCGCGGCTCGCCTGGGCCTCGGCCTCCATGCGATGCGCTTCGGTCAGGTCGCGGGCATGGGCCATGAACAGGCGGTGGTCGCCGGTCCTCACCGTATTGACCGAATATTCGACGGGGAAGGTGGAGCCGTCGCGGCGGCGCGCGAGGCCCTCGAACCGGCGCGCGAGGTTGCCGATATCGACCTTCGCCTTGTAGCGCTCCATGACGCCGATCTGCTCGTCACGCAGCTTGTCGGGCACGACAATGTCGAAGGCGGGCAGCCCGAGCGCCTCCGCCCGCGCATAGCCGAACATGGCCTCGGCCGCGGGATTGAACTCGATGACCTTCCAGTTCTCGTCCGCGACGATGATGGCGTCGAGCGAGGACATCACCACCGCCCGGTTCATCGCCTCGCTGCGCGCCAGCTCCTGTTCACCGAGCTTCAGCTCGGTGAGGTCGCGGGTGAAGGTGAGGAAGCCGACACGGGTGTCGCCGACGGCCACATAGGGCATCAGCGAAACCTGAAGGTAGCGCTGGCCTCGGGTGACAAACGGAATCCAGCCCTCCCAGCGCATCGTCTCGCCGGCCTGAACGCGGGCGGCCATCGCGTGGGACTGGTCGACGACCTCGGGGCCGAGGAGTTCCGCCACCGTGTGGCCAATCACCTCGTCGCGGCCCTTGCCGACGAATTCGAGAAACTCGCGGTTGGCGTCGCGATAGATCAGGTCCGGGTCCACATAGACGGTGCGCAGCGGAATCCCGTCGATCATCGCCCTGAGCTGGTGGATCTTCGCCTGCTGCTCGGCGATGGAGATTTCCAGCTGGCGCCTGAGCCCCATCCAGGGCTCCGGCACCTCGGGCAGGCTCACAACGGCACCTGTGCCGGCGACCGCGCCCGCACGGGCAAGCGCCACCGCGGGCGCGACGAACTGCCGCCAGACGAGGGTTGCCAGGATGGTGAAGGTGGCGACGATGCCGACGACCAGCACCAGATGTTCGAGGAGGTGCTCGCGGGCCTGGGCGGTGATCTCGGCCCGGCCATAGGTCGACCAGGCGAGGACCATCACCAGCAGCAGAAGGGGAAGGCCGCAAAGGACGAGGAGCCCGGCGAAGCGCCGGGACAGATCCGATCCGCCGTGGTGCGGCGTGGCTCCGCGCCTGCCGGTTTCGGGCATCGCCATCTCCGCGGCCTCGTGCCACGGCCGCGGGCCGGACACCGGCTGCGGAGATTGGTGGCCGGCCGGGACGACGTCAAGACGGCTGGCGGCGGCCGTCCTTCTCGAACAGGCGGCCGACCCTGAGCAGATCGGCCGTGGTGGCCCGCATCTTCTCGCGGAAATCCTCGTGGATGCGGACGGCAGCCTCGGGAAACTCGGTCATGACACGGCGGAACAGCGCCCGCGGGATGCGCAGCACCGTCGCCGCGTCGCGGGCGGTCGCGGTCGCCGGCCTGAGTGTCTCGACGATCAGGGCAATCTCGCCGATCAGGCAGCCGGGACCGGCGAGGTGCTCGCTCAGGCCGCCGTCATTGGTGAGCGCGATCTGCCCGGCCGCGACCACATAGCCGCAATCGGCCGCCTGCCCCTCCTTGAACAGCACGTCGCCGGCCCGCAGGAACCGCGTCTCCGTCGAGAAGGCGAGGAGGCGGATCGGCTCGCCGCCGAGACTTGCGAAGAGCGGAACCCGCGACAGGAGGGCGATGTCGTCGTCGAGGGCCATGGGCTCCGCTTTGCACGACCGGCGGGAAATGAGGGGCGGCGTCAGGCCCGCGCGCCACATGCGCGGCGCGCCACCGGACGATAGATCGATTCTTCGTCGGAAGGGAGTTCTTAAGAAACGGCCTACGGGACGAGCTTGTAGCCGCCCCCTTCGGTCACGAGAAGAGTGGCGTTGCCCGGATCCTTCTCGATCTTCTGCCGCAGGCGGTAGATGTGCGTTTCCAGCGTATGGGTGGTCACGCCCGAATTGTAGCCCCAGACCTCCGACAGCAGGATCTCGCGCGACACCGGCTTGATTCCCTGGCGATAGAGGTAGCGCAGGATCGCCGTCTCCTTTTCCGTCAGCCTGATCTTGCCGTTCTTGTCGGTGACCAGCAGCTTCGAGGAGGGCCGGAACGAATAGGAGCCGATCTGGAAGACGGCATCCTCGCTCGCCTCGTGCTGGCGGAGCTGGGCGCGGACCCGGGCCAGCAGCACGGCGAAGCGAAAGGGCTTCACCACATAGTCATTCGCGCCGGCTTCGAGGCCGAGGATGGTGTCGGAATCGGTGTCATGGCCGGTGAGCATGATGATCGGGCTCTTGAACCCGCCCTTCCGCATGATCTTGACCGCCTCGCGGCCGTCCATGTCGGGCAGGCCGACATCCATGACGAGAAGGTCGTAGTGATCCGCCTTGGTGGCCTGGATCGCCGCACTGGCCGAATCGACGCTGGTCGTGTCGAACTCCTCGTGGAGGGCGAGCTGCTCGGCCAGCGCCTCCCGCATGTCGGCATCATCGTCGCACAGCAGGATCTTGCGGACTTGGCTCATCGAATCACCCGGGGAGAGATGGGCAACCGCATGCACGGGCCCGATAGTGGGACACAGAAGCGCTCTACGCGCAAACGGCCGGACGCGTTACACGGCCGACCGCATGCCTCCGCTAGATATGGATGACATTTTCATGGCGAAAGCCCGCATCACACGGATTTTTGTCCACGCCCTGCCGGGCCGGGCCACCCGGGGCATGCTGCATGTCGGCCTCGCCGCCTTCCCCTGCGCCCTCGGCCGCAGCGGCATTCGCTCCGACAAGCGGGAGGGCGACGGCGCGACGCCGCGGGCGCGGCTGCCGCTGCGCCGGGTCTTCTTCCGGGGCGACCGGCTTGTCCGGCCGCGGACCCTCCGTCAGGTCCGGGCGATCGGGCCCGAGGACGCCTGGTGCGACGATGCATCCGATCGCCGCTACAACCGCCTCATCCGCCGGCCGCCGGGACCGGCGGAGGAGCGGCTGATGCGTGCCGACCACCTTTACGACGTCATCGTCGAGCTCGGCTGGAACGATGCGCCGGTGCGCCGCCTGAAGGGCAGCGCCATCTTCTGGCACGGCGCCCGTGACGGCTTCACGCCGACGGCAGGCTGCGTCGCCATCCGCATCGCGGATTTTGCGAAGATCCTGCCGCGGCTGTCCCGCCGTGCCGTGATGGTGGTGCGCTAGGGAGGCCGCGCCTCACACCGAGGCGGTCAGGCCGCCATCGACGAAGAGCACGTGGCCGGTGACGAAGTCAGAGGCCGCCGCGGCGAGGAAGACACAGGCTCCCTGCAGTTCCGAGACGTCGCCCCAGCGCCCGAGGGGCGTGCGCGCCTCCAGCCAGGACGAGAACTTCTCGTCCTTCACCAGCGCATCCGTCAGCTCGGTCTTGAAGTAGCCCGGTGCGATGCCGTTGGAACGGATGCCGCGGCGGCCCCACTCCACCGCCATCTGCTTGGTCATCATCTTCACCGCACCCTTCGACGCCGTGTAGGGCGCGATGGACGGGCGGCCGAGTTCGCTCATCACCGAACAGGTATTGATGATCTTGCCGTAGCCACGCGGCAGCATGTGCTTCGCCACCGCTTTGGAGACATAGAAGACGCTGTCGATATTCGTCGCCATGACACGCCGCCACGCGTCTTCGGCGAAATCCTCGAGCGGCTGGCGGATGGTCATGCCGGCATTGTTGACGAGCACGTGGATCGGTCCGATCTGGCGCTCGATGGCGTCGACGCCGGCGGTCACAGCGGCGGGATCCGTCACGTCGAAGGCACTCGACGAGACCTTGTAGCCCTTGGCCTTGAGCGCCGCCTCGGCGCTGGCGAGCTTGCTCTTGTCGCGACCGTTCAGGACGATCTCGCATCCGGCGCCCGCCAGCCCTTCGGCATAGGCGAGCCCGATGCCGCTGCCGGAACCGGTGATGAGGGCGCGGCGCCCGGTCAGGTCGAAGGTCTTGAGGGTCATGGTGGCGGGCCTTTGTCGTTTCCTCGGTCGGGCGAGGAGGAAAGGCCATGGCGCGCCCGGATGCAAGGGTCGCGGCGAACTTGTATGGCAGTTATTGCTCGGCCACGACCTTGACCAGTTCGCCGCCGCGCGGCTGCTCGCCGTCGGACAGTCCGTTGAGGACGCGGAAGCGCTCCTCGGCCCGGTCGGGAACCTGCATGCGGCGGGCGAAGGTCAGCACCGTGTCGCCCTCGCCGGCGCGGATCGTCCTGACCCGGATGGGCTTCACCGCGGCCTCGGTGGCGGTGAGGCGGCGGAAGGTCTCCATGGAGGCACGGAAGCTCGCATCCACCTCGCCGTTGAGGTCGCGGGCGGCGTAGATGATGCGATAGACCTCGCTGCCGAAGCGCACCACGAAGATGCGGAACGACCAGTCGCTGCCGCGCGCCACGGCGGTGGCCGCCTGGAAGCCGTTCACGGTCACCGCCTCGACCGTCGCTTCGGCGAGGCCGTCGATCCAGCCGGAGGAGAGGTAGGAGGTCAGTGACTGGTTCGCCTGGACGCGCACCACGTCCAGCCGAATCGCCATGTCGTTGGGGCCGAGCCCCGTCACGGCCGAGCGCGAGTTCTCCAGATTGAAGCCCTCGGGCGCGGTCACCATGAAGCCGAGCCGCGGGTGGATGAAGCTGCGGCCGCGGACGAAGCCCTGCCTGGGATCATCGCCGAAGGTGATACCTTCGATGGCACGCAGGTAGCGCTCGCGGTCGCGCGGCCGTCCTTCCGGCGCCATGTGCTGGCGCGCGGCGAGGATCGCCTCGCGGATCCGCTCGGGCGTCGAGGGGTGGGAAGCCATGAAGTCCGGGCCGCCCGCGGCAGCCTGGGTCGGCGTGCGCAGCGCGGCATTGCGGTCCATGGTCTGCAGGAAGCGGGAGGCGCCATAGGGGTCGTAGCCGGCCTTGGCGACCAGCGCGACGCCGATCACGTCGGCCTCCAGTTCCTGCGTCCGCGAGAAGCTGGCGAGCGACACACGCGCCGCCTCGCGCCGCGCCTCGGCGCCGGCCATGTCGTTGAGAAGCCGCGCCCGCATCACCGCGACCAGTTCGCTGGTGCGGACCTGGTCCTCGCGCTGGCTGGCGTGGCGCGCCGAGACATGGGCGATCTCGTGGCCCAGCACGGCAGCGAACTCGCTGACGTCGTTGATCAGGGCGAGCATGCCACGCGTCATGTAGAGATGGCCCGACGGCAGCGCGAAGGCGTTGATGCTCGGCGAGTTGAGGATCGTCAGCCGGTAGCGCTGGTCTGGCTTGTCGGAGGCGGCAGCGAGGCGATCGAGAATCTCGTTGGCGAGCCGCTCCACTGTCGGGGCGCTGTACTCGCCCCCGAAGGCGGCGAGGATGCGGCCATGGTCGCGGCTGGTCAGCGGCGGCAGGCGCGTCTCGGTCGGAACCGGCTCGGGAACCGGGACGTTGGTCTCGGGAGTCGTGGCGCAGGAGGCCAGGAACAGGGCGAGCGTAAGCGTTGCCAGCCGTCCGGGCTGACCAAAACCTGCCTGCGCTCCTGCGAACCGAAACACGGTCCTGGGCTACCTCGCGCCGTGAGCCGGCGCCTGTGCGATGGTGATCGCCTCCGGCATCGCCGCCGCGATGAAGGGGCTGCGCCGGATCGTCACGGTCCCACGCACCCGCAGCATGTGCCCACGGAATGCGGCGGGTTCAAGCCCGGACTCGCGAAAAGCCGGCATGTCGCGATCATGGATCGTGACCGTCAGCGCCCCCGACCGGGGTGGGCCGAAATTGATGTAAGTGATGCGATTGACCGTGCGAACGCTGCGAACGCGGCCGGTCGCGACGACGAAGCGCCCGTCGGCGGCCTTCAGGGCCTCGCCATCATTTGTATCAAGAAGTGACTGGGGCGTGGCCCAGATGCCACGCCGGGCGGTAACGGCCTCCGTCTCCGCCGCCTCCATCAGCCGCCAGCAATCCCGGGGGACGAGGCGGGAGGGCGTCAGTCGCGCCGCCCCCTCTCTCAGGATGCCGACCTCCAACGGGCCGGAGGCGTCGAAGGCGATGACCGGCAGCCTGTCGTGACGATCGGCACCTCCGAGGACGACGATGCGGACGACCCTGTCTCCTGCCACGACAGCGTCCCCCACCAGCGCTGCGAGGCGGAAGCGGCGCCCGTCAGGCGCGGACAGCACGAGTGGCGTGTCGGCGCGCAGGCCCGCGACGGGTTCTGCCGTTGGCGCCGCGCAGGCCAGGGCCCGCCCGGCGCAGAGCGCCATGGCCAGAATGACTGAAAGACCCCGCAGGCAGGTCATGGCCGGGCTCCATCCGGCCGATGAGGCGCCGGATGGGGCTTGCCGTCAATGGCGCCGGAGCGACCTCCGGCGCGCAGAGCCGCCTCAGGCGCCCTTGCGGTTCTGGCGATTGTTGATGAGGTCGTCGACGACGGCCGGATCGGCGAGCGTCGTCGTGTCGCCCAGCGCCCCGAACTCGTCCTCGGCGATCTTGCGCAGGATGCGGCGCATGATCTTGCCCGAGCGCGTCTTCGGCAGGCCGGGCGAGAACTGGATGAGGTCGGGCGAGGCGATCGGGCCGATCTCCTTGCGCACCCAGGCGACGAGCTCCTTGCGCAGCTCCTCGCTCGGCTCCTCGCCGCTCATCAGCGTCACATAGGCGTAGATGCCCTGGCCCTTGATGTCGTGCGGATAGCCGACGACCGCCGCTTCCGACACCTTCGGATGGGCGACGAGGGCCGATTCCACTTCCGCCGTGCCCATGCGGTGGCCGGAGACGTTGATGACGTCGTCGACGCGCCCGGTGATCCAGTAATAGCCGTCGGCGTCGCGCCGGCAGCCGTCACCGGTGAAGTACTTGCCGGCATAGGTGGAGAAATAGGTCTGCACGAAGCGCTCGTGGTCGCCGAACACCGTGCGCATCTGGCCCGGCCAGGAGTCGGAGATGACGAGATTGCCCTCGCAGGCACCCTCCAGCACCTTGCCCTCGGCGTCGACGATCTCCGGCTGGACGCCGAAGAAGGGCCGCGTCGCCGAGCCCGGCTT
>VFQR01001956.1_pt1 | contig 14090 bp, 14 predicted proteins | sample 3512321 | NCBI WGS metagenome assembly VFQR01 (sample SAMN10412374, study PRJNA504923) | tailings metagenome | isolation source: Relicate 3 Philex TSF1 revegetated site | place: Philippines: Tuba, Benguet | collected 2017-08-29
GGTCATCAACAAGGATGACGGCACCGGCGAAGCGGCGGCGTTTTCCGAAGCGGCGGGCATTCCCGTGCTGGCTTCGATCCCCGCCGACGACGACATCCGCAAGAAGAGCGCGAATTACGAAATCATCGGCAAGCCCGGCGATCGCTGGGCGCCGCTGTTCGAGCAGCTTGCGACCAATGTCGGCGAAGCTCCGCCGGTCCGCCCGAAGCCGCTGAACCAGGACGGTTTGCTCGGACTGTTCAAGGGCGAAAGCGTCGGCCGCGGTGTCGTGCTGCAGCCCGCCACCATGGAAGACATGTGCGGCAAGTCCGAAATCGTGAAGCCGACACTCGAAGTGATCTACGACAACGTCTGAAGAAAATTGCTCAAGGTAAGTGCAATGAACGCGCCGGAGCGGAACATTACGAAGACTACAGAAGCCTCAACCGAGGTGGTCTATGACGTTCCGGGCGTGCAGGTGAGTGAACCCGTCAGCGCGTCTCCGGGCGAAACGGCGGTTGTGAATCCCCAAGCTCTGAGCGGCGACGGAATGGGATGTCATTCCGGCAAAGACGCCATGCGCAAGGCTGCGGAAGCGGCCGGCAAGAGCGAGACGCTTGCGCAATTTGCAAAAGATTATCCGCAAGGTCCGCACGACCAGCCGCAGAGCATGTGTCCCGCGTTCGGTTCGCTGCGTGTGGGACTACGGATGCGGCGCACGGCGACGATTTTGTCGGGTTCTGCGTGCTGCGTGTACGGCCTGACGTTCACATCGCATTTCTATGGCGCGCGTCGCACCGTCGGCTACGTGCCGTTCAATTCCGAAACGCTCGTCACCGGCAAGCTGTTCGAAGACATTCGCGACGCGGTGTTCAAGATGGCCGATCCGGAGCTTTATGACGCCATCGTCATCACCAATCTTTGCGTGCCGACTGCATCCGGTGTGCCGCTTCAGTTGCTGCCGAAGGAAATCAACGGCGTGCGCATCGTCGGCATCGACGTGCCGGGCTTCGGTGTTCCGACGCACGCGGAAGCAAAGGATGTGCTTGCCGGCGCGATGCTGAATTACGCCCGCAACGAAGCGGAGCAGGGGCCTGTGCAGGCACCGCGCGAAGGCAAAAGCGAAAAGCCAACGGTCACGCTGGTCGGTGAGATGTTTCCGGCCGATCCCATCGGCATCGGCATGATGCTCGACATGCTCGGTCTCGCGGCCGGACCGGTGGTGCCGACGCGCGAATGGCGCGAACTTTATGCGGCACTCGACTGTGCTGCGGTCGCCGCTATCCATCCGTTCTACACCGCGTCGTTCCGCGAGTTTGAGGCGGCGGGACGGCCAATCGTCGGCTCCGCACCCGTTGGTCTGGATGGCACCGCGGCCTGGCTCGAACGCATCGGTGCCGCCTGCAGCGTATCGAACGACAAGATTGATGCGGCAAAAAGCAAGTTGCTGCCGGCGATTTCCGGCGCGCTTGCGAAAATGCCGATCAAGGGCCGGATCACATTGTCCGGCTATGAGGGCTCCGAGCTGCTGGTCGCGCGGCTGCTCGTAGAGAGCGGTGCCGACGTGCGTTACGTCGGCACCGCGTGCCCTCGCACACGCTTTTCCGATGCGGACCGCGAATGGCTGGAGGCCAAGGGTGTGCGCGTCCAGTTCCGCGCGTCGCTCGAGCAAGACATCGCCGCGATGGACGAGTTCTCGCCCGATCTCGCGGTGGGAACGACTCCTGTCGTGCAGAAAGCAAAAGCGAAGGCAATCCCGGCGCTTTACTTCACCAATCTGATTTCCGCGCGGCCGCTGTTCGGCGTCGCCGGTGCGGGTTCGCTGGCGCAGGTCGTGAACTCCGCGATTGCGAGCAAGTCGCGTTTCGACGAAATGAAATCCTTCTTCGGCGACATCGGCGAAGGACACTCCGCCGGCGTATGGCAGGAGACGCCTGCCGACCGTCCGGAATTCCGCGAGAAATATAAAAAGCAACTCGCGGCACTCGCCAAAAAAGCCAAGGCCGAGGAGATGATCTGATGCTCATCCTCGACCATGACCGCGCGGGTGGCTACTGGGGCTCGGTGTACGCCTTCACGGCGATCAAGGGCTTGCAGGTCATCATCGACGGACCGGTCGGCTGCGAGAATCTGCCGGTCACCTCGGTGCTGCACTACACCGATGCGCTGCCGCCGCACGAGCTTCCGATTGTCGTGACGGGTCTGGGTGAAGAAGAACTCGGACAGCACGGCACCGAAGGTGCGATGAAGCGGGCGCACAAAACGTTAGATCCGGATCTCCCGGCTGTCGTTGTCACCGGCTCCATCGCCGAAATGATCGGTGGCGGTGTGACGCCGGAAGGCACGAACATCAAACGCTTCCTGCCGCGCACCATCGACGAAGACCAGTGGCAGAGCGCCAACCGCGCCATCAACTGGCTGTGGACGGAATTCGGGCCGAAGAAAGTTCCTGCCGCAAAAGCGCGCAAGGAAGGCGAGAAGCCGCGCGTCAATATCATCGGTCCCATTTACGGCACGTTCAACACGCCGTCCGATCTCGCCGAAATCCGCCGCCTGGTCGAAGGCATCGGTGCCGAGATCAACATGGTATTTCCACTCGGCAGCCATCTCGCTGACATCGCGAAGCTTGCCAATGCCGACGCCAATGTCTGCATGTACCGGGAATTCGGACGGCTGCTCTGCGAGAATCTGGAGCGGCCATACTTGCAGGCGCCTATCGGCTTGCACAGCACGACGAAATTCCTGCGCACCCTCGGCGAAATTCTCGGTCTCGATCCGGAGCCCTTCATCGAGAAAGAGAAGCACACCACGATCAAACCAATCTGGGATCTGTGGCGCTCGGTGACGCAGGACTTTTTTGGCACCGCGAGCTTCGCCGTTGTCGCTAACGAAACCTATGCGCGCGGGCTGCGGAATTTCCTGGAAACGGAAATGGGGCTGCCCTGCACATTCTCGTTCTCGCGGCAGGCAGGCGTGAAGCCCGACAACGATGCAGTGCGCGAGGCGGTTCGCAACAAGCCGCCACTCGTTCTCTTCGGCAGCTACAACGAGCGTATGTATCTCGCCGAGTGCGGCGGGCGGGCGATGTATATCCCCGCATCGTTTCCCGGCGCCATCATCCGGCGGCATACCGGTACGCCGTTCATGGGTTATGCGGGCGCCACCTACATCATTCAGGAAGTATGCAACGCGCTGTTCGACGCGCTGTTTCATATCCTTCCGCTCGGTACCGTGCTCGACAAGGTTGACCCCACGCCGTCGCGTCTCAACCGCGAGCTGCCGTGGGACGACGATGCAAAAAGGAAGCTCGACGAGATCGTCGAACAGCAGCCGGTGCTGGTCCGCATTTCCGCCGCAAAACGGCTACGCGACGCCGCCGAACGCGATGCGCGAAAAGCCGGTGGCCAACGCGTCACCGCAGAACAGATTGCATCCGCGCAAGCGTCACTCCTCGACGGGAGAGCCGCATGACACAGATTTTTGGGAGGGCATGAGATGGCCTACGCAGACGTCAACGCACGTCACGGAAGCGCGAAAAAGAAGGACACCGGCGAGTTCCGGCTGATCTTCGCCATCGCGTTCATTGTCTTCTTCATCGGCGCGCTCGTATCGCGGTTCATGCCGCGGTCGTGGCTCGGCGCCGGAAACACCGAACGTAAGTCCGTGTTCGCGGAAGCGAAATCCAAGGCGCTCGGCTTCGTGCCGTTCGCCTTCATGGGCTGACCAGGAATTCGTCCGGTTCGCCGGGCGAAGCGTGCGCCGTAACAATTCCTGTTACGGCGAATCCGCCGAAAGGCGGGAATGCCGGTCGAAAGACCGGAAATGGAGGTAAGCAATGCCATCACGTGATGGGTCGCTGTCCGGACTGACCGATGCGGAAGCTCGGGAATTCCACGGCATCTTCATGACCAGCTTCTTCCTCTTCGTTGCAATCGCCATCGTCGCTCACATCCTCGTCTGGATGTGGCGTCCGTGGCTGCCGGGACCGGGCGGTTATCGCGCGGCGCTCGACAATGCGACGGAGCTGGTGGCCTACGTAACAACGATCGTGATCTGAGGAGGATCAGATATGTGGAAAATCTGGCTCCTGTTCGATCCGCGCCGAGCGCTGGTCGCACTGTTCACGTTCCTGTTCGTTCTGGCCGTGGTCATTCACTTCATCCTGTTGAGCACCGATCGCTTCAACTGGCTGGAAGGACCGCGCATGAAGAAGGCAGAAACGACGCCGTTTGCCCCGACGATGCTCGTCGAGAAGCAGGTGGCGTAGTGACGAAGAATGGTAGCGGACGGACTGGCTCACGCCGGGACGCCCGCTACCAGTTTCCTGAAGACAAGTGCTGAAACGAAAACCGAACTCACAAGACAACGAATTTTTCCCCAAGCGGGAGGAATAAACGATGGCCATGCTCAGTTTTGAACGAAAATACCGCGTCCGTGGCGGGACTCTATTGGGGGGCGACCTGTTCGATTTCTGGGTCGGGCCGTTCTATGTGGGTTTCTTCGGCGTGACGACAATCTTCTTCTCCGTCGTCGGCATCATGATGATCGCCTACGACGTTTCGCTTGGGCCGACGTGGAATCCGTGGCTCATCAGCGTCAATCCACCCGCGATTGAAAACGGATTTGCCTTCGCGCCGCTGAAGGAAGGCGGCTTCTGGCAGCTCATCACGATCTGCGCGCTTGGCGCGTTCATCTCGTGGGCGCTGCGCGAGGTGGAAATCTGCCGCAAGCTCGGCATCGGCTATCACGTGCCGTTCGCCTTCGGCTTCGCGATCTTCGCCTATTTCACGCTCGTCGTGCTTCGCCCGATCCTGATGGGATCCTGGGGCCACGGATTTCCGTACGGCTTCATGAGCCACCTCGATTGGGTTTCGCAGACCGGCTACAAATACGGAAACTTCCACTACAACCCGGCGCACATGGTGGCGATCACGTTCTTCTTCACGTGTACGCTGGCACTTGCGCTGCACGGCTCGTTGATCCTTTCCGCCACCAATCCGGCAAAGGGCGAGACCGTGAAGACGCCCGAACATGAGAACAGCTACTTCCGCGACACGATCGGCTACTCGATCGGAACGCTCGGTATTCATCGTCTCGGCTTGTTCCTGGCACTCGCCGCGGTCTTCTTCAGCGCCGTCTGCATGATCATCAGCGGACCCGCCTGGATCTGGCCCGAAGGGACGCCATGGACCGAGTGGTGGAACTGGTGGCTCAACCTTCCGATCTGGAGCTGAGGAGAAACACCATGCCTGGCTATCAGAATATTTTCACACAGGTGCAAATCCGCGGCCCGCACGATCCGGGCGTGCCGCTTCCCGCCGGACCGTTCAAGCGGGTCTGGGGACCGACCTACAACTACTGGCTCGGCAAGGTCGGCGATCCTCAGGTCGGTACCATCTATCTCGGCTGGACCGGGCTTGCTTCGCTGATCTGCGGCTTCGTTGCGATCGAGATCATCGGTCTCAACATGCTCGCATCGGTGAACTGGAGTCCGATCGAGTTCATGCGCCGTCTGCCATGGCTCTCGCTCGAGCCGCCAGCAGCCGAATACGGACTGAGAATCCCACCGCTGAACGAAGGCGGATGGTGGCTCATGGCCGGCTTCTTCCTCACGCTGTCCATCATGCTGTGGTGGGTTCGCATGTATATGCGTGCCCGCGTGCTCGGCATGGGGACGCATGTGGCCTGGGCGTTCGCTTCCGCGATCTTCCTCTATCTCGTGCTCGGCTTCATCCGGCCAGTGATCATGGGAACGTGGAGTGAGGCGGTGCCGTTCGGCATCTTCCCGCATCTCGACTGGACCAATTCGTTCTCGTTGCGATACGGCAATCTCTTCTACAATCCGTTCCACATGCTCTCGATCGCGTTCCTGTATGGATCGGCGTTGCTGTTCGCGATGCACGGGGCGACCATTCTGGCCGTCAGCCGCTTCGGCGGTGACCGTGAAATCGAGCAGATCACCGACCGTGGAACCGCGGCCGAGCGCGCCGCGTTGTTCTGGAGATGGACCATGGGCTTCAACGCCACCGTTGAGTCCATCCATCGCTGGGCGTGGTGGTGCGCGGTCTTGTGCACACTGACCGGCGGCATCGGAATCCTGCTCACCGGAACGGTCGTGGACAACTGGTATGAATGGGGCGTCAAGCACGGCTTTGCCGTACCACGCTGAAGACATTCCAAACTGGACAGCCGGCGCGAAAGCGCCGGCTGCTTCATTGACTTTATTGCCGTCATGCATTGTCCTTGCTTTGGAGGTTCGCTTCCATGAACGTGCATGAATCCCGTTCGGCAGGTTCCGGTACATATTCGTTCGCGGAAACGCTTCGCGAGCGGACGAAGCAGCTGCATCTGCAGGCCGAGAAATCCGGCATCATCGCCGACATGCTGCGCGGGCGTATCGACCGGCACGGCTATGTGCTGCTCCTGCGCAATCTCCTTCCTGCTTACGAGCAACTGGAAGCCGGACTGTTGCAAAACCGGCATCAGCCGGGTGTGCGTCTTATCGCTTTGCCTGAACTGTTTCGCAGCCCGGCACTCGAATCAGACATCCGCGCGATTGCCGGAACCGGATGGCAGCAAGATCTGCCGCTGCTGCCGGCCGCGCGCCGCTATGCCGATTCCATTGCGGAGTCCGCAAAGGAAGGGGGTGCACGCCTGGTCGCGCATGCCTATACGCGCTATCTTGGCGATCTCAGTGGCGGACAAATCCTGAAGCGGGTGCTCGGAAAAGCGCTCGATCTCGGCGCAGATGCCCTGCGGTTCTACGACTTTCCCCAAATTCCCGATCTGGCCGCGGGCAAAGCATCGCTGCGCGAAAAGATCGACCTCAGCGGCAGCGAAATCAAAAATCCGCAAGCAGTGATCGAAGAGTCGCTTTCGGCGTTCAAGCACAACATCAAGCTGTCGATCGCGGTAAAACTCGCGACCTCCGAAGCGCAGGATCGCGCCTGATTATTTCGAAACTTTTGAAGAATGTGAGATGAGCTGGCGTAAAAGTTGAGCCGCCCGCCCCACCGATGCCCGCACGCTTTGCAACATCACCGGGATGCGCGCCGTATCGACGCCGGATGTGATCTCCAGCGCCGAGAGCTGCGCGTTTTCCACCACCGACGACATCAGATTCTGATAAACGAGATCGGATTCCGAATTGATCTGCAGGTCGCTGCCGAATCGATGAGGATCGAGCAGTCCCTCCTGGAATCCACGGCGGGCTGAATCCGCCGCCTTCCGTTCCGTCAGGTCCGTGAACAAGAGCGAAAATCCAAGCGTTCTCCCTGGCGCCGACATCACCGGGTCCGCGCGCAAGAGCAGCGGTTTTCCGGCTCCCGGCGAACTTTGCAGCGTGATTTCTCCACGCCATGACCGCTGATTTTTCAGAAGGTCACCGAGAGCGCGCCGGAGGTCGGCGGGCTCGGCAAAGAACTGGGTCAGATCCTCCATCATCTGGATGTGAGGATGGGTTGCCGGCAGCAGACGCTCGAAAGCTTCGTTGGTCAGCAGGATGCGGCCGCGCGGATCGGCGATGATGACGGGATTTTCGGAATTGCTGACCTGGCGGCTTACGTTGTCCAGTTGGTCCTGCGCGATCAGCATGCGTACCGAACGGAATTGCAGCACGACGTCCGAAACCGTTTCGCCGATCAACCGGGCCGCGGCCAGATCGGGTGGCGACCATGGCTCGCATGTTCCTTCGACGACCTGATGCCATTGCGCGAAGGAAAGCCGCGGAGAAAGTTGCATCGGGTCATTGCCGACGAGCACCGGCTTTTGCGGATCGCCACCCCAGGTAACGGTGCGCACTCGTTCAGGCCTGAACCAAAGCAGATAATCGCCGGGCGAACTTGAGATCGGTGCCGCCACGCAGCCGCTCGCTACCGGGATCAGTTGCTCGAACTTTGGCTCGTCGAGGCCGAGAGAATTCGTGGCAAAGACGTTGCTTTTCTGCTGACGGTCGAGCCAGATTCCGACATCGCGGATTTCCTGTGTTCCCGGCACTTCGCCGGCGGTCAGGATTTCTCCTTCATAGATCAGCGCGGCACCGGTCGCGTTCAGCGGCTGCAGCATCGATTGTGCACGATCGAACAGCGCGCCCTTCCAGTCGCCCTCGCGCGATATTGCCTCGACCATGCGCTGCTCGAGGCGGCGCACAAAAATTTCCGATTGCGCTTCGACAAAACTTTCGAGCGCGGCAACACGCGTAGAAACCGCCTCGGCGAGGAGTTCGCAGACAGAACGCACTTCGAAATGCACGAAGCGCGGCTTGTAGTGATGGCACGCGATGAGGCCCCACAGCCGTCCGCCGACCACCAGCGATACGACAAGGGTCGCGCAGACCCCCATATTCTTCAGATACTGAATATGGATGGGCGACATGCTCCGCAAAAAGCAGAGGGACATGTCGATCGGTCCCTTCGAGAGCGGCGACAGGCGGGGCTCGAGCGGCACCGGCGCATAGTGAACATCGGCCAATACGCGCACGCGATTGCGTTCGTAAAGCCGCCGCGCCATTTGTGGAATGTCGGAGGCCGGGTACCGGTTGCCGAGGAATGCTTCGAGGTGTGGTTCGCGGATCTCGGAGAACACTTCTCCGTGGCCCTGATCGTCGAAGCGATACACCATCACCCGGTCATAGCCGGTGAGTTCGCGCATGATCGCCGCCGTCTCATCGCAAAGCGTGCGCAAGGTGAGGGCGCCGATAATGCGCCGGAGCGATGTTTCGACATTGCGCGAAAGATCGACCGGGGGTGCTGCACGTTCGAGTTCCAGAACAAGCCCGCCCTCGGGCGGCCGGTGCAGCAGGCAATCATATTGCTCGGCTTTCGCCCCGATCTGGCAGCGCACGGCGGCAGGAATGGCGCGAAGCGTGTCGTGCGTGTAGCGCTGGATACTGCTGATAAGACCGGGATCGAGTTCGGCGAGCGGAAGACCGATCAGCTTCGTATCGATGCCGAGAAACTGCCCTGCGTTGGCGCTGGTCTGGATGATGATGTGATCCGGCTCACGCACCACCAAAAGTGCACCATGCGGCTGGATCGAACCAGCCAGATGGATTTGCTCACGCTCGCAGTTGGAAAGGTCTGCCTGGCCAAATGCTGGCATCGGCAGAGGCGCGGACGCCATCCTTCTTTCCCCCGGAATTACTCGCTTTCGTCCGGATTTTTTCCGGTTTCTCCTTCGAGGCCGTACCGATCGAGTTTTGCGTACAGGCTTTGCCGGCTCAAGCCGAGCAATTCGGCTGCCGAGGTGCGATTGCCATCCGCAAGTTCAAGAGCGGCTTTTACGTAGTGCTTTTCAACAACGGAAACGGTGTTCTTGACGAGTTTGCGCAACGAGGTGCGCCCGATCTGTTCGGTCACGGCCGCAAGCGCGGAACGAAGATAGTCACCGTCGTTGGAAGCCTGCAAGCGGCGCGATACATCCCGAATGATCACACCGATATATTCTTCGCCATCGTCCTTCACACCGGCCGCGGATATTTCCACTTCGCTGTCGGAGCCGAATTCGCCGTGCAGGTTTGTGGAGAACAGCCGTACCGCATTATAGCGGCGCACATTCGTGAGCAGCACCGCGAGATCGGCGCCAGGACGGCTGAGCCATCGGCTGAGATTCTCACCCATGACGGCGCCGCGCGTACCCATCTGGACGAGTTCGAGAAATGCATTGTTGGCGTGCAGAATGACGCCATCGGTATCCAGCACGAGAAAGGCGTCCGGTACCTTTTCAATGAAACGGTCGAACGCGACAGTATTGGCGGACGTTACCGATGCGGCGGATTTCTCCGCCGAATTAAAATGGACCATCAGCACGGAAGCCGGATCGGATGTCGTAAGCGTAGCGCGTACCAGCCAGGCCTTCTTGTCCTTGCCGAGGTGAATCAGGATGGCGGGTGCCTTGCCGCTTTCCCGCACGAGCGCCAGCATCGCTTGCAGCGAAGCCCGGTCAGCCGGCGCGACATCGCTCATGATGTCGTATCCGGAAATTTCTTCCCCGGCGACGCTCAGGTTGAGCGCGGCGGCGGCCGGATTGCCTTCGATCGCACGCAGGTTGCTTGCACGAACGAGCAGGATTGGTTCGGTTGAGTGTTCGAACAGCAGCCGATAGCGCGTCTCGACTTCCCGCAGTTTCCAGTAGTCCCGCTCCATCGTCTGTTGCGCCATGATAAGGCGCGACTGGAGTTCCGCGACTGCTTGCAAATTCTTTCCGATTGCCAGCAATCCCGCGCGGCCGCCGAGCAGCACAGTCGTGTATTCCATCGGCAATTCGAGGCCGTTGGGGAAACGCTGATTGATCTGGCGGAAGGCGGAGATTCCGGTCTTCAGCGCGTCGTCGATCATCTGGCGCACGCGTTCGGCGCCCGGCTCCGGAACGGTCTGAATCCAGGAGCGGCCAATCCAGTTTTTGGCAGTGTCACCCGGGATCGTATCCGCAACCGTGACTTCGCGGATCACGCCATCCATGTCGAGGAGGAGTGTGACGTCGGGCTGAGCGATCGAAATGCGGCTCATTTTAGAGGGTTAGACCTCGCAAGGACGATGAGAACGCCGCTGTATGGGCCATGTTACACAATAAGGTGGACAGTCAAGGCGCAGGCAGCTCGACTATGTTTCCGAATGAAGAAGTTCCGGCTTAATAAGGAAGTAATTTCAATGACTTATCTAAAGTTTGACCGTAAATTGGGCTTTACGTCGATATTGTCGCGTTCGCTTAGAACTTTGGGATAAGTCTTTGACAATCCAGCTTGATAGGGAAGCCGGTCAAGGTATCTTAACGCTGAGAGGAAACGCTGCCCCGCATTAATACCGGGCCGCTGCAATCATCAGCAAAAGAGGTATCCAATGAAGAAGGTAACGGCTCTGGCTTTGACGTTCGCTTCGCTCATCGGCGGTCTGGCGGCGTACGAAACGGCGATCGCACAGGATGCAGCCAAGGGCGAGGCGGTCTTCAAGAAATGCACGGCCTGCCATCGCATTGGAGAAGGCGCCAAGAATCTTGTCGGTCCCGTGCTGAATAACGTGATCGGCCGTCAGGCGGGCACGGCAGAAGGCTTCAAGTATTCAAGCCTGAACAAGGCCGCCGGCGAGAACGGACTGGTCTGGAGTGAAGAGCAGATCGTCCAGTATCTTGCGGACCCGAATCCGTTCCTCAAGAAATTCCTTGCCGATAAGGGCAAGGAGGATCTGGCCAAGGGCTCGACGAGCATGGCGTTCAAGCTGCCGAACGAACAGGAACGCAAGGACGTTGCGGCTTACGTCAAATCGTTTTCCAAGAAATAACGGCTAGCGCTTCCAGCGCGACCACAGATCGGCAAGGTGCGCGGCGCCCGCCGCCGCGAGCCATGCTGCGACCCATGTCCAGTCCGCCTGCTGCAAGGCCGCGCGCAGGGCAAGCAGGAGAAATGCACCTGCGAGCAGATTGGGCAGCAAGACGAAAACGGATGGGCCGCGGCCGGTAAATCGCACGAGCAGGAACAACAAGACAAACTCGACCGCGACCAGCAGCAGGATCAGATCGACAATCGTTCCGCTTTTGACGAGTTCGCCCATCGGTCCGTTCCGGAATCAAAGGCCGTTCAGCCGGACAACTGTGAAATTCAGGAAAGCGGCAAACGAAACCCAAAGCAGGTAAGGCACGAGCAGCCACGCAGCGAGTGACGAACTTTTGCGGCAAAGAACGATCAGCACGACAATCGACAGCCACAACAGGCTCACTTCATAGAGTGCAAGATCGGGGCGGCGCAGCTTGAAGAAAAGCACGCTCCACAGAACGTTCAGAAATCCATTGGCGGCAAATGCAGCCAGCAACAAGTCGCGGCTCGCGCGATCCGTCGTGGAGCGCCATGCAAGCACGCCCGCGGCAGCGGTCAGTGAATAGATTAGCGTCCATGCCGGACCGAAAAGCCAATCCGGCGGCTGCCACGAGGGCTTCTTCAGTGACTGATACCAGGGACCGGTGTCGGTGACGGTTGCGCCAAGCACTGCGACAAAGATCGCCGCAGCGGCCGCGAGGAGAACTGGCTTCCAGAACTTTGCGCCGGATACGGTCACGCGCGAGCAATCCCGGTCAGATGCGCGATGTTTTTCGCGAAGATGCGGGCGTGCGCCAGCGGTTTTGCCTTCACCAGTTCCTTGTTCATGTAGGCGTCCCAGGTGAGCTGTTGCACGTCTTCGTCGCGGCAAATCGAGACAAAGCGTTCGCGCCGGTTATCGTTTGAATACCAGAAACGCTGCATCATGCCGAGAATCCAGAACACGCCGCCATGCAGACGCATGAAGCGGCTGCGCGCTTCCGCGAGAACCCGGGGCTCTTCCGTGTCGCAGAATTTTGCCGCTGTCTCCGCGGCGATACGGCCGCAAAGCATCGCGTAATAAATTCCCTCGCCGGAAGCGGGCGCTACGACACCGGCGGCATCGCCGGCCAGCAATACGTCACGGCCATTGTCCCAGCGTTTCAGCGGGCGGAGCGGGATCGGCGCGCCTTCGCTGCGTACCGTCTCGACCGCCTGAAGACCCGTCAGGGTGCGCAGTTCGCCAACGGCGCCGCGAAGAGAGAAGCCCTTGTTCGCGCTCCCGGTGCCAACGCTGATCGTGTCGCCGTGGGGAAAAATCCAGCCGTAGAAGTCGGGCGACAGCGAACCCTTGTAGTAGACATCGCAGCGTTCGCCATCGACGAGCGAGGAATTCAACCGCGGCGAGCGCACGATCTCATGATAGGCAAACACGTAAGGCATGCGGTCGGCACCGCGCACGCACTGGCGCGCGACGGCGGAGAGTGCACCATCCGCTCCGATCACCAGACGCGCATGCGCCTTTCGAACCGGAACGCTTCCTTCGCCGGCAGGGCGATAGTGAACGGTGGCAATGCCGCTGGCCTCGCGCGTGTACTGCTTGAATGTCCCGCTGCGCCGAACAGCTCCGGCCAACTCGGCCCGCTCGCGCAGCCACTCGTCGAAATCCGCGCGGTCGACCATGCCGACATAGCCGTCGCCGATCGGCATATCCACGTGGCGGTCGCTCGGCGAAACGATACGCGCACCCTTTACTTTCGCGACGATCAGAAAATCGGGAATCTCGAAGTCTTCGATCAAGCGGGGCGGAACTGCGCCGCCGCATGGTTTGATGCGTCCAGCCCGGTCGAGCAGCATCACCGACAAACCCTTGCGGGCAAGATCGGTCGCTGCCGTGGCACCGGCCGGTCCACCACCGACAACAATCACATCATAGAGTTCAGCGCGGTTCATGCTTCACCTTTGTGCCTGAACGGGAATGCCTGCGGGAATTTCCTCGCCGCTCCGGAAAAGATCGCCGGATGAGCGGATCACCCACACGGCGAGAACAGCGGACAGCAGGAACAGGACCGACTCCGCAGCGAAAACGGTCGCATAAGCGGAAACCGGAGACTGAAGAATGAAACGGGCGAGGTCGCTCGCGACCGTGCCTGCAAGCCCGCCAAGTCCGAACGCAATGGCTTGTGCCGCACCCCAAAGGCCCATGCGGATTCCGGCACGCGCCTTGTTGCCTTTTCCGACCAGCAACATCATCGAAGCGATGGCGGCGACCGCATAGCCGCCATTGGCGACACCCAGCAGAAAAACATTGGCGCGCAATGGCCATGACGGCCCGGCAACGCTCGATGCGGCGAGACCCGCGAGTGCGATTGCGGAAGCAATACAGCCGCCCACCGCCCAACCGGGCATCGAGCCGAAGCGGGTGCCGCTGAGATAGCTGCCGATCGCGCCGACGCCCAGCATGCCCGCAAGCACGCCCGTGTGCTGTACGGCTGAAAGTTTCGTCGTTTCTCCGGGTGTCAGGCCGAACACCAGTCCGGCGAACGGCTCCAGAATGAGATCCTGCGCGCTGTAGGCGAGCATCGAGACGAAGACAAAAATCGCGAAACGGCGCGCTGAAGGCTCCAGCCAGACTTCTTTCAGCGCGTCCCGGAATGAAACTTGCGCCGCGGAAGCTTCTGGTATCGCGGCTGCGTCGCCTTCAATGTTCCACAGCGCAATGATCGTGAGCAGAACCGCGATCACGCTCAGTCCGCCCGAAATCATCACCATTCGCGTCAGCGAGAACGGATCGAGCAGTTGCCCGGCGATGGCGGCGGTAACGATG
>VFQR01001957.1_pt1 | contig 14088 bp, 13 predicted proteins | sample 3512321 | NCBI WGS metagenome assembly VFQR01 (sample SAMN10412374, study PRJNA504923) | tailings metagenome | isolation source: Relicate 3 Philex TSF1 revegetated site | place: Philippines: Tuba, Benguet | collected 2017-08-29
ATTGCTGCCGAAACCTTAGTTTTTAATAATGCTGAGGGTGGAACTGATGATAAAAATAAGTTGATACAAGTATTGACAATTTTAGGTTTTTCTGAATCAGTTTATCAACAAAAAATCCGGTTTCATGCCCTACAAGCAAAAACCCTACTACAAGAAAATTGGTCTAATTATGAAGCTTTAGTTAATGCCATGCGACAACGCAGTTCTGTAGAAGATTGTCGGGAAAAGTTGGAAGTGGGGCATGGGGAATAGGGTATGGGGAGATGGGGGGATGGGGAGATGGGGAGATGGGGGGGACAAGGGGGACAAGGGGGACAAATTCCTCAGTCAACAGTCAACAGTCAACAGCAACACCCCTAATTCCCAACTTTTACGAAGAAACAACGTTCAAATGGGGAATATGAGATAAATACTTAGAGGCGATAACCCGATTGCGTCCAGTAGTTTTTGCTTGTAGTAGGCATTGATCGGCACGATTGAGCAGACTTTCTCCTTGGTCGTCGTCTTCAGCTTCTAAGGAGGCTGTGCCTAAACTAATGGTGATGTTAATTGTCAGTTTATTATTGATGGCAAATGGTTCGTCGCTGACTATGCGATTGAGACGACGGGCTACAATTAATGCTTCGTCGCCAGTGGTGTTTGCTAGAAGAATTACAAATTCTTCACCACCGTAGCGAAATGCGGTGTCTTGAAAACGCAGGTTGTGTCGTAGACGCTGACATAATAGCTGCAAAAGGCGATCGCCAACTAAATGTCCGTAAGTGTCGTTAACTTTTTTGAAGTGATCTATATCTAAAATAATCAAACTCAGGGAAGTTTTCTGAGTTCTAGCTTTTTTAATTTGCCTGGGTAAATCCCATTCTAAAGCACGGCGATTATTTAATTCTGTTAATGAATCAGCTAAGGCGATGGCTGATAATAAATCATTTGTCCGAATCAAATCTCGGTATTTTTGCGCTTTCCGCAAGCCAACGGTTAATTGAGCCAGTATTAACCCATGATTGGCGGTCAATTCTGCCAAGTTTTCCTCTGTTTGTTCGTCAATCAGATGCCAGATATAAGCATCAGCTCCTTGCTTTAACATTGCAGTAGTCATTTCTAATTCCCTGTGCCAACCGTATTTTTTTCTCTCATCGATCTGTTGGCGACGGTCTTCACAGAAAATACAGTAAATCCATGATAGTTTTGTCTGGTCTTTCAACCAACTGCACAATTTCATACTGCCATCTAAGCTACCCTGTACAAATATGATGTCAGGGGGTGTCATTTGAATGTAGGACACCGCCTGATTTAGATTATCGATAACTTTTACATTAAAGGCGATCGCATAACGTATCCGATCTGGAAGTGTGTTGCAGAAATTATTATTTCCAAAAACCAAAATGGAAATATTCATTGCTTTTTTACAGTATTTAAATTTTCAGAAGACAGATTAAATTAAAATTTGTTGTTCTTGTCGTTTAATAATAAATTGACCGGATCGGACAACAATAAAAATTCCAAAACTTCAATTAATTAAGAAGTGACAATAGTTTGTAACCCATAACTCGAACTCAGGTAATTTGGTTTTGAATTTGAGCTTTTTATTTTTTAAGTAGCCTTTCGGCTCACTTATGTTTCTTGTTATATGTGTTTTTAACGCTAAATTTAAAAAACACCTTCAATTTTAATATCCTCTTAACACTGTATATTTATTAGTACGATTGCTGAAATTTAAATTTATAATAACTAATTTCTACTTTACATAATGTTTTTAAAACAGTAAAAATACTGAATATTTTATAATCTCTTATCAAGCTTCGGTATAGTTTCTTGGATTGTATTTACCTGAGGTAATTACGAAAATCAAGATTTTAAATCATTCTCAATTTTCCCAGCAAAATTGCTGAAATTACCAAAAATAAAATTTTTATTAAATTTTAAATTTAACCGTAAAAACCACATTCTCATAAATATCAAAAAGACTAAATAACTTTAATCAATAGACATTTATACCTTTGTTTTAAGTCACTCTTGAAGAGAGACTTCTTTAGGGAACTCTAAAAATAAATAACACCACATGCTAGTTGACAGTTCACAGTCAACTGTCAACTGTCAACTGTCAACTATATAACAGTCTTCTATGGAATATTTTCTTACTAGAAAGTTCCTTAATTTGTCAGTTTCATCGACGGATTAGGATGTGAAATGTGTTTTAAATTATTGACTTTTACACCATCTGAGTTTTTCTTTTAAAGATTAGCCTTACATCAGCATGAAAAAAATTTCACTGTAAAACTACCTCCCGTAGAAGAAAATTTTGCAGATACTGATGTACCCTAAAATTACTGAGTTCATTACTAGGGCAAAAAATTCACTATCTCAGTGGTATTAGTCGTAGAAAAAATTCTTCTACTTAGGTTTTTTCGTCTTGCTTTACTGGATTTACATTTTTATTTGGAAAAATACTATCGATGTACAAAAAATTAAATAAAAAACGCTATGTCAAAATGTACCCCTATTACGGGGAAATTAATTCAACTCGGTTCTTTTAGTAAGTAGAATTGCGAGAAAAAGATTTTGTCAGTGTAGCCTAAAATATTAAAATGTCAAGTTTTGTAACAAGTGAGAATGGGATTTAGTACCCTTCAACAGAATCACCAGTAGCAAGAATTACCTGCTTTAGGGGTTTCCAAGTAAAAAAATATTCTATTATTGTTGACGGTTGACCGTTGAGTGTTAACTGTATTTTCTGCACATCCATTAAAAGCAATATTTGATACTTTCAGTTTTAGTGCTATTTTTTACCTTCATATGGGGTTTTTAAATTATTTCTTAAGAATTGGGATCGGACAGCGGTTAGAGTACCAAAATCAAGCAAGCTACTTGAGTGTTAATTGATAGCTAATAACTCGTAATAAAAGCTGGCAACGGCTATATCTCCTTGAATGGCAGCAACATAAAACAAAATGCAAGAATATATAAAGCTGCTTATGGAAATACACTTAATACCAAAGCAAAAGTCAAAAGGCAGATAATAGTTAACTGTTGACTGTTCACAGTTGACTGTTAACTGTTCACCGTCATCAATCAACTATCATCAATCAACCTTCATTAGTCAAAAGTTAAAAACTCCCATGTCTTCAAATCCCCAACACTTCAGCGGTAACGAAATTCGCAAAACATTTCTAGACTTCTATGCTGGGCGCGGTCACCAAGTTCTGCCAAGTGCCTCCCTCGTGCCAGAAGACCCAACCGTGCTGCTGACGATCGCGGGGATGCTACCATTTAAGCCGATATTCTTGGGACAGCGCACACCAGAATTTAAGCGGGCTACCACTTCCCAAAAGTGTATCCGCACCAACGACATTGAAAACGTCGGACGTACTAAACGCCATCACACGTTCTTTGAAATGCTGGGTAATTTCAGCTTTGGTGATTATTTTAAAGAACAAGCGATCGCTTGGGGTTGGGAAATTTCGACAAAAGTCTTTGGCTTATCTCCAAAAAACCTGGTAGTAAGCGTTTTTCAAGATGATGATGAAGCCTTTGCTATTTGGCGGGATCAAATTGGTGTGCCAGAAGCGAGAATTAAACGCTTGGGCGAAGATGATAACTTTTGGGCATCCGGCCCCACCGGCCCTTGCGGCCCTTGTTCCGAGATTTATTACGACTTCCACCCAGAACGCGGCGACGAAAATATAGATTTAGAAGACGATACCCGGTTTATCGAGTTTTATAACCTCGTGTTCATGCAATATAACCGGGATGCTTCTGGGAATTTAACGCCACTGCAAAACAAGAACATCGACACCGGCATGGGTTTGGAAAGAATAGCGCAAATTCTCCAAAACGTGCCGAATAATTACGAAACTGACCTGATTTTCCCAATTATCCAAACAGCAGGTCAAATTGCTGGCATTGACTACCACAGCAGCGATGAAAAAACCAAAGTTTCCCTAAAAGTGATTGGGGATCACGTGCGTTCCGTTGTCCACATGATTGCTGATGAAATCCGCGCCTCCAACGTCGGACGGGGTTACGTGTTGCGGCGATTAATTCGGCGTGTGGTGCGTCATGGGCGATTGATTGGGATTGATGGGGAATTTACTACCCAAGTTGCCGAAACTGCGATCGCTCTTTCAGAATCAGCTTACCCCAACGTGCGCCAACGAGAAGCAGCAATTAAAGCTGAGTTACAACGGGAAGAATCTAATTTCTTGAGAACTTTGGATAGAGGGGAAAAGCTTTTAGAAGAAATCATCCAAGAAGTAAAACAGCAAGGCAAAACCTCTATTAGTGGTGAAAGTGCCTTTACTTTATATGATACCTACGGCTTCCCCTTAGAACTCACCCAAGAAATTGCAGAAGAACAGGGATTAGAAGTTGATGTTGAGGGTTTCAATGCCGAAATGCAAAAGCAGGTGGAACGCGCCAAAGCAGCACACGAAACCATCGATTTAACAGTCCAAGGTTCCCTCGACAAATTAGCAGAACACATCCACGCCACCGAGTTCTTAGGCTACACCCAACCGACGACGACGGCGAAAGTCGAAGCGATTTTAGTAGAAGGCGTTTCCCAAGAAGCAGCAGAAGCCGGAACATCGGTACAAATTGTGCTTGACAAAACGCCATTTTATGCTGAGTCTGGGGGACAAATTGGCGATCGCGGTTATATCTCCGGTGATGGTGTTTCGGCTTCGCTCAACACAGGCATCGTGATTCGTGTAGAAGATGTGAAGAAAGAATCTGATTTCTTCGTTCACTTCGGACGCATCGAACGGGGTACACTGCGTATCGGAGATACTGTCACTGCCCAAATCGATGCAGCTTGTCGCCGTCGCGCCCAAGCTAACCACACCGCAACGCACTTATTACAAGCAGCCTTGAAAAAAATTGTCGATGATGGCATCTCTCAAGCAGGTTCCCTCGTTTCCTTTGACAGATTGCGCTTTGACTTCAACTGTCCCCGTGCCTTGACAGCAGAGGAAGTCCAACAAATTGAAGAACAGGTAAACACTTGGATTGCCCAGGCGCACACCGCCAAAGTAGAGGTATTACCTTTAGCCGAAGCCAAAGCTAGGGGGGCTGTTGCCATGTTTGGCGAAAAATACGGAGAAGAAGTGCGAGTAATCGACTTTAAGAGCGTATCAATGGAACTATGCGGTGGTACGCATGTAAGTAATACTGCTGAGATTGGCGTCTTTAAGATTATTTCTGAAGCGGGAGTTGCTTCTGGGGTGCGACGCATTGAAGCGGTTTCTGGGCCTGCCGTGTTGGATTATCTCAACGTCCGGGATAAAGTAGTTAAAGATTTGAGCGATCGCTTTAAAGTCAAACCCGAAGAATTACCAGATAGAATTACAAGTCTGCAAACCGAACTGCGAACAGCAGAAAAACAGCTAGAATCTTTGAAAGGACAATTGGCGATCGCTAAATCCGACAGCTTGCTACAAACAGCCGAAACTGTAGGCGATTTTAAAGTTATCGTCGCCCAATTAGAAGACGTAGACCCCGAATCATTGAAAACCGCAGCCGAACGCTTATTACAAAAAATCGGTAACGGTGCGGTGGTACTGGGTTCTGTTCCCGAAGCTGGAAAAGTCAGTATAGTTGCGGCCTTTAGTCCAGAAGTTAACAAAAAAGGACTGCAAGCTGGTAAATTTGTGGGAGCGATCGCAAAAATCTGCGGTGGCGGAGGCGGTGGTAGACCAAACTTAGCCCAAGCCGGCGGTAGAGATGCGAGTAAGTTGCCAGAGGCGTTGGCACAAGCACAAAGTGAGTTAAAATCCGCGTTGGGTTAATTGATTGTATAGCAAGTATTTTGCCCACTTTTACTACTTGATGAACTTCTAGGCTAAAGTGGGTTAGACGAAAGTTTAACCCACCTTTGATTTATTTCTAATTGTAAAACTTAGAATGAATGGCCCCAAATTTGTTCGATTCTTTTCACCAATAATAGAAGCACTCAAAGAGTTAGGTGGTTCTGGTCGTCCTTCTGAGGTAAGAGATTTTATTGCAAAACGATTAAATATATCTGAAGAAGAAAGAACAGGGTTGCTTGAGGGTGGCGCTCCTCGTTTTGATAATCAAGTTGCATGGGCTAGATTTTACCTAGTCAAAGCTGGTTTAATCGACTCCTCAAAACGTGGTGTTTGGAGTCTTAATGATAATGGGAGGGCTGTAGAATTTCTATCACTCGATGATGCTTTATTTATATTTAAGAAAGTTCATTCTGAGTTTCAAAGTGATAGAGATTCTACAGAGGAATTATCTCAGGATGATGAGATAGTTGAAGAAAGTATTGCTCCAAATAATACTACAGTCAGTGATAATTCATCATATCGTAAGAAGCTGCTTGAAACTTTGATATCGCTTCCTCCAGAAGGATTTGAACGCTTGTGTCAGCGACTGTTGAGAGAGTCAGGTTTTGAAAAAGTTACTGTCACAGGACGTTCAGGAGATGGCGGTATTGACGGTCATGGAATATTACAAGTAAATCCATTTTTAAGCTTCAAAGTACTTTTTCAGTGCAAAAGATATACCCGTTCTGTATCCTCTCCACAAGTGAGAGATTTTCGTGGTGCAATGATGGGTCGGGCTGATAAAGGAATTATTATAACAACGGGTACTTTTACACCAGATGCTCAAAAAGAAGCTGTGCGAGATGGTGTACCGCCACTAGAACTAGTTCATGGAGAGAAACTACTTGATATGTTTGAGAATTTAGAACTTGGGTTAATACCTCGCAAAACATTTGATATAGATATTCACTTTTTTAAAGAATTTCAATCTTGAAAAAACCAGCTAATCACGCCACTACCAAACTAAAGATGACTATAACAAACGATCTGTTGATATCGCGATCGCTTCACTCAACCTCCTGCAAAGCAGCTTGTTATCAGACATCGCACTAAAATTAAATTAGACAATGTATTATCTCCAAACCACCACACTAAAATACTCAGATGCAAAGAGTCACAGTTGATGAGATCCAACGAGATCCTTTGAAATACCTGAATCAAGTAGAGGCAGGTGAAAGCTTTGTCATTGTCCAAGCAGATAAATTAATTGCTGAATTAAAACCAATTACAACTACCAACAAACAGCAACGCCCATTTGGTTTGTGTGCAGGAGAATTTACAGTGCCTGATGATTTTGATGCACCTTTGCCTGAAGAGATTCTAAATGCGTTTGAGGGCAGATGAAAATTCTCTTAGACACCCATATACTTTTATGGTTTATCAGTGGTGATAATCGGCTATCAACAAATATTCGAGATATTATTCGCGATCCAGATAACGAAGTCTATCTGAGCGTTGTCTCAATTTGGGAATGTATTGTTAAATATAAATTAGGCAAACTACCATTACCAGAGTCTCCTGAAATTTATCTTCCCAAACAACGCGATCGCCATCAAATTACTAATCTTAACCTCGATGAAGGCAGCGTTACTCAACTTACAAACTTACCATTATTGCATAATGACCCTTTTGATAGAATGCTTATCTGTCAAGCTTTGCATCACAGCTTAACTATTGCAACAGTGGATGCACAAATCCGCGCCTACTCAGTTAGCGTTATTTAAAAGCCAATCTACTACCAAGAGCGATCGCAATTATTTATAGTACTTTTATACTATAAATTATGAACTTCAATTATAATAATATGTGTAAGTTCCGAAAAAAACTTTGTTCAGATTTGCATATCTGAGTATGATTGATTGCCTGAATGCAGCTCGCTACTTTATTGTCAGAGCTTATGAGGATGGTATAGAAGCTGAAATGACCAATATGAAGGTACAAAAGCTCCTGTATTATTCCCAAAGCTTACATTTGGCACTGTATGATGAGCCATTGTTTAATGAAGAGATTCAAGCATGGCGATATGGGCCAGTTTGTCCGCCTGCTTATAGATTTTATAGTGAATTTGAAGCAAACCAGTTACCTGTCCCCAACCAGGATTTTTTGTTAGAAATTTCTGATGAAAAGAAAAAAATTTTATCAGAAATTTGGGAATATTTCGGAGGATACCATGCATATCGACTTAGTGATATGACTCATGGTGAATTTCCCTGGAAAAAAGCACGTAAGGGTTTGCCTCCTCAAGCCAGTTCAACTGAGCCAATTCTTCAGGAGGATATGAAAGCATTGGGTTATCAAAAGCTTGATTTAATCGAGCGAGAACACCCCATATATGAATCGTTAATGGCTAAAACTCTAGAGGATGCTATTAATACTAAATCCTCAAATCGTATTAATAAAGGAGAAGTGGGTGACTGGCTCAACTCCCTTCTCGATTGAGGAATCAGATAATTTTAAGCGTTCTTTTAAAAAACTTGCAAAAGCCCTTGGAAGTGATTTTGTTGAGGTTATTACTGAAGCTTTAGAAAGTTTGATTGATGACCAGTATCCCATAAATTCGCGTCATGAACCTTTACCTGCAAAAATTCAGTTACCTGAGGGATGGACATTTCACAAACTAGAGTTAAAAACTGGTAAAGGAGCTTCAGGACAAGTTAGATTGATGTACTTGGTTAATACGGTTAACTGTGTCATCAAACTAGTGTGGGTTTATAATCATGAACAGTTTACAAAACGTCCAGCAGATAAAGATTTGAAGAGTGTTATCCAGGAAATCCTTGAAATTTAACTTAAGAATATGAACAAAATTCACATTTCTAAGCCGTTAATATCTGCTGGACTGTCAATGCTAACTCAGGGAAAGTCAAAGAATTAATTTGCTGGTTCCCTGTGAATATTATTTGGTTATAACGTCCTTTATCCAACAAGCAAACAGTCACCTTTGCTTCAAGAGGATCGACAATCCAATATTCAGGGATGGAAGAAGCTGCATACTCAAGTACTTTGTTTTGATAATCTCGTTTCACAGACTCAGCACTAACTACTTCTATAATCAATAGTGGTGGTAATTCAAGCACAGCCGATTTACCCTGAATAGATTGTCGCTGTTCTTCAGTCATTACAATTAAATCAGGGAGGCGGGATTTTTTGGCGGAAGTACGAACGCCAGTACCGCTAGGACGAACTTGCCAGTCTAAGCCTAATCGTTGGATTTCCAAATAAAAGCGAATCAACAAGAAAGTAATAATAGCTTCATGTAAATCTGAGGCTGGAGGCATTTCTAACAGCACTCCATCCTCAAGTTCATAGCGTTTGTCAGTGCCGTCATCGTAGGTGAGATATTCTTCAAAAGTATACAGACGTTCTACAGGTTTTGTACTGGACATATCGTAATACTCACCTTTGACTAGAAGCAAGCTACGTAATTTGTAATTTGTAATTAGAACTTTTAATTACAAATTAGCTGGCCATGATTATATCTACTTTCTTCATTCTCAGGTAGCTTGAGAATATAGAGTTTAGTTTTTCAAAATGTCTTTAACTGAAGAAATCCTTTCCCAACTACCGGGTGATGTTTTAGCGGGGTTACGTCAGAGCGATCGCATTTTAACATCCCTCAGAGAAAACACTGCACCTATACCAACATTAGTTACAGAAAGTCAGCAGCCTTTGGGGGTTGCAGATTACGATGTGCTTATCTGCGGTGGTACTTTGGGCATTTTAATTGGTTCGGCTTTAGCTACCAAGGGGCTGCGGGTGGCGTTGATGGAACGGGGAATTCTGCGGGGGAGGGAACAAGAGTGGAATATTTCTCGCAAAGAATTAGATGTGTTTGTGGAACTGAACTTATTGACGCAGGAGGAATTAGAAACTGCGATCGCCACTCAATATAACCCAGCACGAGTGGGTTTTCACGGTGGTACACAAATTTGGGTAGAGGATGTTTTGAATATCGGCGTAGATCCTGTATATTTACTGGCTACATTAAAAACCCGATTTCTTGATGCTGGTGGAAAGTTGTTAGAACACACGCCTTTTAAAGAAGCGGTGGTGCATCCAGATGGAGTAATGGTCAATAATCAATTTAAAACTAGATTGTTAATCGACGCAATGGGACATTTTTCTCCCATCACCCAACAAGCACGTCAAGGAAAAAAACCAGACGCCCTTTGCTTAGTTGTAGGAACTTGCGCCCAAGGGTTTCCGGAAAATAACTCAGGCGATTTGTTGTTATCATTTACATCTTTGCAAAATCAGTGTCAGTACTTCTGGGAAGCGTTCCCAGCCAGAGACGGTAGAACTACTTACTTGTTTACCTACATGGATGCACATCCCCAACGCTTTAGCTTGTCAGCTTTCTTTGAAGAATATCTGCGTCTTTTACCAGAATATCAAGGTGTGGAATTGAGTCAGCTGAAATTTCAACGGGCGTTGTTTGGCTTTTTTCCCAGCTATCACCAAAGTCCCCTCAAAACTCCTTGGAATCGCATTCTACCAGTGGGAGATAGCAGTGGTAGCCAATCTCCCTTGAGTTTTGGTGGTTTTGGTGCGATGGTGCGTCACTTAAAGCGTTTAACATTTGGCGTTGAGGAAGCCTTAAAAACCGAACAATTATCAGCAAAAGCGCTGTCATTACTGCAACCCTATCAACCAAGTTTGACTGTTACCTGGTTATTTCAAAAAGCGATGAGTGTTGGTGTAAATCAGAAAATTCCTCCAGAGCAAATTAACCAACTACTTTCAGCAGTGTTTGAAGAAATGCAAAAGTTGGGTACGCCAGTACTGAAGCCATTTTTACAAGATATAGTACAATTTTGGGCACTGACACAAACACTCTTAAAAACTAATTTCTCTCATCCAGAAATAGTTATCAAAATAATTCCCCAAGTAGGTTTGGCAAGTTTGATGGATTGGATGGTGCATTACAGTAATTTAGGTGTTTATACTGCCTTATTTAAGTTAAGTTCAATGTTAGAAACATGGGTGAACAATCAACCAAAAGAACAACAATATTATTGGCATCGTTTGATTGATGCTTGGAAGTACGGCTCTGGTGGTGACTACTCAGAACAGTAAAATTCATAACTTAGGAGTCAGAAATCACAATGATTGAAAAACTAATGGTTTTCTACCTACTGAATTTTATTCAAATTATCAAGCTTGCATATTCAAGCCTGATTAATTCTGAATTTTGAATTCTGAATTCTGAATTCTAATTAAATAATATGTGTGTGAGGATAATATAATGGAACCGAAACCTATGGAAATCAAATACTTTGCAATACTCATTAGTTTTCTGCGCGATCGCCAAGGTTTTTTAGAGGAAGTCCGCCAAGGTATAAGATTACCAAATAAAATCATTTCTCTACTAGTTTGTAGTTCTTTATTCCTGGCTATTTATGGCGGAATTATTGGTGCATATCATAGCTGGATGCAAGCTTTGTCTTCTGCCGTCAAACTTCCAGCCCTTTATTTAATTACATTGCTAATTTGTATCCCGACATTGTATTTTGCTAACGTAATTTTTGGTTCAAAACGGACATTTGGACAGCATTTAGCATTAGTTTTAACCGCAGTTTCCATTACTAGCGTCCTTTTATTTAGTTTTGCACCAATTACCCTATTTTTCTTATTAACTACCAATAATTACCAATTTTTAATTCTCTTAAATGTTGTTGTCTTTGCACTGACTGGATTTATTGGTATTTCCGCATTATATCAAGCCACAAATTTAGTTTTAGAACAAGATAATGAAGGTAGCAAAACACGCCAGACAATTTTAAAATTTTGGCTATTTCTTTACGCTTTTGTGGGTAGCCAGCTAGGATGGACTCTCAGACCATTTTTTGGCACACCTGATTCTGCATTCCAATTATTCCGCGAAAGAGAAGGTAATTTTTATCTCAGCGTGATTCAAGCTATCAGCTACTTGTTGGGAATTCGTCAGTAAGAATTCAGGAGTCAGAATTCAGGAGTCAGGAGTCAGAATTCAGAATTCAGGAGTCAGAATTCAGGAGTCAGAATTCAGAATTCAGGAGGATTTCAGTAGAATTAGGATATTTATTTATCAAAATTTGCCTTGATTCTTTAATTATTCTGACTACGGATTTTTGAATTCTAAATTATTACCAAAGCATACCAAATATCAACTATAAAAGCATTATGTTGGAAAAGCAATCTCACAGCGTTAAACAATTTAGTGTTTTGGTGAATTTACTACGCGATCGCCAATTGTTTTTAGAGGAAATTCGCCTGGGAATCAGATTAGAAAATAAAATCAGTTCTTTGTTTGTAGCTAGTTCTATTTGCTTTGCTATCTATGGCGCAATTATCGGTGCATCCCACGGTTGGGCACAAGCGTTATCCAGTGCTATCAAACTGCCGGCATTTTATTTATTAACACTGATAATTTGTTTTCCAACTTTGTTCTTTTTTAATGTTTTGTTTGGTTCGCGCAGTAGCATTCAACAGCATTTTGTTGTCTTACTCACATCTGTGTCAGTGATTAGTGTACTTTTATTCAGCTTCGCACCAGTTACACTATTTTTTCTCATCACTACTCCTGATTCTTATCAATTCTTCAAACTGTTGAATGTCTCAATCTTTGGCATCACAGGTATCTTTGGCGTCAAATTCCTTTATGAGGGAATACAACTACTTTCACAACAAGATGAAGTAGGCAAAACGACTCGCACCACTATTTTAAGATTTTGGTTATTGCTTTATGCTTTTGTGGGGATGCAGTTAGGATGGTTTTTCAGACCGTTCTTTGGGGCCCCTGACTCAAAATTTGAGTTATTTCGAGCCGTGAAAGGAAATTTTTATCTTGATATAATAGCTGCAATTTCTGAAATTTTAGGTTTCCGTTAACTCGACCCTAAAATTTGTCGTACAAAACTTAACAATCAGCAATTGAACATTTGTTCTTTGATGGCTTGGCAAATTGGCAACTATTACAAGAATAATTGTGTTAGCTTCAATACCATACAAGGTGTATTTGCACTTTCAAGCTATTTAGACGGGTTGCAACCCGTCTTTATTTATCGCCACAAAAGGATCTGACTCTTTACTTTCATCTAAATCGCACCATCTTTAAACCCAAAAACCCAGTCTTTATGACCGGGCTTTTGGTGGGCTATATTACCCCAAGGTTAGTTATAGAAGTTAGATATAGGTCGTTCGTTGTTCTATTAATTACTACAACGTCGAGATTGCCAATTCCAGAAAACTATAGCAATCCTAAATGGCTAACATGCTAGCAAATTATGTTAGAATGTTAGCATGTGGGCAAAATATTTTTGTTGGCATGTCGAATAAACTAGAAAAGAGAATAATTATGCAAATTTATATAGACATGGCAGCAGCGAAAAGGCGAGATCCGAACTATATGCAGTTAACAGGTGACGTAAAAAAAGAACTAGGTCTTAAGTTTAAGGCTATGTGTACCCTCAACCAGTTGGCGATCGGTGAAGGTTTAGAACAAGCGATAACTTTATGGCTTGAACAACAGCAACAAGAAAGCACACTATGACTGAAACCCCAGGACAAAACAACAGCCAACAACCTAGCCGACTTGACCAAATAGAAGCGCTACTGCTACAAACCAACACCAGCTTAAACCGAGTAGCCCAGCAGCAAGACCGTAATACTCAAGCACTAGCCCAGCTTTCACAAGAAGTTAGAGAATTAACATCCGATGTAACCCGTGTCTTAAGTCGTAGCGCAATACTTGACGATGTACTTTTAGAATTACGAGAAAGTCAGGAACAACACCAGCGCAATTTTGAAGAACACCAACGAACTACCAACGCAGCATTAAATCAACTTGGGGCTATCTTGGTGCAACTCACACGGATTGATCCTCAGAACTAGCAACGAACATTAGTGTATTTGTACTAAATAACTTTAGGGAACTCCAAAAAATAAATTATTCTAGTTAATGCCTTGACCCCTCTCCTATGGTCGCTGCTACGCAAAGCGTCTCGGAGGGAAGTGGTACAACTTCGCTCAGTGTAATAAGTAGATGGACATAAATAAATATAATATGTTCTGTCATTGCGTTCGCGTAGCGTCTCGTAGAGAGCGAAGCGAAGCAATCGCAAAGTCTCTGGGATTGCTTCGCTTCGCTCGCAATGACATCTTAGATTTAATCATGACTATCTACTTATCATGTCCGCCTAATCACTTATGAAAAAAATTCTCCGCGTCTTTGCGTCTCCCCGTCCCCGCGTCAGTCCTAATGATA
>VFQR01001959.1_pt1 | contig 14064 bp, 10 predicted proteins | sample 3512321 | NCBI WGS metagenome assembly VFQR01 (sample SAMN10412374, study PRJNA504923) | tailings metagenome | isolation source: Relicate 3 Philex TSF1 revegetated site | place: Philippines: Tuba, Benguet | collected 2017-08-29
ATGGGCGGCCTAAACTTTCTGGAATCAAATCAGTTTGATCTGGTGGTCTGCGAGCAGGTGCTGGAGCATCTCCCGACCGTTGATGATGCCATTTCGACTCTGGGCCGGGTGCTGGCACCGGGGGGATTGCTCATTGTCGGAGTACCGATTTTCCCGGAAGGAATTCATCTCGTTCGCAAACATCTGGTTCCTGCTGTCGATAAACTGGTGGGCAAAAAGAAGCCACGTGGCCACCTCCAGGCTTTCAGCAAGCGGACATTTATTGGTGCAGTGACTCAGCATGCTCCAGTCAAGGTTGTCGCAGCCCGAGGTTTTCGAATTTTTTCGGGCGGATTACTCCGGCCATTGGAAAACCAGAAATGGTGGTGGCAATTGAATCGCACAGCGGGCGAGACATTGCCTTCGCTTTGCACCGAGATTCAGGTTCTGGCTCGCAAAGCCGCCTGATGTTCGAATCGGCTCTCAAGAATCGAGAAAAAAGTTCGATTTGCGAGAGAGATTCGCGGAACTTTCACCAGAGATTCATCGCGAAACCATGTTGTTTTGGATGATAAATGAAGCTGGGGAAGTTGATTTTGCTGCTCCCAAAGCGTGGATCGTGGCAATGCTGCCAATGTCGGCAGGCTCCTCCGGTGACAGGTAGCCAGAAGTTCTGGTCAGAGGTTTTCGTTCTGGGAGACAATCACCTCTGGCACAGTTTCGGGCTGAATCATCTCGCGGGTGATCCTGCAGGGGGCCTCGAAAATGCTTGTGAATTCCATGGCTGTCGGGCGAGAGTTTGCCAATGGCGAGCACCCCGGCAGCACGCCTGATGAAGGAAATCAAGGTCGATTTCTGTCATCCAGTCCCGAAGTTTCGTCCAGTTTGCCTGGCGTTCACTCACTGCGAAACACGCACTTTCTGCCCGGTCGAGAAGCCCTTGAGCAACTCGAATGGAACTGGCGGCCAGCCGGATCCGGCCGTCCCGGGCCCAGACATCCAGGCGAGGATCAACAGCGGGGAAAGGATCTCCTCGGCGAATTTCCGGCTCCTCGAGAGCGTGGTGTTTCGGTTGAAAGTCGTCTTTCACCCGTCGAAGATCGACAGGAACGAGCAATCCGAACCGTCTTTGTCAGCGATACTCATCTCGGTTGCCGACATGCTCACGCCGTCGAACTTCTCAATTTTCTACGAAGTGTCGAGCCTGAATCGCTCTATCTCGTGGGTGACATTATTGACGGCTGGAAGCTGAAAAAATCGTTCGCCTGGAAGCAGGTGTACAACGATATTCTCTCGCGGCTGCACGAACTGGCGGCCTCCGGCACAAAAATCTATCTCACTCCTGGAAATCACGATGCGTTTTTACGCCGGTTCCAATGGGGGTTTGATTTCGTCACGATCGAAGATGAATTTGTCTTCGAAGCGGCCGATGGCCGGAAATATCTGGTCATTCACGGCGACAAATTCGATGTCGTCGAACAGAGTGCTCAGTGGGTCTCAGGTGTCGCCTCGATTGGTTACGACCTGCTGCTTTCGGCGAACTGGCTCTTCAGCCGGTGGTTCAAAGCTCCCGCCAGTGGCAGTTATTCGTTCAGCGGTCGCGTCAAACGGAGTGTCAAACAGGCCGTTCGATACATCAGTTCCTTCGAGCAACGTCTGGCCAGGTATGCCCTTGAACAAGGTTGCGAAGGGGTCATCTGCGGCCACATCCACACCCCCGCACATGATCACCGCCACGGAATCGTGTACTGCAACACCGGGGACTGGGTTGAGAATTGCACCGCGTTTGTGGAATATGCCCATGGAGAGATGGAATTGATCCATTACTTTGAAACTTTCTCCACGCGGAAAACGAGTGCTGCAGATTGCAGCCATGAAGCTTCGGTGACGGACAACAGCTTGCCTCTGCCAATTCCTGCCCTGGCCCATTCCTGAACTGGCCTGTGCCTGCAGTGAATTGGCACCACAGGATCTGGCTGCTGTCCCGTGCTGAAGCTTGCTCCGATTCCCGTGTGGCCACTATCAGCAACCGGGAATCCGACGGATGGTTGTCGAAAAGCTCAGCAAGACATGGTTTAACCTCGTCCATGGCCGAAATCTGGTCTACAACCAGTGCTGGGAAGACCCTCGCTTAGACCGGGTAGCCCTCGAACTGACTTCGAATGACCGTGTGGTGGTTATCACTTCCGCCGGTTGCAACGCTTTGGATTATGCCCTGGCCGGCGCCGGTCATGTCCATGCGGTCGATATGAATCTGCGGCAGAATGCACTTCTGGAACTGAAGCAGGCTGGCATTCGCAAGCTCGATTACGAAGACTTCTTCCAGATTTTTGGTTGCGGTGGACATCCCCAGTGGGACACTCTTTACACACAAAAGCTGCGACCGGAACTGAGTGATACCACCCGCAAGTTCTGGGATCGCAAGAAAGCCTTCTTTACCGGCGATACCCGTCGCAAGTCGTTCTACTTTCACTGCACTTCGGGCACATTTGCCTACATTATCAATGTTTACATCGACCGGATTGCCAAGCTGCGTGACGGGGTCAATGCTATCCTGGCAGCCAGCAGCCTCGAACAGCAGCGCGATATCTTCAAGCAGTACAAGCTGGCCGAATCGCTCTGGCGGCCCTTCATCCGCTGGGCCATGCGGCGGGATATGACGCTGGCACTCCTGGGAGTTCCCAGGGCTCAGCGTAAGCAGATCGACGAGCAGTATCCCGGAGGGATTCTGCAGTTCGTGATGGATCGCGTCGAAGCGGTCTTCACCAAGCTGCCGATCAAGGATAACTACTTCTGGCGTGTTTATCTCACTGGCCAGTACACACCCGAATGCTGCCCCGAGTATTTGAAGCCCGAAGGCTTCGCACAGCTCAAAGCCGGGGCCGTCGATCGAGTGAGCACGCACACCAACCACATTCTTGGATTCCTGCAGGAGACGCCGCATCAGATTTCGCGGTTCATTCTGCTGGATCACATGGACTGGCTTTCCAAAGATCCCGCGATGGCCATCCTCACTCAGGAATGGCAGGGGATCATGGATAAGGCAGCTCCCAACGCCCGCGTTTTGTGGAGATCGGCGGGCCTCAATGGTGAGTTCGTGAACCCCATTCAGGTCAACGTGAATGGCCAGAAGAAAACTCTGGGTGAAGCGTTGGAATACAACCGCCCGCTGGCCGAAGAACTCCACGCGAAAGATCGCGTGCATACTTACGGCAGCTTCTGCATTGCGAACATCAAGAACACATAACCGCCGTTGCGGCCAATGATCGTCTTGAGACGAGACCAGCCAGCCACTTGCCCGGTTGGAATGGAATCGTGTCGAATCTGAACAGAATTGCCGCAGGTACAACTGGCGTGCATGCTTGTATTGCACAACCAGCCTCAAGCAACCTGGGGCAAACAATCACGTTTGACCCCACTCACCTCACGTCCTGCCACTGAGTATGCAGCTATACGTAAAAAAAGGACACTCGCGGCCGGGTGGCAGGGGTCGGATGTCTTCATCCGCTCCCTGTTCAATCGAATTCACGAGCACAAATGCATCTCAAAACTTCCGCACAGCTCTCCATAAAAAGTGCCATGTATGAATAACGTCAAACAATTACGTTTGACGTTAGCCAATTTGCCGCTCACTGCTCGAATAAACTTCCCGCTTTTACTTCTTACCCTTCACTTGATGTTCGAGTGTGCAATCGGCTTCTGCGGGGACAGCCGGGCCTTTGCGATCGACCGGATGCGTAAACAGGTATTTCCAGACATCCTCATAGAGGTAAACACCCTTTGAATTTTTGGGAGATGGCCCGCCCGGGACGGAAGCACCGTGAGCCTTGTTGGCATCGTTCCCCACATTGGCATGAGTGACCAGTCGCCGGGTATTGCTGAATGGGGGTTTGGCATCATCGACATTCACAATCGGGCCAAAGTCATTGAGCCCCAGTAGCAGCCACGACCGGCAGTAATGGTCCGCAGTCCAGCCACCATCCAGCACATGAGTAAAGCCAAAGAATCGTTCATGTGGCGTGGCTGAAGGAAGCTTGTACCAACCTTCCAACTGATCGCGCGGGCCGGAAAACATCACCACGCGATCCACCTTCTGATGGACGGCAAACCGGGCCGCTGTCGTCGAACCGTGCGAAATCCCGCTCATGATGACATCTTCCCAGCGAAGATCACCCTCTTCGGTCAGGAATTGTTCCCATTTCCCCTGGGGATTTTCTTTGGCCAGCCATTTCACAAACTGACGCGACCTTTCGGCCATGCCATCTGGGAGCGGAATATCAATATCGGGACTGAAGTCTTCGCCTGTGGCGGCTTCAAGGCGAATTCGCCCGAGGTAGAGTTCATCGGGTGGTGGTTCTTTGTTGAGCTTGCCAAACCAGCCATTCGCATAATGCACTTGAATTCCATGCAATCCGTAGCCGGAGATCCGCTCAAACAGCCCCTGATTGTGGCCCATCAACCAGATCACCAGTTTGCCTCGCGGTTTGACGCGTGTATCGACGACGGCATGCTGCACATCCTGCGGCTTGCCATCTTTGTTAAAGACAAAACCAATCTCAGGATGCTCCTTGGCTCTGGGATCGATCTGACTGGCCCGGGCGGTGAGGTCGTAGCGCTTCGGTGTTTTGTCGTTGTAAGCCGGGGCGACTCGTACGGCAGCACTCTTCGTGGTATTCGGTGGTGAAGCACTGGTTCTGGAAGACTTTGACTGGGCCGCGGCTGGTTCCAGTGTGCCCAGCAGCAGCAGTCCCGACAGGCAGACGCCAATGGTTTTCCAATCCAGAAGAGAACCCCAATGCCTCGATACTTCGCAGATCTTCATCAGCCAACACTCCTCAAGTCATCAGTCTCCAGATGCAGGTTGTCATCAGGTTGTACCGGATCTTCATTCCCAAGGGGACATTCTTTTGGGAGAATCCTGATCGTGTGAAAGCGATCCATGACCCGGCTGTTCATGGGAACTGGTGGTTTATTGCGGGAAAGAAAGTTCGCCATGGCTGATGAAAAACGAACGGCCGTCAGTTATCTCGTGTTCGATATAGAAGCGATTGCCGATGGTGAACTGGTTTCCCGCATCCGATTTCCCGGTGAAAATCTCTCGGCAGAGGCAGCCATTGCGAAGTACCGCGCCGAGTTGATGGAAACGACGGGAAAAGATGTTCTCCCCGTCACCTACATGCTTCCGGTCTCGGTGGCTATTGCCAAGATCGATCCCGAGTTCCGCCTGCTCGATCTGGTCGTTCTCGATGCACCGGAGTATCGCCCACACCGCATTGCTCAGCTCTTCTGGCAAGGATGGCAGCATTACGGCTATCCCACACTGGTCAGCTTTAATGGCCGTTCGTATGACATGCCTGTGCTGGAACTGGCAGCCTTGCGGTATGGTTTCTCGATCCCCGCATGGTTCTCTTTAGAACTGAGATCTTTTGAGCAGCCCCGTAATCGCTACAACAGTTCGTCTCACTTCGACCTGTGCGACTTCTTTTCGAACTTCGGTGCCACACGACTTTCAGGTGGCCTGAACCTCCTGGCCAACGTGCTGGGCAAGCCCGGCAAAAGTGGCATCGATGGTTCGATGGTGCAGGATTTTCATCATCAAGGTCGTGACGAAGAGATCAACGACTACTGCCGCTGCGATGTGCTGGATACCTATTTTGTCTTCCTGAGAAGCCAGGTTCTGCAGGGCAAGTTGACACTTCAGCGTGAACAACAACTGGTGGGTGAAACAAAAACATGGCTGGAAAATCAAGCCGCCACTTCACCCGCTTATCAGCATTATCTCTCGCATTGGGGGGATTGGCAGCCACCACCCGTTAGCAGCTAATGCGAATTCCAGCACTCAACGGCTCTTTGTGTGCCATGCTTGCGGCTCGGAGTTACAATCAATTTCACACAAACTGGTACCACCGTCCACCAAGGGTCGCCCGGCCAACTCGCGGCCGGGTTGTCGTGATTTTTCACGACAACAAGACGCCGCGCCATACGCGTCCCCTGCCACCACTCATGAGTTGGTATTGGGTTGTACGACTCTGGAGGCTTTGCGAACGCGTGGCTGGGGTCAAACGTCTTCGTTTGCCCCCAGTTTGCTGGACTTTGATCGTTTTTGACGAACAGCGTGAAAAGTCATGAATGAATGTTTTGGATGCATTTGTGCGGGTGACCTTGAATGACCAGAGGGCGGATGAAGACATCCGCCCCTGCGACCCACCCGTCTGAAGTGAGTTACCAGAGAAGACTACTCCACGCGAGCCGTCGCTCGGGGCTCAAACTGCGGGATTTCTGTCTGCTGCAAGAGTGGCTGGCTCAATTGAGATCGGTCTTTAATCGGAGCTGAGCTGGAAAGGGCAGGTCCAGACTGCATCGCCTGTGTGGCGGCTGCAAGTGCCGCACGGGCTTCCAGAAGTCGCGGGTCAATCTCCTGAGTATTAGCGGCCACATCCTTGATTTCAGTCGTGCGGAGATTGGCCACGGGGTCAGCCGGAATGTATCCCTCATTTTGTACGACGCGACTGTTCTCGGGGCGATTGCCAGATGCAGTCGCTGCCACAAGAACATCGGCAGTGTCGGTACGATCCAGTATTGCGGCAGCCTGGCTGGTTTCTGGATTCTGACCACGTACCCGCAGGTTATCGATATTCGAACTGGTGGCTGATCGACGCTCAAATGGTCGAGTGAGAGAAAATCCCCGGGGTTCGTTAGCAGTGCCTGGGGAATTGGAAGCGACAGTCGCAAGCGGTGCCGGTGGCTGTGTTCGGGTGGCCTGAAGTTCGGGTGCAGGCTGCGAATTGTTGCCAGCGAGCATTTCGCCTGGTCTTGTCGGCTGCCTGGGACAGCCAGCGAGTACCCAGCGGTCGTGTTCCTGTTCAATCTGCTCGACGTTGCTGTAGCCATAATGAGCTTGCAGTGCCTGATCCCATCCCCTCTCGTGAGCAGACTGGAGGAACTTGAGGTACTCGCCTTTGCTCGATTTGGCAATGAGATAATCCGCCAGCAGATAGCCTTGTGCATAGAGCGTGAGGACTTGCCGCTGATCCTGCGGATAATTTTTCATCCCCAGAAGTGTTCTCAGAGGAATTTTGCGACGTCCACCCGTGGCTTCGATGGCGAGTTTTTCCAGCCGCATTCTTTCCGATTCGTGTTCGATGAGTGAAGCGGCGCCTTCATCGGCCCAGCGGGGGAGTGGTCGGCGAAAGTAGCAGGCGAAAATTGTGTGATTGACTTCATGCGGCAGAACCGAATCGAGGATTCGCTCAGGAGTCCCCTGAACTTCCATGTTCCAGCCGTAGACTTCGCCACGATCAAAGTTAAACGTGGTGGCACCACCTGCCGGGTAGTTCCCCACCTTGCAGGAGATTGGGCAAGGCTTTCCCCAGCGGGGCATTTCGCGACCTGTCCAGGAGAGGCACAAGTCCCGGCGGAACTCTTCGGCAGCTTCTCCCACAACGCGAGCGAATTCATCGGTCGGCGCTGTGACGATAAAGTTGGGAGTGCGGTAGCTGGCAGCTTGTGCCGCGAGCGAAAGCAGAGAACAGTGAAGGAACGCAATCGCCCAGATGGCGATTCTGGCCCGTGTCGCATCCATGCGCAAACTTTCCGATCTGTGTTGTTCGTCCGGGGCTCGGAAATCGGTTCAGGACGATTTTGAGCCGGGTTTGACACTGAGCATCCTGCTGGCGTGCCAAACTTCTGACGAGCGAATCATGCGCCACTTTGCCTTGATGCGCCTAGTCGAGTTATAACTCGATATCCTCGTTGGAGTTAACTGTTACAATCGCCTTGGGCAGTTCGGGAAAAATTTCCATTTTTCGGCAATTTCTGCCTGTAAAAGTTTCAAGAAAACTGCTCTGAATCGTCACGAACGGCCGCTTCGAAGTGATGAAGTCCGTGAGTCAGCTTTCGGAAGTGGCTGTTGGTTTCGTGCTCAGGCTGCGGTTCTCATGTTCGAGCGGATGTGCTAATTCTGTCCTGCATGTTGTCCATGCGAGGCACATTGATCAGCGACGAAGTCGATAGGGCTTGGCCATGACGATCTCTCCCACCGAAGTGGCAACTTCAAAGGCTGTCGGGCCCCACGTTCAACCTGCCTTGAGTGAAGTGGCCAGCCAGTTGATGCACCCCGCATCCCGGGTGATTTTGTTTTACGATGGTCAATGTGGGCTGTGTCAGAAGTCGGTGCAGTTTGTTTTGAAACGACAGCCCCAAGGTTCGATTTTCTTTGCTCCTCTACAAGGGACAACAGCAGCGGAGATGCTTCCCGCTGTTGATCGCGAGCAGCTCGATTCGATGGTCGTTGCCAAAAACGGCCAACTCTTTCGCCATTCCACCGCTGCACTGGTCATTGCCAAAGAGCTCGGTGGGTTCTGGAACATGCTGGGCCACCTGGGGAGTCTCATCCCGAGGCCACTTCGCGATCTCGTCTATCGCGCTGTTGCCCGCAACCGATATCGCATGTTTGGAAAGGTCGACGCCTGTCGCCTGCCACAACCTGGTGAACGCGCGCGATTTCTCGACTGAACGCGGTTCGCCGCAGCGTTCTCAAGTTTTAATGGCCATTGGCTGACATTGCACCCTGCCAATGGATAAGCTGATGTCGATGAGTTTAGTTGCAAGTCGCGCAGAGCGATGACAACCTCTTCCCTCACCACCCAATCGACCATTCCAGGAGTTTTCTCATGCGGCACATGAATTTCAGTTGGCGAACAGTTCTCACTTTAGGATTAGCCGCTGGGGCCTGCTTTTTCCTGAACACCACGTCGATGGCTGCAGACAATCCCAAGACGGCCTATCTCGATGGGGCAGCAGCAGGGCCAGATTTTGCCATTCAAGGCGAATATGCGGCTGATGGCTGGGGCCTGCAGGTCATTGCTGATGGCGATAGCAAGTTCCGTGGAGTTCTTTACCAGGGTGGGTTACCGGGAGCAGGCTTCGAAGGTAAGACCGACAAGTTCAAACTGAGTGGCGCGACAAAAGACGGCAAAACCTCGCTGGCTGGTAGCGACTACGAAGTGGTCATTGAGGGCACAAAAGCTGTTGTGAGGCATTCGGCCAAATCCGTCGAGCTCAACAAAGTCCAAAGAACGTCACCCACTCTGGGGCAAAAACCACCAGCAGGTGCCGTCGTGCTGTTCGATGGCACAAATGTCGATCAATGGGACAAAGCTTCCATGACCGAAGACAAACTTCTCAATGTGGGGACTCGCACCAAGGAAAAGTTCGAAGACTATACCCTGCATATCGAATTTCGCTCACCTTACATGCCCTATGCCCGCGGGCAGGCTCGCGGCAACAGCGGGCTCTATCTGGGTGATCAGTATGAAACCCAGATTCTCGATTCTTTTGGCCTCGAAGGGGCTGATAACGAATGTGGTGGCATCTACATTAACTCGAAGCCTCGAGTGAATATGTGCTTCCCACCCCTCTCGTGGCAGACTTACGATGTCGACTTCACCTGCGCAAAGTTCGACGAGGCTGGCAATGTGAAATCACCTGCCAAAACCACAGTTCGGCATAACGGCGTGGTCATTCACGAAAACCTCGAACTCAAGCCCACACCCGGCGGTGGCCAGAAAGATCAGAAGCCAGGGGCCATTTACCTGCAGAACCACGGTGATAAAGTCCACTTCCAGAACATCTGGATTCTCAAGAAATAGCAGCCGAATCGATGGAAAGACTTCATTTTTTCAGACGCCAGTTCGTAATGAAGTCGGAATGACCACAGTCCGAAGGATGAGTTCGGCTTTCGCGTGCAGTTTTCCCGCGACTGCGCTTGCCTTCGGCTGCAAAGCATGATCGACTATTGATATGTTTTATCGCTGAAGATCAATGGCGGGTTGGCACCCCTATTGAGAGCGTGCTCACTCATCACAGCGAAGTTTTGAATCACGAAACGACCTCCGGAGAGTTAACTATGGATCAATTGAATGGATCACGTCGGGAGTTCCTCGCGACGACCGGTATGGTGGCAGGGGCGGCTCTGGCTGCACAGGCGGGCTTGGCCACAAGTGCCTATGCTCAAGGTGATGACGTGATCCGCATTGGCCTTGTTGGCTCTGGTGGACGCGGAACCGGTGCAGCACGCGATGCTCTCTCGACCGATCACAACGTCAAACTGGTCGCTGTGGGCGATGTGTTCGAAGATCGAGCCAATCGGGCTGTGGGAAGCATCAAGGGCGGGCTGGGCGACAAGGGAAGCAAAGTCGATGTTGCTCCCGACAAGGTCTTCTTCGGCTTCGATGCCTTCAAGAAAGTGATTGACAGCGGTGTCGATCTCGTGATTCTGGCAACTCCTCCAGGTTTCCGACCTCAGCAGTTCGAATACGCCATTAATGCCGGCAAGCATGTCTTCATGGAAAAGCCAGTCGCGACTGACGCCCCCGGCGTCCGTCAGGTGCTGGCCGCCAGCAAGCTGGCCAAAGAAAAGAACCTGAAGGTGGGCTGTGGTCTCCAGCGACATCACGATATTGGCTACATCGAAACCATCAACCGCATCAAGGATGGCCAGATTGGCGATGTGATCGCCATGCGGGCTTACTGGAACAACGCCGGTGTGTGGGAACCACCGCTCAAGCGCGAAAACGCCAAGAGCGAAATGGAATACCAGATGCGTAACTGGTACTACTACAACTGGCTGTGCGGTGACCACATCGTCGAGCAGCACATTCACAATCTCGACGTCTGTAACTGGGTGAAAGGTGATTACCCGGTCCGTGCCAATGGTATGGGTGGCCGACAGGTTCGCGTCGATAAGCGATATGGCGAAATCTACGACCATCATTGCGTCGAATTCGAATACAAGGATGGTTCCCGCACTTACTCCCAGTGCCGCCATATTCCGAACACCTGGAATCAGGTCTCCGAATTTGTGCATGGTTCGAAGGGAACCTCGAATCCTTCCGGTTCGATTACAGCCGCCGGGAACGACTGGCGTTATCGCGGGCCACGCCCCAACCCTTACGTCGTCGAGCACGACGACCTGCTCAAGGCGATCAAGGGCGGTGTCGCTTACAACGAAGCCGATAACGGCGCCTACAGCACGATGACTTCGATTCTGGGTCGTATGGCGACATACTCCGGAAAAGTCATCGAGTGGAACGATGCCCTCAATTCACAGATCAGTCTCTTCCCCAAGGAACTGACCTGGGATGCTGACATGCCAGTGAAGCCCGATAGCGAAGGCAATTATCCTATTGCCACGCCCGGTGTGACCAAAGTGGTCTAACTCCGATATCGGATTTCCTCCTGGTAGTGAAGTTTCCGCCGGATGAAAAACTTAAGGTCAGGGGTGATGGAGAGTTTCCATGACCCCTGACCTTTTTCATTGAACTGATACATCCTGCCGGCTGAGCCTGTTTCCAACCCGGGTGTGAAAACAGACGCGAACAATCAACTGTCGCGGCTGAGTGGCATGATCACATAGGTGTAATCGTCATCGGTGGTAAACACGCCGGGGCTTTCATCATTAATCAGCTTCAGATGGACTGTCGAAGACCCTTCCAACACGCGCAGGAAATCTCCCACAAATCGAGGGTCAAAGCGAATCGTCAGTTCGCTCCCCTGATAGCCGATGGGCAATTCGATTTTCGATTGTCCAATGTCGGCAGCTTTACTGGCAAGTCTCAATGTCCCTTCCGCGAAAGTGAAGTCGACGCCGCGACTCTCTTCGTTGGTCACCACCTGTGACTGCCTCACGGCTGACAGGAAGGTCGAAGCGATCAGGTCAATTTCCGCCTCATAGCGGGAGGGGATCACCTTGCGATAATCCGGGAATCGCCCTTGCACAAGCTGTGTGGTAATGGATGCTCGACCAGCCCGGATCGAAATATCATTGGTGTGGATCGCCAGGCAGACATTGGTCGCCTCATCCCCCAGTGACTTCTCAATGAGAGACATCGCTTTTGAAGGGACCACTGGCTGCTGGCTCCCACTGACAGGTTGACCCTCCACAGAACATGTTCCGACAGCCACTGCCAACCGGCGACTATCTGTGGCGGCCATACGAACCTGATCCGCAGAGATCTCGACCAGCACGCCACCTAACGCGTAGCGCGTGCTCTCGGCATCGGTGGCAAAAAGTGTCCGCTTGATCAGCCGGCGAAAGACATCAGCAGGGACGACAAAATAGTCTTCTTCGACGAATTCTGGTGCTGTCGGGAAATCGGCAGGATCTTCTGCCGAGAGGCGAAACTCACTGCCACCACAACGCAGCCAGACAGCATCGCCATTGACTTCCAGCGAGACAGTGTCGTCTGTCAGTTCCCGCAAAATCGAAGTTAGTCGCTGTGTGGGCAACAGGGCACTGCCACCGACTTTGCATTCCACATCTGTCAAATCAAAACGAATACTTGTGCCATCCCCATCTGTCCCCGTCAGTTGAGCAGATGAAGTCGCTCCCGGCCCGGAGGCGACGGCATCCAGCTTGACGTTTTTCAGAATTTCTCGCGGCGTCCGGGAAGGAACCACAGCACCTACCACGGTGAACGCTGCAGACAGCACAGCACGTGGACAAACCAGTTGCATTGAACTTAACTCTCGACTTGGGAATATGTTTTTTGAATCGACAGTCCAAAAACTGCCTTACAAAAGCCAGAATTGGCCCTATTCCGCAAGTGTACCTTGTCGACAGGTCAAATGTTGGGTTGTCCTGAGAAAAAATCATTAGCCGAGTTTCGCAGGCGAATTCGGCATTCACTCGACGAGTGCCGAGCTATCGACCCGCTGGGGAGGTTCCCCCCGCAGCCGCCTGACGTTGATCCGAGACGCCGTAGTGCTCTTTCAAAAAAGGACTGAGCCCTTTGACGAAATCTTTCGCCGTCTGCGGCAAAGCGGCAACGGAACGCAGATCGGCTCCGAACTCCATCTGAATGCAATCGATGCCACCAGGGTTCTGGCTGCCATGCGCCACGACAATTTCACCCCCATTGTACTCGACTTCCTGATTGGGAGTGGCTGTCGAGGGAGGAATCATCCGTAATCCTGCCTCTTCCATGACTTTCGAATACAACGAAGCCGCATCCTTGCCAGTACGTCGGTTCAAAGCACTGATTGTCAGACCATTGCGAGTGCCCCGATAGACGGCTCCTTTCTCCTTGCTTTGACCATGCACATCAATCAAAAGCCCTGAGCCGTGCTTTTCCAGAATCGCCTTCTTGAACTGCTCAATCGCACCATGGTACTCATCGTACACCACCTGAGCCTCGGGAGATTCATAGGCGTAATCGGCCTCGCGATTGGCATCAAGATACTTGCGTGAGACCCGCAGGATCACCAGATAAGGCCGCTGGCCAAATTCCGCTTCCAATTGATTGGCAATCGCTTCGGCCAATTCACTGGAACGGACATCGCGCACCGTCTGGAATCTACTTCCCCCACTTTTCCGATCTCGCGGCAACGAACCGGGTAAATCGAGTTCACCTCCATGCGGTGCCGATAAAATCACAGGCAATGTTCCCTTTTGAATGGTCACAAACTCAACTTTTTTAGGTTTTGTCGTTGCTGGCTTCTTGGTAACGGCTGGCTGATTTGATGCCGTCTGAGCTTTGGCAGCAGGAACAAATACTCCCATCGCCAAAACGAACAGAGTCAAAACCATGAATGATGAACGTAACATACAACAACGACCTTGATTGATCATGAGGTGGCCCGGAAAGACGTTCGCTAAAAATTGAGAGCGAACTCGATGCAGTCACAAGCCAGATGAAGCACAATGATTCCGTGAAATCCCAGAGATCATCTGGTGAATGATGACCTGACGTTTATTAATGTGAGCCGCTGGTTGATGAAACCAGCGGCTCACAAGTACTTATTTAATATCAAGCCAGATTCAGCAGCGGATCGAATCCTTTGCGACAATCATGGCTATCGAAGTTAATCGACTTTCGTTGTCGAATCGGCGCTTAATTTTTGCGGGGACGCGACCGGAGCCGGTAGCTCATCAATCCCGGCTGCCCAGCGTACACCAGCCTTGATGAGATGGTGAGGACCATTCTTACCTTCGGGATGACAACTGTAGCAGATGACCCGCCCATTCCCGTAATTGACCTTGGCAATCGCACTGGTACCCACCATGACGCCGGAGGTAGCGCCCTT
>VFQR01001960.1_pt1 | contig 14048 bp, 16 predicted proteins | sample 3512321 | NCBI WGS metagenome assembly VFQR01 (sample SAMN10412374, study PRJNA504923) | tailings metagenome | isolation source: Relicate 3 Philex TSF1 revegetated site | place: Philippines: Tuba, Benguet | collected 2017-08-29
ACTGCGTCGTGAACGGCGCCTCCGTCAGCTTCATGAATCCCTCCGGCCAGGCCGATGGCGAAGCCTTCTTCCGCCGGGTTGCCGACAGCGTCGCCGCCGGCGACACGGTGCTGGTGGCCGCCTTCCTCGGCGAGCGCATCATCGGCACGGCCCAGCTCGGCCTCGACATGCCGCCCAACCAGCCGCATCGCGCCGAGGTGAAGAAGATGCTCGTCCACAGCGACGGGCGGCGTCAGGGCATCGCCGGGTCCATGCTGCGGCGGGTGGAGGAGAAGCGTGGCCGCACCCTGCTCATCCTCGACACCGGCAGCGAGGAGGCGCGGCGCGTCTACGAGCGCGGCGGCTGGTCGCGCTTCGGCTTCGTACCGGATTTCGCGCTGCTGCCGGACGGCGGCTTCTGCGACACCACATTCTATCTCAAGGACCTGTCGCCGCCGCGCGGCACACCGGTCTCGGCGGTCACCGTGCGCGATGCGGCGGAAGCCGATCTCCCGGCCATCGTCGACATCGTCAACGACGCCATCGCCAACACCACGGCCGTCTGGTCGGACGAGCCGGTGGACGTCGCCAACCGTCGCGCCTGGCTCGCCGAGCGTCGCGAGGCCGGCAATCCCGTGCTAGTCGCGGTGGACGGCGGCGAGGTCGTCGGTTTCGGCTCCTACCTGCAGTTCCGCGCCTGGTCCGGCTACCGCAATGCCGTGGAGCATTCCATCTACGTGCGGTCCGACCGGCGCGGCTCCGGCGTCGGCAGCGCCCTGGTCGAGGCGCTCATCGCCCATGCCCGCGCCGACGGCAAGCAGGTCGTCATCGGCGGCATCGAGGGGAAGAACCTCGCCTCCCTCCGCCTGCACCGGCGGGCCGGCTTCATCGAGGTCGGCCGCATGCCGGGCATCGGCGAGAAGTTCGGCCGCCGCCTCGACCTCGTCTTCGTCCAGAAGCAGATCGGCTGAACCTCAATCCGACCCGTAGCGGTGCAGGTGAGCGCCGTTCGCCCGCAGCCAGGCCTTGGCAGGCTCCATGCCGGGGCAGAGTTCCTTGACGATGCGCCAGAACCGCACCGAATGGTTCATTTCGCGCAGGTGCGCCACCTCATGGGCGGCGAGGTAGTCGAGGACGAAGGGCGGCGCGAGGATGAGCCGCCACGAGTAGTTGATCGCACCGGTTGAAGATGCCGAGCCCCAGCGGCTCGCCTGGTCGCGGATGCCGATGCGCGTCACCTTCACGCCGAGATGGGCGGCATGCCGGCGCGTGGCGGCCTCGAGGTCCTTGCGCGCCTCGCGCTTCAGGAAGTCCTGGACGCGGCGGGTGACGAAGGCGGCGTCGCCCGCAACCAGGATCGCGCCGTTCTCCACCCAGACGGTGCCGCGGCGGTCGGGCCTGTGCTGCACCAGGTGCGGCACGCCGCGCAGCGGGATCTCCGCGCCGGGCACGAAACCGAGGGCTTCCGGAATGCGGTTGAGGCGGGTGGCAATCCAGGCGCCATGCCGCTCGGCGAAGCCGATGGCGTCGGTCAGGCGGGCGCGGGCCGGCATGGACAGCACCGCGTCGCGGCTCGCCGCGCGAACGCGCAGGGTGAACCGCCGCGCCTGCGGCATGCGGCGCAGGGCCACGGAATACTGGACGCCCTCATGCGAGACGGTGATCGCCTCGGGATCGGGCTCGCGCTGGAACAGCCTGCGGATCACGGACATGGGACAAGGATAGACGAGTCGCCGGCACCGAGACCAGCAAGCACCGCGTGATCAGCCGGCTCCGGATGACGCCTGCTGCCACGCGGGGCGGATGTGTCAGTCCTTCTTCGGCGCCTGGACGGCGGCGACGCCGGAGCGACCACCGCGGATCATCTTCAGCACCGTCTCCTTCGCCGAGGTCTTCGGCTTCGCGGCATTGGCCTTGCGGTAGGCGTGGGTGCGCATGAAGTCCATGACGCGCGGCGCGATGTCGGCGCGGAAGCGCGAGCCGTTGAACACGCCGTAGTGGCCGACGGCCGGCTGCAGATGGTGGTGGCGCATGTCCTCGGGGATCGAGGTGGCGAGGCCATGGGCGGCCAAGGTCTGCCCGCCGCCGGTGATGTCGTCCTTCTCGCCCTCGACGGTGAGGAGCGCGACGCGGCGGATCGCCTTCGGATCCACCGGGCGGTCGCGATGCATCATGACGCCACGCGGCAGATGGTGCTCGACGAAGACGCGCTCGATGGTCTGGAGATAGAACTCGGCGGTGAGGTCCATGACCGCAAGGTACTCGTCGTAGAACTCGCGGTGCTTCTGGGCGCTGTCGCCGTCGCCCTTGACGAGGTTGCGGAACAGTTCGCGATGGGCGTCGACGTGACGGTCGAGGTTCATCGTCATGAAGCCGGTGATCTGCAGGAAGCCGGGATAGACCGGCCGCATCATCGCCGGGTGCGGGAAGGGCACCGTGGTGATGACGTTGCGGCGGAACCAGTCGGTGCCGCGTTCCTCGGCGAGCTTGTTGACGGCGGTCGGGTTGGACCGGGTGTCGATCGGCCCGCCCATCAGGGTGAGCGTCGTCGGCACATAGGGGTCGTCCTCGGCTTCCATGCGGGAAACGGCCATGAAGACGGGCACAGCCGGCTGGCAGACGGCCATGACATGGGTGTCCGGGCCGAGGAAGTGCAGCATCGAGATGATGTAGTCGACATAGTCGTCGAGATCGAAGCGGCCCTCCGACATCGGCACCATGCGCGCGTCCGCCCAGTCGGTGATGAACACCTCGTGGTTGGGGAGGAAGGTCTCGACGGTGCCGCGCAGCAGCGTGGCGTAGTGGCCCGACATCGGCGCGACGATGAGCACTTTCGGGTCGGGCTTGTGGCGCTGCGGCAGGGCGCGCTGGAAGTGGATGAGGTCGCAGAACGGACGTTGCCAGACCACCTTCTCGGTAATGCCGACACGCTCGCCGCCGACCAGCGTGGTCGGCAGGTTGAACGGCGGCTTGCCGTAGCGGCGGGTGGTTCGCTCGAACAGCTCGGCCGCGGCGGCGATCTGCTTGGTCAGCGGCAACTGGGCGAAGGGATTGATCGGATTGGTCAGCGCCGCCTTGGTGGCATCCGCCATGGCCCGATAGGGCGACAGCATCGCGTGGGTGGCTTCATACCAGTGATAGAGCACGCGTATGCCTCCAGGCTGCAGAAGAGGGATCGGTGGAACTGTCCTCCTGCGGACGCGCCGGCCAGCCTGACGTTAGACGTCGTGCCGCCCACAAGGTTCCATGCCGATTGCTGCACTGCCGAAATTTGTAATCGACTTATGACAGTCGAGGCAACGGCACGGTGCGGAACAACGGGTTAACCTTGGCTTAACGTGGCATTCCGGTGACATTGGCCGAAAACACGAGACAGGCGGCCCGACTATTCGCCGCTGGACAGGAGCGAGCCGGCCTCGCGGGCCTGGTTGAGCAGCGCGATGAAGGCGTAGGAGGCCACCGCCAGCCACAGGACATTGAGCCCGGCCGCTGCCGCAAGGTGATCGAACCTGAGAACCCCGTCGGCGAGGACACCCCGCATGCCCTCGAAGACATGGGTCGGCGGCAGGGCCAGGGCGAAGGGCTTCAGCCAGGCGGGCAGGACGCTGAGCGGATAATAGACGCAGCACAGCGGCCAGAAGACGAACATGATCGTCCAGGCGAGGCTTTCGGCGCCGAGGCCGTGGCGGAGGATCAGTCCTGCGACGACGAGCCCGACCGCCCAGCTGGTCATCACCAGCAGGGCGAAGAAGGCGACGAGGCCGATGCCGAGCCGCGCCAGGTCGAAACCGAAGAAGCCGATGGCGAGGATGGTCGCCGGGATCATGCCGACCGCGAGGCGTGCCAGGCTCATCACCATCAGGGCGACCACGAACTCGAGCGGTCTCAGCGGGCTCATCAGCAGGTTGCCCAGGTTGCGTGACCAGAGTTCCTCGAGAAAGGACACCGAAAAGCCGATCTGGCCGCGGAACAGGATCTCCCAGAGCAGCAGCCCCGAGACCAGCGCGCCGCCGACGAAGAGCGTGCGGTTGGACGAGGCCATGGCGTAGTTCTGCAGGAAGCCCCAGGTGAGGAGGTTCAGGATCGGCCAGTAGACGAGCTCGAGCAGCCGCGGCCAGGACGAAGCGATGAGATAGACGTAGCGCAGGCAGAGGGCGCCGACCCGGTGGATGGAAAAGCTCATGCCGATGCCACCGCGTCCATGAAGGCGCCGAGCTTGCCGGCATCGAGGCGACCGTCGGTCCTGACGCCGGAGCACAGGTCGACCCCGAAGGGGCGGACATGGCGGATCGCCTCGCCGGCGTTTCCGGGGGTCAGGCCGCCCGCCAGGAAAACCGGACGGGACGTCTGCTGCACGAAGGCGCGGCTGACGTCCCAGTCGTGAGTGCGGCCGGTGCCGCCGAGTTCGCGCATGGAACCACCCGGCTTGCCGGAATCGAGGAGGAATGCGTGTACGTAGGGCTCGTAGCGCGGAATGAGGTCGAGCACCTGTGGCCCCTCCACGTGGATCACCTGGACACGGCGGACGAGCGGCGCGGCGACTGCCACGACGGCGAGCTCGGAGGGATCGACATGGTCGACCACCTGGATCGTGTTGATGCCGCAATGGCGCGCGTGCTCGGCCATGGCCGTGCCGGTCAGGTGCGGCGACAGGAGGAATGTGGCGACTGGCGGCGGAACCTCGCCGGCAATGGCGCGGATCGCCGCATCATCGACGACGCCGGGTCCCGACTGCCGGACCGCGACGAAGCCGAGCGCATCGGCGCCGGCGGCGATCGCCATGCGGGCCTCGTCGAGCGAGGAGATGCAGCAGATCTTCACACGGGTGCGGCGGCTCATGAGGGAGCCTCCCGTCGCCCGCGGGCGACATCGAGGAACACCTCCTCGAGATTGGAGCGGCCGAACCGGCGGATCAGTTCCACCGGCGCCGCGTCGTCTTCGATCCGTCCCTGCTTCAGCATGATGACGCGGTCGCAGAGGCGTTCCACCTCGCCCATGTTGTGCGAGGCGAGCAGGATCGCCGCTCCGCGCCGGTCGCGGTAGCGCTCCAGATGGCTGCGGATCCAGTCGGCGGTGTCGGGGTCGAGGGAGGCGGTCGGCTCGTCGAGCAACATCACTTCAGGCTCGTTGATCAGCGCCTTGGCGAGGGCGACGCGGGTCTTCTGGCCGGCCGACAGCTTCCCCGACGGCCGATCCAGCAGGTCGGTCAGGTCAAGGTCGGCGGCGAGCGCAGCGATGCGGCCTGCGAGGTCGGCGACGCCGTAGAGCATGCCGAAGACCTTGAGGTTCTGCCGCACGGTGAGGCGATGCGGCATGTCGACATAGGGGCTCTCGAAATTCATCCGGTGCAGAACGTCGTGGCGCCGCCTGATCATGTCCGTGCCGAGCACACGCACCTCGCCCGAGGTTGGCAGGACGAGGCCCATGATCATGCCGATGGTCGTCGACTTGCCGGCGCCGTTGCCGCCGAGAAGCGCCGTGGTCGAGCCGGGCGCGACGGCAAAGGAAATCCCGTCCACGGCCCGCACGGAGCCGTAGGTCTTGAAGAGGTCCTTCACGTCGATGGCGGCAGGGGCGGAGGCCATGCCGGTGACATGGGGCGGAACACCTGCGAGGGCAAATCAAAAGCCGTGATGGCGGCGTTCACCCCGCGCAATGCGGCCCTGCTCGCCGGCGCTTGACCGGCGGACGGCCGCAGCGCAAGCGTTGCATCCCTTCCCTCGCCATCTCCCATGATCGTCGTCTTCGGTTCCATCAACATCGATCTCGTCGCGCGCGTGCCGGCCCTGCCGCGCGCCGGCGAGACCGTGGCCGGCCCGGACTACCAGGTCATCGCCGGCGGCAAGGGCGCCAACCAGGCGCTCGCCGCGCGTCGGGCGGGAGCCGAAGTGGTCATGATCGGCGCCGTCGGTCGCGATGGTTTCGCCGGACCGGCCCTGGCGACGCTCGACGAGGCCGGTGTCGACATCTCGCGCGTCGCGCGGGTCGATGCTCCCACCGGGGCTGCCTTCATCGCCGTCGACGCCGGCGGGCAGAACCAGATCGTCGTCGCGGCCGGGGCGAATGCCGCGGTCCTTGCCTCCGCCCTCGATGGGATCGACACTTCTCCGCGCGACATTCTTCTGCTGCAGTGGGAGGTGCCGGAAGAGGAGATCCTCGCCGCCGCCCGCTGGGCCAGGGCGCGCGACATGCGCGTGCTGCTGAACCGGGCTCCGGCCGGGCCGATTTCGGCCGAACTCGCCACACTTCTCGACCTCGTCGTCGTCAACGAGCATGAGGTTCTGGCGCTCGGCGCCGGCTTCGACATCGATGCGCCCGATCCGGACATGGTCGCGGCCACCCTGTCGGAACGCCATGGCCTTGCCGTGGCGGTGACCCTCGGGGCCGAGGGCGCCCTGTGCTGGGCCGACGGGATCCGCCATGAATCGCCGGCCTATCCCGTCGCCGTGGTCGACACGACCGCGGCCGGCGACACCTTCTGTGGGGCGCTTGCCGCGGCGCTCGACCGCCGCCGTGGCCTCGAGACGGCGGTCGAGTTCGCCGCGGCTGCTGGTTCGCTCGCCTGCACCCGATTCGGTGCCCAATCCAGCATTCCCGACCTTGCCGCCATCGAAGCGGCTTCAGCCATCCTGGCGGAGCAGAGAAACCCGCCGCACCGGAGGACGACCCCATGACCCGCAACCGCATCAAGCGCCGCGCCCTGGCAGGTGAAAAACTCCTCGGCGCCTGGGTCTTCTCCGGCGCGCCCGCGGTCTGCGAGACCTATGCGCTGGCCGGCTACGACATCGTGCTGATCGACGCCGAGCACACGCCCATCGACATGGCAGAGACGCTCGCCTGCGTGCGGGCTGTCGAGGCGGGCGGGGGCGACGCCATGGTGCGCGTGCCGAGCCACGACTTCGGCATGTTCAAGCGCATGCTGGATGCCGGCATCCATTCGCTGATGGTGCCGATGATCGACACCGTCGACCAGGCCAAGGGCATCATCTCGTCCTGCCTCTATCCGCCGCGCGGCCGCCGTGGTTACTCCGCCTCGGTCGCCCGCTCGGGGCTCTACGGCTTCGACGAGGACTACATCGACACCGCCCATGAGGACACCTTCCTCGCCCTCCAGGTGGAGAGCGACCTCGCCTCGCGGAACGCCGCGGCCATGGCGGCGCTGCCGGGGGCGGACTGCCTGTTCATCGGCGCCAATGACCTCGCAGGTTCGCTCGGCAAGCTCGGGCGTCTGACCGAACCGGACGTCCTGGCGAGCATCGACCGTGCGGCGGAGGCGACGCTTGCGGCCGGCAAGGTGCTGGGAACGATCCCGATTCCGGGCCGCGACCCGCTCGCCCTCGCCGAGCGCGGCTACGGCATCGTCATCGGCGAGTGCGACATGGCAACGGTGAGGGCCGGCGCGGTCGCTGACCTCGCCCGCCACCGCAAGGCCTTTCCCGGGCGGCGCTGACCTCAGGCGGCGAGGCGGGTCAGGGCCTCGGCGACGATCGCCTCGGGGCCCGCCTCGATGGGGACGCGGACGACGTTCTCGTCCGCGGTCGGCTCCTCGAGAGTCGCGAACTGGCTCTCGAGCAGGCTCGGCGGCATGAAGTGGTCGCGACGCGCCTTCATCCGCGCATCGATCAGCGCGAAAGAGCCGGCGAGATGCACGAAGCGGAGGCGTGCACCGCTCGCACGGAGGCGATCGCGATAGGCGCGCTTCAGGGCTGAACAGGCGATGACGACATGCCCGCCATCGCGCTCGAGGCCGGCGACATGGGTGCCGATCGCGTCGAGCCAGGGCCAGCGGTCGTCGTCGGTCAGCGGGGCGCCGGACTTCATCTTGGCGACGTTGGCGGCGGGGTGGAAGGCGTCGCCATCGCGGAAGTCCCATCCGAGGGCCTTCGCCAGCCCGATTCCGATGGTCGACTTGCCCGAGCCGGAAACGCCCATGACGATGACCGCAGTGGGGAGGGCGGAGTTTGTCGCTCCGGAGGCAGCGGCCGCGGTGCTCACTTCGGCTCCTGGTGGCCACCGAAGCCCTTGCGCATGGCGGAGAGCACCTTCTCGGCGAAGGTGTGATCCTGGCGCGAGCGGAACCGGGTGTAGAGGGCCGAGGTGAGCACCTCCGCCGGGGTGGCCTGCTCGATGGCGGCCTCGACGGTCCAGCGGCCCTCGCCGGAATCGGCGACGTGGCCGGAATAGGCGGCGAGCGCCGGATCGGCGGCCAGGGCCTCGGCGGTGAGGTCGAGCAGCCAGGAGGTGACGACCGAACCGCGCCGCCAGACCTCGGCGATGTCGGCGACGTCGAGGTCGAGCCTCAGCTCCTCCGGCAGGCGCGGCGACGATGCGTTGCGGAGGATGTCGAAGCCCTCGGCGAAGGCCTGCATCATCCCGTATTCGATGCCGTTGTGGATCATCTTGACGTAGTGGCCGGCGCCGCAAGGCCCGCAGTGGAGGTAGCCCTGCTCGGCTGTCCCGGAGCGCTCCTCGCGGTTCCGCGTGGCCGGGATGTCGCCGCGGCCGGGGGCAAGCGCCGCGAAGATGGGGTCGAGTCGCTCGACCGCCGCCTTGTCGCCGCCGATCATCAGGCAGTAGCCGCGCTCGAGGCCCCAGACGCCACCTGATGTCCCGATGTCGAGATAGCCGATGCCGCGCGCCGCCAGCGCCTTCGCGCGGCGGATGTCGTCCTTCCAGAAGGTGTTGCCGCCGTCGATGATGGTGTCGCCCGGAGACAGGAGGTCGGCGAGCGCGGAAATGGCGTTCTCCGTCACGTCGCCCGCCGGCAGCATGACCCAGACGGTCCGCGGTGCTGCGAGGCTGCCGCACAGCGCCTCGAGCGAACCGGCGCCCGTGGCGCCTTCCCCGGCCAGCTTCTGCGTCGTTGTCGCGTCGGCATCGTGCACGACGCAGGCATGGCCCGCCCGCATCAGGCGGCGGGCGATGTTCGCCCCCATCCGGCCGAGCCCCAGCACGCCGATCTGCATGGACGTTCCCTCGTATCGTTCTTTTTCGTAACCCCGAACCAACCGATGTTCGGCGAGAAGTCAATGCCGCGCCGTTGCCCGCCGCGCCTCCAGCGTGTAGAGGGCCGGGACTTTCCGGAGAGAATGTTCATGTCCCAGCCCCGCTACGACGTCGCCGGCATCGGCAATGCCATCGTCGACGTGCTCGCCCGCACCGAGGACGACGTGCTCGCGAAGCTGGACGTGCCGAAGGGCGCCATGATGCTCATCGACGAGCCGCGCGCCGAGGCGATCTATGCCGCCATGGCGCAGACGGTGGAGATGTCGGGCGGTTCGGCCGCCAACACCATCGTCGGCTGCGGCATGCTCGGCCTGAAGCCCGCCTTCATCGGCAAGGTGCGCAACGACCAGCTCGGCGGTTCCTTCGGCCACGGCATTCGCGCCGCGGGCGTCGACTTCCCGACCGCCGCGGCGTCCGACGGCCCGGCCACCGCGCGTTGCTACATTCTGGTGACGCCGGACGGCGAGCGCACGATGAACACATATCTCGGCGCGGCGCAGAACCTCTCGCCCGCCGACGTCGACGCCGAGACCATCGCCGCCTCGGGCGTCACCTATCTCGAGGGCTACCTCTGGGACCCGCCGGAGGCCAAGAAGGCCTTCCTCAAGGCGGCCGAGATCGCCCACGGCGCCGGCCGCAAGGTGGCGCTGACACTGTCGGATTCCTTCTGCGTCGACCGCTACCGCGACGAGTTCCTCGGCCTCATCCGGGCGAAGACCGTCGACATCGTCTTCGCCAACGAGAGCGAGCTCAAGTCGCTCTACCAGACCGCCGATTTCGCCACGGCGGTGGATGCGCTGCGCGCCGATGCCTCGCTCGCCATCGTCACGCGGTCGGAGCAGGGCGCCATCGCCATCGAGGGCGCCGCTCTCGTCTCGGCCCCGGCCTTTCCGGTCGACAAGGTGGTGGACACGACCGGCGCCGGTGATCTCTTCGCCGCCGGTTTCCTGTCGGGCTACGCCCGCGGCCTCGGCCATGAGACCTCGCTGCGCCTCGGCGCGCTCTGCGCCGCCGAGATCATCAGCCATATGGGTGCGAGGCCCGAGGCCAACCTGAAGGCGCTCGCCGCCGAGAACGGCTTCGCGCTCTGAGGGCTCAGGCGCCGAGGAGCTTCAGCGTCGCCGGGTCGGGCGCGCCGCCGTAGAAGGCGTCGAGCACCTCGACGAAGGGCGCCGGGTCGGCCGAAGCCACCGCGAACAGCGTCATGGACGAGCGCAGCTTGGCGGCGTCCACACCGCCGAGAATCCCTTCGGCACTCTTCGGCCTGCCGGCCATCATCATGGCCATGGCCATGAGCAGCCGCGGCCCCAGCACCGGATGGGCGAGATAGGCCTCGGCCTCCTCAAGGCCGGACAGGGCGTAGCGCTGCGACATGGCGCTGGTGCCGAGCCCGGCCAGCTGCGGAAAGACGAACCACATCCAGTGCGAGGTCTTCTGTCCGTTGGCGAGCTCGGCGATGACCCGCTCGAACAGCGGGTCCTGCGCCGTGACGAAGCGCTCGAGGTCGAAGGCCATCGTCCTAACGCTCCCAGGCCATCTTGGCCCCGTAGACGATCATGACGATACCTGTGCCCGTGGCGAGCAGCCGTCCGGTGGCGCCCGGCCGGCTGGCAAAGGGCAGCTTGCGCAGCGCGACGCCGAGGATGACGTAGTAGAGCGTCGACATGGTGATCATCACGCCGACACCTGCGAGACCCACCGCCAGCGGTTGCTCGGCAAGGCGGGTGACGGCGAAGAGCGACGAGACGAAGACCAGCGACTTCGGATTGCCCAGCGCAGTCGCGAGGCCCGTCAGGAAGGCCCGTCGCGGCGAGAGGGTCGCAGCCGGCGCGCGGGTGGTTTCGGCCGGGGGGCTGAGGTTGCGGCGGATGAGGCCGAGACCCATCCAGGTGAGATAGAGACCGCCCGCGATCTTCACCGCCGCTGCGGCGGCAGGAAACAGTTCGAACAGCCAGAACAGGCCGAAGAGGCCGGCCAAGCCCCAGCACAGCGTGCCGATGACGATGGCCGCCGCCGAGGCGATCACCGACGCCGTCGGCGACGACAGGCCGATGGCCATGAACAGGATCATGTTCGGGCCCGGCGTGATCACCGCGATCAGCCACAGGCCGGCCAGGGCGAGAAGCGTATCGGCGGGGCTCATGGTCGATCGCGCCTCAGCCGGTGATCCCGTCCATGCGGACCGGCAGGCCCGCCGTTTTCATGTGACGCTTCACCTCACCGATGGTGAAGGTGCCGAAGTGGAAGACCGAGGCTGCCAGAACCGCCGTGGCGCCGCCTTGCGCGATGCCCTCGACGAAATGGTCGAGCGTGCCGACGCCGCCCGAGGCGATGACCGGCACGGGGACGGCATCGGCGATGGTGCGGGTGAGCTTGAGGTCGAAGCCGGACTTGGTGCCGTCGCGGTCCATGGAGGTCAGCAGGATCTCGCCGGCGCCCAGCGCCACCACCTCGCGGGCATAGGCGACCGCGTCGATACCGGTCGGCTTGCGGCCGCCATGGGTGAAGATCTCCCAGCGGTCCGTCTCGCCCTCGCCCGAGACCCTCTTGGCGTCGATGGCGACGACGATGCACTGGTCGCCGAACTTGTCGGCGGCACGTCCCACGAAGGCGCGGTCGTTCACTGCCGCCGTGTTGATCGACACCTTGTCGGCGCCCGAGACCAGCAGCGCGCGGATGTCCTCCACCGTGCGCACGCCGCCGCCGACGGTGAGCGGCATGAAGCAGGCCTCCGCCGTGCGCGTCACCACGTCGAACATGGTGCGGCGATCGTCGGAGGAGGCGGTGATGTCGAGGAACGTCAGTTCGTCGGCGCCGGCCGCGTCATAGGCCTTGGCCGCCTCGACGGGATCGCCGGCGTCGATGAGGTCGACGAACTGCACGCCCTTGACGACGCGGCCGTCCTTGACGTCGAGGCAGGGGATGATGCGAACCTTGAAGGTCATGCGGCCCTCGCGGCGCGGATCAGCGCGATGGCCTCCGCCGGGTCGAGCCGGCCGTCATAGAGCGCCTTCCCGGTGATGGCGCCCTCGAGCTTTGCCGCGCGCGGCGTGAGGAGCTGGCGCACGTCGTCGAGCGAGGCGAGGCCGCCGGAGGCGATGACGGGGATCGCGACGGCATTGGCCAGCGCGATGGTGCCGTCCCAGTCGATGCCGGTCAGCATGCCGTCGCGGGCGATGTTGGTGTAGACGATGGCGGCGACGCCGGCGTCCTCGAAGCGGCGGGCGAGATCATGCGCGGCCAGCGTCGAGGTCTCGGCCCAGCCTTCGACCGCCACCCAGCCGTCGCGGGCGTCGATGCCCACCGCGACCTGTCCGGGAAAGGCCTTCGCGGCCGTCCGCACGAAGTCCGGATCGCGCACCGCCGCCGTGCCGATGATGACGCGCGACACGCCTTTGCCGAGCCAGCCCTCGACCGTCCTCATGTCGCGGATGCCGCCGCCGAGCTGGACGGGGAAGGAGGTCGCCGCGCGGATCGCCTCGACCGCGGCCGCGTTCACCGGCTTGCCGGCAAAGGCGCCGTCGAGGTCGACGACGTGGAGATAGTCGAAGCCCTGCGTCTCGAAGGCCTTCGCCTGCGCTGCGGGATCGTCGGCATAGACGGTGGCCTGTGCCATGTCGCCCTGGCGAAGGCGCACGCAGCGGCCTTCCTTGAGGTCGATCGCGGGAAAGAGCCTCACGGCCGCCACTCCAGGAAGTTGCCGATCAGGGTCAGGCCGAGGCGCTGGCTCTTCTCGGGATGGAACTGCGTGCCCACCATGGTGTCGCGGGCGATCATCGCCGTGACCCTCGTGCCGTAGTCGGCGTCGGCGAGGATCACGTCATCAGCCGTAGCGGTCAGGTGGTAGGAATGGACAAAATAGGCATGCAGGCCGTCCGGGCCGGTCGGGATGCCGCCGAGCACCGGATGGTCGCGCGTCACGTTCAGCGTGTTCCAGCCCATGTGCGGGATCTTCAGCGTGGCGTCCGACGGGCGGATCAGGTCGATGTCGCCCGGCACCCAGCCGAGCCCCGCGGTGGTGTCCTTCTCGAGGCCGCGGCCGGCCATGAGCTGCATGCCGACGCAGATGCCGAGGAAGGGGCGCCCGCGCCCGCGCACCGCTTCCGTCAGCGCCTCGATCATGCCGGGAACTCCGGCGAGCCCCGCCTTGCAGTCGGCGAAGGCGCCAACGCCGGGAAGGACGATGCGGTCGGCCTTGCGCACGACGTCGGGATCGGCGGTGACCGTCACCGGCACGTTGAAGCCGCGCTCGCGGGCCATGCGCTCGAAGGCCTTCTGCGCCGAGTGCAGATTGCCCGAGCCGTAGTCGACGATGGCGACGCTCACCGGGCGCCTCGCGTGCCGGGCTCGGCCTCGGGAAAGAGCCCGATGATCGGCTGCGGCGCCGGCGACGGCGCGGCCGCGGGCATGGGACGCGCGGTGGCCGGCATCTCGCGACGGTCCGCCGCTTCTGGCGCGCGGTCGGCGAAATAGCGGCGCTCGGCCTCGTCGCGCGATCCCGCGACGACCACGGCCACCTCACGGAAACCGCGGCGGGCCAGCGTCCAGCGCTTCAGGTTCGTCGCCTCAAGGCCGATGAGGAGGCTCAGCGACGAGGTGATGAGCATCCTGAGCGTCGGCGACAGGCCGGCCACGATGAGGCCGGTGGTGACGAGACCGATCGCCGCGAGATAGGCGAAGGTCACCAGCCACATGCGGTTCCAGGGGAACCACGCCCAGGGCGCCAGGAAGGCGATGGGGGAGAAGGAATCCGGCACGAACTCGATCGCCTCGTCAGCCTCGCGGCCCGGCGGCGGCAGGTGCACGGTGTAGCTGGTCTGCCGCGCCATCTAGAGCACCCCCTTGGTCGAGGGGATCTCGTTCGCCCGGCGCGAATCGATGGTGAAGGCGGTCCTGAGGGCGCGCGCCAGGCCCTTGAAGCAGCTCTCGGCGATGTGGTGGGCGTTGTCGCCGTAGAGCGTCTCGACATGCAGCGTGATGCCGGCGTTCATGGCGAAGGCCTGGAAGAACTCGCGCACCAGCTCGGTGTCGAAGGTGCCGATCTTGTGGCGGGCGAATTCCGT
>VFQR01001961.1_pt1 | contig 14047 bp, 10 predicted proteins | sample 3512321 | NCBI WGS metagenome assembly VFQR01 (sample SAMN10412374, study PRJNA504923) | tailings metagenome | isolation source: Relicate 3 Philex TSF1 revegetated site | place: Philippines: Tuba, Benguet | collected 2017-08-29
ACCGTCCCGGAGCCGCCGACGATAAGGCCTCCATGATTGGTGGTGCTACCTATTGTCGTGGCCGGCATACCATTGATGAATACCGTGCTGGAAACAGCGCCAACAATTGAGCCACCACATGCTGTGGTATCGGCCATTCTGGCTGCTGGAAGGCCATCGAAGAGTACGTTGGGAGAGCCTGTTGCGACAGGATTGTTGCCGTGACCTGGCACAGGGCAAGAGGTTGGGTCAGATTGGCGAGCCGCCGGTTTTCCGCTCATGAATGTAGCTCCTTGTTGAACGGCATGATCCTAACCCGTCACCTATGCGCAATGTCTTGCACACCTCTGTCTTCACCAGCAGCAATGCGTACTGATTCACGATTATTCCGACGAGGAGGGCTGAGCGCACTGGCGAACACTGGGAGTGCGCTTAGCGTCGGTCATTTACTGCTACACGGGACGATAGGGTATCCAGGTATCGCCTTGCCAATGCAGAAGCGACAGCCCCTGACGGTTCTCGCGCCTCGGGCGTCGCTCGGTAGCCTGTTCGGCTTCGCGCAGCATCGGCACCACGTCGGCGGTGATCCAGCGGCGGATGCAGCGGTTTTCCGGGTGGTAGTAGTGGATCAGCGCGGCATAGACGCCGGACTCGCTGATCAGCCTTGTCGTCTCCGGTTGGCCGTGGGTGTTGAGCACCACGGCATCGAGTAGTTGGTCGGCGTCGAGCGTTCGTGTGGCGCGTTCGTCCAGATGCGGCTGGCCGATCAGCCGACCAAGATCCGTTGCGCAGAACCAGCATTGCCGTTCGATCAGCAGCGCGCGCAGTTGGCGGCGGTGGCGGGTGAAGGTCTGGGGGATCAGGATTTCGCCGGGAAGGGCGGGGATTGCGGGGGAAGCGGATTGGGTAGGCATATCCATTACCTCTGTGTGAATTAACCAGCTTTCTTAGGGCTGGGTGCCGGGAGCTAAGAAACCCCACACAGAGGGCCGGACGTATTCCCCTTTCGGGTCTTGTATTAGCCCACTCCCGACATATCAGAGGTGTTTTTCTTGCGCGCACGGGCAAACCGTGGGCACAAAAAAGCCGCGAATGTCGGATGCGGGCAGGCCGCTGTGTGAAAGGCGTTTCTTAGGCGCCGGTCGCAGGGTAGGCCGCTGGTGTAAAAGGGTCAAGCCGTGCTGATTGAGGCGTAGGGTGGATGGCGCTTTTTTCATCCACCGCTGGGCGTCCTGCCCTGTAACTTACTCACCATAACCACCATCGATCTGTTCCGGCACCCCACACCAATCCGGCGCATAAATACCCATCGCGATGGCCCGATGGAAGCTTGAATAGGGCCAATCCACCAGTCGCTGAACGTGACCATGTTTGAGCGGGTTGTAGTGGATGTAATCGAAATGGCGCTGGTAATCGCGTTCGTCCCGAATCAAGTGTTCCCAGTAGCGCCTTTGCCAGATGCCCCGCTCGCGGCGGTGTTGCTGGCTGGCGCTGAGTGCTTCGCTGACGGGCAGGCGCTTGCTGAAGGCGAACTTGATGACCTTCCAGCGTAGGGAGAAGTCGGCATCATCAGGCGGTAGCGTCCACAGGCAATGCATATGTTCGGGTAACACCACCCAGGCATCGATATGAAAGGGATGGCGTGCCTTGGTGGCGCGTACCGTCTCGCGCAGCAGTTCGATTTCGTGGATGAGCAGATCGCTTGTGCGATCGCGCAGGTTGACGGTGAAGAAGTAGGTGGCGCCAGGCACGCGGGCGCGTCGGTAATTGGGCATTGCGGCTCGTCCTTGAGCGATGGTTGTATCTGAACCATGGTGGACAAGCTTCGCGTTGTCCACCCTACGCGGTGGCTATTTCGCCGTAGGGTGGATGACACTTTTTTCATCCACTGTCAGCGGTTGTCCGGGCTACTTGCTCGATACTGATTATCTTCTTCCGTGAGGTAGTAAGCGCCCCATTGAATTTCAATATTCATCGCTTTTTCCTCATCTTTTACTGCAAGACAGTTCAGCGAGTAAAGCATGGCGCCTAACAGGGCAAAGGTTAGGCTTATTCTGCTCTGGATCTTCACGTCCATGGCAGTCTACTCCATGGATATTAAGCTCGTTTTAATCATCGCTGTCATGCGACCTGTGTGGCGCTGCTTAATCGTGGTCTGTCCCCGGTTGTTTCCGGTTGTTTCGATTGTTTCCTGTTAGCTTTCTTTGGATTTGTCTTCAATGGCTGAGTTTTTTGTTTCTGTAAGTCTAGGTTGGTAATTGGATTTTATTATTTTGTTATTGATTTCTATCTCTTGTTGATCTTCAATAAGGTGATTCAGTTTTTTTGCCAGTAGTACGGCGGACTTCTTTATTTGCTCATCTATTTCTTCGGTTTTTAGGTTGTTTTTTGCTAAAAAATCTCTTATGCCTAATATTTTCTCTAAATTTTCTGAAGAATCCTTTAGTGCTTCTCCCTTTCTCGTAGGGTTGATTTGGTTGAAAATATAGTCTGTTCCTTTGGTTATGATGATTGTCGCAAGTGCCACTACAAGAGGGTTTGCTGATATCTCTGCAAAAAAACTGCCTGATTCTATTTTTTCTATCTCAACTTCACCCTCTGAGGTGCTCAGTCCAAGCAGTTGACAGCATGATTCTAGTATAGAAGCTATGGCGGATAGCTTTAGAGAGAACGACTCAAGGTCAGTCTCTCCGGGGATGTAAATGGTTACTGAAGGATTGTCGTGCGTATTATTTTTCTCTCTTCCTAAGCTAAAGCCTAGCGATTGGATTTCATTTAATGTTCGAAGTAATTCATTTGCAGATGCTGTTAGCGAAAAGCAAGAATCATTATTTGGTGCATGTAGATAATCGTCTAGGCATTCCAGGAAGCTTTCGGTTTTTGTGGAGATTTCATAGGTTGCATCTATTAATAGGCTGTCTGTGAGTGTTTTTATTTTCTCAGAAGCACGTGTGATTGTGCTGAATCTAGTCTTTCGGATGGCGTTGTGTACTTCTGTTGATATAGAGGACTTTGTTTTTTCTATTGTTCTTAAAATGGTTGGGGTGTCGCCTTGGCTTGAGGTGTTTAATATTGTTAGTAATCTCTTTGTTAGGGAGTCGTGGGTTGCTGATAATGACTCGAGTACTTCGAGTAGTTCGGATTCTTGATATGTATTTTCTAGAAAGTTTTCTATTTTATTTTTTAGATGGTAATTAATCATTTTTGCGTCCAATGAAAAGCCCCGCACAAGGCGGGGCTTATATTTCTTTCGCTACCCCGAACATCCGTACTCAGGTAAAGCGCGTTTAGTTTTTCCTAGCAGCCGTATACCGAGCTATCAATCCCAGCTCAACGCCCCACCAGTCTGATACTCGATCACACGGGTCTCGAAGAAGTTCTTCTCCTTCTTCAGGTCCATGATCTCGCTCATCCATGGGAAGGGGTTGGTGGTGCCCGGGTACTCTTCCTTCAGGCCGATCTGGGTCAGGCGGCGGTTGGCGATGAATTTGAGGTAGTCCTCCATCATCGCGGCGTTCATGCCCAGTACGCCGCGCGGCATGGTGTCGCGCGCGTATTCGATCTCCAGCTGGGTGCCCTGCAGGATCATCTGGGTGGCTTCGTCCTTCATCTGGGCATCCCACAGGTGCGGGTTCTCGATCTTGATCTGGTTGATCACGTCGATGCCGAAGTTCAGGTGCATGGATTCGTCACGCAGGATGTACTGGAACTGCTCGGCGGTGCCGGTCATCTTGTTGCGGCGGCCCATGGAGAGGATCTGGGTGAAGCCGCAGTAGAAGAAGATGCCTTCCAGTACGCAGTAGTAGGCGATCAGGTTCTTGAGGAACTGACGGTCGGTTTCCGGGGTGCCGGTGTTGAAGTTCGGGTCGGAGATCGAGCGGGTGTACTTCAGGCCCCAGGAGGCCTTCTTCGCGACGCTCGGGATCTCGTGGTACATGTTGAAGATCTCGCCTTCATCCATGCCCAGCGACTCGATGCAGTACTGGTAGGCGTGGGTGTGGATCGCTTCCTCGAAGGCCTGGCGCAGGATGTACTGGCGGCACTCGGGGTTGGTGATCAGGCGGTACACGGCCAGTACCAGGTTGTTGGCCACCAGGCTGTCGGCGGTGGAGAAGAAGCCAAGGTTGCGCATGACGATGCGGCGCTCGTCTTCGGAGAGACCGTCGGTGCTCTTCCACAGCGCGATGTCGGCGTTCATGTTCACTTCCTGCGGCATCCAGTGGTTGGCGCAACCATCCAGATACTTCTGCCAGGCCCAGTCGTACTTGAAGGGTACGAGCTGGTTGAGGTCGGCGCGGGCGTTGATCATCTGCTTGTCGCCGACCTGGACGCGCGCGGCGGCGCCTTCGAGGTCGTCCAGGCCTTCCTGGATGTCGAGGTCGTTCAGGGCTTTCTTGGCGCGGGCGACGGCGTCGGAGTCGTTGGCGTCGACGGCGCGGGCCTGCTCGACCGAGCCGGCAGCTTCGCTGTCGAGCTTGTCGAAATTGGTGCCGGCGCTCTGTGCGTTGGCTTTGCTTGCGGCGCCTGCTTCTGCGCCGTCTTCCTTGTCGAATTCATCCCAGCTCAGCATGGCTTGGCTCCTGCGTGAGGGCCGGTTAGCGAACCGGCCTGTATGGATATACAGATAATTTGAATTATGTTCCGTTGCGTGATGCGCGCAAGGGTAAAACGGGTACCACTGGTCAGCAGGCGGTGGATTGCTGGCTGACCGTTGCCCCTCGACCCGGGGGAGGAGGGGCGGGAATTTGTGAGAGGGGCGAGGCTTGGGTAGGAGCGGATTTATCCGCGATTTTCGCGGCTGAAGCCGCTCCTACAAAAGCCTTCCCTCTCCCTGACCCTCTCCCGCAAGCGGGAGAGGGGATTTACCGCTGATTTGCTTTAGAACTGCATCCAACCTTCGAGCGTGTAGCTGAGCGAGTAGTCGCAAGGCACCTGCTGGAGTGGAGCCCCTGAGCGTACGCATGTACGTGATGGGGGCCGCTCTAGCAGGTAACGCCGCGAATGCCGCTCAGATCCACGCGAAAGCCTTACTGACAAGCCTCGCAGTCGGGCTCATCGATGGCGCAGGCTTTCGGTACGGGCGCCGGGGCCGGGGCGGCCTGCTGGGCAGGGGCCTGGGCCTTGGCCGAGAAGCCTTCGTCGCCACCGGCGGAAACCGCGTTGAGCTTGCCGGTGTTGATGGTGGACTTCTCGGTGCTGGTGGCGGCCAGGGCACGGAGGTAGTAGGTGGTTTTCAGGCCACGGTACCAGGCCATGCGGTAGGTCACGTCCAGCTTCTTGCCCGAAGCGCCGGCGATGTACAGGTTCAGCGACTGAGCCTGGTCGATCCACTTCTGGCGACGGCTGGCAGCGTCGACGATCCACTTGGTTTCCACTTCGAACGCGGTGGCGTACAGGTCTTTCAGGTCCTGCGGGATGCGCTCGATCTGCTGCACGGAGCCGTCGTAGTACTTCAGGTCGTTGACCATGACCGGATCCCACAGGCCGCGGTTTTTCAGGTCGCGAACCAGGTAGGGGTTGATCACGGTGAATTCGCCGGAGAGGTTCGATTTCACGTACAGGTTCTGGTAGGTCGGCTCGATGGACTGCGACACGCCAATGATGTTGGAGATGGTCGCGGTCGGCGCGATGGCCATGATGTTCGAGTTGCGAATACCTTTCTTCACGCGCTCGCGGATCGGCGCCCAGTCCAGCGACTCGCTCAGGTCGACGTCGATGTACTTCTGGCCGCGGGCTTCGATCAGGATCTGCTGCGAGTCCAGCGGCAGGATGCCCTTGCTCCACAGCGAACCTTCGAAGGTTGAGTAGCTGCCACGCTCTTCGGCCAGGTCGCAGGAAGCCTGGATGGCGTAGTAGCTGATGGCTTCCATCGACTTGTCGGCGAACTCGACGGCAGCGTCGGAGCCGTAGGGGATGTGCTGCAGGTACAGGGCGTCCTGGAAGCCCATCAGGCCGAGGCCGACCGGACGGTGCTTGAAGTTGGAGTTACGCGCCTGGTCGACGCTGTAGTAGTTGATGTCGATGACGTTATCGAGCATGCGCACGGCGGTCTTCACGGTGCGGCCGAGTTTCTCGATGTCCAGCTTGCCATCGACGATGTGGTTGACCAGGTTGACAGAACCCAGGTTGCAGACGGCGATCTCGTCCTTGTTGGTGTTCAGGGTGATCTCGGTGCACAGGTTGGAGCTGTGTACTACGCCCACGTGCTGCTGCGGGCTGCGCAGGTTGCACGGGTCCTTGAAGGTCAGCCAGGGGTGGCCGGTCTCGAACAGCATCGAGAGCATCTTGCGCCACAGGTCCTTGGCCTGGATGGTCTTGTACAGCTTGATCTTGCCGTACTCGATCAGGGCTTCGTAGTACTCGTAGCGTTCCTCGAAGGCCTTGCCGGTCAGGTCGTGCAGGTCCGGTACTTCGCTCGGGCTGAACAGGGTCCACTTGCCGTCTTCGAAGACGCGCTTCATGAACAGGTCAGGAATCCAGTTGGCGGTGTTCATGTCGTGGGTACGACGACGGTCGTCACCGGTGTTCTTGCGCAGCTCGAGGAATTCCTCGATGTCCATGTGCCAGGTTTCCAGGTAGGCGCAGACCGCGCCCTTGCGCTTGCCGCCCTGGTTGACCGCCACGGCGGTGTCGTTGACCACTTTGAGGAAGGGCACGACGCCCTGGGATTTGCCGTTGGTGCCCTTGATGTAGGAGCCCAGCGCGCGCACCGGAGTCCAGTCGTTGCCCAGGCCGCCGGCAAACTTGGACAGCATGGCGTTGTCGTGGATGGCGTTGTAGATGCCCGACAGGTCGTCCGGCACGGTGGTCAGGTAGCAGGAGGACAGCTGCGGACGCAGGGTGCCGGCGTTGAACAGGGTCGGGGTCGACGCCATGTAGTCGAACGAGGACAGCAGGTTGTAGAACTCGATGGCGCGGTCTTCGCGGTTCTTCGGCTCTTCGATGGCCAGGCCCATGGCCACGCGCATGAAGAATACCTGCGGCAGTTCGAAGCGGATGCCGTCCTTGTGGATGAAGTAGCGGTCGTACAGGGTCTGCAGGCCCAGGTAGGTGAACTGCTGGTCGCGCTCGTGATCGATGGCGCGGCCCAGTTTCTCCAGGTCGAAGGTCTTCAGCTTGGCGTCCAGCAGCTCGAACTCCACGCCTTTTTCGACGTAGGCGGGCAGGGCCTTGGCGTACAGCTCGGCCATCTCGTGGTGAGTGGCGCTGCCAGCGATGTTGAGGAAGGTCAAAGCCTCGGCGCGGATGTTGTCCATCAGCAGGCGGGCGGTGACGTAGCTGTAGTTCGGCTCACGCTCGACCAGGGTACGGGCGGTCATCACCAGGGCGGTGTTGACGTCCTTCTCGGCCACGCCGTCGTACAGGTTCTTCAGGGTTTCTCGCTCGATCAGCGAACCATCGACCTCGGCCAGGCCTTCGCAGGCTTCCTTGATGATGGTTTGCAGGCGGCCCATGTCCAGCGGCTGCAGCTCGCCGGCGGCGGTGGTGATGCGGATGCTCGGGTGCGGCTGGGCGATTTCACTGCCGGCACCGGCGCTCTTGCGCTTGGCGGCCTGAGCTTCGCGGTAGATCACGTAGTCGCGGGCGACTTTCTGCTCGCCGGCGCGCATCAGGGCCAGTTCGACCTGGTCCTGAATCTCTTCGATGTGAATGGTGCCGCCGGAGGGCATGCGGCGCTTGAAAGTGGCGGTGACCTGCTCGGTCAGGCGCGCGACGGTGTCGTGGATACGCGACGAGGCGGCAGCGGTACCGCCTTCTACTGCGAGGAAGGCCTTGGTGATGGCGACGGTGATCTTGTCATCGGTGTAGGGGACGACAGTGCCGTTGCGCTTGATCACACGCAGCTGGCCGGGTGCGGTGGCAGCCAGATCCTGGGAGGATTCGGCGGCCTGCGGCGCGGCGGCCTGCGGGTTCTCGCGAGTAGTGTCGGTATGCATGGAGATCTCCGTGTTCTGTAATTTTTGGTTGGACGTCACGATTGGAAATCGTGCCCTGTCCGCCGTTCATTCCATTAACAACTCAAGCCGCACGCGGCAGCGGGGCCGGGCACGGGGTGTCGCAAGAGCGGGCAGGTGGGCACGACTTCAAGTGCCGTCCTGGCGCATAAGTCACAGCGGGGTATTACCACACCCCGCCTCTACATATAGTGGTCGACAGGCGGACAAGACCGCTGTCTGACCGGCTCACGCGCAGCGCCTGGCGTTGCGACGTGGCTGTAACCCAGGCCAGGCCTGGGTTAGGGTGAAACGGTTGCTCGGAACATCTGGAAAACCCTGTGAAAAGGGCTTGCGCGATTCATTCTTTTTGTGTCCGGTTTTTTGTGGCAACCCAATATCTGGTGGGTGCCGCGCGATGGGGATACAAGATAGTGCGCTGTTGGAGGCATTGCAAGGCGCTAGAAAAATAACAACCTGTGGATAAGGTGTGGGTGCCTTGTGGGTCTGAACAGCCTAGCCCGCGTGTTTTCTGGCTCTGGCTGAAGATGACCGTTCGTCGCCCCTGAAGGAAGCTTTTCCGCCTGTTGGCGAAGCCGTTCGGCGGCGCACAGACTACCACTATATATAGTGCTTTTGGCATGTGCTGTGCTTGACCTGGCGCGCCGGTTTGCCGCTCGCGCCCGGAGGCGCAGAGCCCCTAGAATGCTGCCGTATTTGCGGCTTGCCGGTATGCAAAGGGGAGAGGGTGTGGAACAAGAAGCGTGGCAGATTCTGATCGTCGAGGATGACCAGCGCCTGGCGCAGTTGACCCGCGAGTATCTGGAGGGCAACGGCCTGCGCGTGGCCATCGAGGCCGATGGTGCCCGCGCCGCAGCGCGGATTCTCACCGAGCAGCCGGACCTGGTGATGCTCGACCTGATGCTGCCGGGCGAGGACGGCCTGAGCATCTGTCGCAAGGTGCGTGGCGGCTACAAGGGGCCGATCCTGATGCTCACTGCGCGTACCGACGACATGGATCAGGTGCTGGGCCTGGAGATGGGCGCCGATGATTACGTGTGCAAGCCGGTGCGCCCACGCGTGCTGCTGGCGCGCATCCGCGCGCTGCTGCGCCGCCGCGAGGGTGGCGAGAGCGAGCGTGACGAGGGCCAGCCGCGGCGCCTGCAGTTCGGTGCGCTGGCTATCGACAGTGCCATGCGCGAGGCCTGGCTGGGCGAGCAGGGCATCGAGCTGACCAGCGCCGAGTTCGACCTGCTGTGGCTGCTGGCGGTCAACGCCGGGCGCATCCTGTCGCGAGAGGAAATCTTCAATTCCCTGCGCGGCATCGAGTACGACGGTCAGGACCGCTCCATCGACGTGCGCATCTCGCGTATCCGGCCGAAGATCGGTGATGACCCGATGCATCCGCGGATGATCAAGACGGTGCGCAGCAAGGGCTACCTGTTCGTCGCCGAGGCCGCCGAGGCGCTGCCGTTCGCTGATGCGCCGCCGCTGTTGCGCGATTGATCGGGCGGCCATGAACTCGATCTTCCTGCGCATCTATGGCGGCATGCTCGCCGCGCTGGTGCTGGTGGCGCTGCTGGGCGTCGGCACCCTGCACCTGGTCAACGAGGTGCGCGGCGACCAGTACCGCGAAGGCCTGGCGCGCGGCACCTTCCGTCTGATGGCGGACAACCTGCTGCCGATGAACGAGGTGGAGCGCAAGCGCGCCCTGGTGGTGTGGTCGCGCCTGCTCGGCATCCCCCTGGAGCTGCAGGCGCTGAGCGACGTGGCGCTGGACAGCAGCGAGCGCAATCGCCTGCAGCGCGGCCATGTGCTGGTGCGCCAGACCGGTCCGCACTCGGCCAAGGTCTATGGCCTGCTCGACGGCAAGCAGCCGCTACTGCTGACGGGCGAGATCCAGCAGATCAGCGAGCAACTGGCGCGGGCCACCAACTACCTGCTGATCGACGAGCTGATCCGCTACCCGGTGAGCGAGCAGCCACGGCGTCTGGACGAACTGAAGGCGGCCAAGCAGTTCGGTTTCGACCTGCGGCTGGTGCGGCTCGCGGATGCCACCCTCGACCTCGACCAGCGCCGGCGTATCGACGAGGGCGATACGGTGATGGCGCTGGGCAAGGGCGGCGACTCCATCTACGTGATCTCCGGCATCGTCGATACGCCCTGGGTGCTGGAGATCGGCCCGCTGTACCAGATGAACCCCTATCCGCCTCAGCTGCTGGTGCTGATCGGTGCGCTGGGCCTGAGCCTGATCGGGCTGATCGTCTATCTGCTGGTGCGCTCGCTGGAGCAGCGCCTGCGTGCCCTGGAAAGCGCCGCCACGCATATCGCCAGTGGCCGCCTGGATGCCCGCGTGCCGACGCGCGGTGCCGACTCGGTGGGGCGCCTGGCCAGCAGCTTCAATGCCATGGCCGAACACCTGCAGACCTCCCTGAACACGCAGCGCGAGCTGGTACGGGCCGTGTCCCACGAGCTGCGCACGCCGGTGGCGCGCCTGCGCTTCGGCCTGGAAATGATCGCCGATGCACCGAACGACAGTGCCCGACGCAAATACATGGAAGGCATGGACAGCGATATCCAGGACCTCGACAAGCTGGTCGACGAGATGCTGACCTATGCGCGCCTGGAGCAGGGCTCGCCGGCGCTGAACTTCCAGCAGGTGGAGCTCAAGGGGCTGATCGATCAGGTGATCGACGAGCTGGCGCCGCTGAGCAACAAGGTGCGCGTGGAGTGTGGCGCGGTGCTCAGCGTGCAGGCCGACGGCGCCTGCTGGGTCGAAGCCGAGCCGCGCTATCTGCACCGGGCGCTGCAGAATCTGGTGAACAACGCCATGCGCTACGCCGAAGGGCGGGTGCTGATCAGCTGTCAGGTCGGTTACAAGCGCTGCCGTATCGATGTCGAGGACGACGGGCCGGGCGTGCCTGAAGAGGCCTGGGAGCGGTTGTTCAGCCCCTTCCTGCGCCTCGACGACAGCCGCACGCGGGCATCCGGCGGGCACGGGCTGGGCCTGTCGATCGTGCGCAGGATCATCTACTGGCACGGCGGTCGCGCGCAGATCGGCCGCAGCGAAAGCCTCGGCGGCGCGCGTTTCAGCCTGGTGTGGCCGCGGCGGCAGGGCGATTAGGCTCGATGCGCATGGTGCGCCCCGCCCCGTAGGGTGCGCCGTGCGCACCGAGTCTGGGGCGCCCGACTGCAATCCGGGGCTGGCCGGCTACCTGTTCCCGGATTTCATCCGGGCTACGCCGCGACTGCTTTGTAGGGTGCGCCGCGCGCACCGGGTTATCCGCGTATGGCGGGGTGTTGCATGATCACGCCGCCACGGCCACCAGACTCAACACCCTGCCATCGAACAGCCCGAACTGGCCGTCTAGTTCTTGCCAGTGCTGTGGCCCGACTGCAATCCGGGGCTGGCAGGCTACCTGTTCCCGGATTTCATCCGGGCTACGCCGCGACCGCCGCATGCATCGTAGGGTGCGCCGCGCGCACCGGGTTATCCGCGTATGCCGGGATGTAGGGTCACGCCGCCACCGCCACCAGGCTCAACACCCTGCCCTCGAACAGCACGAACTGGCCGTCCAGCTCGGCGCCTGCGCGCCAGTCCGCATGCAGGTCGATCAGCAGGCGCAGGCGCGCGCTGTCCTGGTCGATCTCCAGCAACTCGGCGTCGTGGAAATAGAAGCGCGTCAGGGTCAGCGGATAGAGCGCCTTGAACAGGCTTTCCTTGAGCGAGAAGGCCAGGCTGATGCGCGCGGCGCGGGCCTCGTCATCCAGCGCCTGCAGCCGTTGCACTTCGGCGGCGGTTAGAATCTCGCCCTGCAGACGCTGAGCGCGCTCGGCCGGCAGCAGGCGTTCGACGTCCAGGCCCAGAGCGCGCCATCGATCTTCAGGCGCGACCAGCGCAGCAGCCCAGTTGTCGCCATGGGTGATGGAGCCGACCACGCCAGACGGCCACTGCGGCGCGCGGTCCGCGCCGACTGCTGGCACGCCGGGCTGGCCGGTCACGCGGCGCAGCGCTTCGCGCGCGCACAGGCGCCCGGCCAGGTATTCGGCCTGACGCTTGGCCACGCCACGCACTGGAGCGATGGCGCAGCGAGCGAAGTCATCCTCCATGAGCAGCGCCGGATCGAAGCGCGTGCTGATCAGCTGCGCGCCGGCCAGGGGGCGCGGTAGCGTGTCGTGATCGTCGAGGGGGCTGCAGCAGGCGGGATGGTAGGCGTTCATGGGGCGTGATTGTGCCGCGGCCGGGACCGCCTGGTCTCCCGGCGTTTACATTTCTTTGCAGGCAGTTAACAAAGCTAAACGGACGCTGCCCCTGGCTTTTGTCAGACTGCTACGGCATTCCCCAGGGAATGCAGGTGAGGTTGTAGCCGGTGCGAGGCACTGGCGTTTTCTCCGAGTTCGAGAACGGTAGCCCGATTGGGCTGCCGTTTTTTTTGCGCTGCGGAATGTGTGGGGGCGTGCCGGGAGCGTGGATTTTCCAGCATGACCAGGCTGCGTAGGGTGCGCCGTGCGCACCAGGGGATTCGCCGGGGTCTTGGTGCGCGCGGCGCACCCTACGGGGGGCGGGCTTCGTAGAGGGTTTCGGGTCGTATGCGGTGCGCGCGGCGCACCCTACGGGGTCGAGGTCGTCGGACGTGGGAGACGCTTCAGCGGCGAGCTTTTTGCGGTTGCTGTCGCGGCTGAAGCTCCTCCCACGAAGGGGGGAACCGCCAAGACGTTCGCATTTGCCCTGTGGCTTTCGGCGGGGCAATTGCAGTCAAATGCCTGTGCGGGCAAACCCGACCCCGCGAGGACCATGGACGATGACCCAACAATCGCAATTCGCCCTGCTCGGCAAGAAGCGCTTTCTGCCGTTTTTCGTGACGCAATTGCTTGGCGCCTTCAATGACAACATCTTCAAGCAGTCGCTGATTCTCGCCATCCTGTTCAAGCTCAACACCGGCGTCGACCGCGATCTGCTGGTCAATCTCTGCGCGCTGCTGTTCATCCTGCCGTTCTTTCTGTTCTCTGCCCTCGGAGGGCAGTTCGGCGAGAAATTCGCCAAGGACGCGCTGATCCGCAAGATCAAGCTGGCCGAGGTGTTCATCATGCTCGCCGGCGCCGCCGGGGTGTTGCTCGACAGCCTGCCGCTGATGCTCGCCGTGCTGTTCGCCATGGGCACGCAGTCGGCGCTGTTCGGCCCGGTGAAGTACTCGATCCTGCCGCAGCATCTGAAGAACGAGGAACTGGTCGGCGGCAACGCCCTGGTGGAGATGGGCACCTTCCTGGCGATTCTGGCCGGCACCATCGGCGCCGGCATCATGATGGCCAGCAGCAGCTACGCGCCCATCGTTGCCGGCTCGGTGGTCGGCGTGGCGCTGCTCGGCTACCTGGCCAGCCATGGCATTCCGCGCGCGGCGGCGGCGATGCCGACGCTACCGCTGGACTGGAACATCTTCCGTCAGTCCTGGGTGATCATGAAGCTCGGCCTGGGCCAGCGTCCGGCGGTGTCGCGCTCGCTGGTGGGCAACTCCTGGTTCTGGTTCCTCGGTGCGATCTACCTGACGCAGATTCCGGCCTATGCCAAGGAATGGCTGCATGGCGACGAGAGCGTGGTGACGCTGATCCTCACCGTGTTCTCGCTCGGCATCGGCCTTGGGTCGATGCTCTGCGAGCGCATGAGCGGACACAAGGTGGAGATCGGCCTGGTGCCGTTCGGCTCCATCGGCCTGACCCTGTTCGGCATGCTGCTGTGGTGGTTCTCCGGCGGCTTCCCGCAGGGCGCCACGCCGCATGACTGGCTGGCGCTGCTGGGCCATGGCCAGGCCTGGTGGATTCTCGGCTGCATTCTCGGCATCGGTCTGTTCGGCGGCTTCTACATCGTGCCGCTGTATGCGCTGATCCAGTCGCGCACCGCCGAGCACGAGCGGGCGCGGGTGATCGCCGCCAACAACATCCTCAACGCACTGTTCATGGTCGCCTCGGCCATCGTCGCGATCCTCTTTCTCAGCGTCGCCGGGCTGTCGATTCCGCAGCTGTTTTTGGCCATCTCGCTGATGAACGTGGCGGTCAACAGCTACATCTTCAAGATCGTCCCCGAATTCAGCATGCGCTTTCTCATCTGGCTGCTGGGGCATTAGATGTACCGGGTGGAG
>VFQR01001962.1_pt1 | contig 14037 bp, 12 predicted proteins | sample 3512321 | NCBI WGS metagenome assembly VFQR01 (sample SAMN10412374, study PRJNA504923) | tailings metagenome | isolation source: Relicate 3 Philex TSF1 revegetated site | place: Philippines: Tuba, Benguet | collected 2017-08-29
AGTAGCCGTATTGAAGGAAGCAGCCGCAATCTCTGGTCGAACGGAATTCCCCTTCCCGAGCGATTTGAGCAACATGGGTGTCCAGATCCAGAAACCGACGCCGAGCAAGCCCAGAAGCATGGCCGTTTTCGGCCAACTCGCTTTTAAATCCGCCAGCAGTTTTTGGGAGACGGTCTTGGCAGACATCAGGTTCACCTGGTGAAACCAGCGAAGGGAAGGGAGCTGGCAGGGATCCCGTGGGAAGGGAAAGATGGTTGGTTGGAGAGATGATCAGCGTAGGTGCGCATCGCCGCGCAGCCAGACTTATCGCAACCATCGGCCAGACGACGCCTGAACTTTCGTCAAAATCAGAAAAGTCATCGCCAAGGATTCAAATTCTCAATCATGCTGGCTCGACAGCTCGAAATCGGCAGATTCTGCATGTGATCGATGATCACCTGAGGCCGTTATTTCGTGCCTGGCGTATTCAGATTTGCTGCTGGTATTTCGGGAGGCAGACGACGGGCAATATGCATCTCACCCGAGATGGCTGCATGATTTGAACCCGACAATCGACTTCCAGCCGCAGAGATGAATCGAGCTTCGGGTCGAGAGTCACTTCCAGAGGATATACGATGGATTATCGGTGAACTCTCGCTGTTCTTCGCCGAGCGGTTCTGCCGGGAACTTCGCACATCGTTCATGGAGAGTCGAAAGTCGAGAATCTCGAATTCATCGGGTGAGTTATCAAGTTCCTGCAGCAGCAGATTCCAATGATCATATTCTCCCGAAAGTTGCACACGCACTGAAGCCACATGATGTGTGCTCAAATCTTGTGGTGCCAGTGGTTCGAGTCGATCGATCGAGAGCTGATGGGTATGTGCCAGTTGACTGATCGATTTGAGGATTTTCGTTGTCATGCCACTGGTTTCGACAGGTTTTGAGCTGGCTTGCTGCCGCTCGCGAATCTCTGCACGCAGATGTTCCACTTCCGCTAACTGAACTGGTATGTGCTGCAATTCGAGATGCTGGGCTTGAATCTGCTGCTCCAGACTTCGGCATTCGTTTTCAGCCGGTCGATGCACGAAGAACAGATAGGCGAGCGTCATTGCCAGAAGCAATCCGCCAGTTCGCGCCAGTTCAAATGTTCGAGAATCGTGCATGAGGTCAATCCAGGTTTTCAACGCAGGAAGTTCGATGCTTGCGGCACTGAGTTGTCTATGACACACATCTTTTCACCCGACCATGGGTGGTATGACCTTAAAGGCACCGAAGAATGCAAAACACATCGAAAGGACTTGGTTCTTGCCCGGGTGGCAGGGGTCGGATGTCTTCATCCGCCCCCTGGTCATCAAAGTTCGTGAGCAAGTTTGCACCTGTATCCTCTCCCCAATCATCATCTCCATGAACAATCAACACCCCATGACCTGAGGGCAAACGAGGACGTTTGACCCCAGCCACCCAGTCTTAAGTCATCCAGTTTTCATCCACTCAGTCTTCATCCACCCGGTCTCAAGTCACAGCTCAAATCAGCACTCCTGCGAAATTGTGCGTAAATGCCAGCAGCCCTGATCAAGCGGCAAGTTGCGAAGGATGATCCATCAGTTTTTCGTCGATTGGTTGAGCTTCGATTGTTCGGCTGTCTGATGAGGCAGAATGTCTCTCGCAATCTCGTGTTCATTGGTGAAATCAGGCTGGGGTGCAGGTGCGATTCGTTCGACAGGTTTCGCTGCGGGTGCAGGATGTTTGTCGAAAGAGAGATCTTTGGTCTCCGCCACCAATTGCCCCAGTGGTCTGAGTTTCAGCAGGATCTGAAATTGCTGAAGTTCCAGCTCATTCAGCTCTTGCACCTGGCTCAGTTCCAGACGGACTTCAACAAAGCTGTTGGACGCTTCCAGAGCGTTCAGATAATTGGCCATGGCCAGATGATCCGGGGCTAACCCGATCAACTGCAGAGTCGGTTGTCTCCGGGAAAGTTCTGCCAATGTGCGATTCAGTAACTCCCCACGAGCAAAAAGGCTTTCCGGACGCTGTGGATTCTGAGTTATTGCCGAAGAGCGGCCAGGTTGCCCCGAATTGCTGCTGGTACTGTGACCCCCAGTGCCCCCAGTGCCCCCTGTGGTCACGGGGTTCTGCCAATGGATTTCGCTCAGTGAAACGCCAGGAGGTCTGAGCCCGTTGACCTCATCGAGAATGCTGGCCAGGGAGTGATCCTGTTCGAGAACTTTGATCACCCGCTCGTATTCAATCAACCGGTCGAGCTCTGCCTGAAGAGGAGCCGCTGCTGGCACGCCCGCTCTGGCAGTCGCGACGGAACTCTGCAAATGCAGCAGTCGTGTCCGATCTCGCGAAACTCGTGACCACTGGCCGACGGTACCGGCGATGACCAGCCCCGCAAACACGATGGAAACCACGCGATGCCAACGGCGTCGCAGCCTTTTTTCTCGATCGCGATGATATCCCGCAGGGAGAAAATCGATCTCAGTCATGGGGCACTCCTGCGGGAGGCTCACCTGCTGAAGGATTCATGGGATCGCTGGTTTCACCCGCAAGTGCGGCAGCCAACTGGTGATTTTTTGGCCTGACCGATGGAGCGAGTTGGTACAGGTTCGTCGTCAGAGAAAACTGTCGCAAGGCTAAACCTAACGCCACCACCCAGGCACCATCCGGATAAATACTCCGGCCATGTGGCGTTGAATTGGATTGATGGACAATTTGTCCGATATAGCGGGGGAGTTGATCGGCCAGGGATTCCGTCAAATGGTTTTCACGCTGAGTGTCCCGGCATAAAGTCACTGGCATGCCAAACCGGTCACCCAGATAATCCGCCAGCCAGCTCGAAACACCTTCGCCACTTAGCCAGAGCTGTCCTGCGGGTCGGCCTCGAAATGTGACTTTGCAGTATCTCAGGCACATCTCGACTTCGTTCGTGACCGTTTCCAGCAGCGATCGAATGGCATCAATCACCGAGCGATGCACATCATCATCGGCATCGAGTTCTTCCGCGTGGCTGACCGATGTTCTCAGTTGCCTCGCTTCCAGTTCAGTGAGTTCGAGTTCCTCGGCAATCGCCCGGTCGAACTGATAGTTTCCGACAAGGATATACTTGAGGAACAGAATTCGATCGCCTTCCGCGAAGATGACTGTCGAAAGTTTCTCTCCGAGATGGAGAAAGACAGTTCGTTTTTCGGAGTTGTCCACTGCCCGTTGAAATCGAATCAAAGCGTGGGATTCTGTATCAATCGCCTGTGGTACAAGGCCCGCTCTCTCGCAAATCTGGATCTGCTGCTGGATCGCTGTCTTCCGGCACGCTAAAAGAATCACTTCGTGCTTGGCAACTCCATCCTGCTTGACATCACCCGCTAAGATCAGCCGCAGTTCCGCCTCATCGACGGCGTAAGGCAATCGTTCTTCGGCTTCAAAACGGGCAACCTGTGGTAACTCTTCACTGGGAACTTGAGGCAACCGGGCATTGTGAATCCACAACTCGTGGGAAGGAATTCCCAGCACCACCTGCCAGCCACGGAAGAGTCGATTTCTCCACCAGCGCTTGAGGATGGCAATGACGGCCCGTTCATAATCGATCGAAGAATCCGACGTCTGGCTGGCCAGATTTTCGACCGCAGCGCCGCAAACTCTCCCTGATCGATCCAGTTGAATGGCACGCACCGACCCTGCCTGCAGAAGCAGTCCGACAGGTGAATACTGGGTCGATTTGCCATACCACATGGATGGGAGATCCTGTTAAGGCATCCAGACCTGCCCTGTTTGCCACGAGACAGTCAGGATCAGACTCGTTTCGGATGCACCGCTTCCATGAATGAGCGTGATCTCTGTATCGGCACTTCGAGTCGGCCCCGTGCCTCCAGTCGATGCGAACGGAATATTCGTTACAGTCCGGTTTTCTACAGGAACCCTGACAGACTTGAAGCGTACTCCCGCCGCCTGTGACGAGCGGCTCTGATATCTGGCCATGGGCACCACATAGCCACTCTGCGAACTTCCCGGCGGAGCCAGCGGATCGATCAGCAGAGGAACTGTCGCTGTCCCTGTGTGCACAATTCGATAATTCTGACCCGTCAGATCAAACTGAACTTCATAAGTCGTGTTCTGATCAATCGCCAGTTGCCGGGCCAGACGAAGATCAGCCGCCAGTCTCCGGGCGGCCACTGGCAGCATTTGCTCTCCCCAGGACTCCATGGCGGAAATCCCCACAGAGGCCAGAATCCCGACAATCACAATCACGATCAGCAATTCCACAACCGTATAGGCTTTTCGGGCTGGTCGTGGAGAGCGGGTACTTTTCATGGGAGAATCTCCCGCGAAATGACCAGCCACTGATAACCCGGCGTCCCCAGGCCTGCGATCATTCCAATTGGTGGAGTGATCGTCGAGGCGCGCAGCATCGGGAGTGTGGTCACTTCATTCACCACAAGGAGATCATGCAGATGAAGTGTGGGTTCGATATTCTGTGCGAAAGTTGCCTGGTAACTTCCTAACCAATTGACATTCGCCGGGTTGGAAAGCCATCGGGTCAAAGTCATCTCGGCTTGACCAGTCGCCGCCAGAAGGCTGTTGGTCTGTTCCCACTGCGTTCTAAGGAGTGTCCAGCTTAATGAGCTGAGATCCCAATGTGAGGCACGATTAAAATTCGCAGTATCGCCCCAGAGCCTGCCGAGAATACGAACTTCTGCCTGAGGAGTACGTGACATTCGCCAGGCCACGGGGCCCGTCGTGGTGACTTGACCGGCGACCGTAACTCTTCGGGCGTTTTTATCGACGGAAACGATCGGCAGAGTACGACCTGTCCCGCCCGTGAACAACGTGATCTGATGTCGCCAGCCGGAATTGATGGCGTCCAAGTTCACGTCGTCGTCAATTCGAATTGAGGAAAATGGCTGAGTACTGACGGAAGCTGTCGCCAGAGTTCCCGTGAGGCCCATGGCGGTGCTGTTCGTGCGTAGTCTCCACGAGGCACCGGCACCAGTGATCGTTCTTGTCGCCTGGACAAAACCTTCGACATGGCAAAAGCATTCGCGGTCGAACTCGACAAACTGCGCCATGATGGTTGGCAATGTTGTCGAGAGAGCACTGGTTCGAAGATCCGCTGGCAGCAAGTCTGTCAGCCGGGCAGGAACGATGATGTTATTCGTGCCCTCGATGGTGATTCTGCCAGTGGCGATCAACGTCCCCACAATCGTGGTGTTCCCCTGAATTCGAAGATCGCCCTGTCGAATATAAATGCCCAAAGGATTGGCAGGCGTAGGGCGTAACTCACTCCACGAAATAGAACTCCCCAGCGTCTGTGCGTTGTAAACAAACCCTTTGTCATACAGGCGATACTGGCTCCACGATGAAACCGAGAATGTCGGCGTCGGCGGATGAGTCGAACTGAGCTCGACGGGCACACCAAGTAATGCAAGGCTCTCCGCCACACTTGAATTGTTGGCAGACCCTGAGTTTGAGAAAACAAACTTCTGGGCAAACGGATGCGGGTATTTCTCGATGTTGCTCAGCGCCCCAAAATCCTGAGCCAGATGCTGCAGATAGATCTGCCGCGTGGAGGTTGACCACAAAGGATCGCCAAAGATTACGGGTCGCCCTCGAAGCCACAGGGGGCCTTCGACACGATTGCTGGGATCAACGACGAGAGCACTGCTGGAGTTGGAAGCCAAAGTTAACGAATAAGGCCGGGTGCTGATCGACTCATTCGAGGGAGGATTCCAATCGGCAGGCAGACTGGTGCTGGTACCCGGAAGTTCCACGCGAGGACGCATTTCAACAATCAGTCGAATTGTCTTTTGCGAGGAGATCGAATGATTACCCGCCGGCGTGAAGCGTCCTGTGCAGCGAACTTCCACACGCAGCAGTTGCGAAAGGGTCGAGGCGGTGACCGTGGTCGGATGAAAGGTTGCTTCGTAACTGGCTGTGCCTTCGGATGATTGCCACAACTGCCCCGACAGTGACTGATTCACCCCCGCCCAACTGGCGGAGTGCATTTGTCGCAAAGTCAGGCGGGCGGCTGTCTCTGCAGCATCTTCCGCATGTCGGTTCCCGAGGGAGTTATTCGTCACTCGGGTCGAGATGGCCTGGGTTTCCAGAAAAGCCAACGTCACGGCACAAGTTAACCCCAGTGCCACGACCACCATCAGAAGTGCGGCACCCTTGCGGGCATGCTTAATGCGCGGCACCTCCTCATGCCGGCCCATCGATCGAAGAATCTGTCTCACTCTCATCGGGTTAACTCCCTTCATGAAGCCAACTTTTGAGAGCAGAACCCACAAACAAATTCACTCCCTGACTTCCCGACAGCAGTCCGGACGAGGCACTGTTCGTGCCTCCAGTTGTCAGCGAAACTGCGGAAGAGGCTTGCGGATCAATCGCTATCTGCCACGAGATGTGGCTGACGCGTTGACCCGCTGAGTTGGAACAGAACCCTCCATACCAGGGAAGTTCTTTCCAGGCCTGGCTCCCTCGAACCGCCGATGCCAGTTCATTCGAAGAGGGAGATTGCCGAAGTTGAAAGCGGATCGCTCCGCGTAATGCAGGCGCACTCGGATTACCAGTCGACTCTAGTGGAGTGATGGCCAGCCGAGTGATGATTGGCAGCCTTCGCGCAGTAGGTGACAGGACAGCTTCACGAATTGTGGCTGCGAAGTTGGCAGCATCGAATGAGACGGTTTGAGAATCCTCAGGGAATGTGACTTCCACCAACCGGCGGGCAGTGGTTTGTAAGGGAGAGCCGACCGACTGGGATTCGAGGACTGGAACAGGAGCGGCATCCCAGGTGTAGACCACCAGTTCACTCAACAGTGGTGTTCGATTGGGAAAGTCGCCCCCCGCCAGATTGCCATTCGAACCACCACTCCACAGGATCAGCAGATCGCCGGAAGAGTTTGCAGATAGTCCTGCGGAACTCCATTGCTCAATGACAAATATTCCAGGTTGCCTGACTCCTGATGTATCGCGATAGGTGGCAGCTTGCCGAATCATCCAGTTCAAACGCTGATAGAAGGCATCGGATTCATGTCGTGCCCTTTCCATCGATTCGCTGAACGTCCAGGCCGTATGCACTGCCAGCGAAAGTGATCCAATCACAGCACTGAGCAGTGAAAAAATCATCATCGAAACCAGCAGTTCGGGAAGCGTAAATCCTCCCGGACGACGGGCTCGAATCGTCGAGAACAAACGGGTTCCCGGAAGCCAGCCACAAGTTTCCAGTGCATTGAGATCAGGGGGCGGGAGGAACATAAGCCATGATCCTCACACTTTGAGTTATGATCGGGGCGTTCGCTAAACTTGGTGGCAAAGGCCCGCTTTGCGTCGTGCCAGTTTCTGAGATGGCGAGTGGTGCCGTCAGTTCTCGCACACGAACTGTCACCCGGCGGAAGCCTGTCTCGCTGGTCGCCACTGACCAGGTTGAACCTGTCCCTTGCTGGATCCGCTCAACCACGACTTCCTGTACAAAACAGTTCATCGCTGGAAGATCTGGCGGTGAAGTGCCGTTATCGATGAATGTTACCGATGGATTAAGTGCCAGATGACCCAGGAGCCGTCCTTGTCGATCTGCCGGCGGAGACTGAATATAACCGGCATAGTCGTCAAGATCGTTGAATTCCAGACGACTGGGCACTGTTCCCATGGTACGAATTGCGGGCCGGGAGTCGGCCAGAAGTGGGAACCTCACTAACGAGATTTCATCCATCAGTTGTTGACAGATGCCTCGCGCGACAGTGGTCGAGATGGCACTGGAAGAGGCTTGCCCCAGCCCGTACACCACCTGCACAAGGGCTGCACAAGCCATCGTCGTGACAGTGACAGAAACGAGGGCTTCGATCAGTGAGAAGCCGTTTCGCGGGGTCATCTGACGCTTGAGTGATAGGGGTTTGGCTGAATCCATGGTTAGCCACTGTGTGAAAATGATGGATCTGCAGTTTGATGGCAGGTCGTCAGTAATGTCGCCTGGACATCATGAAAACGGAGAACGCGGCAAGGTCCCCTCGAAGCTCCTAGCTCCTCCTTGCCGCGTTCTTTCGTAGTTGGTTATCGCCTGGTCAGCTCGCTCATTGCTGTGGCGTTGTTTGCATGTTGGAAACATAGGACATGGTTGGCGTGTGTCAAAAAAATTTGCAAATCGACTCAGGAATCCAGAAGTTGCGACATACCGACGCCTTGGTTGGGGGGGGGAGCCGTGACATGGTTGATCAGATGACGCAAGAGCTTTCCATGAAACAAAAATTCTCTGTGCAACATGCTTGCAACTGTGTGCCATGCTGCAGCAGTGTGCCATGCTTGCAGCTCTGGGCAAGCATGTCTTCTTAACCAGCGACTCGCTGTAGTTTTCTGCGAAACGTATCACTGGTGGCGGATGACAACAGCCAACTCCAACCTGGAGATCGAGTGCCAAAAAAACCACATTGCGCGATGACGATGTGTTGTTGTTCGTTCAGCGAACACTTGAGGCTGTTCAGGAAACTGTGTTAAGCCTGCCGAGTTATGCCAGAGGGAATATCTGCGTTAAGGGGTTCAGTTGTGCTGTTCGATGGGATTGCGCCGCGTGGATAGAATCAACAGGCGAGTGATTTTGCGAGTGTGGTCTGGCGACGCCCTGACCTGCGTGCTGTAATGGATTAACGAGTCGATCGACTGGCCGATCTGGATGAACTCTCTCAAGACAAGAGACGTATTTTGAGTAATGCTGCCCCCGGGCCATTTGAACGTGCTTTTGCGAACCGAGATCTGTTTCGAGGTGCGGCTCGATCCGGTTTATTCTGGTCGCTCGCATCGGCTGTACTCACGCTCCTGCTGGTGGCTGTGGCGGGTTTAATCCTGGGTTTGTGCATTCATCACGGCAAACTCTTTCTGGAACTCGATGGCCCGGCTGCCAAGCAACTGGAAAAGCTGGCTGGTGAGCGGCTGATTCCCCCAGAATTTAAAGCGATCTCAGAGCTGCCCCCTTTCGACATGACGCTCAATCCCTCAGCCTCTCCTCCACCACTGATTCCGATTATTCGCGATGACACCGGGATTTTGCCCACCGTCTGGAACCGTCGAAACTACTGGTATGGCCCGGCTCTGGCCTGGTGCTACCAGTCGATCATGACCCTTCAATCGACAGTCCCGGCACTGGTGACATTGTTACTCAGTGGTGCTGTCCTGACTCTGCTGCGGATGGGTTGTATCGGACAAGTGAAACTCAGTGCCCGCAAAGCCGCTCTCGAAATGAGTGCCCAGATGCGGAGGAATATCTATCGCGCCAACCTGCGATTGGGAGTGGAAGATATCGAAGGCCACACGACACAAAGGGCTCGTCGGATTTTTGTCCAGGAAATTGAAAGCCTGCAGAATCTGCTGTTCGAGTACATTGATCGAACCTTGCGACTGCCGGTTGAGATCGTGGTCATGCTGGCCGCACTGTTGCTGATCAACCCCCTTTTGACGATTGAATGGTTACCACCTTTAGCATTGTGCTGGTATCTGCTTTCACAGGGAAATGCTCGTGCCCAAGCCGCAAGGCGACTGGCGGCGGATCGTGGCAATCATGAGCTGCAGGTGATGGCCGATGGTCTCAATCGTTCGCAGCTCATTCGCAGTTATGGGCTGGAACAGACTGAGCAGGAAGCGTTTCTCAACCACCTGGATCGATACACTCAGAATATGAAACTGAAGGCCCGTGCTCAGGATGACGCACTGTGGCTGAGGATTTTCGTCTACATGGCGGTTGTCGCAGTCATGGTCTTCCTGCTCTTCATTACGCTGGTACAACTGGCCATCGATTCGCCATTACTCTCCCTCGCAGATGTGCTGGTCTTCCTCTCGGCAGCAGCGGCACTCATGTATGCCGCGCGAGAGCTGGCCCGTGTCCCGGGGATTCGTCGACAGGCCGCAGAGATCTCGACACATATCTTTCAGTACCTGGATCAGATTCCTCAGGTCAGTCAGGCTGTGGGTGCCAGGTTCCTGAATCCACTGAGCAAGCGTCTGCAGATCGATCAGGCGACCTATAAAGCTCCGAATTCCGATCAGGAACTTCTCGATAAGCTCGATCTGATTATCGATGCCAATCACAAGTATGCGCTGGTGGGAATTGACGAGCTGGATGCCCGGGCTGTGGCCATGGCCATTCCTCGATTCATTGAATTGAAATCGGGGCGAGTGCTGATTGATGGTGAAGATGTCGCCTGGGCGACATTGGAATCTTTGCGTTCAGAAATCATCTTTGTGACTTCGAACGCGGCGGTCTTTCCGGGCACAATCCTCGATAACATTGCTGCCGGTGGAGAATTCACACTCCAGCAATGCACAGATGCTGCCAAAGAAGCTCACGCTCATCAGTTCATCGTCGGATTGATGAACGGTTATGAAACAGTGCTTGATCCGCGCGATCATCAACTCAGTGAAGGCCAGATCTTTCAACTGGCTCTGGCGAGAGCACTGGTTCGACGCCCCGCATTGTTGATTATCGAAGAACCGGAGGCGGCTCTCGATGACGATACGAAAGCCTTGCTTGATGACACTTACGACCGGATCACCTCCGGACGAACAGTGATCTTTCTGCCACAGCGGCTGGCCACGCTGAAGCGAGTTGATGAGATCATCGTGCTGGGGCAAGGCCGCGTTGCTGCGCAGGGCCCGCATAGCGTGCTGGTCAAAGAATCGCCGATTTACCGTCATTGGGAGTACCTGCGGTTCAACGAATTCCGTCATCTGAGTGACTCCGGCCGATAAGTGAGCCCGAAAGCCAGGTGCACCAGGGTACTGAAACCTCTTCGCCCATGGTGCGCACCGAATGGATTTGTCATAGTTCCCACGGGCCGATTTCGTCGCGATGAACCTATAAGTCTTCAGGATCAAAATGTCTGCGCGCCATTCAACCGGGATTCCAGAACTTGACCAGCTACTGGGTGGTGGCCTGATTCCTGGAACATTGACAGTTATTCTGGGTGCGACCGGGATTGGCAAAACCCAACTGGGAATTCAGTTTGCCGATGCCGGAATTCATCAGGAAGGAGCACCCGGCTGTATTGCTGATCTCACCACGCGCGGTGATTCCCAGAATCATCTCGCTTATGCAGCCCGCATGCGCGACTGGCAACTCAAAACAACAGACAGTGCTGAAGACAATCAAGCGGGTGAGAACCTGCTCTATGGGGCAAAGGTCTTTCAGCACCTGGAAGATCGCGCCCAGTATCTGAATCTGCTGGAGATGACGGGGCGCCGGGTGACTCGTGAATCGACCACGGCGGAAGAATGGCAGGATTGGAAAGCCGAGTGGAACCATCGCCTGGAACGGGCCATTGCCTTTTTCTATCGCAATTTTGTGGGTGGCACCCGCCGCTGTGTGATTGACGGTATCGAGCCAGCGGCCAGGTCGGCAGATTCCCAGCAGTTCGAAATGTTTTCCTACATCTATCATCAGATATTACGCAAGGATCATGACTGGCTGGCCCGCGACCTGTTCCGCATCCGCTATCGAGAGCTGGAACCATTGGTGATGCAGCATGCCTACGAGACCAGCCAGATCTCATGCCTCCTGCTGGCAACTTCGCACGAAGTGATGCTCGAAGATCTGATTCGTCGTCCCATTGCGACTGGTGATGAACTCTCGAACGCGAACACGATTATCCTCATGGGGAAAATCCACGAAGGAACCCGCATGTCGCGAGCGCTCTACGTCGCCAAGCATCGCGGCAGTCCTTGCGAAGAATCGATTGTGCCCTACACAATTACGGAGTCGGGCCTGAAGCTGCATCCTTCCCGTTGATGATCTCAGTGATCATGCTTGAAACATGCCTTGTCGTTCCGTGACTTCACCATGATGGGTTATTCCGAACGCTGAAGCCTTTGCAGATAAGTGGCCAGTGCTTCTTTCCAGCCTGGCAATTCGCCGTACCTTTGAGTGAAGCGAGAAGTATCGAGCACGCTGTAACCTGGCCGGTGGGCCGGGGCATTGAATTCGGCTGTTGTAATCGGAATGACCTCGGTGGTGAGGCCTTGAAGAGAAAAGATCTCACGCGCCAGTTGAGCCCATGTCGTACTCCCGGTATTCGTGATATGCCAGATGCGTGACGTGAGACTGGTGGTCGGTTCAAAAGGTTCGGGATCGTCCAGAAGAGAACAGATGGCCTGCGCGACGTCTTGAGCCGATGAAGGCGTACACCACTGGTCATCGACCACCTTAAGCACAGGCCTTTGCTGAGCCAGCCTGAGCATCGTCTGAACGAAGTTTCCTTTACCTTTCGCTGGTCGCTCTCCATAGAGGCCACAGGTCCGCACCACGATGCTCTGCGGGCAGGCTTCAAGAGTGGCCTGTTCGCCAGCCAGTTTGCTGCGTGCGTAAACCGAAACGGGCTGCGGTTGATCAGTTTCCCGCCATGGCCTCGCATAAGCCCGATCGATGCTCTGGCCAAACACATGATCAGTGCTGATATAGACCAGTATGGCACGATTCGCAGCGCACCATCTGCCAACGTGACCCGCACCGGTCGCGTTGATGGCAAACGTATTCTCGCTCGTCGATTCGGCCACATCGACCTGAGTCTGCGCAGCACAGTTGATCACAATCTGCGGATGAATCCCCGAGAGGACCGCATCGACCTGGGCGGCGTTGGTCACATCGAGATCTTCTCTTCCCAGTATCGAAAGCGATCTGCCTGAGTCGGGTGCCAGGAGGCACTGAAGTTCGAAAGCCAGTTGACCCTGGCCACCTAAAATCGCGACAGAATCCACCATGGGTACAAAAACTTTCAACAGAGATCCCGCAATTCTCTCGGGAGATACAGCCAACGATAACGTGAGAAAGGCATGACTTCGCTCGGCACATCAAGAATTCATCACGCGGTAGAAATCATCATGGGCAGCGAAGCAAATCGCTCCTGTTGGCGATAATATCAGGTGGTTCGTTTCACCAGAATGTGAATCCTTTGTAGAGCAAAAACTCCAGGCAATGGGTTCAGCCGGCAAGATCGTTCCGCCTGTCCTAATGAGCTGTCAGCAAGGTTGCCTATGTCGCTGAATGACCGCCCCGATGACGCGTCACAAGAAAAGCCAACAGGTTTTGGAACAGGCCACGGTTTTCGGCCCGTAGTCCCTCAGGTTGTCTCGCCACGTACGGTTCAGACGCGCGAAGAATATCTGGCGGCTCTGGAAAATGGTGAACGCTGGATTGAGATGGAAGAAGGAACGTTCTTACGTCAGGACCCTCCCGACGAAATGCATGGCAACATCATTCGTAACCTGACAGCCGCTTTGGGCCCTTCTCTGAAGAGTGATGCCAAGTCGATTCCCTGTTTTGAATTGCCACTCCTGCTCGATGAAGAGCGATTGACGATCCGCATCCCTGCGATCAGTTTTTATCCACCGGCAACAGGATTTGCTGTGATGGATGAGCTGATGACCACCGAGATTCCAGTGCTGGTTGTGGAAATTGCCTCATCGAGACTTCGCCGGGATTCGATGTCGGCACGGGTGAAAGGCTATCTGCAAAAAGGAGTTCAAGGCGTCTGGGTCATCGATCCCGTCACCCGGCATGTGCATCAGTTCTCGGAGGGTCTGCCTCCGAAAATGATCAAAGAGACCGAGACGATGCATGGCTACCCTTACTTTGCAGACCTTCATCTGCTGGTGATGGATCTCTTTGCTGATCCCGTCTGGCTGAGAAGCTCAGGGAACTGAGGAGACTGACACCTCGCACGCACGTCTTACCTGATCGGTAAACTTCAGCAAGTGGGTATGCCCGGTACGACTGTTCCTATACCTACATCAGGCAGGATGGACGACTCCTCGTCGTGTTGTTGCCTTCGCGGTGAAAATTGCCGCTTTTTGGCAATTGATTCGATCGATGAAGTTAAAAAAGTCGCAGGTGTGAGCCGGGTCTTTATTGAACCCAAGCTTCCCCTTGCGGCTTGGAATAGCACGGATGGCGTATGCTGCGAGAGCCAGGTAGGGCGTCTGTTGGCCTGAAGATCTCGGCATTGTTGATCCCTGCTCCGCCCTGCCCAAGGGTCTCATGGAAGGTGAGCATAATGCTGAGCTGGAATTGGCGTACAGGTGGCTGGC
>VFQR01001963.1_pt1 | contig 14035 bp, 12 predicted proteins | sample 3512321 | NCBI WGS metagenome assembly VFQR01 (sample SAMN10412374, study PRJNA504923) | tailings metagenome | isolation source: Relicate 3 Philex TSF1 revegetated site | place: Philippines: Tuba, Benguet | collected 2017-08-29
AATCAAAGCCGAAGCTTCCGTCTTTGGCCTCCATCCGCGAGGAAAACTTTCCGCCGGGACGAAAATCGACTGTCGATTTTGTCGTATGCCAGTCGTCCGAGGCGGCATTCCACTGCACGATATCATCCGGATTGCTGTAGGCTTTCCAGACGGCATCCATGGGGGCAGCAATAGTGGTGGCAACGGTGATTCTCATGAGGATCTTTCAGTTGGCTGATAGCCAGTGGAATACTAACAATTGACGACCGGATGAATTCCATACTAGAGATCGCCGTTGACTATTGGAATCCGCTGGAGCTTTCCCAACGAAAGACTCCTTCTGAATTCATACAAAGCATCCCTTTGAGGTGTCGTAGCATTTCGATGTCACGATTATGGACGATCCTCAAGAGTCCATGTCAGATCTCAGCCAGAGGTTGTTCATCGTCTCTTGGTTCCAAGGCACGAGTGACTTCCTCATAAGTTTTTCTGAGTTCATGTCCCTTAAAAAAGCGATGCTCCAGGCAACTTCTCGAACCGTCGGGGCTCATCCATCATGCCGCCTGTATCGGCAATCGACGATTTGTGAGAGCAAGGAATTCCCCTCTTGCTTCTGGACTCCGCTGGCTTTCTGATGACAGCAGAAATTCATTTCAAAAACGGCTGCGAGAGACTTCTGATGATGGGCCATCGATTCGCCAGACGTGCGTTGTTATTCACCATCCTGTTCTTGATCAGTCATTCCCTGACGGCGTACTCCCAGGAATTGGCCAAACGTGCCCAGGGAGTCAATGATCTGCTGCCGGATCCCGACCCTCGACCAGCCGAGATGACCAGACCTGTGAAGGTCTTCATTCTCATGGGGCAGTCGAACATGCTCGAAATGGGGAAGGTCGCAGGTGATACCGATGGAACACTTGAGCATGCCGTCAAACAGGAAGGTCTCTATCCCTTTCTGATTGATGATGCGGGAAAATGGAACACCCGCGCCGATGTCCGGAATGTCGCGGTGATGGGGAGTGGCGGGCCTGGCAAAACGCAGTTTCGCATCAACGCCTGGCTGACTGTGGGCAACAAAATCGGTGTCGAGCAGGGGATCGGGCATCAGTTGGGGAATGCTCTCGATGAACCTGTACTGCTCTTGAAGAGTGCCATTGGCAATCGAAGCCTCGGTTGGGATCTGTTACCGCCAGGTTCAAGTTCTTATGAATTTGTCGATCCGAAAGACGGTAAGACCTACATCTACGCAGGGTACGGTCAAAGCCCGGATCGGTGGGAAAAAGGGACCGAGCCCAAGGCCATCAACTGGAAAGCGGGCTTGCAGCTCGATGGCGATATCGCCCGCGCGAAAGAAGTTCTTAATGACCTGCCAAAGTATTACCCCGGGGCGAAAGAGTATGAGATTGCGGGCTTCTTCTGGTGGCAGGGTGATAAAGACCGGTATAACGCCGGCCATGCCAGCCGCTATGAACAGAACCTGGTCAACCTGATTGCCACACTTCGCAAAGAGTTTAACGCACCCGAGGCAAAGTTTGTTTGTGCCACGCTGGGCCAGACCGATCGTGACAATCCCACGGGAAATGAAAAGTATCTGCTGGAAGCCAAACTGGCCATCAGCGACCCGCAGAAACATCCGGAACTGCAAGGGACTGTCGCCACGGTCTACACGCACCCTTTGAGCATGGGAAGCAGCTCGAATGCCCACTATGGCAACAATGCCAAAACTTACATGAACGTCGGACTGGCAATGGGCGAAGCGATGGTCAAGCTGCTGAAAGAGCAGAAGTAACCATGAGCTTGCGGGCACGCCCCCACTGGAATCGACCGTGACTCGAGAAGATGCGGATGGGGTGGGGTTAAAAATTTTTTATTTGACAGATCAGCCATCGACGCTATCATCACAACGCAGCCAGTCGGCACGTCCTGAAGACTACTTTTGCGAGACATTCATACTTAAAAAATATTCTTAAAATTTATTTGAAGAACATATTCTGATGCTATTTCAAAGCCGCACATTTTAAATGTGCGGCTTTTCCTTTTATTGGGGAGTGAAAGCAGTTTTTCATTCGTCACCAACAATAAAAGTGGAATAAGAAAATGGCGATCTCGATTTCACGACATGCACTTCTCCGGCTCAAACAGCGATTCACCTGGGAAATCCCGGCTATTTTGACGTCATTGGAGAAAGAACTCCACTCCTGCTGGAATCTCGGCCGACATGGCAGATTCAAAATCTCCGCGACCTTCAATGGGAAGAAAATCGTATTCATTGTCGCAGAACAACAACTCGGCCAGAAAATCTGTATTATTACGGTGTACTGATATCGTTTTGGGAAATATATAATGAGTTCATACGGGATCCCGGATTGAATCCCACCCGAGAAATGCTATCTGGGGTGGCAGGAATCATTGCTCCAGCTTGCCCGGCTGGTCGAACCCGATATTCCTGGTTAAACAGGCAATCATCGATTCATACCATGCGATACAACAGCTATCTATGACTTGAGCAAGTCGCTGCGAATCACTTCGAGAGCACGTTTTAATAGCAGCGTCTGGAAGCGGTAGCTGTTCCAGACCAGGGCAATGGTCCGTTGGGGGCGGTCTCCTGCGAGTGGGCGATAGGCGCAGCGGCCTTCACGATCGAACTCCTTGCACATGTTCGGAATAAAGCTCACACCCTGCCCCCGGCTGACGAGCTCCATAATGGTGGTCAGTTGAGCCAGGCGGCCCGTTTCCAGAGGTGTCGTATCTTTCCGGCGGCAATACTGTGCGACGTGCTCCGTCAGGCAATGAGCTTCACCTAACAGCAGTAATGTTTCCCGATCAATCTCTTCAAAAGGAACTTCTGACAATTGTGACAGTCGATGCCCCGGAGGGACCGCCAGCCATAGCTCTTCATCAAATAATGGCTCAACTTCCAGATGTTCAATTCGTACCGGAAGAGCCACAATGGCCAGATCCCATTCACCTGCCTGAACCTTTTTGAGGCATTGCTCGGTGACGTCTTCATGAATCTTGAGAGTCACCCGCGGCACGGCCAAACGAAACAGACTGACAATCTGCGGCAATAGATACGGCGCAATCGTGGGGATCGCACCGATGGTGAGCTGGCCCGTCTCACCATCATCGGTGATCTCCCGCCGGGCCTGATCGACCAGCGAGATAATCTGCCCGGCCCGACTTTGCAGCAGCTTTCCTGATTCGGTGAGCTCAACACCTCGGCCCGAACGCTCAAAGAGGGGCTGCCCCAGTTCCTGTTCGAGCTTGATGATCTGCTGGCTGAGTGACGGCTGAGAAATGAAACATTCAGCGGCCGCCAGTGTGAAGCTTTTGAGTTCAGCCGCCTTGAGAAAGTACCGCAACTGGTGAAGTTCCATCCGGCTGACCTTCCTCACTTCTGGATTGACGGGTAATCGACTGTCAAAGGGAGAGGCTTGTTGCCAGGAGTATACACTCTCCCGAAATCGATGGCGTGGGGAAGGTTTTTAAAGCGTGCTCTCTCGGCATAATCTGAAGGCAGGCCGCCAGTATGGGACTGAAACACCCTTGAATCCACGAATCCAAATGATCGAGTGCAGAATGTTTTCAAGAAAACAGGCGAGGGGTTGAGCCTCGCCTGCTGCAGAATCGTTGGTATTCAGGGTGAACCAATCGAGTGGATTAGCACTCGACCAGCAGCTTGAAGGCATCACTGAGGAGGCTGGTCAGCTTGACGACAAACCGGGCGGCATCTGCCCCGTTGATCACGCGGTGATCGTAGGAGAGCGAGAGTGGCAGCATCAGGCGTTCTTTGACCTGGCCATCGACAAGTTGCAACTGATGGAAGCTGCGCGACATGCCGAGAATGGCCACTTCGGGGTAGTTCACGATTGGTGTGAAGGCCGTTCCGCCAATGCCACCCAGATTGGTAATGGTGAATGTACCGCCCTGCATATCCTTGATTTCGAGCTTGCGATTGCGGGCCTTTTCAGCGATTTCCGTCAGCTCGGTCGCCAGTTGCAGAATCGACTTCTTATCGACATCGCGGACCACAGGTACGACGAGACCATTGGGAGTATCGACAGCAATACCGATGTTGTAATAGCCCTTGAGAATCACTTCGCCGCGAGACATATCAATGCTCGAATTGAAGTTCGGGAAGGCCTTGAGAGCGGCGACGGCGGCCTTCATGGCGACTGCCGTCATGGTGACTTTGGGGCCACCCTTCGCCACGGCTTCCTGGAATCGTTTGCGGGCTGATTCGGTTTCGGTGATGTCAGCGAGATCGTGCTGAGTGACATGAGGAATGAGTTGCCACGCTGCCGACAGGTTATTGGCACTGGTCTTTTGCAGCTTGGTGAGAGCCTGAGAAGTGATCGGGCCATACTGAGAAAAGTCGGGGAGTGGCGGAGCGACGACACCACCACCGCCCCCTTGCTGGGCAGCGTAGGCGCGAGCCACATCTTCCTGAGTGATGCGACCACCAGGGCCAGTGCCACGCAGACGTTCGAGCTGCATGCCCAGTTCGCGAGCCAGGCGGCGTGTGGCCGGGCCGGCAGCAATGGGAATCTCGACGGTTGATCGAGCCGGTGCAGCCACGGCAGCAGGGGCTGGTGCGGCTTTCGCCGGTGCAGCAGGAGCGGCCTTCGCTGGCGCTGCGGGAGCACTGGAAGAGGCGGCTGGCGATGCAGGCTTGGCCGATGTTCCGTTACTGGCACCGGAAGCCTCGATGCTCAGAAGTAACTGACCGGTTTTGATCGTTTCGCCAGGTTTGACGTGGATCTTGCCGATCTTGCCCGCATGGGGGCAAGCCAGCTCCATGACAGCTTTATCGGTCTCCAGTTCCATGACGATCTTGCCGGCTTCGATGGTATCGCCAGCCGAGATCAGGATCTGTGCGATATCTGCACTGTCGATACCTTCCGCCAACTGAGGCAGCTTGAATTCAACACTCATGGAAGAGAACCCGCTTTCGCGCAATAGTCAGGAATAAAGCTAGTCGTGTTTACGTTACAAAAGACCGTTGATCAGGCGGAGAGTTTATGCCGTCGCGGGATCGACCTTTTCGGGATCGATACCGAGTTCCTGAAGCACCTTGGGCAATCGCTTGGCATCAAAGTGCCCGTCCTTGGCCAGAGCCGACAGAGCCGCAAAGACGATGCATTCGGCATCGACTTCAAAATGGCGACGCAGCACTTCGCGAGCTTCGCTGCGACCAAAGCCGTCACAACCCAGAACGGTGTACCGCCCAGGGAGATACTGCCGAATCTGCTCAGCCACGAGTTGAACGTTTTCACTGGCCGAGATGAAGGGGCCAGTGACTCCCGCCGTCACCTGATCAATATGGCTCTGCTTAGGTTTCTTATCGGGATGGAGAGCGTTCCAGCGTGCCACAGCCTGAGCATTGCGCTTCAGTTCGTTGTAGCTGGTCACACTCCAGACATCCGATTCCACGCCGTACTTTTCCGAGAGGATCTGCTTGGCTTTGAGCACATATTGCATGATCGGCCCGCTCCCCAGCAGTTGTGGCCGGTGAGCCCGCTTCTTGGCGGTGACGCCTGGCTCCAGGGGATACATGCCAGCACAGATCATTTCCTGTGTCACGCCGGCAGGGATTGCGGGCATGGGGAAAGACCCATCGTTGTAGACCGAGAGATAATAGAAAATGTTCTCGTCTTCGGCATACATGCGGCGCATGCCATCCTGAACAATCGCCGCCACTTCATAGCCAAAGGCCGGATCGTAGGCCAGGAGGTTCGGTACGCTCGAAGCAATGAGCTGTGAGTGTCCATCCTGATGCTGCAGACCTTCACCGTTGAGCGAAATGCGGCCCGAGGTTCCACCGCACAGGAAGCCCTTGGCGCGGGAATCGCCTGCCAGCCAGATGAGATCGCCAACTCGCTGGAAGCCGAACATCGAGTAGTAGACGTAGAAGGGGATCATGTTCAGGCCGAGGTTGGCATAAGCCGTTCCTGCAGCCACGAACGATGACATGGCACCGGCTTCGTTGATCCCTTCCATGAGAATCTGGCCGTTGGTTTCTTCGCGATACCAGACCATTTGACCGGCATCCACAGGTGTGTACTGCTGGCCTTTGCTGCTGTAGATCCCCACCTGGGCAAAGAGGGGATGCATCCCGAACGTCTGGGCTTCATCGGGGATGATGGGGACAATGCGTTTACCGACATTCTTGTCGGTGCAAAGCCAGCCAATGATCCTGCCGAGAACCATGGTCGTGGACCATTCTTTGCCCACGCTCCCTTTGAGTGCTGTCTGGAACTGATCGAACGAAGGAATCGTGAGCCGCTCGCTCGTGGGCTTGCGAACCGGGAGGAAACCACCCAGTTCTTTTCGCCGTTCGAGCATGTATTTGACTTCGGGGCTCGAAGGATCTGGCTTGTAGAACTTGGCGGCCTTGGCCTCTTCATCCGAAAGTGGCAGTTCAAAGCGTGTGCGGAACTTGAGCAGATCGTCTTCTTCGAGTTTCTTCTGCTGGTGTGTGGTGTTCTTGCCTTCGGCAGATTCGCCCAGGCCGTAGCCCTTGATGGTATGGGCCAGAATGACCGTGGGGACACCCTTGTGATTCACAGCCGCATGGTAGGCGGTGTAGACCTTCTGGGCGTCGTGGCCACCACGACGGAGAGCCTTGATCTGGTCGTCGCTCAAATGCTCCACGAGCTTGAGGAGTTCGGGGTTCTTGCCGAAGAAATCCTGCCGGATATAGCTGCCCGATTCGACCACATACTTCTGGAACTGACCATCGACGATTTCGAGCATGCGTTTTTTGAGCTGGCCCGATTCATCATTGGCGAGAATGGGATCCCAGTCAGCACCCCAGATGACCTTGAGGACATTCCACCCGGCACCCCGGAAGAGACCTTCGAGTTCCTGAATAATCTTCCCGTTACCACGGACCGGGCCGTCGAGACGCTGCAGGTTGCAGTTGATGACCCAGGTAACGTTGTCGAGATGTTCGCGAGCCCCCAGAGTGATGGCACCCAGAGTTTCGGGCTCATCGACTTCACCATCGCCAATAAAGCACCAGACGCGCGACTGGCTGGTATCGAGCAGGCCGCGATGCTGCAGATAACGGAGGAACCGGGCCTGATAGAGCGAGCAGAGTGGCCCCAGACCCATTGAAACCGTGGGGAATTGCCAGAAGTCAGGCATCAGCCATGGATGCGGATACGATGATAGACCCTGGCCTCGCGGCAATTCGCGGCGGAAGTTTTTCAGATGGCTTTCGTCGAGACGGCCTTCCACGAAAGCTCGCGAATAGACGCCCGGCGAAGCATGTCCTTGAAAATAAACAAAGTCGCCAGTGTGCGACTTTGAAGGAGCATGAAAGAAATGGTTGAACCCGGTTTCTACCAGGCACGCGGAAGAGGCAAATGTCGAAATGTGGCCGCCGACACCCGTGCCACTGCGCGCCGCCTGTACGACCATCGCCATCGCGTTCCAGCGGACAATCGAGCGAATTTTGCGTTCGATCTTGCGGTCGCCCGGATAGCTCGGCTCAGCATCTGCGGGAATCGTATTGATATAAGGAGTCGTCAGGCTGGCAGTACCCGTAACACCTTTGGCGGAAGCCCGCTGCTGCAATTCGAGCAGCAGAGCGCGAACTTCTTCCGGCCCATAACGATGGAAGACATCATCGAGTGATTCGTACCACTCGGCCAGTTCATCGGTATCCAGCCCTACCGCAGGGAGTTCGCCTAACTCTGTTTGAGATTCGGAAACAGCATGTCCGTTAGAAGCTGCGGAACGGCTCGAATCTGTCATCATACCCGCCATGTGTGTCGTACTCCCGAGTCGTTGTGACAGGCCATGCCAACCGGCCACAAACTTCCAGCAGTGATCCCCTTAGAACGAAGAAGGGATCGCCGCCCATATCGAATGACTGATGTGATCTGGTTTGTAATCTTCTTGATCGTAACGGAGAGGCCCCAGTCCGCACAGTGAGGAACAGGCGGACTATCTGGCAAATTATGACGATTCTCTGCGAATCTGGCAAAGCCGGGAGAACAGGATCTGGTGTTCACCAGAACAGAGCAGCGACAGCTTAGTCAACGCAACAAACAGGCTTCTGGCTCAAAAACAGCCTGATTTCAGGGCTGACAAGGCCGCTTTCCTCGCAAAATGCCGCCTTAAGCCCCGTAAGCACTGTATCTGCGTGCACCAAAATAAAATGCCAGGCGCACCAGGGCCCACAAAAAGAGACACCAGCCACATGCCGCCAGCAGTTCCAGCGCCATTTCTTCGTGAGAGTACCGCTGCAAGGCGACTGCGGCAGGAAAGTAGGCCAGATATTTAAAGGGCAACCACTGGACGATCTGGCCGAATGTCCCCGGAAGCCAGTCGAGGGGAATCATGTGCCCACTCAAAATATAATTGAGCAGCATGTAGACAAAGACCAGCGAGCTCACTTCCAGAAACCAGAATGAGCAGAGGCCCAATAGCGTTTCCATGAGAAACCCCAGCAGAAATGCCAGCACGAGCGAAGCAACCAGCGTTGCCCAGGTGGCCGCATCGGGCCAGCCAGGGAAATAAGCCCGGCAAAGCCAGAAGACCAGCGCAAAGGGCCCAGCGGCGACAGCGTAATAAACCAGCTTATGTGCGGCCCGGTGCCAGAACAGAAACTCGACCAGATCAACAGGCTGTGTGAGAAATTTCTTGATTGTGCCATCCCGCACATCGCGGGCAATCCCGGTCGTCAGGCCCGGCATACTGCTGAAGGCACGACCCAGCATCACCAGCAGAAAATAGGCCACCATATCGGCATAGGTGTAGGTGTTGATCTTCCGGGAATCATTCGCCGATTGTGCATCGAAAATCGCACTCCACAAAAAGATCTGCGTGATAATCGGCAGAAAGCGAATGAGTGTCGCAAAGGCAAAATCACCGCGATAGGCCAGACGCTCCTCAATGCTCGTCCGCAGAATGAACCAGCGCAAACGCCATTGCGCGAGCCATTCCGCAGACCATGAGCGCTCATGTGCCTGCACGCTTGCCGGTATTGCTCCAGAATTGGTGGTAGGCAAAGACATGAAGACTCACAGATCGTACGAATGATGACAGGTCGCTCAAGAAATCTCACAGCCGCAGTATTTTCAGTTCAGGCCGTCAACTATTGCGGTGGTTTCATTTTGGCTAAACGCTGAAGAACTTCCACCCCTCGCTGTAGTGTGGCGTCTTCTGTCGCGAACGAGATGCGGAAGTGGGTATCCCGCTGGCTGAAGACGTTGCCAGGAATGATCAGCAATTCATTTCGAATGGCTTCCGCGACAAACGTGCTCCCTGTTCCCCAGGGCGCTTTCAAGAAGAGATAGAAGGCTCCCTGAGCGCCGTGAATATCAAAGTACGGGCTGAGTTCGCGCACCATAAAATCCCGCTTGCGTTTGTAATCGGCGACGCGGTCCGTGATGTCGGTTGTCCAGGCTTCCACACCGGCCCACTGCACAGGCTGCGGTGCACAGACAAAGGTAAACTGCTGCAGCTTGATCATCTGCTGAATCAGTTCCCGCGGGCCATGGGCAAACCCGAGTCGTAACCCGGTCATCGAGTGCGATTTGCTGAAGCCATCAATCACAATCGTTTCACGATTCCACTTCGCCGGGCTGACGAACTCATCGTCATATTGAAACGCGCGATAGATCTCATCACTCAAGAGAGCGACATTGTGGCGGGCTGCCAGTTCGGCGAGACCTTTCAGTTCTGCCGCTGTGGCGACAGCACCCGTCGGATTCCCTGGCGAATTGCAGATGATCACCTTGGTTTGCGGAGTGATGGCTGCTTCGACCTTTTCCAGATCAATCCGGAAATCAGGGTAGGTATCAATCAGCTTCACGACGCCGCCACAGAGTGTGACAATGTGCTTGTACATGACGAAATAAGGGTCGAAGACAATCACTTCTTCGCCCGGATTGACCAGTGTCATCAAAGTCAGCATGAGGCCGCCACTGGTGCCACTGGTGACGAAGACTTCACGATCGGGATCGTGGTATTCGGCCTGGACACTGGCATTCAAGGTTTCGAGCAGGGGCTTGATCCCTTGCGACTGGCTGTAGACATTTTTACCGGCATCGACTGCCGCCTTGAGTGCCAGTTTGACATTTTCCGGGGTGTCGAAATGGGGCTGCCCGATGCTCAGGTTGATCGGGTTCTTCATCGTGGCTGCCAGATCGAAAACCTTGCGGATTCCCGAGGCATCGATCTTGCGCAAACGATCCGAAATCCATTGTTCGCTCATTGTGGGCTCAAATTCCTATTTCGAGTTCATCACCAGAATCCAGGAGGCGATGAGGAAAACTGTGTTGTTGCCCGAAGACAACGTTTGCGGCGCTATTTCCAGGGATGTTCGATCCGCTGTTCATCGAGGAGTTCAATCCACATCTGCTGGTGGGCCAGAGGGACTTCAATCGTGGCTGGTAACGCGGGTGATTTCTCAAGTTGCTGAATGGCACGCGGGTGCTTCATCGAACTGACAAAGGCTGCGAGCCGCTCGGGCGGGAAGCGTTCGGCCATTTCACTGGAAGGCTCGATCGCCAGCAGAAGATGTTCGGAATCATCGCCGAAAGGGGATTTCTTGGCTCGTTCCGTGGGTAAGCGACCATCGCTCAGTGCCGCCAGAAGCATACCACATAGCAGGCCGTACTGCAGATCATGCTCACCCGTTAACAAACTGAATGTGCGAGCGGAGTTCCAACTTCGGGCCGGCTGACCTTCTTTATCAAACGCCAGATCTGCCGCAGGTTGGCCCTCGGTTTGTGCCGGATCGAGCAGCATGAGCGAATCGAGACTCGCCACCTGTGTCGAAATGAGAGTCAGACTGCTTGCGGCTGGCAGGCACCAGGCACTGCGATGCCCTGCCACTCGCGGCGTGCGATCTCCCACCGGGCTGAACTCGGCCCGGCCTGTACTCGAGACCATAAAGCCAATCAACCCGCGATGTGCCAGAGTGGCGACGACAGCTTCTGGTCGATCAATGGCCGAGCTATTGCGAATGATGGCTCCGGCAATGCCGGTGGCCTTTGCCTTTTCCACCAGCAGTTCTGTTGCATAGGCCATCGCCACCGGCCCTGCCGCGCGACTGCCATCGAGATGAACCAGCGATGGCTGATCGCGCACAGTCAGAATGCGTCCGCGGGGATCAATTTCCCCCAGATCCATGGCTCGTACCATCGACGACAGGTAGGGGAGATTTAGCCCACCCCAGGCAGGCAACCAGGGTGAAAAGACATAGTCGATCACATGCTGCGAATCGGCTCCGAACAACCCTTGCCGGGTGAGAACTTTCAGGATCGATTGCTGGACATCAGCCACCTGAAGAGAAACGGTTTCGACCGCACAGACTTCTGGCCGCACCACAGGATCAGGGGGGTTGGAGGCATGATTCATGGGAATGTTGCTTTCTGAGTTCCAACCGGCACTGAAGTTTGACCGACCAACGAGTTCCACCGACCAACGAGCAGAGATCTCTTTCCAGGCACAGGGTTTACCTATTCTCACTGACCTGAGGCGGTTTTGTCGAGTGGATCGAAGCGGTAGGCCCGAATTCTCCAGGGGCCTTTGCCTTTGACAGACAGGCGGTACTCGCCCCCCTGGCCGATATAAACGCCGCTACCGGTGCGGATCGGCTTGCGGTGCATGGCGACGACTTCGTTCGATTTCCCCTCGGAATTCGTCCAGCGGATCATGTCCAGGACCGTAGCGTACTTATCGGGGCCATCAAAATCCCAGCGCAACTGCCAGTTGTCGGGTGCCTGAAAACTCTGGCTGCTTTCGAGACTTCCTTCCCCTTCAATCTCGAAAATCAATTGTTCTGGCTGAGGCAGAATCGGTTTTAACGTTCCGGCTGAAAGAGTGATGGCGACGACAACCGCAAACGACGCCATAGCAACACCGAAAGCGATCAGCAGTTTTTTGTTGTTCGACATGCAAGGCATCCAGGATTCGAAGCCGCGATGGAAAACGGTGGGCGTGGCAAACGTCGATCAGTCGATCGAAGTGGCGAATACTCATTCCGGAAATCCATGACGCGCTGAGAACCTGTCCAGCATGCTTGCTCAGAGCCGCAAGCATGGCACATACAGCGCTTGGAAAACCCGGAAACTGTAACGCATCGTATTCTAGCCAAAACCTCTGGCGACAGCGCTGACGAAGGGGGTTGATCCATGTGCGAATCAGGACATCTCAATTCGAGACACCCTGAAACATGGCCTCGCACAGGATCACCCGATGGGTTTTGTCATCCACAAAACTTGTAATGCATCGGGGTCAGGTAACGGGTAGAGTGCCCGGATCATCGCTGCTGCCATTCCGGCTGGCGAATCTTTTCTCAGGTCTTCATGACGAGGTGAACAATGGGTCTCATCCAGGAATTCAAAGAGTTTGCCATGCGTGGCAATGTGATCGATATGGCTGTGGGGATCGTCACCGGAGCGGCCTTTACCAGTATTGTTACTTCGCTGGTGAAGAACATTATCACACCACCCATTGGAGCACTGCTCAAAGGGGCAGACTTCAGCAAGCTCTCGATCAACATTCCCGTTCCTGCAGTGGCAGCCGGGGAAGTGGCATATGTCCCGATCAGCTATGGTCTGTTCCTGCAATCAGTCTTTGATTTTGTGATCATCGCCATGGTGCTGTTCATGGTGCTCAAGGGGATCAATTCGCTGAAACGCAAACAGGCGGCCGAAGAGGCGGCACCACCCGTCCCAACCCGCGATCAGGAACTGCTGATGGAAATCCGTGATCTCCTCAAAGCCCAGTCGAGCACGCGAGAGAGCGAATAATCGATGGGTAGAAAAGCCGGCTGGTTTGGGGAAAGGGAGATGGCTGGAAGGAAAGAAGGGGGGAAGAGAAAAAGCGATGCCCGGGTGGCCCAGACGTGGCTTTGCACGTCTGGGTGACGGCAGTCACAAGAAACACTCTTCGGAACGCAGAATGGCCTTGTGTATTGTACACAATTTACAGATGGCTGCCTGGGTGTATACATTATTAATAAATAAACATTTTAACCAGGGTGACTTCTGACATGCAGCTCAAAACAATCGCTTACGGATTCGCTTTAGTCGCAATATTAACATTGCAACTTACATCGGCAGCCAGTGGTAAACAACAACCCAAAAGTGAAAATGTAACGTTTTCAGCCGCCATGCATAATGGAAAACAGGTTCTGTCGATTGAATTCGGCAGCGCTCATATTCTGGTTGACGATATTGTGGTAGTGTTCAAAGATGGAAGTGAAGGTGCGATGTCTACCACCAAAAGTGGAGAGGTGAGATTCACTTGGAAAGAGAAATTTGTTCAAGCAAAAACAATGACAACATCCATTCGCGGCGGGATTCTGGAGTAAACAGCATCACCATCTCCAAGTGGATCTGACGAGGCTTTGAACGTCCTGTTGGGGAAAGAGAACTGTGTGGTGAGAGTCACAATCAGCACTCTGCATGGATCCGACCGACTGTAAAATAGAATCTGTCTGCTCTTCCCGCTCTTCGTGTTTTGAGAATTGCCGCGTGGATAGCTCCAGAAGGTTCTGAGACAATGAGTTCTGATTTCTTTGATTGGCCTCTGAAAGGTAACGAGATATCTACGATACTCCAAGGCGCGATCGGTATTCTAGTTCTGGTCGCCGGGTGTTGGGTCTCTGCGCTAAACTGGATGGTGGCATGGCAAGCGTGGGTATTGAGGCAGCATGCTCCCTCCTGGGTTCCGCTGATGGGAGGAACCCTGCTGGCATCAGGGTTCTGGCTCTATCCACACCTCGGCTTGTCGTCAGTCTGGTGGATAGGTTTCTTTTTGGATTATGGCTGTGTTTTAGGTTTTTTTCTCACGATCATTGGATGGATTCTATTCCTTTTTCGCGCCGCTGAATAAATCGAAGTGGAATACCTCCACGGGTGACACAGACGTGGCTTTGAACGTCTGGGGGATGAGATAAGTGTTGGTGGATTACGCAGAGCCTTCATCCACCCTACAACGCTACTTGGATGTGTTATAACGTGTATGAAGCAAGAAGGAGAAGACCCTCACCCTGCCCTCTCCCACGAAGACGTGGGCGAGGGTTCCAGAG
>VFQR01001964.1_pt1 | contig 14033 bp, 12 predicted proteins | sample 3512321 | NCBI WGS metagenome assembly VFQR01 (sample SAMN10412374, study PRJNA504923) | tailings metagenome | isolation source: Relicate 3 Philex TSF1 revegetated site | place: Philippines: Tuba, Benguet | collected 2017-08-29
TTCTTCGGCGAGCTGTTGTTCGGGATGTGTCGGTCGATCGGTCAGTGCAGGTGGTCAGCAGACCATTGCTCCAGCACCGCCTGGTAAGGCTTGATGAAGTGCTCCTCGGCAAACCTGCCCTGCTCGACGGCCAGGCGGCTGCGCTCTTCACGGTCGTAGACGATCTGGGTGATCGAATGGTCAGGGTTCTTCAGGTCCGGCCGGTAGCAGGCGCCCGCGACGGAGTTGGCGTTGTAGATCTCCGGCCGATAGATCTTCTGGAACGTCTCCATCGTGCTGATAGTGCTGATGAGCTCAAGGTTCGTGTAGTCGTTGAGGAGATCGCCAAAGAAGTAGAACGCCAGGGGCGCCACGCTGTTGGGTGGCATGAAGAAGCGCACCTGCAGACCCATCTTCTTGAAATAGCGCTCGGTCAGCGATGCCGCTTCGGGCACGTACTCCAAGCCCAGCACGGGATGCTGGTTCTCGGTCCGGTGGTAGGTCTTGTTGTCCGAGACGCTGAGGCAGATGACCGGCGGCTTGGCGAAGTTCTGCCGGTAGGCCTCGGAATGCACGAAGTGCTGGAAGAGCTTGCCGTGCAGGTCGCCAAAGTTGTCGGGGATGCTGAACGCGGCCCGGTTCTGGTTGTGCCGCTGCAGCAGCACGCTGAAGTCGTAGTCCCGCACGTAGGACGACAAGTTGTTCCCGACGATGCCCTCGGTGCGCTTGCCGGTCTGCTTGTCGAGGATGTGGGTCTTCAGCACCTCGATCGCCGGCACGGCGTCACCGGGGCCATCAGCGCCAATCCGCATCTGCACGGAAATGATCTCGAGCTCGACGGCGTAGCGGTCAGCGCCGGGGTTGTCCCACCGGGCCAAGGCGTTGAAGCGGTTGTTGATCATCTTCAGCGCCTTGCGCAGGTTCTCCTGGCGTTTGGCCCCGCGGGCGAGATTGGCAAAGTTGGTGGTGATGCGCGTGCTGTCAGACGGCTGGTAATGCTCATCGAAGCAAACGCGCTGGATCGCGAAGGCAAGCGGTGGGTTCAAGGTGGGCATGGCGTGAGGGCGTCCGAGGGCCTGTCGATGGCGGCATCGTAGGCAGCCCAACCCATGACGTAAAATGGTCATTTCTCAATGTTCAATCAATTTCGCTCATGCTTGAACGCTCTCATCTCGCCGTGATCCGGGAGGTGGAACGCACCGGCACGCTGACGGCCGCCGCCGAGGTGCTCTGCGTGACCCAGTCCGCACTCAGCCACGCGATGAAGAAGCTGGAGGATCAGCTGGGCACGCAAATCTGGCTGCGCGAAGGGCGGACCTTGCGGTTGACGCAGGCGGGCGAATACCTTCTCGCCGTGGCCAACCGGATGCTTCCGCAGTTGGAGCTGGCCGAGCAGCGCGTGCGCCAGTTCGCGGCGGGCGAGCGCGGCACGCTGCGGATCGGCATGGAGTGCCACCCCTGCTATCAGTGGCTGCTGAAGGTCGTCTCGCCCTACCTCGCCGCCTGGCCGGACGTGGACGTGGATGTGAAGCAGAAGTTCCAGTTCGGCGGCATTGGTGCGCTGTTTGGCTATGAGATCGACCTGCTCGTGACGCCAGACCCGTTGTTCAAGCCCGGCCTGCACTTCGAGCCGGTGTTCGACTACGAGCAGGTGCTGGTGGTGAACCGCGGGCACCCGCTGGCCAACGCCGCCTATGCCAAGCCACAGCAGCTGACGTCCGAGACGCTGATCACCTACCCCGTGGACATCGAGCGGCTCGACATCTACACCCAGTTCCTGATGCCCGCCGGCATCTCACCGCGACGCCACAAGTGCATCGAGACCACGGACATCATGCTGCAGATGGTCGCCAGCGGCCGCGGCGTTGCAGCCCTGCCGCGCTGGCTGGTCGAGGAATACGCCGAACGACTGGACGTCGTGCCCGTGCAGCTGGGCAAGAAGGGTGTCGCCAAGCAGATCTACCTGGGCGCGCGCGACAGCGAACTGCACATCGACTACTTGAAGGCCTTCATCGAACTTGCGCGCCAGGGTGCGACGACCGACAGCAGCACCTGAGCGCCCCTGCCGTCAGCCGAACAGATCCCCCGTCTCACCGCTGTCCCCGCCCTGCGCCGGAGGCGGCGGTGGCGGCGCCGCGCGTGTGCGGCGCGCCTTCAGCGCCCGGGCCTTGGGGTCGGCCGCGGCCTGGTGCCAGTCGTCAGCGAAGAGGTCTTCTGACGCAGCCCAGCTCTTGGGCTCGGCCAGGGGTTTCCAGGCAGCGGGATCGGGCTCGGCGCGCAGCATCTCCGCCGGGAAGGGACGGATGAAGGCCAGGGCCTCGGCGGGGCTGCCGTGCAGCCAGGCGTGCTGGTCTTGCATGCGCAGGATGACGGGCATGCGTTTCTCGTCGCCGGGCGGGTGCATGCGGCCGAACACGCCATGGCCATCGGCATTGACGGTGAGCATGGTGAAGCTCAGCACCTCGCGGCCCTCGGGGTCGTGCCAGACGCCCCAGAGGCCGGCCACCGCCATCGGGTCGCCATTGCTGCGGCAGATGGCCCAGCGCACCGGGTCGCCGGTTTCCCAGCAGTTCTCGAACAGCATCTCCACCGGGATGACGCAGCGCCGCCCCTCGAACCACGCCTGCCGGAAGCTCGGCTTGCTGCGCATGGTCTCGGTGCGGCAGTTGTAGGTGCGCCGTCCGAAGGCAAGGTTGGGCGCCCAGTCGGGCAGCAGGCCGTACAGCCCGACCTCGCAGGCGATGGCCTCGCGCTGGTCGGTGCGCACGATGAAGGGCGCCGCGCGGCCGGCGTAGGTCAGCTCGGGCGGCTCGGCATCGTCAGGCCGGGCCACGCCGAAGTGGGCGAGCAGGCGGTCCTGCAGCGTGACGGGCTTGTAGTTGCTGCACATGCCGCAAGCATAGGCGGGCCGCCTCAGACTGCGCCGGCCGTGCAGTTGGACAGCGGCTGCGGCCTGCCAATGAAGTAGCCCTGTGCGAAGTCAAAGCCCAGCTCACGCACGCGGGTCAGCACCGCGGCCTCGTCGACGAACTCGGCCACGGTCTGCACGCCCAGCACGCGTGCCACTTCCAGGAAGCCACGCACCGACGCGTCGTCCAGCGGGTCGCGCAGCATGCCTTTGATGAACTGGCCATCGACCTTGATGATGTCCACCTTCAGCGAGCGCAGGTAGCCAAAATGCGAGGCCCCGGCACCGAAGTCGTCCACCGCGACACGCGCACCGCGGGCGCGCACGCCGTCCACAAAGGCGGCCAGCTCACCGAGGTTGGCCAGGGCCACGGTTTCGGTGATCTCGAAGCACAGCGCATGGCAGCTGGCGGTGCCGGCGTCTTCCAGCACGGTGAGGATGTCGCGCCGAAAGCTCGCATCGGCCAGCGACTGGGCCGACAGGTTGACATGCAGGCAGGCGAGGCCACAGCCGGCGCCATGGTCGCGCAGCCAGCGCAGCGCCTCGCGCACCACCCAGCGATCCAGCCGCGGCGCGAGGCCGAAGCGCTCGGTGGCGGGCAGGAAGCTGCCGGGGAGCGTGAGGCTGCCGTCAGGCTGGCGCATGCGCACCAGGGCTTCGACGTGCAGGCCGTCCGGCCCTTCTTTCAAAGGCTGCAGGCGCTGGCCGAACAGCACGAGGCGCTCTTCGTCCAGGGCCTGAGCCAGGCGCGTGGCCCACTGCATGTCGCCGCTGCGCTCCAGGATCATGCGGTCGGACTCGTACCAGGTGTGCACCCGGTTGCGGCCGGCCTCCTTGGCGGCATAGCAGGCGGCGTCACCGGCCTTGAGCAAGTCGGCCAGGTCGTTCCAGCGCGCATCGACCTGCACCAGGCCGATGCTGGCCCCGATGCGGAAGCGCCGGCCGTCATGCACGAAGCGGAACTCGTCGATGCGGTCGCAGATCTGCTGCGCCACGCGCTGGGCCTGATCGCTGGTGCATTGCTCCAGCACCGCGGCGAACTCGTCACCGCCCAGCCGCGCCAGCGTGTCGCGCGAGCGCACGACGGTGCCGATGAGCTGGGCCACCTGCCGCAGCAGCTGGTCGCCCACCTGGTGGCCGCAGGCGTCGTTGACGAGCTTGAACTGGTCGAGGTCGATGAACAGCAGCGTGTGGCAGGCCGCGTCGCGCCGCGCCTGCTCGAGCGCGCGCCGCAAGCGGTGCTCGAACTCCTGGCGGTTGACCAGGCCGGTGAGCGCATCGTGCTTGGCGCGGTAGGTCATCTCCGAGCTGAGGCGGCGCTGCTCGGTCACGTCGTGGAACACCAGCACGGCGCCGAGCACCCGGCCGCGTGTGTCGCGGATGGGAGCAGCAGAGTCTTCGATGCCAAAGTGTTCGCCGCTGCGCGAGATCAGCACCGTGTGGGGGCTCAAGCCTGCGACCTCCCCCGTGGCAAGACAGGCCTGGACCGGGTTGGCCGCGAGGGCGCGGGTCTCTTCGGAGCGGATGACGAACACCTCTTCCAGCGGCCGCCCCCGCGCCTCGGCGGCCAGCCAGCCCGTCATGCGCTCGGAAACCGGGTTCATCCAGGTCACGCAGCCGCGCTGGTCGGTGGTGATGACGCCGTCGGCGATCGACTTCAGCGTGACCCGCATGAGCTCGTGCTGCTCGGCCAGCTCGGCGCTGAGTTCATTCAGTTCGGTGGTGTCCCAGGTGGCGCCGAGCAGGCCGGCCACGCGGCCCTGGCCGTCGTAGCGGCAGCGCGCCATGGAATGCATGTGGCGCAGCGCACCGTCGGCCCGCTGCACGCGAAAGCGGATGTCGTAATCGCGCTGACCCGAGATGACCTCGCCGATCTCGGCCTGCACACGCTCGCGGTCGTCCGGGTGGATGACGGCCAGCCACTCCGGGTAGGTCATGGCGGGCGCGTCGTCGGGCAGGCCATACAGCGCCTCCAGCCGCTGCTGCCAGCTCAGCTGGTTGCGGGCGACGTCGTACTCCCACAGCGCCACGCCGCCGCCTTCCAGCGCCAGCTCCATGCGCCGGTAGGCCTGCTCGGCCGCCTCGCGATGGCGCACCTGCTCGCTGAAGTCCAGGTGCGTGCCGAAGGCCCACTGCGGCGTGCCATCCGCCGCGCGCGACAGCAGCCGGCCCACCCCCAGCACCCAGACCCAGTGGCCCGCCTTGTGCCGCATGCGGAACTCGCAGCGGTACTGCGGCAGCTCGCCGCTGAAGTGCCGCTGCAGGGCGATCTGGGCACGGGCCTCGTCCTCGGGGTCGACCAGGCGCCGCCAGGTGTCGATGGACACCGGCTCCAGCTCCTCCAGCGTGTAGCCGAGGATGGCCGCCCAGCGCTCGTTGATGCGCATCGCGCCGCTGGGCACATGCCACTCCCAGGTGCCCACGCCGGTGCTTTCGATGACGGAGGCGAGGTACTGGCGCTCGTCGGCCAGACGCTCCTGCTCGACATGCGATGCGGTGATGTCTTCCGCCAGCCCGACGAAGCCGGTCAGCCGGCCCTGGTCGTCGAACTGCGGTGCGGAGCGGCTGCGCACGACGCAGGCGCTGCCATCCAGGCGCCTCACCCGCACGACCTCATCGAACAGCCGCCGCTCGCGAATGGCGGCACGCCACTGTCCGCCGAGCCGCTCCAGCTCCGCAGGCTCGACCACCTGCATCCATCCGAGCCCCAGGCTCTCGCTCAGCGACAGGCCGTGGATGGCCTGCCAGCTGGGGTTGGTGTAGGTGCACTGGCCGTCGGCATCCCCCAGGAAGAGCCCGGCCGGCGACAGCTCGGCCAGCGCGCGGTAGCGGGCCTCGCTCTGCGCCAGGGTGTGGGTGTCGCGCCTTGCCTGCAGCAGGGCCGAGGCGGCCTGGGCCAGCTCCGCCAGAACCTCGCGCTGGCGCTCGTCGAGCTGGCGGGGCACGCGGTCGATGACGCAGACCGTGCCCACCGCCGCACCGCCGGGCAGGGTCACCGGCGCGCCAGCGTAGAAGCGAATGCCCTGCGGGCCGGCGACCAGGGGGTTGCCCGCAAAGCGCGGGTCGGCCTGCGCGTCAGTCACCTCGAACACGTCTGCCTGCAGGATCGCGTGGGCACAGAACGCCTGCTCGCGCGGAGTCTCGCGCGTGCCGTCCAGGCCCACGCGGGCCTTGAACCACTGGCGATCGGCATCCACCAGCGACACCAGCGCGATCGGCACGCCGCACAACGCCGCCGCGGCCCGCGCCAGCGCGTCGAAGGCCGCCTCGGCCGGGGTGTCGAGCACGGCCAGCTGCTGCAGCGCCTTCAGGCGTTCAGCCTCATCGGGGGGCAGCGCCGCGGGAATCATGGGTGTCTTGTCTCCTGGGCCGTGCGGATGCGGGCAGCCGGCCGTCTTGCAGCGGTGGCCTGCATCGATTGCAAACGCCGCCAGAAATTATTCTCAGCGCAAATTGACGGCCATTTATGTGCAATTGCCACGCAACTTGACAACGGTTGCATCGCCCACGCCGACCCACCCACCCCTGCTGCGCCGCAGGGCTTGACACGGCTGGTACATTAGCGGGCATAGATTCGCGCAAGACCGTTTCCTCAAGGTCTTATCTGCAGCCCCGCTGGCCACCCCCTGGCCCTTCTTGCGAGCGGCTCGCTTCAGCCAACTCCCCGGCGAGTGTTCTTGAGTGTTTCTGTTCCCGTCAGGCATGTCGCCAGCGGGAGGTTTCTCCATTCCATCTTTTCAAAGGAAACACCATGACGACTCAAACCGGTACCGTGAAGTGGTTCGACGACGGCAAGGGCTTCGGCTTCATCACGCCTGACGCGGGCGGCAAGGACCTGTTCGCCCACCACAGCGAAATCAAGAACAGCGGCGGCTTCCGCACGCTGGCCGAAGGTGCCAAGGTCTCGTTCGAATCGAACCAAGGCGCCAAGGGCCCGCAAGCCTCCAACATCCGCACGCTGTAAGGCGTGCCCGGGGCGCCCGAGCGGCGCCCCTTTCAGTAAAGAAGTACTTGAAGAACAACAACAACATCATCCCGGTGGGACGTTTCATCGTTTCACCCATGTCCCAGGCCCGCGAAGGCGGTGGTTTCGACGCCCTGGTGTCGATCCGCTCCGGACGCGGCATGGCCAGCGTGGACCGCGTCATGCGCTTCACGCCCCAGTTCATCAGCCCGGGCGCGGCCTTGCGCTACGCCCGCGCCGAAGGCCTGGCCTGGGCGCGCTGCCACTGAGCAGCGCCTGCGGCAAGCGGCCGCACCTCGTGCCGGCAGGGCCTTCGGGCCCGGCCCCCGTCCAACAACTCGCAAACGGAGCCCCACACTTGGCCAAAGAAGAACTGATCGAAATGCACGGCGTCGTCGACGAAATCCTGCCGGACTCGCGCTTCCGCGTGACGCTGACGAACGGCCACAAGGTCATCGCCTACACCGGCGGCAAGATGCGCAAGCACCACATCCGCATCCTGGCCGGCGACAACGTGTCCCTGGAAATGTCGCCCTACGACCTGACCAAGGGCCGCATCACCTTCCGTCACCTCGGTGGCCCGCGGCCCGCGCCGACCGCAGGCGCCCGTCGCTGACCTGACCTGCCCCCATCGAACGGCCGCCCGGACTACACCGCGCGGCCGTTTTTTTGCGCACCATGCGGGCCTTTGCATCTCACAGGACGGAGCCCGACGATGGCGGCGATGAAGTTCGGCTGGGCCCTTCTCGCGGCCCTGGTGGCGGCGCTGGCGCTGGTGGCCTGCTCGCCGATCACGGCCCTCAACGCGCTGGCCCCCGCCGGCACCCACACCCGCACCGCTGACGTGCCCTACGGCGACGGCCCTCGCCAGAAGCTGGACATCTACCGCCCGGCGCAGCCCGCGCCGACGGGCGGCTGGCCGGTGGTGGTGTTCTTCTACGGCGGCTCCTGGAACAGCGGCGCGCGCAGCGACTACGCTTTCGTGGGTGAGGCCCTCGCCGCCCGCGGCATCCTGACGCTCGTGGCCGACTACCGCCTCTACCCCGAGGTGCGCTACCCCGACTTCCTGCGCGACAGCGCCGCCGCCCTGGCCTGGGGCCTCGAACACGCCTCGCCCCTCGGCGGCAACCCGCGCCGGGTGTTCGTGATGGGTCACAGTGCCGGCGCCTACAACGCGGCCATGCTGGCCCTGGATGCGCGCTGGCTGCAGGGCAACCCGGCCGGCGCCCACCAGCCCGCCGAGCTGGCCGGTTTCATCGGGCTGGCCGGGCCGTACGACTTCCTGCCCATGACCAACGAAGACACCCAGCCGGTGTTCTTCCACCCCAACTACCCGGCCGGCTCGCAACCGGTGAGTCATGTCAGCCGCACGGCGCCCCCCACCTTCCTGGGCGCTGCGCGCGACGACCGCCTGGTCGACCCGCAGCGCAACACCCTGGGCCTGGCGAGTCGCCTGCAGGCGCTGCATGTCCCCGTGACCGTGAAGACCTACGACGGCGTCAGCCACGCCACGCTGATCGGCGCCTTCGGTGCGCCGCTGCGCTGGCTGGCCCCGGTGCTGGACGACGTCGTGGCCTTCATCCAGCGCACGCCGCCGCGCTGATCAGCCCGCCACGGCCTGCCGCCAGGCGGTCAGCGCCTCGGCATCCGTCCACCCCTCGGCCGCATCACCGATGACGACTTCCACCATCGCGCCGCCGTCGATGACATGCGAGGCCACCGCCCGCGCGCCGAGCCAAAAGCCCTGCGCGCGCGCCACAGCGAGCAGCCCCTCGCGCAGCGCTTCGGGCGCCACGGGCAGATGCAGCTGGAAGGCATTCACCTGCGGCGCCTCCGGCGCAACACGCCAACCTGGCTCTGCGGCCAGCACCGCCGCCAGCGCTTGCGCGCGGGCGCGGTAGGCCGGCATCTGCGGCAGCTGGCGGCGCAGGCCCTGCAGCGCGCTGAGCACCATCGGGTAGGCGGTGTAGAGGTTGCCGGCCAGCCGCGTCTGCCAGGGCGTGACCTGGGCGATGAACTCGGCGCTGCCGGCCAGCACGCAGCCCGCCAGGCCCCCGAGGCCTTTGTAGAACGACACATAGACCGAATCTGCCAGCGCCGCGATCTCGGCCAGCGGGCGCTCGTAGTGCGCCGACGCCTCCCAGAGCCGCGCGCCGTCCAGGTGCAGCGGCACGCCGCGCTCGCGGCACCAGCGGCTGATGCCCACGAGCTCATCCCAGGTGGGCAGCCGGTAGCCGCCGCGCCGCAGCGGCAGCTCCACGGTCACGACTACCGGGCGCTCGGCGAGTGCTGCCAGGTCGGCCACGCCGCTGGGCACATCGGTCGATCCCATCGGCAGGCTGCGCAGGCGCATCAGCCGCTCGACGGCATTCGCCTCGTCGATGGCGATATGGCTCTGCGGATGCAAGGCCACCGGCCCATCGCCCTCGCCCGCATGCACACGCAGCGCCGCCAGCTGGGCCGCCACGCCCTTGTGCAGGAAGCGCGCCGCCGGCTTGCCGAGCAGCGCGGCCACGTCAGCCTCCAGCGTCTGCAGGGCCTCGCCCTGGCCATAGACGTCCAGCGCCAGGTCGGCCTCGGGGGCCTCGGCCAGCGCCAGCAGCGACTCGCGCATGCTGCGCAGCGGCCGGTGACCGTTGAGCCAGCGGGTGCAGCGGTTGCGCAGGTCGATGTCGGCGTTGGGGGTGGTGTTGCTGTAGGCGGTGGCCATGTCAGTGAGTGTCCGGGCAGCGGTGGATCTCGATGGTGGCGTGCACGATCTCCTCGTGCACCGCCAGCCAGGCGCGCACCTCGCGTGGCGTGAGCGCGGCGTCGTGCGTGACCAGGCTCATCGCGCAGGCATAGGTGGCGCGGCCCACGCGCCAGACGTGCAGGTCGGCAATCAACGTGTGCGAGGCCGCCCCCTGCTCGGCCACCACCTCGCGGATCTCGTCCACCACGGGGTGGTCCATCTCGCGGTCGAGCAGCACGCGGCTGGTCTCGGCGATCAGGCCCTTGGCCCAGACGGCCACCAGCACCGCACCCACCAGGCCCATGACCGGGTCGAGCCAGGCCCAGCCCAGCCACCAGCCGCCCGCCAGCGCCGCGATGGCGGCGACCGAGGTGGCAGCGTCGGCGATGACGTGCAGGTAGGCAGACTTGAGGTTCAGGTCGTGGTGGTGATCGTGGCCGTGGTGGTGGTCACCGTGGTGCGCGTGCCCGTGGTGATCATGGCCATGACCATGCCCGTGGTCATGCGCCTTGCCCAGGATGAGGGCGCACACCAGGTTCACCACCAGGCCCAGCACAGCAATCGCCATGGCCTCGGGGTAGTGGATGGCCTCGGGCTTGATCAGCCGTTCGATCGAGCCCCAGGCCATCAGCGCCACCACCACCAGCAGGAACACCGCGCTGGCAAAGCCGCCCAGCACCTCGATCTTCCAGGTGCCGAAGGCGTAGCGCGGGTCGTTGGCATGGCGCCGGGCGGTCGCGTAGGCGTAGGCGCTCAGGCCGATGGCCACCGCATGGCTGCTCATGTGAAAGCCGTCGGCCAGCAGCGCCATCGAGTTGTAGAACCAGCCGGCCGCAATCTCGACGGCCATCATGGCCAGCGTGATCCACATCACCCAGCGGGTGCCGCGCTCGGCGGCGGCGTTGCCGGCGTCAAAGACGTGGTCGTGACGCCATTCGGAGAGGTCGTGGGAATGCATGCGCCGCATTCTGCGCCGACGAGAGAGGCCCGATGGTGACGGGCTGAGGCCGGGTTGGAGGCGCATCCGGCGGGTCACTAAAATCTCGCCCTTTTTGCCCAACGCGCCCACCCGCATGTCTTCGCCCCTGCCGCAGCCCCACCCTGCCGAGCCCCTGGCCCGGCTGCTGCTGCAATGGGGCGTCGCCCCCGTGCCCATGGCCGCCACGCCGCCGGTGGCCGAACGCCTGGGCGGCTGGCTGGGCTGGGCCGATGCCATCGGGTTGTCGCAGGTGCTGGCCGCGCCCGCCGCCACGGCCTGCAACCCGCAGGCCCGCGCCCAGGCACTGGACTGGGCGGATGCCGCGCTGGCCCGGCTGCAGGCGGAACTGCCCGCCGCCTTCGATGACGCCCTGCTGGCGCGCGAATCGGCCGAGCCCGCGCCCGAGGGCGTGTCGCTGCCCGACCTGCTGGCACCCTACCGACTGCATCATGCGCAGCAGCAGCGCAGCATGGCCGCCCGCATCGGCACGCTGCGCGAGCGGTTGCGGCCCCACCTCGCCGAAAGCTCCGGCGCCCTGGCGCGCCTGGCCCAGCTCGACGCGCTGCTGGAGCGCGCCACCTTGGGCCCCGAACGCGAGCGCCTGGCCGGCCTGCCCGCCCTGCTCACCCGCCGCGCCGAGCGACACCACGCCGCCGACCCGCGTGGCTGGCGCGCGCGCTTCTGGGCCGACCTGCAGCGCCTGCTGCGGGCCGAGCTCGACCTCCGACTTCAACCGGTGCTGGGCCTGATCGAGGCCCTGCACGACGACGCTGCCCGATGAACCGCCTCCTGAACGCCCTCTACCCCTTCGCGCTGGCCGCCGGCCTGGCAGGCATTGCCGGTGCGGCGCTCGCCGCGAGCCGCCACCACCCGGTGGCGCTGGCCATGACGCTGCTGATCGCGGCCTTCTTCGCGCTTGGTGCGATGGAGCTGCAGGCCTTCCGCCGCGCCAGCCGCGAGCTGGAGGCGGCACTCGCCATGCCCCCAGACGACACCTGGGTGGCGCGCCTGCCGGCCAGCCTGCGGGCGGCCGTGCAGCAGCGCCTGGAGGGCCTGCGCGTGATGCTGCCGGGCCTGTCGCTCGCACCGGCCCTGGCCGGGTTGCTGGTGCTGCTGGGCATGCTCGGCACCTTCATCGGCCTGGTCATCACGCTGAGCAGCACGGCCTCGGCCCTGGGCCAGACCGCCGACCTCGCCGCGCTGCGCAATGCGCTCGGCGCGCCGGTGCAGGGCCTGGGCCTGGCCTTCAGTGCGAGCGTGGCCGGCGTGACCGGCTCGGCCATGCTGGGCCTGATGGTGGCCCTGGCACGGCGCGAGCGCACCGCCGCATCGGCCCAGCTGGACGTGGCCCTGCTCGGCCCGCTGCGCCCGCTGACCGCCGCCCACCGCCGCGCGCTGGCCGAAGAAACCGCCCGCGCCGCCGCGGCCGAGGCCGCCCGCCAGCACCAGCTCGAACTCGTGGCCCAGCTGCAGCAGTACGCCCGCCAGATGGCTGACCAGATCGCCGCGCAGAACCAGCAGTTCCACGGCGAGACCCACCAGGCCTACACCGCCCTGGCCGCCAGCGTGGACGCCACGCTGCGCGAAAGCCTGACCGAAAGCGCGCGCCTGGCGGGTGAAGCCATCCAGCCCGCGGCCGAAGCCGTGATGGCCGGCATCGCTCGCGAGGCCTCGGCCCTGCACGAGCGCGTGGGCAGCGAAGTGGCCGCGCAGCTCGGCGCCGTGAGCACCCAGGTGACCGAGCAGCTGGGAACTGTGGCCACGCGCTTCGAGGCGGGCGCGGCGCGCATCGCCGAGCAGGGCGAAGCAGCCCTGGCCGCCCAGGCCGCCGCACTCGCCCGGCAGCGCGAGGTGGCCCTGCAGCAACTCAGCGAGACCCAGGCCGCCGCCCAGCAGGCCGTGGACCGCCTGGCCGAGCGCAACCGCGAGCAAGCCCAGGCGCTGCTGGCCGAGCTGGCCGCCATGGCCGAGCGCCACGCCAGCCAGACCCAGGCCCTGCTGGACCGCCTCACCGACGCCCAGGCCCGCCAGCAGGCCGAGCAGGCCGAGCGCGAAGCCCAGCGAGCCGCCGCCCAGGCCGCGCAGGAGGCACAACAGCGCGCCGCCCTGCAGGCCGAGCGTGAAGCCCTGGCCGCGGAGCGCGCCGCCAACGAACGCCTGCTGGCCGCCCAGCGCGAGGCCGCGCAGCAGCTCCTGGCCGACAGCGGCGCCCGCGCCCAGAACGCCCTGACCGAGCTGACCACCGGCTTCGCAACCCAGACCCAAGACCTGCTCGACCGCATCGCCGAGACCCAGACCCGCCACGCCGCGCTGCAGGGCGAGCTCGACGCCCAGCGCCGTGCCGAAGCCCGTGCCGAGGCCCAGGCCCTGGCCGAGCAGCGCGACGCCAACGAGCGCCTGCTCGCGGCCCAGCGCGACGCGGCGCAGCAGCTGCTGGCCACCAGCGGCGAGCGTGCCCAGGCCGCCCTGGCCGAGCTGACCGCCCGCTTCACCGAGCAGACCCAGGCCGCCATCGCTGCCATCGCCCAGGCCCATGGCGAGCTGCAGTCGGCCCATGCACGCCACGATGCCGAACGCCTGGCCGCCTGGCGCACCGAGCTGCAGGCGGCTGGCGCCACGCAGCTGGCGCAGCAGCAGCAGCTCGCCGACGGGCTGCTGGCGCACACGCGCGACCTGGTCGCCCAGGCCGAAGCCCAGGCGCGCAGCACCCTCACCGAAGCGGGCGAGCTGCTCAAGGCCGCTGGCGAGGCGCCGCGTGCGGCCGTGGAAGTGGTGGCCGCGCTGCGCGAGCAGCTGGCGCAAAGCCAGGCCCAGGACCGCGCCGCGCTGGCCGAGCGTGCCGAGTTGATGCAGACTGTCTCCACGTTGCTGGCGTCCCTGCAGCAGGCGGCCGGCGAGCAGCGCAGCGCGCTGGACACCCTCGTCGACAGCGCCGCCTCGCAGGTGGACACGCTGGTGAGCCGCTCGGCCGAACAGCTGCAAGCCTTGGGCGAGCGATTCACGGAGCAGTCTGGTGCGACCGGCCAGGCCCTGGCGGAGGCAGCGACCACCATCGCCGCGAGTGCGGCCGAGATGGCCAGCCTGGGCGAAGGCTTCGGCACCGCGGTCGAGCAATACCAGGCCGCCAACGCGCAGCTCGTGCAGCACCTGGCCGCCCTGGAAGAGCGCCTGGGCAGCGCCATGGCGCGCAGCGACGAGCAGCTGGGCTACTACGTGGCGCAGGCCCGCGAGGTGATCGACCTGTGCCTGGGCTCGCAGAAGCAGGTGCTGGACGCGCTGCAGGGAGCCGCCTCGCATGGATGAGCCGCTGGAGATCGAACAGGAAGGTGTGGGTGCGCCCGCCTGGGCCGCCTTTGGCGACCTGATGGCCGGCGTGCTGGGCGCCTTCGTGCTGGTCCTGGCGGCGGCCCTGGTGGGCCAGCTGGACCTGGCCAACCAGCTCGAAGCCGAAGTGGCCCAGCGCCAGGCCGAG
>VFQR01001965.1_pt1 | contig 14029 bp, 14 predicted proteins | sample 3512321 | NCBI WGS metagenome assembly VFQR01 (sample SAMN10412374, study PRJNA504923) | tailings metagenome | isolation source: Relicate 3 Philex TSF1 revegetated site | place: Philippines: Tuba, Benguet | collected 2017-08-29
GTGTCAGCACCCCGAGGGCACGCTGCCGCGCATGACCGATGATCCACAGGACGTCGCCGAGACACTGGACGAGGACCGCATCGACGACGCCGGTGACGGCGGCATCGACTTCTCGAGCGATCGCCCGTACGCCGTCGAGGAGGAGCTCGTCACCGAGCCGATCGTGGACTCGGTGGCGAGCCGCGACGACCGGTTGATGCCGGAGCCGGGCGCCCTCACCGAGGAGGAGCTCGTCCAGGAGACCGACCTCTCGGAGCAGCTGATCGCCGACGAGGTGAGCCTCGTGGGTGACGAGCGCGACCTGTCGGCGGAGGAGGCCGCGCTCCGCGTGAGCGACGAGCCCTGAGCTACCGGCACCGCCTCGCGATCGGCGGCCGCTGCTGCGCCTGCATTCACCACTACGGGCGGATTGGACACCCGGTGGTGGGGTAGGTCCGACGGACCGAAGCGGCCCGGAGTGGCCACACCCCGTTGGAGGCAGTAGATGACGATGCAGATGGAGCAGGGCCGCCAAGCCGGTGCGGCAGCGACCGGAGCGGCGAAGGATGTCGCCCACGAGGCGGCTGACGGCGCGAGGGCCGTGGCCGCCGAGGCCATGGGCCAGGCGCAGCAGCTGTACAGCGACGCGAAGCAGCAGCTGTCCCAGCAGGTGGACACCCGTACGCACGAAGCAGCCGACGGCCTGCGTTCGCTCGCCGAGCAGTTGCGCTGCCTGGCGGAGGGGCGCCCCGAGGAGGCGGGCCAGCTGACCGGTCTCCTCGACCAGGCGCGGACGAAGGTGATGGGGTTCGCGGACACGATGGAGCAGCGCGGCCCACGCGGCGCGCTCGACGAGGCGTCCCGCTACGCGCGCCGCCGCCCCGGCATGTTCCTGCTGGGCGCCGTCGCCGCCGGCTTCGCCGTGGGTCGGCTCGTGAGGGCCGGCGCGAGCTCCAGCCACTCGAGCTCCGACGGCGTCGACCGTCTCGGCGCCGGCACCCGCTACGGCGCCCTCGGCACCGGCACCACCCGCACCGGCGCGATGAGCGCCGGGACCATGGGCACCGGGACGATGGGCCCCGGCGCGATGAGCGGCGGCATGTCCGGTGCCGGCGCCACGGGCACCGGCGGGGTCGGCGCGTACCCGGAGACGAGCTCGCTCGGAGCCGGCGGCGCCCTGTCCGGCGACGCGCTGGGCTCGGAGGCGATCGGCGAGAGCAGCGCCGGCAGGACCGGTTCGGATCGGGGCTGGTGAGCATGGCCGAAGAGCTCCGCACGGGCTACGACCCGGCCACCCAACCCATCCGCCCCGAGGCCAGCCTCGGCCAGCTCTTCAGCGAGATGACCGCCGACCTGAGCCGGTTGTTCCGCGACGAGATCGAGCTGGCCAAGGTGGAGACGAAGGAGGAGCTCTCCCAGGCGAAGCAGGCAGGTGTCATGTTCGGCGGCGCAGGCCTCGCCGGCTGGATGACGCTCCTGTTCCTGTCGTTCGCCCTCGCCTGGTGGATCGCCATGGCCATCAACACGGCTCTCGCGTTCTTGATCGTCGGGCTCATCTGGGGCGTCGCCGCCCTGATCATGTTCACGACGGGCAAGAAGCGCGCCGACCAGATCGGTGAGCCACTACCGCAGACGAAGCAGACACTGAAGGAGGACGTCGAGTGGGCAAAAGCGCAGAAGAGCTGAGGCGCGACATCGAGATGACGCGTGAGGACCTCGGGGAGACCCTCGAGGCGATCGGTGACCGGGTCAGCCCCGGGCGGATCATCGAGCGCAGGAAGAACCGGTTCACGAACGGCGTGCAGTCCGTCCGCCACCGCGTGATGGGCACCGCCAGCGAGACCACGCACCACCTGACCGACTCGGTCAGCCACACCGCCCACTCCGCCACGGACGCCGTCACCGGCCTCCCGCAGATGGCCCGCCAGCAGGCGCAGGGCAGCCCGATGGCGGCCGGCGTGATCGCCTTCGGCGTCGGGTTCCTGGCGGCGGCGATGTTCCCGCCGTCGGAGAAGGAGCGCCATGCCACCGACATGCTCATGCAGAAGGCGGAGCCGCTGAAGGAGCCGCTGAAGGAGAAGCTCGGCGAGGTGGGCCACGAGATGGCCGACAACCTCAAGGACGAGGCGACCCACGCCGCCGAGGAGGTCAAGCAGGTGGCGACCGAGCGCGGCCAGCAGGTGGCCGAGCACGCCCGGGAGTCGGGACAGGAGGTGGCCGCCACCGCCAAGAGCGGGCCCGGCTCCACCGGCCCGTCCACCGGCTCGTCGACGACGGGCACCACCGGGATGACCGGCGGCACGCTGCCGCCGCCCGGCCAGACCGGCTACTGACCAGCCGCTGACGCCTGGACGGCGAGACCGAGCCGACGGCAGGTCTCGCCGTCCAGCCGCGTCCGGGCCGCGGCGACGCTGTCGCGGTCGACACCACAGGGCCTCCCGGGCTGCCGGGGGCCCAGAAGGCGAGGACGCCGGCGTTTGCGCCGGCTCCGGAGGGGGACTCCGCATCCATGGCCGAGGTCCGACGGCGCCTGCACGCCGATCCCGCGACGATCTACGACTTCCTGGTGCACGTCGACACCTACCCCGAGTGGTTGATCGGGGCGAAGGAGGCGCATCCGGTCGACGACAGCTGGCCGTCGCCCGGTGCCGCCTTTTCGCACCACGTGGGCGTCGGCCCGATCCAGGTGCACGACCACAGCACCATCACGGCCATGGAGCGCAACCACACGCTCGACATGGAGGTGCGGGTCCAGCTGCTCTTCCGCGCCGACGTCCACTTCGAGCTGCTCCCCGACGGTGATGGCACGATCATCGTGATGCGGGAGATCCCGAAGGGGCCGTTCAAGCTCCTCACCCCGGTGGTGGCGCCGCTCATCAGGATGCGCAACAACAGGTCCCTCGCCGCGCTCGAGCGCCGGCTCGACGGCCGCGCCGCGGCAGCGTGACGGTCGACGCGATCGTCGTCGGTGCCGGCCCGAACGGGCTGGTGGCCGCCAACGTGCTGGCCGACCACGGATGGGACGTGCTCGTGCTGGAGGCCACGGAGGAGCCGGGCGGCGCCGTCCGCACGGCGGAGATCACGGCGCCGGGCTTCCGCAACGACGTGTTCAGCAGCTTCTACCCCATGACCGCGGTCTCACCGGTCTTCCGCGACCTGGAGCTGGAGCGCCAGGGGCTGCGGTGGACGCACGCCCCCGCGGTGCTCGCGCACCCGCGGTCCGACGGGCCGACGGTGATGATGCACCGCGACGTGGCCCGCACCGCGCTGTCGCTCGACGCCGACCACCCCGGCGACGGCGCGAGCTACCGCCGCGTCTACGACGCGTGGTGCCGGGTGGCCGAGCCGATCGTCGACGCGCTGATGAGCCCGTTCCCTCCGGTGCGCCATGGCGCCCGGCTCGTGGCGCGGGCCGGCGTGGACCAGCTCCGGGAGCTGGCCCGGCTGGCGATCGTGCCGCTGCGCCGCTTCGGCGACGAGAGCTTCGGCGGCGAGGGCGGGAAGCTGCTGTTCGCCGGCACGGCGCTGCACGCCGACCTCACCCCCGAGAGCGCCGGCAGCGCCATGTTCGGGTGGTTGCTCACCTGCATCGGCCAGCAGGTCGGCTTCCCCGTGCCGGTGGGCGGCGCGGGCGAGATCACGGCCGCCCTGGTGGCGCGGCTGCGCGAGCGCGGCGGGCAGCTGCGCTGCACCAGCAAGGTGGAGCGGGTGATCGTCCGCGGCGGGCGCGCCGTCGGGGTGGTCACCGAGCACGGCGAGGAGATCGACTGCCGCCGCGCCGTGCTCGCCGACTGCGAGGCCGCCGGCCTCTACCTCAACATGGTGGGTCGGGAGCACCTCCCCCCGACGATCGTCGAGCGGATCATGCGCATGGAGCGCAGCTCCGGCACGTTCAAGGTGGACTGGGCGCTGTCGTCGCCGGTGCCGTGGACCGACCCGCAGGTGGGCACCGCGGGCACGGTGCACCTCGCCGACAGCGTGGACGAGCTGTCGGTGACGGCCAACCAGCTGGCGATGGGGCAGCTGCCGCACAAGCCGTTCATGCTGGTCGGGCAGAACACCACGGCCGACCCCTCCCGCTCCCCCGCCGGCACCGAAGCGATGTGGGCCTACACGCACGTCCCGCAGGTGGTGCGTGGCGATGCCGGCGACGAAGGCGTGGGCGGGGAGTGGAGCGACGACGATCGCGAGCGCTTCGCGGAGCGCATGGAGGGCCGCATCGAGCGCCTCGCGCCGGGGTTCCGCGACCGGATCGTCGGTCGGCACGTGATGTCGCCCCGCGACATGCAGCGGATCAACCCGAACCTGGTGGGCGGCGACCTGAGCGGCGGGACGTCACAGCTCCACCAGCAGCTGATCTTCCGTCCCATCCCGGGTTGGGGGCGGCCCGAGACGCCGATCGACGGGCTGTACCTCGCCTCGGCGTCGGCGCACCCCGGCGGCGCCGTGCACGGCGCCTGCGGCAACAACGCTGCGAGGGCCGCGCTGCTGCACGACCGCGTGCACCGCTGGCTCCCGCTGCCGATGCGGTCGCGCCCTCACCGCCTCGACGCGAGCTCCAGCAGCGGCTCGTAGTCCGCGAAGGCGAGCGGCACGAAGGCGGCGACGCAGGCCGCCTCCGCGGCGGCGGGGGCCGCGCGCACCGCGCCGGCGAGGGCGGCCTGCAGCTCCGCGACGGCTGCGTCGGAGCGGTCCGCGACGGTGACGAGCGGCAACGCCGGGACGGCCGGTCCCCTGCCGACGACGACGAGGCCCTCGACGAGCGCCGGCCGGTGGCGGCGGGCGAGCTCGAACGTGACGGCGTCGATCGAGGCGACGTCGGCGGCCCCGTCGCGCACCTCCCGCAGCGACTCGAGGTGGGCGCCGGTCCAGCGCACGGAGCCCGGCCAGGTGCCGCCCGGGCCGACGACGGCGGCCACGAGGCTGACCCAGCCGGAGAGGCTGTCGGGACCGTTCACCGCCGCGGTGCGGGAGGCGAACGCCCCGAGGGCGGCAGGCTCGCGTGCGACGAGGACGCTGCGGTAGCAGTGCGGCGCGGTGCCGGTCGCGTCGCTGCCGGCGTCGTCGGGCAACCCCGGGGCGAACGTGCCGAGCACGCGCACGCGGTCGCGCAGGTGCGTGACGAGCGGCCACCCGCACGTCTGGCCCACCACCAGCTCCGGGTCCTCCCACACCGCCGGCAGCTCGAGCTCCCAGTCGAGGGCGCTCGGCACCCAGTCCAGCGCGGCGGCCACACCGCGCCACAGCTCGTCGAAGGCCCAGCGCACCTCCGCCAGCGGGTACATGCCCAGGCTGGCGCGGCCGACCGGGGCCGCCAGGGCGCCGGTGCCGCCCGCCGTCACGATCGGCTCTCGGCGTCGACCTTCGGGATGACCGGCGTGGAGAAGGGGTGCAGTGCGTAGCGGCGGATCACCTCACGGTACCCGTGGTAGAGGCCGGCGCCCTCGGCGGCGGCGCCGTCGGCGCCCATCTCCTCCGACAGCCTCGGCAGGCGGTACCACGGCGCGCCGGGCAGGGCGTGGTGGGTGTGGTGGAGGTTGTTGTTGAGGAACAGCAGGCTGAAGAACCAGCCGGTGCGGACCATCGCCGCGCGCGTGGCGGGCTCGGGCACGGTGAGGTGCTCGACGAAGGAGCGCACGTACGTGAGCGACATGCCCATCCAGCAGTAGCCGACGAGGTACTGCCAGGCGGGCACACCCGCGACGCCGAACACCACGGCGCCGACGGCGGTGGCCGCCATGGCGTGGGTCGCCCACACCCGCCGCTGCTCGGGCTCGCGCGCGGTGCGCCGGAGTTGGTGGACGACGAGCGCCGGTGGGCCGATGAGCGGGCCGACGAGGAGGCGACCGACGAGGGTGCGGTTGGCGCGGAGCAGCCATCGGCGGGGCGCGGACGCCGAGCGCCACTGCTCCTCGCTGACGTAGAAGGACTCGGGATCGACGCCCGGCACCGTCAGCTCCACGCGGTGGTGGTCGAGGTGGGTCTCCTCGTACACCCCGAACGGCAGCCAGAGCGAGAGCGGTGGCGCGGCGACGGCGCGGTTCAGCCACGACCACGGGGTGGGATGGCCGTGGATCACCTCGTGCTGGAACGACAGGTACCAGGCGGCGAGGACACCGAAGGCGACGACGACGAGCGGCCACGGCAACGCGTCGTGCCACACGAGCAGCGCCGCGAACGCGGCCCAGTGCGCGACACCGACCAGCACGGTCGGCCACTCCACACGCAGGGGGGTCCGTCGTTCCACAGCGGGGATTGTGCCCGGTGTCACCCTTCGCGCACGGGTGCAGGGGTGGGGGATTTGAGCACCAAGTGTCGCACCCGTGCGACATCGCACCTCACTTGTGGCGGATCCGCAACATGTGCCGCAGAGGCGGGACTACGCTGCGACCGTGCCACAGCGCCGCCAGACCCTCGACATCTTCCGCGAGCGCCTCGCCGAGGTGCTGGTCCGGAGCGGGCTCACGCGCAGCGACTTCGCCGCCGCCGCGGGCCTCGACCGCTCCACGCTGTCCCAGCTCATGTCGCCCACGAACCGGCGCCTGCCACGGGTGGAGACGCTCACGGAGATCGCGGCCACGCAGCAGGTGTCCATCGACTGGCTGCTCGGGCTGACGCACGCGGGGCCGATGCAGGCAGAGATGCTGCGCGAGGAGACGTCCTTCGCCGACGCGCCGTCCCCCAACGACGAGCGGCTGCTGGGCTGGTTCGACGAGGCCCGCGGGTACAAGGTCCGCCACGTGCCGTCGACGCTGCCGGACGTGCTGAAGACCGAGGCGGTGATCCACCACGAGCTCGGCGAGCACGTGGCCATCAGCCCCGAGCAGATGATCGGCACGGTGGCCGCTCGGCTGGCGTGGACCCGCGACGCGGGCGGCGACCTCGAGTGCTGCAACAGCGTGCAAGCGGTCGAGTCGTTCGCGCGCGGCGAAGGGATCTTCCGCACGCTGCCCGCGGCCGAACGGGCGGCGCAGCTGGAGCACATGCTCGCGCTCGTGGACGAGCTGTACCCCCGGCTGCGGTGGTTCCTGTTCGACGGCCTGCACCGCTACGCGGCCCCCATCACCATCTTCGGCCCGCAGCGGGCGGCGCTCTACGTGGGGCAGATGTACCTGGTGCTGTCGTCGCGTGAGCACGTGCGCACCCTGACCCGACACTTCGACGACCTCGTCCGTGGTGCGGTGGTGCAGCCGAACGAGATCACCGGCTTCCTCGACGACCAGCTGCGGGTGGCCCGCCGGTCACGGCGCTGAGGCCGGCGAGCCGTGCTCCGCGTAGTTGCGCAGCGTGGCCATCAGCTCGGCCGGCACCTCGACGCCGTGGCGCTCGGCACGCTCACGGGCGGCCAGCCGGCTGTCGCCGGGCAGCCGCACACCGGGCTCCGCCGTCATCGCCGTCAGCACATCCTCCACCCGCTCGACGAACGCTGTGCGTGACGCCCCGTCGAGCGTGGCCGCGGGCTCGATGGCGATGACCATCTGGCCCACGTCCGGTGGGCCGCCCTCGAGGCCGCCGAACCCGGAGGCCTCGAACGAGAAGCTCGAGCCGGTGAGGCCCGACGCCAGCACGTCGACCAGGAGGGCGAGGGCCGTCCCCTTGTGGCCGGCCGCCGGCGCGATCGTGCCGGCGAGGCCGGCCTGCGGATCGGTCGTCGGCCGGCCGTCGGGGTCGAGCGCCCACCCGAGCGGGATGGGCTCGCCGGCCTGCGCCGCGGCGTTCACCCGCACCCATGCGACGGCCGAGGTGGACATGTCGGCCACCACGGGCGGTCGGCCGTCGCCGCGTGGAGCCGCCCAGGCGATCGGGTTGGTGCCGAAGAAGGCCCGCCGGCCGCCGGTGGCGGCCACCAGCGCCGAGGAGTTGGCGAACATCATCGCGACGAGGCCCTGCCGGGCGAGGTCCTCCACGAACCAGCCGAGCACGCCGGCGGAGTACGAGTGGCGCACCGCCAGCACCGCCACGCCGCACGCGCGAGCGGCCGCCACGAGGGAGGGCGCACCCGCTTCGTAGGCGGGGTGGCAGAAGCCGTGCGCGGCGTCGACCACCACGGCTGCCGGCCGCGGCACGTGCACCCGCGGCACGGCGTGGCCCACCACCTTGCCGCAGGCGACGTGGTCGCAGTAGGTGGGGAGGTAGGAGAGCCCGACCGTGCGGATCCCGTCGGCCTCGGCGTCGCGGATGCTCCTCGCCGTCGGCCCGGCCTGGAGGTCGGACGCGCCCGAGGCCACGAGCATGCGCAGGGCCAGCTGCTCCACCTCGTCGAGGGAGAGCACCGACGGCGAGCCGGTACCGCCGGCCGCGGCAGCCCCGCTCACGACGGTTGCCGCGGGGCGTGGACGGTGATGGCGGTGACGCGCACGTCCGCACCCTACGCGTACGCTCGCCCGTCGTGACCGCTCCGGAGCCACCCCGGTTCGGCGTCGACGAGGCGCTGCAGCGGGCGACGGCGATCGTGGCGGCGGGCGGTCGCCTGCTCGGCATCGCCGGGCCGCCCGGCGCCGGCAAGTCCACGCTGGCGGAGCGGCTCGTCGAGAAGTGGGGGCCGGGGGCGCAACTGCTCCCGATGGACGGCTTCCACCTCCGCCAGGCGGAGCTGGAGCGGCTCGGTCGAGCGCAGCGCAAGGGTGCGCCCGACACCTTCGACGTCGCGGCCTACGTGGCGACGCTGGCCGAGGTGAGGGCGGGGGTCACCGACGTCGCCGTCCCGGCGTTCGATCGGCACGTCGAGGAGCCCGTGCCCGACGCGATCGTGATCCCGGCGGCAGCCGAGCTGGTGGTCACGGAGGGCAACTACCTCCTCCTCGACGAGGGCCCGTGGCGAGATGTGCGGCCGCTGCTCGACGCATGCTGGTGGGTGGAGGTGGACCCCACCGTGCGCCGCGAGCGCCTCGTCGCGCGGCACCAGGCGCACGGGCGCACGGGCGCCGCGGCGCGGGCCTGGGTGGAGGCGGTGGACGAGCCGAACGCAGAGCTGGTCCGCACCCAGCGCATCGCGCCGGACGCCGTCGTGCACGTGGACTGACGCCGGCTCCACCGAGTGGGAGCCGGCGTGCACGACCGTGGTGCACCGCGACTCCCACTCGCAGCTCAGCCCGGGCGGCGGAGGCGCTGCGTCCAGTCGGCGAGGGCGTCGAGCGTGGCGGTGGCCCCCTGGCGCATGGCGTCGTTGGCCTCGATCCGGCCGTCGTGCAGGAACTGCTGCACGAACGGGATGGCGACGGTCTGGAACAGCGGCACCATCTGCACGGCGGAGAGGACCGGCTTGAGCGACTGCACCGCACGGGTGCCGGCCGACACGCCGCCGTAGGACACCAGCGCGACCGGCTTGCCCACCCACTCGGCGCTGAGGAAGTCGATGGCGTTCTTCAGCACCGCGCTCGGGCCGTGGTTGTACTCCGGGGTGACCATCGCGTACGCGTCGCCGCGGCTGATGGTGGCCGACCAGTCGCGGGTGTGCTGATGGACGTAGTCGCCGAGGCGCGGGTGCTTCGGCTCGTCGAGGAACGGCAGGCCCACCTCGGCGAGGTCGATCAGCTCGACCTCGAACGCGCCGTGAGCCTCGGCCTGCTCGCAGAACCACCGCGCGACGTGGATGCCGACACGGCCCGGACGAGTGCTACCGACGATGACCTGGAGGGTGGGTCGCATCCCCCGGTGGTACCACGACCGGCGGTCACCGAGTCACACCGGACCGGCACGTAGCCTCCCTGCGTGCGCTGGCGGTGGGTGAACATCGGCCTCAAGCTCACCCTCGTCCTGCTGGTCGTGCTGGCGCTGGTGTTCGGCGACGCCGAGCGGTTCCGCGACAAGGCGATGGCAGCTCGCGCCGTGTTCTACCCCCTGCTCGCCGCCGTGCCGGCGGGGCTGTGGTGGCTGGCCGCGCGACGGCGCCGGCGCCCGTACCCGCACACTGCCGACGCGCTCGTCACCGCCGCCTTCGTCGTGGACCTCGGCGGGAACGCGCTCGACCTGTTCGACCGCTTGGCCTGGTTCGACGACGCCGCGCACTTCACGAACTGGGCGCTGCTCGGCGCAGCGCTGGCGGTGGTGCTCGGCAGGACGAGGCCGCGGTGGGAGACCGTCTGGCTGGCCACCGGCGCCGGTGCCGTGCTCGCCATCGTCTGGGAGCTGGCCGAGTACACGTCGTTCGTGCTGACGGTGGAGCAGGTGGGGATCTACCGCGACACGATCGGCGACCTGCTCCTCGGCACCTCCGGCGCGCTCTGCGCGTCGCTGCTCGTCGTGGCCGCCCGCCGACGTCCAGCCGCAGCCTGAGCACCACGGCAGCTCGCGCCCCACGGGCACGGGCGGTGTCACACCCTCGTCGTACGCTTTTTCTTTGAGGTCAGCAGGTGTCTCTTCGACGACACCTCTGGGCATGGACCGCCGAGCACGGCGAGACCAGCCTCGACCAGCTCGTCATATCCGAATAGCACCGTGTCGCAGAGGAGCAGCCCCCGAGTGCGGGCAGCCGGGTGGCGCTTTTGAGGCGAATTAGCATTTGGTACATGACGCTCATCGTGTCGGTCGTGACATGGGACGTCGTCTTTCAGGTGTCCGACCGGCGGGTAACGCTGGTGTACCCGGACGGCCGCTCGATGGTGCGGGAGGAGCCGCTCACAAAGTCGGTGCTCTTCTGCGACCGCGCTATTTTCGGATTTACCGGCTTGGCGGAGTGTCATGGGCAGAGATCTGATCTCTGGATCGCTGAGCAGTTGCGGGACGTGCAGGATCTGAACACCGGGTTTGAGGTTATACGGCAGCGTCTGACGGAGCTATTTAGGTTCAAGTCGTATCAGAAGATCCCACACACGGTCACGGCGACCGGCTTCCAACAGAACGAGGACTTCTCGCTTACGCCGTTCTACGCCACGATCACGAATCAGATTCGCGACGGAGCTTGGCTGCCGATGCCGACCCCAGACTTTCGCGTGCATATCGGCCTGCTCAAGCCTAAGCACGTAGGGGTGTTTGCTGCGCCAAATTGGATGACTGACGTCGAGTGCCAGCAGCTCCTCAGCGCTGTGGCATCCTCTGACGACTTGGGTCGGGCAATAGCGCATGTCGTAGACGCAGTTCGGGCAGTCGCAGCGCGGCAGCCGGCGGTAGGGGCTGACCTCCTGCTCTCCGTGTTGCCGAGAGGGTGCGTCGGGCGACACGAGGTGGTCTGGGTGCAAGGCGCCCTATCTGACGAGATTCCGAGCTTCTTTTACCTTCCGCTGCAATCAGAGGCCATCCAACACGGACCGACGTTCGTATGCGGCGGGAGCGTGTTGACTAATGTCCAAGGAGGAGCACTTACCGACGATGACCAGGAGCGCACAGCAGCGGCGGCTCGCGAGTTTCATCGTGCCCACCGGCCTCAGCGTGCGTATCTGGTGCCTGTTGTGCATGGCCGCGACGAACAAGGCCGGCTCACAAGAAGGCCGGATTTGGACCGGAGTGTCAATGGAACCTTCTATTACAATCCTGACGGCACCCTCTCCCTTGTCCTCACCACCGCGGAACTCCTCGGCTTCCAGGAGCTGACTACTCTCGAACAGATCCGAAAGCTGTGCGCCGACTGGGACAACGCGCTCGACCCTTCACACGTGTCAGAGGTGACGGTCATCGGCTGGGAGGAGTAGCGGTCGAAGGCCGGCCCTACATCTGAAGCAGCTTTATGCGTAAGTGGAGTGGCCGACGCCAGCCTCCCCGGGACGGTGCAAGAGCCGGCTGCCGGGCTGCTGTCCCTCCGGGGTGACGTGCGACTGAGGGCGGTCAAGGGGCGTATCGCTGCTCACCCGCTTCGCTGCGGGTGGGCGGCGGTTCCCCCTTGACGGCCCGGGGACCCGGAGCGTCGACAATCGCGGAGGTCAGGGGGGAGGCCTCCGTGCTCGCTCGGACGTAGGCGCCACTGGACGCTGCTCTTTGCGCCTCCCCCCTGACCTCCTGAGCGCCGACGACGGCCGGCGAGTAGCGGCAGTGTCGAGGCGTCGGGTCGGTATGAGGTCCTGCCGGAAGTTGAGAGAGAGGACGCAGGGGACGTCGGGCGCCGGTTGACGCGAGGAGCTGTATCGCCAACGGACGCGAGCATGTGGTGCCCATTCGGCCACTTGGTTCCGGTCTGCCGATCCTGCAACAGCAGCAAGGGTGGACGACTACTCGCTGGTGCAGCTTCCACCACCACGCCCGCCACCAAGCCGGCGTCACCGTCCACCGGCGACGCCCACACCCTGCGCCTCGAGCACCCCACGTGCGCGGGCCGTCACGTTGCGGCGGCGGCCGTGCTGCCGTGGCGCGGCTCCGTTCAGCCCATGACGGTGCCGGACGTGCGTGCCGGCTCGCGCAGGCGCGAGAAGGCGCCGAGGTCGATCGGGCGCCCGGTCCGCTCCCCCACCACCCGCACCGGGTCGGCGTCGTGGTCGTGGCCGGCCTCGTCGGCCTCGATCAGGGCCATCAGGAACCGACCGACCATCGGGGCGTTCTTGAACTGGTTGCCGCTCGTCGCGCAGGCCATGTACCACCCGGGCAGTCGGGACGAGTGGTCGTAGATCGGCACCCAGTCGTCGGCCACGTCGTACAGGGCGGCCAGGCCCGCCGGGCGGTGGGGCACGCCGAAGTCGGGCACGCGCCTCGCCAGCCGGACCATCGTGGTCTCGAAGCGCTCGACGCTGACGTGGTCGGCGAAGTGGTCCGGATCGGCCACCCACTCGAGCGTGTCGCACGCCGGCTCCGTGCCGCCGACGATCAGGGTCCCACCGGCCTGCGGGCGGAAGTACTGCCCGAGGTCGAGGTCGCTCACGAGCGGGCCGCCCTCCTCGAGGCCGAGGCCGGCCGGCGCGGGCACGGCGAACACCTCCTGGCGCAGCGGGCGGTGAGCGATGCGCATCTCGCCGGCGACACCCGCGAGCTCGTTCAGCCGTCCCGAGTGGGGGCCACCGACGTTCACCACCACCGGCGCCCTCAGCACCTCGCCGTCGCCCAGGCGCACACCCTCCACCCGGCCGGCGGCCGCGAGCACCTCGACGACCTCCGCCCCGAAGCGGAAGGTGGATCCGTGGCGGCGGGCCGCGTCGGCCAGGTTGCGGGCGGCGAGCATCGGATCGTCGACGAAGCCGGCGAGCGGCTCCCACAGCGCGGTCAGCTCCCGCGTGGCGTCCTCCCCGAACGCCGGATCGTCGATCCGCTTCGGGGGGTAGTACGCGCCCACGTCCAGTGCCGGGAAGCGGCGGCGCAGCTCGCCCGCGTCGAGGACCTCGTAGCCGATGCCCACGTCGTCCCACAGGTCGGTCACCCGTCGCCGGTCGAAGTCGGGCGTGTCGAACATGAGCATGCCCGTGCGCACGAAGCGGGCGAGGGGCTCGTCCGCGGGCGCACCGCCCAGGTGCTCCTCCCACCGCTCCCACGCCGGCGCCGACTCCCAGGCCGTGAGCACGCTGTCGAGGGTGGAGTAGCTGAAGCGGATGATCGCCGACGAGCTGCTCGTGGAGCCGGCGCCCGGGGCCGGGCCACGGTCGACGACGGTGACGCGCCTGCCCCGTCGCGCTGCTTCGAGGGCGACTGCGGAGCCGAGGACGCCGGCGCCGATGACCAGGACGTCGATCGACCCGCTGTGCTGCACGGCCGCCACGCTACGACCCGGCCGCGGCCCGGCCCAGGGACGTAGGTCCCCTCACGCCGAGATCGGGTACGGGTGCACGACTGTCGTGCACCGCTACCCGATCTCGTGGAGCAGGGGCAGCTCGTCGGGCAGGGTCACCTCCAGCACCTCGAGGTCGGCCGACGCCTCCGCGAGGCCGGCGGCGAGGCCGGGCGGCACGACGAAGCTGCTCGCCTCCACCAATGGCGCCGGGGGATGCCCCTCCACCACGAGCGTGCAGGTGCCGGCGCGCACGAAGCCGAACAGCAGCTCGCCGGTGTGCGCCGTGCGCGGCGTGGCCGCTGCACCGGCCGGGCGGATGCAGCGCACCCCGGCGAGGCCCGCGGTGGCCCGCCCGATCCCGGTGTCGCGCACCTCCCAGCCCGCCAGCCGGGCAGGGCCCGGCGCCCAGGCGACGTCCGCCGCGTG
>VFQR01001966.1_pt1 | contig 14027 bp, 13 predicted proteins | sample 3512321 | NCBI WGS metagenome assembly VFQR01 (sample SAMN10412374, study PRJNA504923) | tailings metagenome | isolation source: Relicate 3 Philex TSF1 revegetated site | place: Philippines: Tuba, Benguet | collected 2017-08-29
CTCTTCCCTCGGTTTCCGTGATGAATTTGCTTCGTTCTCGTGCCCTCAAAAGTCTTAATTACTATCAACCTAGTGATGTCTTAAAGGCTTTGAATGATACCTTTCAGATGAATTATCAAAACGACAAGTACTTCACAATTTGGTACGGAGTTTACAACCGAATCAATCGCCAGTTAGTTTATGCTAGTGCAGGTCATCCACCAGCCGTTTTAATCACCGACACATCTCCCAGAAAATCCGAAATTCAACTCTTGAAAACCCCAGGTATGCCAGTTGGGATGTTTCCAGAAGCAAAATATATTGATGCGTTTTGCAATATTGAAAAATTCAGTACCCTTTATATTTTTAGTGACGGTGCTTATGAAATCACTAAATCAGATGGTACACTTTGGAGTTTAGATGCTTTTATTCAGCTACTAGTTAGCTTACAAAATTCTGTTGATAGCCAACTTGAACGGATGCTGAGTTATTTAATCGCTCTCAACTCCAAAGATAGTTTTGAAGATGATTTATCTATCTTGCGAATTAAATTTGATTAATTAATTTTTGGACAACAAAACCTGATTAAATGCTTCTTGGGTAGGAAATATTTCAAATATTTTATCCATATTAGTCAGTTCAAATAATATCCTGACTTGTTCATTAATTGAACAGATAACAAGCTGAATATCCGCTGCTCTCAAGGTTTTGAAAGCTAAGACTAAAGCTCCCAAACCCGAACTATCCATAAAAGTTACATCTTGAAAATCAAGTAAGACAATTTTTACACCAACTTCGATAATTTTAGTAATATTTTGTCGGAATTCTTGTGAAGTCGTAGAGTTCAGATTTCCACTGAGCTTAATAACTTTAACTTCTTCTATCATAATTATTTCACGCTGATTTATGTAAATGTTGTTCTGATTTTGCTATTATATACCGATAGCAGGATTTTTTTAAATAACAAAAAATAAAAAGGGAATTCAATTTTTGTAAATTGTTAATTTGGGGAAATTTCTAACTTTAACTTTGAAAATTATTCATGGCGATCGCTCCAAAAATCTAATATTAAATATATTCTGTAGCTTCTTTAATTAATCAGTATTAAATATTAAAAATATGCTGGTTAAATATTGAAAATATTGATTAATTTTCACAATTACTATCTAATTTATTTATGTTTAATAATTTAAATATTTGAACAAAACTTAGATTTGCATTTGACAAACTAAAGCCAATAATTTTTTTGCTCGCCACAAGCTCAAAAATACAAATTAAATGGTTTTACGGTATGAAAACAGAAATTTCTTTTTGACTAAGAGGAATACTAATAATAAATTCAGCGCCACTTCCTGGCTGCGAAATGCATTCCAAGCTGCCACCATGTTTTTGTGAAATAATTTGGTAGCTAATAGACAAACCCATGTCAGTACCTTTAGCAATGGGCTTAGTACTAAAGAACGGGTCAAAAAGTCGTTGTTTTACTTCCTTTTCTTGTTGATTTTTAAGTGGACAAGTGCTAACGAGTTCCCATAGTTGATTGGGAAACTCATTTGTTTGGTTGTCCTTTTGCATACCCTAAGTCCTGTTTGTAACTGGAGTTTAGACGCACCTTCCCTGTAAAAGAAGTTATGTAAGGCATCGCTTCTGCTGGTTTAGTATTCCCCATGTCTGTTATTTACCAACAGATAATACTAAAAGTCAGAGTTGTGATTTATAACTCCGCACTCTCAGCTTTCAATTCCTGACTTTCTCAACAGATTGTGGGGAATGGGGGATGGGGAGATGAGGAGATGAGGGAGATGGGGAGACAAGGGGACAAGGAGAAAATAAAACTTACACCACTCTTTCCCCTTGTCCCCAATTCCCCTTGTCCTCTTCCCAGTCCCCAGTCCCCAGTCCCTTCTACACAGGACTGACTTTGGCTCTATAAACCAGCTTGTCATCTTGAAGGTAACCAGTGTAGCGTATCTTGACTATTTCTCCTGGTTGTGCATTTCCCTCCATCAATTGGTGCAGTTGGGGATCGTAGGGTACTTCTGCTCCCACAGATGCGATCGCTTCTACTCCCCACCCTTGTAAAAGTTTTTCTAGGGGTTTCTGCACCAAGGGCACTATTTTGACTGCTGCAAACTCTGGATCTTCCTGGGCTTTTTTTGCTGCTGTTGGCCATTGCAACAACAAAGACTCCAGCATCTGTAAAGTTGACTGCTGGAGTTCTTGTAGTAATATTTCTCGCTGCTTTTCTAATTGAAGTTGCAAGCGATCGTACTCTATTTTTAAATTTGCAATTTCTTGTAATAATTCTTGATTAGCTGTTGGATTTTGTAATAATTCTACACTTGAAAAATTTGTGACTAATTCACTCAATGGGATCTGTAGCACTGGTGACAGCTTTAGCAGCACATCTACCCGCATCTGCTCTAGTTTTCCTTGCCGTAACCGCAAAATTTGACGCTCTGAAACATCGGCAGCTCGACTGAGCGCTTTAAAACTAGAAATACCCACTCGTTGCATTAAATTTTGTAACTTTTGGGTGAAATCAATATTGGGCATGAGGGATTGGGTATTGGGCATTGAGAGTTAGGAGTTAAAAGTGAGGAGTTAGGAGTTAGGAGTTATTCTCTCCCCATCTTCCCATGCCCCATTCCCTATGCCCCATGCCCGATTCCTATTCTTCCAGCAAACTTCTCAACATCCAAGCCGTCTTTTCGTGGACTTGCATCCGCTGAGTTAATAAATCGGCGGTAGGTTCGTCGTTAACTTCGTCCACTACGGGGAAAATAGACCGTGCAGTTCTGACTACGGCTTCTTGTCCTTCCACTAGTAACTTGATCATGTCCACAGCTTTAGGAACTCCAGGAGTTTCTGGAATCGAACTTAATTTGGCATATTCGCTATAGGTTCCTGGTGCAGGATAGCCAAGGGCTCTAATTCTCTCAGCAATTAAATCAACTGCCAGCGCTAATTCTGTATACTGGGTCTCAAACATTAAATGTAATGTTTGGAACATCGGCCCAGTCACATTCCAATGGAAATTATGAGTTTTCAGATACAGTGTGTAGGTGTCAGCCAATAGCCGAGATAATCCCTCGGCAATTTTAGCCCTACTCGCCTCGTCAATGCCGATATTTACGTTTTTGACTGTTACTTTTGATGACATAATTTTCTGCTGATTAGGTTATATGTAATTGGGGATTGGGCATGGGGCATTGGGCATTGGGCATTGGGGACTGGGGACTGGGCAAAGAAGAAGTGTAGGAGGGGTGGGGTGAAATTTTCTCCTCATCTTCCCATGCCCCATGCCCATTCTCTATGCCAAGTGCATTTTCAAAACGCTACGGGGTGCTTTACGGACTCTGGCTAAAACGGTTTCTTTGCCCAAACGTTGGCAAGCTTCATACCGATGGCAACCAGAAAAGCCATAATATTGTCCATCTACTTCTAGGACATCTATCGGTTCTTGCTGCCCAATCTCCTCAATCGATTCCATTAAGGCTTTTACTTTATCTGGATCGTTTGTACGGGGCAACGGGCGTTTAATCTGATTTAATGGAATTTCTTGGACTCTAACCATAAGGAGTTTATCAATTAGTTTTGTTTTGTGCCTGTAAATAAATCATAATCGTTATGACTTTGTTTTGCAAGTGAGTAATATTTATTTGGGGCAAAACTGGTAATGGTATCATTGGAGCAATCATGCGACAAAAAGACCGTGTTACAAAGCAATTGGAAAATCAGCTCCAACGTCGTCTTCAGGGGCAGAATCGGGTAGCTATGAAATTTTCCTTTTGGCGTTTTTCCTACACTTTGGTGGCGACATTTAGCCTATCGGGACTGACTGCGGCATCGGGGCCACAGAGCAATATCCACGATGTAGAACTGAAAATTGGGATTGTGCAACGATTTGGTACTGAACCAACAGCGAAGCTGCAACTAGAACCGACAAAAGGCGATCGCTTGAAGCTAAAATTTCAAAGGGGCAACAAAGAGCAAGTTGTGGTTACCAGTAAGCCTGTGAAGCTGGAAACAGTTATGCAAGCTCTACCCCAGCCAGCTGTTGAAGAAGTAGTAGTCTTGGGTACATACCGCACCTTTGAAACTGCCGAAGACAGTGCCAAAAAATGGCGTTCTCAGGGAATGGAAGTGGAAGTAGCCCAGCCAGAACGCTGGCAAGTTTGGGCGAAACGCGACGTTTACAGCACTCCTTTATTGCGACGCTTGTTGTTGCAGAACATCCAAGCTGCTAATCCAGAAAAAGCATATCTTGATACTAAAGTTACCAAACAAGTACCGCGAATTAGTTGGATAGTGGATGATCAGCGCTACAGCCCGAATGAGTTAGAAATTAGCACCGAGAAAAACTTGATTCGGGTGAATAAAAGCGATAAACCAGAGAATGCTCGTTTATATGCAGGGCGGCTAAATTTACAACCAAACGCTTATGGTACATACACTTTAGTTAACCAAGTACCTTTAGAAACTTATTTGCGTGGGGTTGTGCCTTATGAAATAGGTACTGATGCACCAACAGCGGCGCTAGAAGCCCAAACAATTCTTGCTCGCACTTATGCCTTGAGAAATTTACGTAGATTTGCCGCAGATAACTACCAGTTGTGTGCTGATACACACTGCCAAGTTTATTATGGATTGAATGGAGCAGCTGCGAAAACAGATAAAGCGATCGCTGCAACCAGGGGTAAAGTACTGACTTATAAAAACGAACTAGTAGACGCCTTGTATTCTTCTACCACTGGCGGTGTTACCGCCTCCTTTAGCGACGTTTGGAATGGTGAAGATCGTCCTTATTTGCGCCCTGTAGTCGATGCTGCAACTAATCTTTGGAACTTATCGAAGCAAAATTTAGCTGATGAAAAGAACTTCCAAAAGTTTATTAATCTGAAACAGGGTTTTAATGAAACCAAGTGGAATATGTTTCGCTGGCGCAGGGAAACCCGCTTAGAGGATATTATCAAAGATTTACAGAAATTTTTGCAGGTAACAAATAGTCCTCATGCCAAATTTAAGACAATTCAAGCTATGGCTGTGGTGAAGCGAAGCGAGAGTGGACGCATCCTCGAACTCGCAGTCAAAACTGATAACAGCACCTTTATTCTCCACAAAGACGAGGTTCGCAGTGCTTTTGCTGCTCCCACAAGTACACTTTTTTATATAGAACCTTTAAACAAAGGTAAACCAGAACTATGGGGATACGCCTTTATTGGTGGTGGCTTAGGACATGGAGTCGGCTTGAGTCAAACTGGCGCTCAAAATTTAGCTAAACTCGGTTGGTCGAATCAGAAAATTCTGGAATTCTACTATCCTGGTACTGAGATTAAAATTCTCAGTCAAGAGATTAAGCTATAGGACTAGTATTTGATTTTTGAAATATTACGTAGGGTATGTTAGCACCGAGAGTACCGCACCAAAAGCTTGAGATGGTGCGTTACGGCTGACGCCTAATACGCCCTACAAATGAATATCACTTACTTAACCAGGATTTAGATCCCCGACTTCTTCAAGAAGTCGGGGATCTGGACAGCTACTTTTGCTTAAGTAAGTGCCATTCCACTCTACAAATACTGAGATTTTTCACCAAATCAAAATATGATTCCTATATTAATACCTTTGCCATTTTTCGATTTGGCGAAGGTATTGCTATATAAAACTAAATAGCATCGCAATTTTAGTTATGAAGAAAAACAATCGAGTTCTGAATTTGCTAATTTATAACCATAAAAACACTGATAATTGTTCTTTCAAAGGCAGTTTCAGTCAATAACTCAAGTTAGGGATTTGAACTTTTTTATACTTTAACTTGATAAATATGTTAATAAAGCAGGAACACAGTGAATATCATGTTCCTGCTTTGTTATAAGATTAGGCTTTTTGTCAAACTATGATGAGAAAGGACACATACCGTTAGAAGAATATTTCTCCTAAGTTCGTTGCTTGTATTATTTGAACATCAGTAACTCTTGCAAGAGGTTTATTGTTGAGAGGCCTAATTCTTAGTAGAGGTCTTCTTCTTTGTGAGTTTCGATTGTCAGATCGGAGGTTGGGTAGGCGACACAGGTTAGCACATATTGAGCTTCTATCTGATCGTCATCCAAGAATGACTGGTCACTTTGATCCACAGTACCCGAAATGATTTTACCTGCACAGGTCGAACAAGCACCAGCGCGGCAAGAGTAGGGTAAGTCAAGACCAGCTTCTTCAGCAGCGTCTAAAATATATTCATCATCAGGAACATCAATGGTTTTGTCTAGCCCTTCGGCCTCATTGATTAGCCTCACTTTATAGGTTGTTGCCATTGGGTAATCCTCTCTTTTGCGAACGGCAGTATAAGTTATGCTAAAGCAAATATCACGGCTAGTCTTATAGGATTAGCCGCCCTTTTATATTTGCTTCAATTCTGATACTACGAGAAAAATTAAACGATGTAACTCTAAATCGACCGCGATTAGTAATGAAATTTAGTTACCTCATACAAATAAGTTTTATTTATAGATTATTCTGTGTAGTCAGGCTGTGATTTCTGGGGAGATGAGAAAGATGTAGCTTGAGCTTCCCTTCTCTAGGAGAGGCTGCCCCAACGGAACGCTAACCAAACCGGCAGGGTGGGAGACAAGAGGACAAGGACAATAATTCTTAACTCTTAACTCTTAACTCAGCACTCTCAATCCTACAAGTGTGGGAGGATCAAAAACAGAACAGTAAGGATCTCGTGTATAATTCAGGAGCAGCTTTGGAAAAAGCAAAAGTGCGTGTAGGTTTGGTAGGTACTGGATATGCAGCAAAGTTTCGAGCTGAGGCGTTGCTGAATGATGGGCGAATGGGGGAAGGGCAAGTTGGGCGATCGCATTTAGTCGCAGTTGTTGGTCATACAAGAGAAAAAACCCAAACCTTTGCCAGAGAGTACGAAATTGAAGCTTTGGATTCCTGGCAACAACTAGTAGAACGCCGAGATATAGATTTGGTAGTGGTTTCTACTGTGAATCGAGATCATGGTGCGATCGCTCGTGCAGCACTTACCAACGGCAAACACGCCATCGTCGAGTATCCACTTTCCTTGGATATGGCAGAAGCTGAAGAACTCATCGCCTTGGCTAAAGCACAAAAAAAACTCCTGCACGTTGAACACCTGGAACTTTTGGGTGGTGTCCATCAAGCTTTAAAACAAAACTTGGACAAAATTGGTGAAGTGTTTTATGTCCGCTACAGCACCATCAATCCCCAAAATCCTGCACCCCGCAAATGGACTTATAATCATGAGCTTTTCGGCTTTCCCTTAATTGGTGCCCTGTCGCGCTTGCATCGTTTAACCGATTTGTTTGGTAAAGTATTTACTGTTAACTGTCACCAGCGATATTGGGAAATAGAATCACAATACTATCAAACCTGTTTATGCACTAGTCAACTCTGCTTTAACAGTGGACTTTTAGCCCAAGTAATCTATGGCAAAGGCGAAACTCTTTGGCAGCCAGAACGCAAATTTGAAGTTCATGGGGAAAAAGGTGGTTTAATTCTTGATGGCGACACAGGAATTCTCATCCAGCCAGGGGAAACAACACCTATAGAAATTGGTCCCCGTCGGGGTTTGTTCGCCAAAGACACAATTATGGTGTTAGACCATCTTTTTGATGGCACTCCTTTGTACGTTACTCCAGAAGAGAGTTTGTACAGCCTCAAAGTTGCTACTGCTGCCCAAAGATCTGCACAGACAGGGTTAACTATATTTATGAAAGATATTTAGATAAAAGTTGATGAAAACCGAACTAATTGTTATTTTATCCCAACGAGAATTAGACAAAATGCGTCAAGCTGGACGCTTAGCAGCCAAACTTCTACAGCATCTTGAACCAATGGTGAAGCCAGGGGTTAGCACCTTAGAAATCAATGATGAAGCCGAACGTTGGACACAAGCCCACGGAGCAAAAAGCGCACCCCTTGGTTATAAAGGTTATCCCAAATCGATTTGCACTAGTGTAAATGAGGTCATCTGTCACGGCATTCCTAACGCCAAGCAAATCCTCAGGGACGGTGACATCATTAATATTGATGTGACGCCGATTGTTGAAGGTTACCACGGCGATACATCTAAAACATTTTTTGTCGGTACTCCATCTCCAAAGGCGAAAAAGCTGGTGGAAGTGACAGAGAAATGTTTGCGCTTGGGTATTGCACAAGTGAAACCAGGGGCACGCATTGGTGACATTGGTGCAGCCATTCAAGAGTATGCCGAAGCACAAGGGTTTTCCGTGGTGCGGGATTTTGTAGGGCACGGTGTCAGTAACATTTTTCATACTGCGCCGGATATTCCCCACTATGGCACACGCGGCAAGGGTAAGCGCTTCAGACCAGGGATGGTTTTTACCATCGAGCCAATGATTAACGAAGGGACTTACGAAGTCGAGGTTCTCAGCGATAAGTGGACTGCTGTAACGCGCGATCGCAAGCTTTCTGCCCAATTTGAGCATACCTTAGCTGTAACTGAAGATGGTGTAGAAATTCTCACTCTACCTGAAGGGGAGAACTACTGGGGTGTCTAAAATTGCATTAACTAACAATTCAAGATCAAAAAAGAAGGCTGAAGTCGTAAACTTATCAAGTAAAATTTACCATTCTACCTGTTAGTACAACAACGCCTTCTCAACCTCTAATCATCTCTGCGCTCAATTATTACCTGCTAAATCGCAGCCAATTCAGATTTTTGTGAAACTTGGAATTCCTGAGATTGAACTACTTCATCGGCACAAACTTTACCAGCTTCAAAGCAGGCTTCTAAAGATGCTCCTTTCATGTAAGGTTCAGTTTTAGAAAATTGCTCCAATACAGGTTGCATTCCATGAATTAACTGGTCGTAAGTGTCAAGAACCATGCGGAGATTACTACCCAAATTACCAACGTAAGCTTCTTCTGGTTCTGCTCCATTCATCCGACGATCGCTTACCCTCATGGCACGCGATCGCTGCCAAGATCCTGGACTCGACCCGCATTTCTCGCCACAATTCTCAAACCCTTATAAAATCTAGATTCTGGTTTTTCACACTGCATCAAAAAATCATCGATCAAAAATGCCCGAAACATATTCGGGCTAAGGCGATCGCTTAATTTACAGTCTAAAAATTTGGAGTTTCATACGAAATTTTTTTGTTCAATTCCAAGCGATGCCTGAAATGGCGTGAAAAATTTGATAGTACATCTGCTCACCTTGAAAGGGCTGGTAGTTAGGACTTTAGTCCTTGATTTTTAAGCACTGAAGTGCTTACTACAAACTCATCAAAATTAATGCGATAGACCACTACCTGCCACGGCGTTGCGAGCGTCGTTTCAGTGCTTTGAGAGACTGTCGCCCAATCCCAGAAAGCAGGTTATCGGAAGTAGCGCCCCCTGCACCAGCCTCATCGGAAGCACATTCAAGGGGTGTAATGTTGGAGAAATCAGAGTAAGGCAGGGGACAATCTCCAGCATTATCATTGGGTTGGGGAACTTGACCGTCTTCGATCGCATTCCGCGCTAGCAACACCAACCGCATCAGTTCATCCATCACCGCTGAGTTTATGTTGACATTCATGGGGAATGCTTTCAGTGCATAGATGAATCCTGGTTTGGTGTCATCGGGGTAGTCTGTAGGACGGAAACCACTGGTATAGCTGATGTAAGGCGCGTAGCCACCTCCAGGCAACTGACCATCCCGATGCCACTGCCAGAGCATATCGGCCACCTGTTGCTGTAAGGTGTTATTGGCTTCCAGTTCTGCCTTAGCAGCCGGCTCGGTTAATTCTCGCTGGTATTGGGCTTTGGCATCCACTCCACTTTTATACACACGGAATAGGGTGACAAAGCCTGAGTCTGCTGCGTTAACACAAACTAGTGTTGGGTTATTAGCAATCAATTCATGGCGTAGGTAATGTTGTATTTCCAGAATACCCCCCAGAATTGAGCGAAATCCTTCATACCCCATGAATTTGAGCGTTGCCCAAGCTGCCATTGAATAGGAGCCGGAACGGGACACTTCCAAAGTATAGAGACCGGGATTGTAGCAAGTACGAGCCTGAAGATAAGCCGAACCAGGGCGACTCAGGAGTTCTTGGAAGTGGTGCAGATTGCGAACCATCACTACACTGGAATTGTAGGTTGCCCAACCCGTCTTATGGAAGTCACAACCAATGGCATCAGCATGAATAACTTTACTGATGGCATCGTAGTTTTTCTGGATATCTGCCAAAACTTCTGAGGCAAAGCCCAAGGGATTCTGTGCGAAGTCATAGCCTTTGAAAGTCAGCCAAGACCAGCCAATCACTGCATCAGCATAAATCAGGGGTCGCCCAATACCTTGGGGATGCTTTTCCAGGGGATAAAGTTCATCCACTAAAGCTCGTACTTTATCAATGGGGTCTACGGCAAAGGCATCTGTTGTTCCCATAGTACAGACGATGGCTGCAATGGGTGTACCCGCTGCATGGAGTTCTCGCACTACTTGTTCTAAGTGGTTAAAATCCATTGCATTGGTGACATCATCGGTGTCGATATCGATGAAGTTTTCCATGCCCAGACCTGTCCAGTCTGTGGAGTTCATTTTGCAATAGTGACCCTGTTGAGACACCAGCACTTTGGCATCAGTGCGTATGCCTAAACAACGGGATTCCATCCCCAAACAACTGGTTAGGGCGTATTTGATGCCATAAAGATAACACCCAGATCCGCCAAAGGTGAACAAACCACCTGCTTCTTCGGTAGGCCAGCCAATCAAATCTGCCAGGATTGCAGAGGCTTCCATTTCCGTGCGTTCTATATCCCAGGAATACTCCCCTTCAATAATGTTGGGACTGAAAACCTGAGTCATCATGGAGGCAATGATAGCGGCGGTGTTCGCAGGGGGAATTACGTTGGCCATCACCAGCGGATGATTCCAGTTGGGCATTCCCTTAAACAGATCGGCGGCTTGTTTTAATACATCTGCTATTGAAGCTATGTTGTCCCCTAGTCTGGCTTGGGTGACTTTCCCATAATGAGGGCCGGAATGATCGTTACCTAAATAACCTGGGGTTTCTGAGGGAGAGACAGTGGGCTGGGGTGGCTTGAGTTGATCGAGATAACGAATTGCTTGGTTAAGCAGATCCGCAAAGGGATCTGATGAGCCTGTGGAATAGTAGGTAGGAAAGGCGCTTTGCATATCTGAGCGCAAAGCCGCCCAACGTGGCGCACTGGCTTGGACGCTACCATCTTTATTCCAATAGCCTGCAAACTTAGAAACCATTAGTTTGACTCCATTTTATTCTGGTTGAACGCTAAAGGTGGGCGATCGCACCGTGAAATGTGCGATCGCCTGAAATTCATTTCACCTGATTTTCAAGCTTTATTTGCAGCTAGTTAGCTGCAACTTTAATTTTTCTAGGCTTGTTAAGCTTTTGGTTAATATGTATGTTGCTACGCAGGTAAGTCTGTACTTAATGCTATCCCTCCAGCAAGTATACAGCAATTATATACTAGTTAGTAAACAAAAAATTCCCTGGTTTAAATCTTTGAATGATAAGAAATATTGAGTAAAATCTGCTGTGTGGTAGTACGAAAAAGCTATTAAAAATAATGAAATAAAGAGTTTAAAACCCCTACGTCTACACGTAGCATCAGTTTCAGACGGGGTTTAAATCCCGTCTGAAACTGTCTTTAATTTTGAATTGTTAATACTTTATCTCTTTATACCAATTCTCTATGAAGATGCATTTAATTTTTTTAACGAACCGCCTTCGCGTAGCGTCTCGTAGAGAAGAACGCCAAGAACGCCAAGATAAGAGTTTAAGAGAGTTTTGTGCGGCTTCATCAAGAAATGGTATTATGCCTGAAGTATTGACCAATTCTGACTCCCGTTTTATTGAGAAAGAATCAAGACACTATAGGGACCAATGCCAACATTGGCACGGAAGGGCATACCATCGGAGTTATTGGGATTGCTGGGTTCTGCAAAGGTGTCGTAACCAGGATGGTTGCCAAAATCTGGGCTGTAGCCATTCCAGTCACTATTAAATCTCACCCACCAAGTGCCGCCGCGAGGGAAGCCCAGGCTATAGCTATCGTAGGAGCGATCGCCCATATTTACAACCACAATTACATCATCTCCTGCCCCACCATTGTCCCAACGATGAAAGGCAATAACTTTGTCGTTGTTGTTGACATGATGTACATTCACATGCTGTCCGCGCAAACCTCTGGTGTTGTTATACCAATTGCGGCGTAAACGAATTAACGATTGATAAAGATCCCAAATTCCACTAAATCTATCTTTCTTGCTCCAATCTAAGGTTCCAGAATCACTCCAACTTCCCCATTCCAAAAATTCCTGACCTTGAAAAATCATTGGAATTCCAGGAGATGTAAACACGAGAGCCGCTGCTAAGGTAGAGCGTTTGCGGGCAAACCAGTTATCTGCATGACCACGCCAAATTGCTTCTGGGAGCCGGAATTTGCGGTTAATCTCGGCGACTTCATCATGGTTTTCGCTGTAAATGACCCGCTTCCAAGCATCGGTTTCAAATCTTTGCAAAATTGCGTCCCGAATGCTGTAAATGTTACGGGCACTATCGTTGGGAGCCACCACTGCTTCAAAAATTGAATGGTAAAAGAAACTGCCCCATTGAGAATCAAATCCTGCTCCCCCGACTCCTGTACTACGGTTAATCCATTCGTTATTTTGCAAGTCTTCGGCGATGGTAATCTTCCACGGCATCTTGCTATCTATTTCATTGTTAATCCATTGCATCAAACTCCAGCCTTCGGGAATATCATTTGCAGGATCGTTGTTCTTGCCTTCAATATTACGAATGTTGACTGTGGAATCAAACCGTAAACCGTCTATGTGATATTCTTCTAGCCACATCAAAGCGTTGTCACGGATATATTGACGGACTTCACCGCGACCATAGTCTGGGCGGGGGCCAAAAGCAGTTTGCACGCGTCTGTCATTGTAGAAATAAATGCCATCGCCATTATTTTGATGCCAACCATCAAAGCGCCTGAGAGAATAATCTAGTTCTTCAGAACCAAAATGGTTGTAAACTACATCGAGAATCACGGCTATGCCAAATTCGTGGGCTTTTTTGACAAAGTTTTTAAATTCACGAGGCTCACCATAATTACTTTCGATATCGAAGGGGAAAGCAGGGTTATAGCCTAAAGAATATTCGCCTGGGAAACCAAAAATCGGCATCAGTTGAATAGCATTGATGCCTAAATCTTTTAAAATACCTAGTTTATCGATAATTGAAGTCAAATCTCCAGGCTTTTTTGCGGTTCTATTAAAAGAAGCTACATGCAGTTCATAAATCACCAATTCATTCCAGGGTGGCATATTGAAGGTATTGGTTCCCCAGTCAAACCGATCTTTGATAATTACACCATCGCCGCCTTCATTATCAAGAACATGTTTGCAATAGGGATCTGTGCGCCACCATATGGTATCTGTGGGTATGAAAGGGCTTTGAATCACATAGCGGTACTTTTGACCTTCTTGAGCCTCCGGAACGTCTACAGACCAGTGTCCATTATTTTCAGAGGCGAGGGGATTTGCCGTTGTAGACCAGTTATTAAAATCTCCAGCTACATAAACTGCACTAGCAAATGGCGCCCAAACCCGAAAGGCTGTTCCTGTTTCGTAGGGAATAGCTCCCATTCCACTACGGCTAGAGGCTGCGATCGCTCGCATATTTAAAGTAGCACTTGGATTGATTGAAACTGCCATAAATTAAATTTATCTCCAAAGAGATGACTTAATATAGTCATTAGTCATTAGTTTTTTGCACGCCTGACTATGACCAAGGTGAAATTTGGTCTGCTGAAAAAATTGCAGCAGTATCTCTTGGGGACTTATCAAAAGTTGATTCGGGATTTATGCAAGTTTCAAGAAAGTTTACTATGTTACCGATTAAGGACAGCCAAGTTTAGCTGTCCTTACAGCAGTTTTCATCTTATTTGAACCACATCTGGCGCAGGAGCGCAAGGCCTTGCGCCCCTACCGCGTGGTCTATTTACCTGAAAATTGCTGTAAT
>VFQR01001967.1_pt1 | contig 14022 bp, 13 predicted proteins | sample 3512321 | NCBI WGS metagenome assembly VFQR01 (sample SAMN10412374, study PRJNA504923) | tailings metagenome | isolation source: Relicate 3 Philex TSF1 revegetated site | place: Philippines: Tuba, Benguet | collected 2017-08-29
CCTACATCGGCGTGGAACTTGCCGATGGCCTGGAGGTCCAGATGCAGCGCACCGCCGTCGTGCAGGTGCTGCCCAAAGGCACGGTGAAGTAACGCTCACCCCCGCACGGGCCGGCTCTGTCGGCCCGTTCCCCCCTTCAGGGGGCAACGCGTGCGGACCGGCAGAGCCGGATCCGCCGCGTTCTCGATTCAAGTCCCTCGCGCCGGATACGCCATGAACCGATACCCGTTGTGGAAGTACGCGATCATCGTGATCGCGCTGTTGATCGGCGCGATTTACGCGCTGCCCAACCTGTTCGGTGAGGCCCCGGCGGTGCAGGTGTCGGCCGGCAAGGCCACGGTGCGGGTCGACACCGGCACGGTGACGCGCGTCGAGCAGGCGCTCGCGGCCGCTGCCATCACGCCGAGCACGCTGTCGCTCGAAGGCACATCGGTGCGTGCCCGCTTCGAGGACACCGACACCCAGCTCAAGGCGCGTGACGCCATCGACAAGGCGCTCAACCCCGACCCGAACGACCCCGGCCACGTGGTGGCCCTGAACCTGGTGCCGCGCACCCCCGCCTGGCTGGCTGCCCTGGGCGCGCGCCCCATGTACCTCGGCCTGGACCTGCGCGGTGGCGTGCACTTCATGCTGCAGGTGGACATGCAGGCTGCGCTGGAGCGCCGCGCCGACGTGCTCGCCACCGACCTGCGCACCGCGCTGCGCGAGAAGAACATCCGCCACGGCGGCATCGCGCGCAACGGCCAGACCATCGAGCTGCGCGTGCGCGACGAGGCCACGCGCAACGCGGTGTTCGACCTGGTGCAGGCGCAGTTCGCCGAGCTGCAGCTGGCCGAGGCGGCCGACGGCGGCGACACCCGCATCACGGCGACCATCCGGCCCGAGGCCGCGCGCGCCGTGCAGGACCAGGCGCTCAAGCAGAACATCACCACCCTGAACAACCGCATCAACGAACTCGGCGTGGCCGAGCCGGTGATCCAGCAGCAGGGCGCCGACCGCATCGTGGTGCAGCTGCCGGGCGTGCAGGACACCGCCAAGGCCAAGGACATCCTGGGTCGCACCGCCACGCTGGAGGTGCGGCTGGTCGACGAAAGCACCGAGGGCCTGGCGGCCGAGCGCGGCACCGGCCCGGTGCCGTTCGGTTCCGAGCGCTACCTCGAGCGCAACGGACGCGCCGTCATCGTCAAGCGCGAGGTGCTGCTGACCGGCGAGAACCTCACCGACGCGCAGGCCGGCTTCGACGGCCAGACGCAGGAGCCGGCCGTGCACCTCACGCTCGACGGCAAGGGCTCGCGCATCTTCCGCGACGTCACGCGCGAGAACGTGGGCAAGCGCATGGCCATCATCCTGTTCGAGAAGGGCAAGGGCGAGGTCGTCACCGCACCCGTGATCCGCACCGAGATCGGCGGCGGTCGGGTCCAGATCTCCGGCGCCATGACCACCATGGAAGCCAACGACACCGCGCTGCTGCTGCGCGCCGGCTCGCTGGCCGCGCCGATGGAGATCATCGAGGAGCGCACCATCGGCCCCAGCCTGGGCGCCGAGAACATCGCCAAGGGTTTCAACAGCGTCACCTGGGGCTTCATCGCCGTGGCGCTGTTCATGTGCGTCTACTACATGATGTTCGGCGTGTTCTCTGCCGTGGCGCTGGGCTTCAACGTGCTCATGCTGATCGCGGTGCTGTCGATGCTGCAGGCCACGCTCACGCTGCCCGGCATGGCGGCCATGGCGCTGGCGCTGGGCATGGCGATCGACGCCAACGTGCTGATCAACGAACGGGTGCGCGAGGAGCTGCGCCGCGGCGCATCACCCCAGACAGCGATCAACGCCGGCTACGACAGTGCCTGGGCCACCATCCTGGACTCCAACATCACCTCGCTGATCGCCGGCATCGCGCTGCTGCTGTTCGGCTCCGGCCCGGTGCGCGGCTTCGCCGTGGTGCACTGCCTGGGCATTCTCACCAGCATCTTCTCGGCGGTGTTCTTCTCGCGCGGCCTGGTCAACCTCTGGTACGGCCGCCAGAAGAAGCTCAAGACCCTCTCCATCGGCACCGTGTGGCGCCCGGGTGGCGAGCCCGCGGCCAGCAAAGCCGACTGACCCAGCCCGGAGCCCACGATGGAATTCTTCCGCATCCGCCGCGACATCCCGTTCATGAAGCACGCGCTCGTGCTCAACGCGATCTCGTTCATCACCTTCGCCCTGGCGGTGTTCTTCCTGGTCACGCGCGGGCTGCACCTGTCGGTGGAGTTCACCGGCGGCACCGTGGTCGAAGTGGCTTATGAGCAGCCCGCCGACCTGGAGGCGATCCGCAAGGTGGTCGAAGGGCTGGGCTACACCGAGGTGCCGGTGCAGAACTTCGGCAGCTCGCGCGACGTGCTGCTGCGCCTGCCGGCGGCCCAGGGCCAGACCTCCGGCCAGCAGGCCGAGGCGCTGTTCGCCGCGCTCAAGGCCCAGAACCCCACCGTCACGCTCAGCCGCACCGAGTTCGTGGGCCCGCAGGTGGGCGAGGAACTGGTGCACAACGGCCTGATCGCACTCGGCCTCGTGATCCTGGGGATCATGATCTACCTCTCGATGCGCTTCGAGTGGAAGTACGCGGTCTCGGCCATCATCGCCAACCTGCACGACGTGGTCATCATCCTGGGCTTCTTCGCCTTCTTCCAGTGGGAGTTCTCGCTGGCGGTGCTGGCCGCCACGCTGGCGGTGCTGGGCTACTCGGTCAACGAGTCGGTGATCATCTTCGACCGCATCCGCGAGGCCTTCCGCCGCCAGCGCAAGATGACGCCGCAGCAGGTGATCGACCACGCCATCACCACCACCATCAGCCGCACCATCATCACGCACGGCTCCACCCAGGCCATGGTGCTGGCCATGCTGGTGTTCGGCGGGCCCACGCTGTTCTACTTCGCCCTGGCGCTCACCATCGGCATCTGCTTCGGCATCTACTCGTCGGTCTTCGTGGCCGCGGCCATGGCCATGTGGCTGGGCATCAAGCGCGAGGACCTGGTCAAGGCCACCAAGACCGAAGGCGATCCGGACGACCCGAACGCCGGCGCCGTGGTGTAGTTGCCATAACGCCCACCCTTCCCGGGGGAAAACCGGGTTCCGACCGGGCGGGTTGGGGGGGTCTTCATGTCATACTGCCCGGATGGTGTCTCCCGCCCCCGCAAACGGCTTTGCACTGGCTCAGCAAGCGCGTGAGCGCTTCGTGCTTCACATCGGGCGGACCCTGCCGGACCTCGTCAAGGTCATCGACCAGCGGCTCACCAGCTTGCTCGACTCCACCGGCACACCGGCCGAGATCCAGCTGCGGCGCGACACCTGGGGCGCGTTCAAGAAGCGCCACAACCTCTGGGTGGAAGACTGCCGCACCGCGCTCAAGAAGCACCTCGCCGCGCGCGCGGGCCTGACCGAGTCGGGCAGCATCTCGGGGCAGCTCGAACTGGTGGCCGAAGGCGCCATCGACGACCAGATCCTGGCCTCGCGCATGGCCATGCGCGTGCTCGACAAGACCTCCACCGAACTCAACGAACTGCGCCTGCGCATCCAGTTCCTGGAGCGCCGCACCGAGATGTCCAAAAGCGACATCCTGCTGCCCGACGTGCTGGCGCGCCTGCTGGTGGACCAGTGGAAGCTCTCCAGCCTGGACCGGGAAGGCCTGGCGCTGGTGCAGGACGCCATCGCCCCGCTGCTGGCCGCCATGCTGCTCGACGGCTACAAGGCCGCCAATGCCCACCTGATCGCCAACGGCGTGATGGAGAAGATCGACCTGCAGGCGCTGGTCAAACGCAACCCGAATGCCGCGGGCGTTCCGTCGACCACGCCCGTGCGCGGCGACGGGGGTTCGGCGTCGCCGCAGGCACCGTTCCGGCGTGTGCAGGACGGCGGCCCGGGTGGCGGCGGTGGATCCGGCGGCCGGGGCGGTTCGGGCGGTGGTGGCGCAGGAGGCGCAGGTGGCGCCGGCGCGCGCAGCGGCTACGGCGGCGCTGCAGGCAGTGGCTATGGCAGCGGCTACGGTGGCGCAGCCGGCGGCAGCGGCGGACACGGTGGCGGCGGCCAAGGCGGTGGGGCCGCAGGTGCAGGACAAGGCGGTCGCAGCGGGCCGATGTCGGGCGGCGGTGTGCACGAGGAAACCCGCATGCTCACCGGCACCTCGCCGCTGGCGCGCGCGCGCATGCGCGCCCAGGGCGTGGTCGGGCGGCTGCGCCGCATGCTGGTCGATCGCGTCGGCCCCGAATTCGAGGCCACCGAAATCCTGCCGCCCTCGCCCGCCTTGCAGCAGGCCATGATGCGCCCGGTCGCCTACCCCAGCACCGGTGCCGGGCTGGCGGCGGCGGGCAGCAGCGGCCTGGGCGGCGGTTACGCCGATGCCGGAACCGTGGAGCGCACCGCGCGTGCGCTGCGCGAGCGCACCCAGGAACTCAAGCAGGCGGCCTCCACGCCGACCGAGAAAGCCACGATCGAGGTGGTGGCCCTGATGTTCCAGGCCATCCTGGCCGAGGAGCGCATCCCGCCCAGCATCCGGGTCTGGTTTGCGCGCCTGCAGATCCCGGTGCTGCGGGTGGCGCTGGCCGAGCCCGAGTTCTTCAGCGCCCTGCAACACCCGGCACGGCGCCTGATCGACCGCATGGGTTCCTGCGTGATGGGCTTCGAGTCCAATGTCGGCTCGGCCGCGCTGGAAGCCGAGATCAAGCGCGTGGTGCAGGTCATCGAGCAGTACCCCGAGACCGGCCGGCGCGTGTTCCAGCTGGTCTACGACGAGTTCCAGAAGTTCCTCTCCACGTACCTGAGCGAGCAGAGCAGCGCGAGCCGTTTCGTCAGCGTGGCACAGCAGGTCGAGCAGAAGGAAACGCTGTCGGTGCAATACACCATCGAGCTGCGCAAGCTGCTCGACGACGTGCCGGTGCGCACCGAGGTGCGCGATTTCCTGTTCAAGGTCTGGGTCGACGTGCTCGCCGTGGCCAGCGTCAAGAACGGCGTCAAGAGCCCGGACACGCAGGCGCTCAAGCAGGCGGCCTCGGACCTGCTGTGGGCCGCCAGCGCCAAGCCCAACCGGGAAGACCGCGCCCGCGTGATCCAGCAGCTGCCCGGCATCCTGCAGCAGTTGCGCAAGGGCATGGGCCTGCTGGGCTACCCGCAGGCGCTGCAGGACCAGCACATCAAGACGGTGAGCGACACCCTGGCCGATGCCTTCATGTCGCGCACCGAGGCCATCCAGCAAAGCCAGCTCGACGCGCTGTCCAAGCGCCTGGCCAACCTCGAGGACTACCTGCCCGAAGGCGGCGTCGGCGACTTCGATCTCAATGCGGAAAGCATCGAGCTCATCACCGGGGTGGATGCCAGCAACATCGAGGTCATCAACCAGGGCGGCAGCCAGCCCAACGAGGCCATGCGCGGCTGGGCCGCGGAACTGCAGATCGGCTCCTGGTTCGGTCTCGACCACAACGGCAAGCTGGGCAGCGTGCAACTGGCCTGGCGCAGCCAGCATGGCCAGCTCTATCTGTTCGTGAGCAACGCGGGCCGCTGCTTCCTGATGCAGTCCGCGCGTGTTGCGGCCTACCTGCAGGCCGGCCTGCTCGTGCCGAGCGAGGAAGAGGCGCTCACCGTGCGCGCCACGCGCGAGGCGCTGGCCAAGCTCGACGCCAACCCCGAGCGCCTGCTCGCGGCCTGAGCCGGCCGCTCAGCCGGCGGCGACGCGCTGCAGCAGGCCGCCCGGCAGGCGCGCCACGCGGCCTTTCAGTTCCAGTTCCAGCAGGTGGGCCTGCAAACGCGCCGTGTCCAGGCCGGTGCGGGCCTGGATGGCGTCCAGCGGCACCGGGTCGTGACCCATGGCCGCCAGCACGGGGTCTGCATCGTCGGCGCAGGTCGCGGCCGGTGCGTTGGCGGGCGCCGGCGCCTCGGCGATCAGGTGCAGCTCTTCCAGCACGTCTTGCGCCGACTCCACCAGCTTCGCCCCCTGGCGAATCAGCGCATGACAGCCGCGCGATTGGGTCGAGTGAATGGAGCCGGGAATGGCGAACACCTCGCGCCCTTGCTCGCTCGCCATGCGCGCGGTGATCAGCGAGCCCGATTGCAGGGCCGCCTCGACCACCAGCGTGCCCGCCGACAGGCCTGAGATGACGCGGTTGCGTTGCGGGAAGTTCTGCGCCAGTGGCGGCGTGCCCAGCACGTACTCACTGACCATCGCGCCCTGCGCCACGATGCGGTGGGCCAGCGCGCGGTGCCGGCTCGGGTAGACGCGGTCGAGGCCGGTGCCGACCACCGCCAGCGTGAACCCGCCGGCGCTCAGCGCGCCGTCGTGCGCGGCGCCGTCCACGCCGAGCGCCAGCCCCGACACGATGCTCAGGCCCGCGCTGGCCAGCGCCTGGGCAAACGCGCGGGCGTTGTCGGCGCCCTGCGGTGTCGGGTTGCGGCTGCCGACCACGGCCAGGCGGCGCGGGTGCGCCAGGGCGTCGAGCCGGCCGAGCACGAACAAGACCAGCGGAGGGTCGGCGGTCTGCAGGAGTTCGGCTGGGTAGCGTGGATCGCCGAGCGCGATCAGGTGGCGGTTGTCGCCCTCGGCCAGCCAGCGCTCGTGGGTGTCGAGGATGTCGTCGAAGCCGTCGATGCCTTGCGCCATCGCGGTGGCCAGCGCCGGGCCGACCACCTCCGCCCAGTCGGCTTCGGTCCGGCCCCACACCGCCTCGGGCAGGCCGAAACGGGCGAGCAACTGCCGCGCCGACGTGCGGCCCAGCCCGGGCGTCAGGAGCAGCCGCAACCAGGCGGCCAGCTCGTCGCGCGGCATTCGCTCAGGGGTTGACGAAGCGGTCACCGACACGCGCGGCGTCGGTGATGTCCAGCACGATGGCGTAGGACACGCGGTCGAAAGTGCGGAAGACCATCATCAGGCCGTTGCGCTCACCGGGCAGGCGCACCGTGGGGCGTGCGCTGTCGGTGGTGTCGGTCACGATGTTGCTCTCGCGCAGCAGGGCCAGCACGTGGCCGGGCTCCAGGCCGTGCTGCTTGCCGCGGTTGATCGAGACCACCATGTTCTGCGCCGCAAAACTCACGGCATTGCCATAGACCGAGACGATCTGGCCGGCTTGCTCGCCCTGGGGGGCGCGTGGCACGAAGTTGGCAAACTCGCGCGGCGGCTCGGGCAGCATGCGGTCACCCACGCGCATTTCCTCTTTCGCCGCCGTGATGTCGATGGTGGCCGGCACGATCTCGGTGATCTTTTCGCCCCTGGCATTGAGCCCATCGCGGCGCGTCTCGCTGCGCACGACGTTGACCTTGCCGAGGTAGTGCGCCTCGTAGCCCAGCACCTCGTTGGTGGACGGGTCGCGCAGCGGCGTGGCGTTGCGGAACACGCGGTACGACGTCGAGCGTCCGTCGACCACGGTCAGCGGTGAGGCGTCCGGCGTTTCGGCCGACAGTGCACGGGCGTAGGCGCGATCGCCGCGGCTGAGCAGCACGCGGCCGTCCTGTGCGGTCACGATGCGCGGGGCGCGGTTCAGGGTGTTCTCATCGACCACCAGCGATTCGGTCAGGAAGGACTCGATCGTGCGCAGCGAGATCGGCGGAATGGCGTTGTCGGACAGCGACTCGTAGCGCGTGCGCGGCGAGATCTTCACCGTGCCCGGCTCGCCACCGCCTCCGGGGCGGGTGCTCAGGCGGGCGCGGCCGTCGGCCTTGATCAGGTAGAGCACCTGGCCCGGGTAGATGCGGTGCGGGTTCTTGATGTCGTCCAGGTTCATGCCCCAGAGCTCGGGCCAGCGCCACTGGCTGCGCAGGAACACGCCGGAGATGTCCCACAGGGTGTCGCCGCCCTTGACGGTGTAGCTGTCGGGCGCGTTGGGCGCCAGTTCGGACAAGGGCACGCCGGCCTGGGCCACCTGGCTGGCCGTGGCGCGCTGCGCGGGGGTGACGGGGTAGCGTTGTTCGGCCGGGATCGGACCACTCTGGGCCAGGGCCGCCGGGGCGGCGCACAGGCAGGCGACGGCGCTGGCGATGGAGGTGATCAGGCGGGTGGTCGATGGCATGTTCGGGAGCCCCTGGGCGTTCGCCGCGACCGGTTGGTGGGCGCCTTTGGTGGGCGCCTCGAACGCAGCCGCTGGCGCGCGAGTCTTGACAAGTCGGCTTTGATTCTGCGCGTAAGCCATTGATAGCGCAATGTTTATGGGGAGGGCCGATTTCGCGCCGTCGCAAAAGTGGCGAAAATACCCACAGCACTTTCCGCTCGTCACCGTGCCGCCGCCTGTTGTCGTTCCGGCGCGGTTGGCGGCCCCTTTGCCCACGCCATGAACGCCCCTGAAACGCTGCCCATCCTGCGCTACCCCGACCCGCGCCTGCACACCGTTGCCAAGCCGGTGGCGTCCGTGGACGAGCGCATCCGCGCGCTGATCCCGCGCATGCTGGCCACCATGTACGAGGCCAACGGCATCGGTCTGGCCGCCACCCAGGTGAACGTGCACGAGCGCCTGATCGTCATCGACGTGAGCGAGACGCGAGACCAGCCCATGGTGCTCATCAACCCCGTGATCGACTGGGCCAGCGAGGACAAGCGCAAGGGCGAAGAAGGCTGCCTGTCCGTGCCCGGCATCTACGATGGCGTCGAACGCTCCACCGCCATCCGGGTCCGGGCGCTCGATGGCGAGGGCGCTGAGCGTACGATCGAGGCCGAGGGCCTGCTGGCGGTGTGCATCCAGCACGAGATGGACCACCTGGTGGGCAAGGTCTTCGTCGAGTACCTCTCCCCGCTCAAGCGCAACCGCATCAAGTCCAGACTGGCGAAAGCCCAACGCGAGGCCGAGCGAGCATGAGCATCCTGTTGCGAACCACGTTCCTGGGTCTGGTGCTGGCGTTGTCCGGCTGCGCACTCATGCCCGAGCGCCTGGCGCCCGGCACACCGCGCGCCGACATCGTGCAGCGCCTGGGCGCACCGACCGGCGAATACCCGCTGCCCGACGGCACGCGCCTGCAGTATTCGCGACAGCCAGCAGGCCAGCAGGTCTACAACCTCGATCTGGACGCCCAGGGGCGGTTGCGCCGCGTCGAGCAGGTGCTCGACATCCACTGGATGCAGAAGAACATCGCGATCGACCGTTGGCAACGTGACGACGTGTTGCGGGCGATGGGGCGCCCGGCGCGCGTGGAGCGGGTGGCGCGTTTCGATGGCGACATCTGGACCTACCGCTTCCTCGAGTTCGACATGCCCCGCCAGGCGCACCTGCACCTCGACCCGCAGGGCGTGCTGCGAAAGCTCGTCTTCACCGACGAACCGCGCGACGTCGAATTTCCGCCCCCCCATTGAACGGCGCGGCCCAGGCTGCCGCCCGTGACCGTCACCTCCATGCGAATCCTCTTTGCCGGCACGCCGGACTTTGCGCGCGTCGCGCTCGAACACCTGCTGGCCGCGGGTTTCGACGTGCCGCTGGTGTTCACCCAACCCGATCGGCCCGCCGGCCGCGGCATGAAGTTGCAGGCCTCCCCGGTGAAGCAGTTGGCACTGGAGCGTGGCATTGCCGTGGCGCAACCGCGCGGGCTGCGGCTGGACGGCAAGTACCCCGACGATGCGGCCGCTGCGCGCGAGGCCATCGCGGCCGCGCAGGCCGATGCGATGGTGGTGGCGGCCTACGGGCTGATCCTGCCGCGCTGGGTGCTGGACGCGCCACGGCTCGGCTGCCTGAACATCCACGCCTCGCTGCTGCCGCGCTGGCGCGGTGCCGCGCCCATCCACCGCGCGATCGAGGCCGGCGACCCGCAGACCGGCGTGACCATCATGCAGATGGACGAAGGGCTGGACACCGGTGCGATGCTGCTGCGCGAAGCCTTGCCGATCCGCGCCGGCGACACCACCGCGCGGCTGCACGACCGCCTGGCCACGCTCGGCGGCCGGCTCATCGTGGAGGCGCTGGAGATCGCCGCCTGCGGTGGCCTGCGCGCCGAGCCGCAGCCTGCCGAGGGCATCACCTACGCGCACAAGATCGAGAAGGCGGAGTCCGCGATCGACTGGTCGCAACCCGCCGCGGTGATCGAGCGCCGCGTGCGCGCCTTCGACCCGTTTCCCGGCGCCAGCACCGCGCTCGCGGGCGAAGCGATCAAGGTCTGGGCCGCGCAGGTGGTCGACGGCGGTGGTACGCCGGGCAGCGTGCTTGATGTCGGCGAGCACGGCATCACGGTGGCCTGCGGTCAGCAGGCCTTGCGGCTCACGCAACTGCAGCGCGCGGGCGGCAAGCGCCTGGCGGCGGCGGCGTTCCTGCGCGGCTTTCCCGTTCAGCACGGCCAGCGCCTGGGAGACGCGGCGTGATCCTCTTCCTCAAACACGAGCACCGCGTGCGCCCCGAGTTCATGGAGGGCGTGCGCGACCAGGCTTCGGTGGCGCTGGGCATCTCGGCCTGGGGCCTCATGACCGGCGTGGCCATGGTCAAGTCGGGCATGTCGGCACTGGAGGCGGTGCTCATGACGCTGATCGTGTACGCCGGCAGCGCGCAGCTCGCGGCGGTGCCGATGATCGCCGCCGGCGCGCCGCTGTGGGTGATCCTGGCCGCGGCGTTCTGCGTCAACCTGCGCTTCGTGGTGTTCTCGGCGCACCTGCGGCCCTACCTGATGCACCTGCCGCGCTGGGAGCGCCTGGCCACCGGCTACGTGACCGGCGACCTGAGCTACGTGTTCTTCGCGCGCCGCTACCCGCACCCCGGGCGCACGCGCGAGGAACTCGCGCAGCAGCAGGCCTTCCTGCTCGGCAACTGCGCCGTGAACTACGGCGCCTGGATGGGCGCCAGCCTGCTCGGCGTGGCGCTGGCCAATGCCATCCCCACCGAATGGGGCCTGGGCTTCGCCGGCATCCTGGCCCTGCTGGGCGTGCTGTGCTCGCTGGCCACCTCGCGCCTGCGCATGGTTTCGGCCGGCGTGGCGGGCATGGCCGCCGTGGTGGCCTGGGCGCTGCCGCTCAAGCTCAACATCCTCGTGGCCATCGCGTGCGCGGTCGCGCTGTGCCTGATCATCGAGCACGTCAAGCCGCCGGCCGCCGGGGGGCAGCATGCTTGACCTCGACCCCTGGACGCTGCTCACCATCGTCGCGCTCGGTGGCATCACCGTGCTCACGCGCGGCTTCTTCTTCATCTCCAGCAAGCCCTGGACGCTGCCGCACTGGGCCCAGCGCGGGCTGCAGTACGCGCCCATCGCCGCGCTGTCGGCGGTGGTGATTCCCGAGGTGGTGATGAGCCAGGGCGCGCTGGTGCAGACCTGGCAGGACGCGCGGCTGTACGCCGCGCTGGCGGGCGCGGCCTGGTTCTTCCACCGGCGCAGCGTGCTCGGCACCATCGTCTGCGGCATGGCGGTGTACCTGCCGCTGCGCATCGGCCTCGGCTGGTGAGCGGGTCCCGGGCGGCGCGGGCGCGGCAGCGGCGTTTCCTACAATCCCCGGGTTTGTCCACCGAACCCTGGATTGCCGACATGTCCGCCTTCATCCGCTTCTCCGATCTCTGTGCCCAGGGCCGCGTCCAGGGCCAGCGCGTCTTCATCCGCGCCGACCTCAACGTGCCGCAGGACGAGCAGGGCCGCATCACCGAGGACACGCGCATCCGCGCCAGCGTGCCCGCCATCCGCCTGGCGCTCGACGCGGGCGCGGCCGTCATGGTCACCTCGCACCTGGGCCGCCCCACCGAGGGCCAGTTCAAGCCCGAGGACTCGCTGCAACCCGTGGCCGCGCGCCTGGCCGAGCTGCTCGGCCAGCCGGTGCGCCTGATCGCCAACTGGGTCGACGGCGATTTTTCCGTCGCCCCGGGCGAGGTGGTGCTGCTGGAGAACTGCCGTCTGAACGTGGGCGAGAAGAAGAACAGCCCCGAGCTCGCGAAGAAGCTCGGTGCGCTGTGCGACATCTTCGTGCACGACGCCTTCGGCACCGCGCACCGCGCCGAAGGCACCACCTACGGCATCGCCGAGACGGCGCCGGTGGCCTGCGCCGGCCCGCTGCTGGCGGCCGAGATGGACGCCATCGCCCAGGCGCTGGCGCAGCCGAAGCGCCCGCTGGTCGCCATCGTCGCCGGCTCCAAGGTCAGCACCAAGCTCACCATCCTGCAAAGCCTCGCCGGCAAGGTCGATCAGCTGATCGTCGGTGGCGGCATCGCCAACACCTTCCTGCTCGCGGCCGGTCTGCCGATCGGCAAGAGCCTGGCCGAGCCCGACCTGGTGGGCGAGGCGCGCGCGGTGATCGACGCCATGAAGGCGCGCGGCGCGGAAGTGCCGATCCCGACCGACGTCGTCACCGCCAAGGCGTTCGCGGCCGATGCACCGGCCGCCGTGAAAAGGGCCGGCGACGTGGCCGCCGACGACCTGATCCTCGACATCGGGCCCGACACCGCCGCGAAGCTGGCGGCACAACTCAAGCAGGCCGGCACCATCGTGTGGAACGGGCCGGTCGGCGTGTTCGAGTTCGCGGCCTTCGAAGGCGGCACCCGGGCCATCGCGCAGGCCATCGCACAGAGCAGCGCGTTCAGCATCGCCGGTGGCGGCGACACGCTGGCGGCGATCGCCAAGTACGGCATCGAAAAGGACGTCGGCTACATCTCCACCGGCGGCGGCGCGTTCCTCGAGGTGCTGGAAGGCAAGACGCTCCCGGCCTTCGAAGTCCTCGCCCGGCGCGCAACGACCTAAACGTCGGTGCGGGTGGGGATGCGCGCCACCACCCACACGCCGATCAGCGCGGCCACCAGCACCACCGCCAGCAGCACGGGCCGCTCGCGCAGGCCCCAGGCCGAGATGCCGACCATCAAGAGCATGGTGCCCTGGGCGATGCGCTTGGTGCGCCGCGTGAGGCTGCGGTGTTCCTCCCAGTCGCGCACCATGGGGCCGAACAGGCGGTGCGCGCGCAACCAGCGGTGCAAGCGCGGTGAGGCCTTCGCGTAGCAGGCGGCGGCCAGCAGCACGAAGGGGGTGGTGGGCAGGCCCGGCAGCACCACGCCCACGATGCCCAGACCCAACGCGACCGTGCCGGCCAGCCAGAGCAGCCAGCGCACGGCGCGGGGGGTGTCTTCAGGAGAGGGCATGCGCCGGCATGATAGCCAGCGCCTGCGCCATCGGTGGCTCAGGCCGCGGGGCCGATGGCGAGCGAGACGCTGCCCACGCCCTCGACGCGGCCTTCCAGCCGGTCGCCGCTGACCACCGCGCCCACGCCTTCGGGCGTGCCGGTGTAGATCAGATCGCCGGCCTGCAGGTGGTAGTGGCGCGAGAGGTCTTCGATGATCTCGCGGATGTTCCAGATCAGCTTGTCCACATCCGACTTCTGCTTCGTCTGGCCGTTGACCTGCAGTTCGATCGCACCGCGCTCGATCACCGTGAACGGCATCGGCACGATCTCGCTGCAGACCGAGCCGTGTTCGATGTCCTTGCCCAGGTCCCAGGGGCGGCCCTTGTCGCGCGCCACCAACTGCAGGTCGCGCCGTGTCATGTCCAGGCCCGCGGCATAACCGTAGATCAGCTCGTGCGCGTCGGCCGCGGCCACGCGAAAGCCCGCGCGGCCGATGGCCACCACCAGCTCCATCTCGAAGTGGTAGTTGTTGGTCTGGCTCGGGTAGGGCACGGTGGCGCCCGAGGGCGTGAGCGTGCCGGGCGACTTGGTGAAGTAGAACGGTTGCTCGACCGACTTGTCGACCGGCTTGCCCATCTCGATGGCGTGCGCGTGGTAGTTGCGGCCGACGAAGAACAGGCGGTTGACGGGGAACAGTTCGCTCTGTCCCCGGATGGGCAGGGCGGCGACGGGGGGCGGGTTGAAGAGGTACGTGGGCATGGGGTGTCCGGGGCTCAGGGCATCGCGGGTTGGTTGTCGGGGCGCACCTCGTAGACGCCGAGCTTGCGGTGCAGCGGCGACTCGTCGGCGATGAAGAGGAAGGCGGGTTCGCTGGCCGAGGCATTGACCAGCGTGGTCGGCGTGTAGCCCGGGATGCAGCAGGTGTCGGCTTCCTTCAGGTCGAAGCCGTGGCCGGCCGCGCTCACGCGCGCGCGGCCTTCGATGGCGTGGTACACGCAGGCCGGCGAACGCGC
>VFQR01001968.1_pt1 | contig 14016 bp, 12 predicted proteins | sample 3512321 | NCBI WGS metagenome assembly VFQR01 (sample SAMN10412374, study PRJNA504923) | tailings metagenome | isolation source: Relicate 3 Philex TSF1 revegetated site | place: Philippines: Tuba, Benguet | collected 2017-08-29
TGCGCGCCCCCAGCCGCGCGAGGGAGCGCGTGTCGGTGCCGATGTGGCACTGCAGGTGGACGCCGTCGAGGCCGCGGACGTCGCCGAGGCGGGGCAGGTCGAAGCGGACGACGCCGGAGAGGTGCGCCGGGTCCTCCCGGTAGCGGTCGAGCCCGTAGCCCTGTTCGTGGAGCGGCACGCGGCTGTCCCAGTTGGCGCGGTTGATGTCCAGGTAGTCCTCGCTCACGGCGCAAGTGCAACACTTCGGCGGGTGAAGCTCAACCTCTCCGCCGACGACGTCCTCACCACCACCCGCGCCGTGCGCAAGCGGCTCGACTTCGACCGACCGGTGGAACGCGAGGTGATCGAGGACTGCCTGCAGGTCGCGCTGCAGGCACCCACGGGCTCGAACAGCCAGGGCTGGCACTGGGTGATGGTGAGCGACCCCGACCGCAAGAAGGCGCTGGCCGACATCTACGCGAGCAACTTCGAGGAGTACGCCAAGGTCGCGCAGTCGAACAGCTACCAGGAGGGTGACCTCCGCTACGAGCAGCGCGAGAAGGTGAGCGAATCGGCGCGCTACCTCGTGGACAACTTCCACCGCGTGCCGGTGATGATGGTCCCGTGCATCACCGGCAAGCTCGACCGGGCGCCCACGTTCCGTGCCGCGTCCGCGTGGGGGTCGCTCCTCCCGGCGGTGTGGAGCTTCATGCTGGCCGCACGCGAGCGCGGCCTCGGCACCGCCTGGACCACGATCCACCTGATGTACGACGGCGAGCAGAAGGCGGCCGACCTGCTCGGGATCCCGTTCGACCAGGTGACGCAGGCCGGGCTGTTCCCGATCGCGTACACCATCGGCACGGAGTTCAAGCAGGCCAAGCGGCTCCCGCTCGACCCGATCCTGCACTGGGACCGCTGGTGACGTCGGTCCCGGCGCCCGGCGCCTCGCTGTGAGCGCGGTCGGCGGGCGGCCTCCGCACGCCGAGGGCGACCGGACGCCCGAGCTGGCGACGCAGGAGGGCGCGGCGTACCGGTTCGAGTGGGGGCCGAACGGCCTGCGCGCCCTGGCACCGGTGGCCGACGTGGTGGTCCTGGTCGACGTGCTCCGTTTCACGTCGGCGGTGAGCGTCGTGGTCGCAGGGGGCGGCGCTGTGGTGCCCTACCGGTGGGCCGACGACAACGCTCCTGCGGCGGCCGCCGCAGCGGGGGCCGTGCTCGCAGGGTCGCGCGAGGAGGGGGGACCGTCGCTCTCGCCGACCGACCTGCTGGCGATGCCGCCGGGGCTGCGCGTGCTCCTGCCTTCGCCGAATGGCTCGGCCCTCGCGCTCGCCGCCGCCGAGCACGGCGCCCGGCACGTCCTCGCCGGCTGCCTGCGCAACGCCGCCGCCACGGCGCGCGCCGCTCGCGAGCTGGCAGGGCCCCTCGGCGTCGTCGCGGTGGTGGCCGCCGGCGAGCGCTGGCGCGGCGAGACGGGCCCACTGCGGCCTGCCGTGGAGGACCTCCTCGGCGCCGGCGCCGTGCTGGCTGCGCTCGACCCGTCGGCGTCGGTGGGCGCGCCGCGGTGCTCGCCGGAGGCCGCCGCAGCGCGAGCTGCGTTCCTCGCCGCCAGGCCGCTGCTGCACGACGCGCTCGTCGCATCGGCATCGGGTCGGGAGCTGGTGGCGCGGGGTTGGCACGACGACGTGACCACCTGCGCAGCGCTCGACGCCGACCCGGTGGCGGCGATCCTCCGCGACGGCGCGTTCACCGCCGCCTGACCCTCCGCGACCGTCGGCTCCGGCCCGGGTCCGGCCCGGCTCCGGCGGTCAGCGCGTGGCGAACACCGCCACGTGGGCGCACCGGTCCGGGTCGGACCCGTCGGCGCCGTCGTAGATCGGCACGAGGACCAGCTGCGGGGCGGTGATCCGCCCCTGCGCCTCCAGCAGGGCGAAGGCCTCGGCGAAGCCGGCGGAGGCGTAGTGCGCGGCGTTGATGCCGAGCGTGACGACGCCACCGCCACGCACGATGCGCACCACCTCGGGCAGCGCCTCTGGCCCGACGTGACCGTGGGTGAAGGTGCCGGCGCTGAGCGCGCCCGCGTAGGTCCCCTCGTCGATGGCGAGGCGCTGCGTGAGGTCGGCCTCGATCAACGTTCGGTAGACGGGCCGGTCGCCGTGGCGCTTCGCGCCGGCCTCCGCGAGCATCTCCGGCGACAGGTCGAGGCCGTCGACCACGTCCACCCCGTGCCGGCGCAGCGCAGCACCGGCCAGGCCCGTCCCGCACCCGATGTCGAGCACCGGCCCCCCTGCCGCGGCGCCGGCGTGCGCGACGAACACGGCGGCGACCTGCTCGTGGTACACGTACCGCGTCTCGGCGACGAAGCCGCTCTCGTAGGTGGCGGCCCACCGGGCGTACAGCGCTCGGTGCTCCTCCGGTCGCTGTGCCGAGTACACCGCCGCGAGCAGCTCGTCGGCTCCGTCGCCGCCCGCTGGCCCCTCGCCGGTCGCGCCACCGCCCTGCATCCACCGCACCCTACGCGCCGGGGCGAGCCGGCTCGGCGGGGCCGTCAGTCGTCGGTGTCGGCGGCGAGGTCATCGTGCGCGGCCGGGGCCGCCCGCACCTCCACGTCCACCTCCCGCAGCGCCAGCACGATCCGCCGCCGCAGCTCGCGGGCGGCCTTCCACTGCTGGCCCGGCACCGACCGGCCGACCACGCGCATCTGGATCGAGTCGGCGCCGAGGTCCTCCAGGCCGCCCACCTTCGGTGCTTCGAGGATCACCTCGGACCACGCCGGATCCGCGGCGAAGCGCTGGCCGACCAGGTCGAGACGGGTGGCCACGGCCTCCACGTCCACGTCGCGGGCGAGCGGCACGATCACGAGCACCCTCGCCCAGTCGCGCGACGCGTTCACCGTCTGGCGCAGCTCGCCGTTCGCGATCGTGACGAGGTCGCCGTCGTACGTGCGCACCTTCGTCACCCGCAGCGTCAGCTCCTCGACGTGGCCCTCCACCCAGCCGACGGCCATCAGCGGGCCGATCTTGACGAGGTCGCCCACGCCGAACTGGCGCTCGGAGAGGATGAAGATCCCGGCCAGCACGTCGCCGACGATGCGCTGCGCACCGAAGCCGAGGCCGACACCGACCGCGGAGGCCAGGGGCAGCAGCGCTGCGGCCGGCAGGTTGAGCTCGAGCAGCACCCAGATCACGGCCACGAACACGACGACGAAGTTGGCCGCCCAGCGCAGCGCGCCGACGAGGGCCCGCTGGTGGCCCGCCATCGCCGCGCCCTCCTCGGCGCGCGCCCGGGCGTCGACGCGGCGCATCTGCCGCCTGGCGATCAGGTTGACCACGCGGGTGGCGAAGAACGCCCCGAGCAGGATCAGCAGCACCGTGAGGCCCGGGTGGACGAGCCAGTCGACCACGTCGTCCCACACCGTCTCCGCCTCGTCGGCGTCGACGCCGAGCAGCCCCGTGGACGGTCGCACCCCGCTCACTCCACCAGCCGCAACCCGCGCGGGATGGCGCTCGGCTCGGCGCTCGGCAGCTCCACCACGAACTCCGTGCGTCGCGCCGGGAACACGAACTCGCTCATCAGCACCGGCCGGCCCTGCACGTCCGTGGTCACCCGCTCGCAGCGCAGCACCGGGCTCGCCGGCGGCACCCCGAGCAGGCGCGCGTCGGCGTCGTCGACGGAGTCGGCCCCGATCGTCTGCGTGGCGCCGCGCAGCTCCACGTCGATCAGCTCGTAGAACGGGTGCTGCTCCACGTCGCGCCGGCTCAGGTGCTGGCCCAGCTCCGCGGGGCACCACACCGTCACCAGCGCGAACGGCTCACCGTCGGCGAGGTTCACCCTGCGCACGCGTAGCACGTGGTCCACGCCCAGCACGGCGGCCACGCGCGAAGGCGCGTTGCGATACGCGAACTCGATGACCCGCCGCTCGGGCTTGATGCCCCGCTCGGCCAGCTGGCCCTCGATGGTCCCCAGCTCGTCGAGGCGCTGGCGGACGGGCTCACCGGCCACGTACCAGCCGAACCCCTGGCGGGCGTCGACCAGGCCCTGTTCGCGCAGGATCTCGAGGGCTCGCCGGATGGTGACACGGCTGACGCCGAACTCCGCGGACAGCTCGCTCTCGCTGGGGAGGACCTGGCCGGCTCCCACCCTGGCCAGCCGGGCGCGCAGCTCGTCCGCGATCTGCTGGTAGCGAATCGTCCGCATGTGCCCGCGACGGTACCCCCGCAGGCCGGCGTGGCGGCGCTTTGCATCCGGGCGAACTTGTATTAGAGTTGTCTACATGACCGTGACCGCCGGAACCCCCATCGAACTGGTGCAGGGCGTGTACGCCACGCTCGCCGAGCGGGTGGAGGCGGGTCGCCAGCGCTTCGGCCGCCCCCTCACCCTCACCGAGAAGGTCCTCCTCAACCACATGGTCGACCCGGCCGAGCCGGTCGAGCGGGCGGGCACGTACAACGACTTCCACCCCGACCGGGTGGCCATGCAGGACGCCACCGCGCAGATGGCCCTCCTGCAGTTCATGACCGCCGGCCTGCCCACCACCGCGGTGCCGTCGACCGTGCACTGCGACCACCTCATCGCCGCCAAGGTCGGCGCGCGCATCGACCTCGGCGTGGCCCTCGACACGAACCAGGAGGTGTACGACTTCCTCCGCTCGGTGAGCGCGAAGTACGGCATCGGCTTCTGGGGCCCCGGGAGCGGGATCATCCACCAGGTGGTGCTCGAGAACTACGCCTTCCCGGGCGGGATAATGATCGGCACCGACAGCCACACGCCCAACGCCGGGGGGCTGGCGATGGTGGCCATCGGCGTCGGTGGCGCCGACGCGGTCGACGTGATGACCGGGTTCCCGTTCAACATCCGCTGGCCGAAGGTGATCGGGGTCCGTCTCACCGGGCGGCTGTCGGGGTGGTCGTCACCCAAGGACGTCATCCTCGAGGTGGCCAGGATCCTCACGGTCGAGGGCGGCACGGGGGCGATCGTCGAGTACTTCGGTCCGGGCGCCGACTCGATCAGCGCCACCGGCAAGGCCACGATCTGCAACATGGGCGCCGAGATCGGCGCCACCTGCAGCATCTTCCCGTACGACCACAACATGGCGCTGTACCTGAAGGCCACCGGCCGGGAGGCGATCGCCGACGCCGCGGACCACGTGGCCGAGCACCTCCGCCCCGACGAGGGCGCGCACTACGACCAGGTGGTGGAGATCGACCTCGACCAGCTGAAGCCGCTGATCAACGGGCCCCACTCCCCCGACCGCGCGAACCGCGTCGGCCGCCAGGTGGCCAGCGAGGCCGAGGCCAACGGGTGGCCGATGGAGATCTCCGCCGCACTGGTGGGCAGCTGCACCAACAGCTCCTACGAGGACATCACCCGAGCCGCGTCGATCGCCCGCCAGGCGGCGGCGGCGGGGCTCACGGCGAAGACCGAGCTCCTCGTCACGCCCGGCTCCGAGCAGATCCGCTCCACGATCGAGCGCGACGGCCTGATCCAGGACCTCGAGGCGATCGGCGCCACGGTGCTGGCCAACGCGTGCGGCCCGTGCATCGGGCAGTGGGACCGACCGCCGTCCATCACGGGGCAGCCCAACACGATCGTCAACTCCTTCAACCGCAACTTCCCGAAGCGCAACGACGGCTCGGCCAACACCCTCAGCTTCGTCACCTCACCCGACACGGTGGTGGCGCTGGCCCTCGCCGGGCGGCTCGACTTCGACCCCACCACCGACACGCTCACCGCCGCCGACGGCTCCGAGGTGCGTCTCGAGCCGCCGGTCGGCGAGGTGCTGCCGGACCGGGGCTACGACCCCGGCGAGAACACGTTCACGCCGCCCCCCGCCGACGGCTCGCACGTGGTGGTGGAGGTGTCGCCGACGAGCGACCGGCTGCAGCTGCTCCAGCCCTTCCCCGCCTGGGACGGCGGCGACTACCTGGGCCTGCCCGTCCTGTTGAAGGCGAAGGGCAAGTGCACCACCGACCACATCTCCGCCGCCGGCAAGTGGCTCACCTATCGCGGGCACCTGGAGAACATCTCCGGCAACCTGTTCCTCGGCGCGGTCAACGCCTTCACCGACGCCGTCGGCGAGGGTCGTGACGTCCGCGACGGCAGCGTCGACACGTTCCCGAACCTGGCGAAGAAGTACCACGAGGCGGGCATCCGCTGGGTGGCCATCGGCGACCGCAACTACGGCGAGGGCTCCTCGCGCGAGCACGCGGCGATGGAGCCGCGGTTCCGCAACGGCGTGGTCATCCTGGCCCGCAGCTTCGCCCGCATCCACGAGACGAACCTGAAGAAGCAGGGGATGATCCCGCTCACCTTCGCCGACGCGGCCACCTACGACCTCATCGGGGAGGACGACCGGATCAACGTGCTCGGCCTGCCGCCGGTGCCCGGCCAGCCGGTGCGCTGCCAGATCGTGAAGCCCGACGGCACCGTCATCGACTTCGAGGGCCTCCACACGTTCAGCCCCGAGCAGGTCGAGTGGTTCCGCGCCGGCTCCGCGCTCAACGTGGTGCGCCGCAAGGTGGCCGAGGCCGCCGCGGCCGGCTGAGGCACACGCCGGTTCCGATGGACCTGCGCGACGCCCTCCGCTCCACCGCCGCGGTGCGGAGCTTCACGCCAGCGGCCGTCGACGACGCCACTGTCCACGCCATCCTCGACGACGCCCGCTTCGCCCCGAGCGGGGGCAACCGGCAGCCGTGGCGGGTGGCCGTGGTGCGCGACCGCCGGTTGCGCGAGCAGCTCGCCGAGCTGATGCGCCCCGTGTGGGACGACTACGTCGCCGCCGGCGCCACCGGAGACACGCCCTTCGCGTTCGGGCGGGGCCCGCACACCGGTGGCGCGCCCTCTCCCCGCGCGCCGAACCCGCTCCTCGACGCGCTCGCCGACGCACCGGCGGTGCTGGTGGTGGCGGCCGACCTGCACCGGGTGGCCCTGATGGACGGCGAGCTCGACCGGCCACCGATCACCGGCGGCGGGTCGATCCACCCCTTCTGCTGGAGCATCCTGCTCGCCGCACGCGAACGCGGCCTGGGCGGCGTGATGACCACCTTCCTGTCGCGTGCGGAGCCGGCGGCGGCGCCGCTCCTGGGCTTGCCCGAGGGCCATGCGCTCGCCGCCACCATCGTGCTCGGGCATCCCGTGCACCAGCCGACGCGGCTGCGCCGCCAGCCGGTGAGCAGCTTCGCCACGGTCGACCGCTTCGACGGCGACCCACTGCCCGAGCCCGGCGGAGTCCCCACATGACGACCCTGCCCGACATCGACGGCACCGGCGACGAACGGCGCATGCTCACCGAGTTCCTCGCCTACTTCCGGGCCGTGCTGCTCCGCAAGGTGGAGGGCCTCGACACGGCTGCGGCGCGGACCCGGCTCGCCCCGAGCGAGCTCGACCTGCTCGGCCTCACCCGGCACATGGCCGAGGTGGAGCGCTACTGGTTCCGCACCGTCGTGGCGAGCGAGAGCACCGACGGCATCTACGACGCCGATGCCAGCGCTCCCGACGCCGGCGACGGCGAATGGCGCCCGGGCGCCGGAGCGACGATCGAGCAGGCCGTCGCCGACCTCCGAGCCGAGATCGCGCGGGCGGACGAGATCGTCGCCGCCGCGCCGTCACTCGACGTCGTGGTGGAGCGCCCTGCTCGGGAACCGCTCAGCCTGCGGTGGATCCTCGTGCACATGATCGAGGAGTACGCCCGCCACTGCGGGCACGCGGACCTGCTGCGCGAAGCGGTGGACGGCTCGACCGGCGACTGAACCGCGCGCCGGCCGGCTCAGGAGGGCGAGCCGGCCGACGTCCGGTGGCGGCCGGCGCGCTCGGTGGCCTCACGCGCCCGCTCCGCCAGGCGGCGGGCAGCGCGGCCGATGCGCTGGATCTGGCGCAGCAGGGCTTCCCGGGCGGCCTCGGCCTCCGCGCTCAGGCCCTGCAGCGACTCCACCTTCCACCACTTCACCACCACGGGCTCGAGGATCTGGTCGTGGTGCTGCGACAGGTTGTAGAGGCCGGCCTTGGCGATGGCGTCGGCGTGCTGCTTGAAGTCGGGGATGCCCGTGCCCGGCATCTCGAACTCCCGCACCTGGCGCTCGATGGCCGGCAGCACGAGCGACGGCGCGATCTCCAGCGCAGCGCTGGTGAGGTCGCGGTAGAAGAGGAAGTGGAAGTTCTCGTCGCTGGCCACGCGGTTGAGCATGTCGTAGCCCGAGCGACCGACCGGGTGGTCGCCCAGGTGCTCCACCAGCGCCCGGCCGGTGTTGCGGTGGGCGATGCGGGTGGCCAGCTCCTGCAGCGCCACGTACACGAAGCCGTCGACGGGCGAATCGGGCTGGGGCACCTGCCCGCCCGACATCTGCGCCATCCGCCCGTCCTCCACCACGCGGGGGTCGAGCGCCCTCGTGACGGTGAGGTAGTCGCGCATGGCGATCGAGTGGCGGGCCTCCTCGGCCGTCCAACGGTGCGACCACTCACGCCAGACGCCATCGTTACCGAACATCCGGTCGATGGTCTGGAAGTAGTACGGCAGGTTGTCCTCGGTGAGGAGGTTGACGAACAGCGCGCTGCGCACGGGATCGGGCAGCGGCACGTCGGCGGGATCCCAGGGCGAGCCGTCGTAGTCCCGCCCGAGGCTCCACGGCACGTACTCGTGGGGATACCACGGCTTGCAGGACTCGTAGTGGCGGGCGGTGAGGCGCTCGGCGACCGGGGTGAGCTCGTGGATGAGGGCGAGCTCGGGGGTGGTGGCGGCCATTGTCGGAGTCTACCTACTGGCAGGTAGACGAAACCTCGAACACGAGGGAAAACCCGGACGATCCTCGGGGAAGAAGGCCCCGGCGGCCGCTGTCTCAGTCCGTGCCGGGGCGGCGCGCCGTCTCGGGGGTGCCGGCGCCGGACGCGCCCGGCGGCATCGCCCGCGCGATCTCCGCGGCCGTGGGCTCGCGGCGGTCCCGGCTCTCCGGGGGCAGGAGCTCCATGATCGCCGCCATGATCCGCTTGGTGTCCTCGTCGGGGTCGTCGTGGTGCAGGGACACCGGCGCGCCCACCCGCACCGTGACGAGGGGCGGCTCGATCAGGTTGAGGAGGTTGGGCAGGCGGGAGTTGCGCGGCCACACCTGCTCGGTCCCCCACAGCCCCACGGGCACCACCGGCGCCCCGGACATCGCGGCCAGCCGCGCCGCGCCCCAGCGCCCGCGCAGCTCGGGGTCGTAGAAGGCCGCGCCGCGCGGGATGGTGCCCTGCGGCATGATCGCCACCAGGTCGCCGGCGGCGAGGGCGTCGGCGGCCGCCTTCAGCGGCTCGTCGGAGCCCGTCCCCCTGTCGACGCGGATGCCGCCCATCGCCGCGGCGATCTGGCCGATGACCGGCGCGTCGAAGACCTCCTTCTTCCCGAGGAACCGGACGGTGCGGTCGGTGCGGGCGATCGTGAGGGCCATCGCCGCCACGTCGAAGTAGCTGCGGTGGTTGGCGACCACGATGGCCGCGCCGGTGGCCGGGATGTGCTCCGTGCCGGCGATGTCGAACTTGGCGTACGGGAAGAAGAACGGGTGGGTGACGTTGAGCGCCAGGCGCTGGAGGTCGACGTCGACGACCGGGATCTTCGGCACCGGCGCCCCGCTCCGCTCGGCCTCCTCGCCGGCCGCGCCGTGCGCCTCCGCGGCTCGCTGCGACAGGTCGAGCGTGGGCCAGCGGCGCGCCGCAGCCACCACCATCAGGCGCACGTCGGGGTTGACGGCGTAGGGGTGGCCGACCGCGGCCAGCAGCGGCGTGTCGTACACGCTGTCGCTGTACGCGTAGCTCGCCTTCAGGTCGATGCCGTGGCGGGAGGCCCACTCGCGCACGGCGGCGAGCTTGCCCGTGCTCCACACGAACGGCCCGGCGATGGTGCCGTCGTAGGTGCCGTCGGCGTTCACCCCGTAGCGGGTGGCGATGACGTCGTCCAGGCCGAGCAGCTCGGCGAGGGGCTCGACCAGGTCGATCGGCGTGGTGGTGGCGAGCACGACGGGCCGGCCGGCCTCCCGGTGCTCGGCGAACAGCGGCCCGGCGAGGGGCTGGACCATGCCGATCAGCGTGTCGGCCGCCTGGCGGGCCACCGCCTGCACCGTCTCGCGCGACTTGCCCCGGGCGAGCACCGGCGCCTGGCGGGCCAGGGCCATCGACGGCAGCGTCTCGCCCACGGCGTTGAACAGCCGGTACATCCACTGCTCGCCCGGCACCGAGCGGGTGACCACCCCGGCGGTGCGCATGGCCTTGGAGAACACCTCGCCCGACGCTCCCGCGAGCAGGGTGCGGTCGAGATCGAAGAAGGCCGCGCCGCTCATCGCGACACTGTACGCCTGGTCAGCGGGCCGGCGGAACGGGTGCCGTCGCGTCGCCGCGACCGCCCGGAGAACGGGAAAGGCCCCGCTTGGGGGAAGCGGGGCCTCTCAACCGAAACCCGATGGTTGGGGGAACCATCTCCTGGGTTCTTGTCGAACGACTCGTTGGGGGTCGAGTCGTGTCGATCAACATGTGAAAGTATGCACGTGAACGCGTGATCTTTCAAGCCGTATTCGGGCATAGCCGATATCTTTTTTCGAGATGGATCTCCGGCAGCTGACGACGCTCGTGGCGATCGCCGACCACGGATCCTTCTCGGCGGCGGCGAGGGCGTTGTACACGGTGCAGTCCAACGTCAGCGGGCACATCGCCCGGCTCGAGAAGGAGTTGGGGGTCACGCTCGTCGACCGCCAGCGCGGCGGGCTCACCGACGAGGGCGTGGCCGTGGTGGAGCGGGCGCGGCGCGTGCTCCACGAGCTGGACGACATCGCCGCCGACATGGCCTCCCGCGGCGACGAGGTGTCGGGCGAGGCCCGGTTCGGCTCGATCGGCACCACCGCTCGCTGGCTGCTCCCGCAGCTGCTGTCGCAGATGGAGCGGCTGCACCCGAAGGTCCACGTCACGGTGCACGAGGGCAACACCACCGCGCTGGTGCCGAGGGTGGCCACCGGGTTGCTCGACGCCGCCGTGGTCCACCTGCCGATCGACGAGACCGACGTGCACGTGCAGCCCCTGTTCGCGGAGGACCTGCTCCTCCTCGCGCACGCGAAGCACCCCCTCGCCCGGCACGAGACGGTCCACCTCGCCGACCTCGCCTCGACCCCGCTCCTGCTCCCGCCCACGGGGACCGCGCTGCGCCGGATCATCGACCGCGCCTGCGGCACCTGCGACACCGAGCTGCAGGCCCAGGCCGAGATCGACGGCGTGCGCCTCCTCGCGTCGCTCGCGTTCGAGGGCTACGGGGCGGCGATCGTGCCGGCCACGGCGATCCCGCGCTGGCTGAAGGGCGACTTCGCCCGGATCGCCGTGCCCGAGCTGCCCCGCCGGGTGGTGGGCTGGGTGCAGCGCAAGCGTCCGTCGCCCAGCGCCCCGGCGAAGGCCCTGTTCGCCGTGCTGCGCGACGTGGTGGCCATGCAGGGCGAGCGCCAGCCGGGCGTCCACGTCGGCGCCGACGCCTTCCCCTTCGGCGCCGGCCGCTGACCACCCGAACTTCGGCACCACGGCGTGGCTCAGCCACGTCCACGTGACAAAGTTCGGGGATGTCGCCGCCGCTCGCCCTCCGTGCCCGTGTGCCCGGCACCGTCCGCGTCGACGTGTGCGAACGCCCGACGGGGCCCGGCGGGGCGATGCGCCAGGTGGTGTGGGTCGACGTCGACGCGTCCACCCGCCAGGGGGCCCTCTCGTCCAGCTCGTCGTCGCAGATCGAGGCGGCGGCGCGCACGGCGGCGCACGACCGCCTGCCGCTCGTGGTGGTCGTCCGCTCGAGCGGGGCGGACATCGCCGAGGGCCTGCCGGCGCTCCACGGATGGGGCCTCGCCGCGAGGGCGATCGCCGACTGCTCGGGCGTGGTGCCGATCCTGATGGTGGTGGACGGTCCCGCGGTGAGCGGCCCGGCGCTGCTGCTCGGCCTGGCCGACCTGGTGGTGATGACGTCACGGGCCTACGCGTTCGTCAGCGGGCCGCAGATGGTGGCCGAGTTCACCGGCATCACCGTGGAGAACGACGAGCTCGGGGGTGCTGCCGCGCACGCCCGCTACACGGGAGCGGCGTCGCTGGTGGCCGACGACGTGGACACGGCGATCGAGCTCACCGAGCAGCTGCTCGCGTACCTCCCGTCCCACAACGACGAGGAGCCGCCCCGCTGGCCTGCGGACGACCCCGTCGACCGCCCCACGCCGGAGGCCGGCGCGGTCCTGCCGGCGAGCCCCACCGGCAGCTACGACGTGCGCGACGTGGCGAGGGCGCTGGTCGACGACGGCGAGCTGCTCGAGCTGCGGCCGCAGTGGGCGAGCAACATCGTCACGGCGCTCGCCACGATCGGCGGCCTCCCGGTGGGCATCGTCGCCGACCAACCGCTGTCGCTCGCAGGGACGCTCGACATCCCTGCGTCGCAGAAGGCGGCCAGGTTCGTCGCCTTCTGCGACGCCTTCAACCTGCCGCTGCTCACGCTCGTCGACACGCCCGGCTTCTACCCCGGCAAGGACCTGGAGTGGCGGGGCATGATCCGCCACGGGGCCCAGCTGGTGTTCGCGTACGCCCGGGCCACGGTGCCCCGGATCGGGGTGATCCTGCGCAAGAGCTACGGCGGGGCGTACATCGTCATGGACTCGAAGCGGATGGGCAACGACCTGTGCTTCGCGTGGCCGTGGGCGGAGCTGGCGGTGATGGGAGCCGGGCAGGCCGCAGCGATCCTCCAGCGGCGGGCGACGCCCGAGGAGCGGGCGGCGTTCGAGGCCGACTACGCGGCGCGGCTGCTCAACCCGTACGTCGCCGCCGAGCGCGGCTACGTGGACGCCGTCATCGACCCGGCGGACACGCGGCGCGAGGTGGCGGCCGGGCTGGAGATGCTGCTGGACAAGCGCGAGCGACTCGTCCCCCGCGCCCACGACAACACCCCGCTCTGACGCCGTCCCGCGTCGGCTGGTGGTCGCCGAGCGGCCACCAGCCGACACAGAACCGGCGCGGACGACAGGGAGCGTCGGCGCAGGTCGCCACTAGTCTTCGCCGTCCGGGGAGCAAGCCCCGACCCGTTCCGTGTCGATCAAGGGAGCAACGTGCCCGACACCATCACGATCACCGACGACCGCACCGGCAAGACCGTCACCGTCCCCATCGTGGACGGCGTCTTCCCGGCCTCGGCCGTCCGGGAGCTCGACCCGTCGCTGTTCATCTACGACCCCGCCTACATGCAGACCGCGGCGTGCAAGAGCTCGATCACCTACCTCGACGGCGACGCCGGCATCCTCCGCTACCGCGGGTACCCGATCGAGCAGCTGGCCGAGCAGAGCACCTACCTGGAGGTGGCCTACCTCCTGCTCAACGGTGAGCTGCCCGACCCGCAGCAGCACGAGCAGTGGGTGTACGACGTCACGCACCACACGTTCATCCACGAGAACATGCGCAAGCGGTTCGTCGACGGGTTCCACTACGACGCCCATCCGATGGGGATGCTGGTCAGCGCCCTCGCCGCTCTGGGCACCTTCTACGACGACGCCAAGGACATCTTCGACAAGCACACCCGCGACAAGCAGATCCTCCGGCTCATCGCGAAGACGCCCACGCTGGCGGCGATGGCCTACCGCTTCTCCGTGGGGCTCCCGTTCGTCTACCCCGACAACGACCTGTCGTTCCCGGCCAACTTCCTCAACATGATGTGGAAGGTGGGCGACGACTACGAGGTCGACCCGCGCCTCGAGCGGGCGATGGACGTGCTGTTCATCCTCCACGCCGACCACGAGCAGAACTGCGGCACGACGGCGATGCGCGTGGTCGGGTCCAGCCACGCCGACCCCTACTCCGCCGCAGCCTCGGCCGCATCGGCGCTGTACGGACCGCTGCACGGCGGCGCCAACGAGGCGGTGGTGCGGATGCTCACCGACATCGGCTCGATCGAGAACGTCCCCGCGTTCATCCAGGAGGTGAAGAGCGGGTCGGGCAGCCGGCTGATGGGCTTCGGGCACCGGGTGTACAAGAACTACGACCCACGGGCCAAGATCATCAAGCAGACGGCCTACGAGG
>VFQR01001969.1_pt1 | contig 14013 bp, 15 predicted proteins | sample 3512321 | NCBI WGS metagenome assembly VFQR01 (sample SAMN10412374, study PRJNA504923) | tailings metagenome | isolation source: Relicate 3 Philex TSF1 revegetated site | place: Philippines: Tuba, Benguet | collected 2017-08-29
AAAAAGCTCTCTGATGTTCTTTTACCACAGAATGTTACTATTTTGGAGATGTCTATTCTCTATTCTCTATTCTGACTTCTGTTTATGAAAGATTTCTTCCTCGTTAAGTATGCCCCAGAAATTATTCAGCATACTTTAGAACACCTTTTTTTAGTAGGCATTGCCATTGGAATTGCCATATTTTTAGGCATTCCATTAGGAATTTTAATTACACGTCAAACTTATCTTCGTCAGCCAATTCTTGGCATAGCAAATGTTCTCCAAACTATTCCTAGTTTGGCGCTATTTGGCTTACTCATTCCCATTGCCGGAATTGGTGTATTACCTGCAATTGTGGCGTTAACTTTATATTCTTTTTTACCCATAATTCTTAACACTTACACAGGCATCACTGGCGTAGATCCAGCGATTCGGGAAGCTGGCATAGGTATGGGAATGACAGATAGACAATTATTATTACAAGTTGAAATTCCCCTGGCAATGGGAGTGATTCTGGGGGGGATACGAGTAGCAACTGTAATTGCTGTTGGTGTTGCGACTATTGCAGCAGCAATTGGGGCTGGTGGTTTAGGAGTATTTATTTTTCGTGGGATATCATTAGTCAATGGTGAATTAATTTTAGCTGGGGCTTTGCCGGCAGCGGTAATTGCATTAATAGCTGATTTTATAATTGGATGGATGGAGAAGAAATTAAAAATAGGGAGTCGGGAGTCGGGAGTCGGGAGTCGGGAGTCGGGAGATGAAGAGAGAAGTCTCAACGCCGGTTTTTGGCAATGGCTTGGCCAACGTCTTCATTAAAGTTTCTTTTTTACCCTATTCCCTACTCCCCATTCCCTACTCCCCTTCACTAAGCAGTGTATAAAATGCGCGTTAGGCGGTAGCCTAATAAATATCAAACAAAATGGCATAAAAATGCTTACTGTTGCTAAACCGAAGCGAGTAGCCATCGCGATCTTTTCTTTTAGTGTCCTACTTTACAGCCAAGTAGCATCAGCGGCTTTTACACCTTTACGCAGTAAAAAGGGAATGGTGGTTTCGGCCCATCCTTTAGCCAGTGAAGCGGGAATTTCCGTGTTACGCAAGGGTGGTAATGCTGTAGATGCAGCTGTGGCTACAACCTTTGCAATTTCTGTAGTTGAGCCTTTTTCGGCGGGAATTGGCGGCGGCGGATTTTTGCTGATGCATTCTGAGAAAACTGGCGACATGAAAGCCTTAGATTTCCGCGAACGGGCACCCTTGAAGGCTACAAGAAACATGTATTTAGATGCAGCAGGAAAGGTGCGTCCCAATGCAAGTATTAATGGTTATTCAGCAGTGGCGACACCAGGAACGGTGGCAGGACTTTATGAAGTGCATCGCCGCTATGGTAAACTTTCTTGGCAAGAGGTAGTAAGACCCGCGATCGCTCTTGCTAAAAATGGCTTTATCGTTGGTGATACAACAACTTGGCGTTCTCTGCAAACAAACCAACTTTATCAGCAACGAATTCTCAACAATCCAGCAGCGCGGGAAATCTTCACTGACAACGGCAGATTCTACAACACAGGCGACAAGCTGGTGCAGCGTGATTTAGCCCGCACTTTAACAGCAATTGCCGAAAATCCCCAAAATTTTTACACAGGAAAAATTGCCCAGGCGATCGCAGCTGATATGGCAAAAAATGGTGGTTTAATTACTATAGAAGACTTAAAAGCCTATAAACCAATTTGGCGGACTCCAGTTTGTGGAAATTTCCGCCAAGCTAAAATTTGCTCAATGCCTCCACCCTCATCGGGAGGCGTTCACCTATTGCAGATTTTAAATATTATTGGTGACACTGATTTAAAATCTTTAGGATGGCATCATCCCGACGCCATACATTTAATGATAGAAGCAATGAAGATTGCTTACAGCGATCGCTCACAATATTTAGGCGACCCAGATTTTGTCAAAGTCCCCGTACAAAAATTAATCAGTCCAGCATACGCCAAAAAACGCCGCCAAGAAATTAAAATGGATCAGGCTAGACCCTCCACCGAAGTCCACCCAGGAAACCTCAATTCCAAATGTCTCCCCATCTCCCCATCTCCCCATCCTCGCTACGAATCACCCGAAACCAGCCATCTTACTGTTGTGGATGAACAACGCAACGCCGTCAGTCTGACTTTCACAATTAACCTGAGTTTTGGTGCTGGTGTGGTGACACCGGGAACGGGAATTATCCTCAACAATGAGATGGATGATTTTGCTGCTGCGCCAGGAGTTCCAAATGCCTTTGGTTTAGTTGGTAACGACGCCAACAGCATTGCACCGCGAAAAACTCCCTTGTCTAGCATGACTCCCACAATTGTCACAGAAAATAATCGTTTCCGCATGGCCGCAGGTGCGCCTGGTGGTAGCACCATCATCACCCAAGTGTTGCAAGTAATTCTGAATGTGTTGGAATACAACATGGATGTTGGTGCGGCTGTCTCCGTTCCACGCATACATCATCAATGGCTTCCCGATGAGTTGCGTGTTGAATCGTGGGGTTTGGATGCTTTGACTTTGGAAGATTTACGCCGTCGAGGACACAAAATCAAACAAACTGCACCTTGGGGTAATAGTAACGCGATCGCAGTTACAGCCGACGGAACTCTAGAAGGCGCAGCCGATCCTCGCAGTGAAGGTTCCCCAAGAGGGTGGTGATGGGAGGATGAGGGAGGTGGGGAGGTGGGGAGGTGGCCAGATGAGGGAGAAAGTAATTCTTCTTTCCCCCATCCTCTTTCCATGCCCAATCCCTCAATCCAAAATCCAAAATCTAAAATCCCAAATTCTTTGACTCTACGTAGCTACTGCTACCAAATTCGTTTGCCCGTGCGCTAGGTACTAGTGTCCAACCTGCTTTGAGAAGTTTTTGATAAGTTGCCCAGCCTTTGGAACCGCCTGGTATTGGATAATCTGGCACTGCAATGTGCCCAAACGCTGTGTAAGGACGCCAAGGCTGACTCGGTTCTGTCTGCAAAAACAAGATTTTCTCTCCGTCGCTACCAGACTTCGGTAACCAGCACATTTGTCGGTGCATTGCAAACTCCTTTACTTGTAGCTAAAAAGCATAATGGCAAACTTTTGTCAAGTCAAGCCTCAACCTTGTGGTATAGTTTTTTGCCTAATACTTTAGACAAAATGTAATTAATTTCTATGCACTACAGGATAATTACTTAGAAATTCATGCCCACAAGAAAAGCTGCTAAGAGGATACAAACATCAACAGCTCTCCTCACTTTCTTTCTAGGATGAGGTTTTTCTAATGTTATCCGCGTTCTTGATGACTGTATGTAACAAGAACTACTATTTTCTGAACGTTCGCAATTAGACTATTTATTGTTTTAGTTACATAAGGGTGATTGAGGAAAGCAATGATGAAAACCCAAAATGAAATTATCAAACAGGGCTACAATGCTTTAATCAATTCTCTGGGAGTTACCGATACTATTCGGTTTATTCAATATTTCAGTTCTGGCAAAGGAGATTACACCAAAGAACGTCATCAATGGCTAGATGAAAAAACTTTGGCGGATGTTTTCATGGAAATGAAAGCATTGCAGGAAGACGACACCAATCAATATGACGAAATTATTGAGTAGCGACTTAGAGAATAATTGAATTGAGCAGGTTTGATTCCTGAATCCATTATTATGCTGCTATAAGTCGCACTCGATCGCATTCAAGAGAAAATTGATATTTGATAACCGAGAACTTTGGTTATTAGAACAGCGGGGCATACAATTTATCACCAACAATCCCGCGAATTTTCTCTACTAATTGACTGTATACAAAATCAGATAAAATTGGTTTTGCTGCTTGCAAATCAATTGGCTGGTCTAAATCAATCCATGACTTACAGCCGCTGTATTTAGCATAATAGGCAATGTGTTGTTCTTGGAGTAGTTTATAAGTTCGTAGGAGCAAAATATACAAGGGTTGACGTGGTTTCCATTTGAGGCGATCGCTAATAAAATGTTCGTTCCAAATATGGAAGGGAAGTAAGCTGTTGACAATAAACTCGTCACTAACTGGCAAAATATCTGTAATTTCAGCCCAACTACCGATGCGAATTGTTTCTGGATGCCAGCCTGATGTTACTGGATAGACATCATTAGCATATTCAGTTTTGAGCATGAAAGCTTGTTGATGTTCGTAAGTAGGGTAAAGCAAAATTCGTTTGTGGGCAACTTGGAAATGTCCATTTCGTTCGTGGATACCGCCTTTGCGGAGCAACATAATTGTATTGCCAGCTTCCAAGGCATTTACGGCGACTGCCCATTCTTTGAGAGCATGATTTGTAGTCAATTCCATTAGCATCTACTGTAACTCTGATTTAATTTGAAGCTAAGACCGATAAAGTATGAAACTGTCAAGGGAAGTGAATTAGGAAGCAGTTATGGAAAAGCGATTGCTAGGTACTTCTGGTGTGCAAATCACACCCATTCTCATGGGAACTTGGCAAGCAGGTAAAAGAATGTGGGTGGGAATTGAAGATGCTGACTCGATTCAAACAATTTGAGCCGCATTTGAAGCTGGTATCACAACAATTGATACTGCTGAAGTTTATGGGCAAGGACACTCTGAAAAGATTGTAGCTGAGGCTTTATCTGATGTCCGCCATCGCGTGGAGTATGCCACGAAAGTTTTCGCTAACCATCTCAAATATCAACAAGTGATTGAGGCTTGTGAACGTTCCCTGACAAACCTAAAAACTGATTACATCGACCTTTACCAAATTCATTGGCCCTCCGGCGCTTTCAATAGTGAAATAGTACCTATCGAAGAAACTATGAGCGCTCTAAACTTGCTCAAAGAACAAGGTAAAATTCGAGCGATTGGTGTTTCCAATTTTTCTAGCCCCCAGTTGGCTCAAGCCGCGAGTTATGGACGTATTGATAGCTTACAACCACCTTATTCTCTCTTTTGGAGACAAGTAGAAAAAGATGCACTGCCTTATTGTATCGAACACAATATTTCTATCCTTGCTTATTCGCCTCTAGCACAAGGATTGCTGACAGGGAAATTTGCGATCGCTCATCAATTTGACCCAGCAGATAACCGTGCTAAAAATAAACTGTTTCAAGGCGAAAACTTTGAACGTGCCCAACAAGCGCTAGAAAAACTGCGTCCTATAGCCCTTCTTCATAATTGTACCCTTGCTCAGTTAGCTTTGGCGTGGTTAATTGCTCAACCTCAAACAAATGCCATTGCCGGAGCGAGTTATCCCCAACAAGCACAAGATAACGCCTTAGCCAGCCAAATTCAACTTTCTGCCGCCGAATTGGCAGAAATTGATGCCATTGGACGTATTGTTAGCGATCGCGTTGATAACAATCCAATTATGTGGGAATTTTGACAATACAGTTTCGTTGAGTAAGCTAAACTCTCGAAGATCCCTTCAAATCTCTTAAAAACAGAGTTAGGGATCAAACCTCCAAAACGAGATTGCAAAATCTAACAAAACGTCAACTTTAGTAAACTAAGGGTTGCAACTGATAAAGTTAGTGATACATTAAATAGCAGGACACCAAATAAAGTAAAACCAAACAAAAAGGGTGAATGACTTAGTGTCCCCTGTCAATCAACCCAAGTAAACTTCGGCATATAAATACACAAGTGGCAAAACTTCTAATTGTAGAAGATCGAGCCAAATCCTAAAACGGAAAAACGTAGAAATGCGAAGTTTGCTAGTTATTCTGTCCACCTTAGTTATTAACCTTGAGTTAGTTAATTAGTTTAACAATTTGAAACCTGTAAACTCGATAAAACCTGACCAACCCCGGTCAGGTTTTTGGATTTTTATAGCGGAAAAAAATCCGAAAAATGCATTGGCTAGGGGCGCATTGGGGATTGGGGACTGGGAATAAAGGTGTAGTTAGCTTCCTCAAAATCAAATATGAGTCTTATATAAAACTCTTGGTAATTTTCTAGCAGCGAATAAAATAGAACAGCAACATATCCTGCTGTGAGAGATTGATGAGAAACTATAGCTTTTTAAAGAAAATTAGTACAGCTGCGATCGTAGCCGTTGTTTCTTTTTCCTGTGAACCCGAAGTTTCCAGAAACACCGAACAAGCAAAAGCCACTGACAAACCAAAGTCAGAATCAAATATTAGCTATGGCAATTTAATTATTAAAGAACAATCTGATTATTTGATGATTCCGGTTAATCTTCCAGACCAGTATCAAGAAAAGGAAAGTAATTTAAGTGTTTCACGTTCCTATGAAAGGAATAACCAATTCTTGTATAACATCATATTTTATCGTAAACAAGATGGGGAAGCTCATCTTTTATTAAATAAAAAAGCCATCATTAACTCCTTTGATTTATTAGAAGTCAAAGCGGCAGACAAACCAATTACAAGAGTTTGGTTGTATAGAATTTTAGACCAAGATACAAACGCAGATAAAAAAATTAACACCCAAGATGCGATTGTTGGTTATATTTCTAATTTATCGGGTAAAAATCTCCAGCAAATTACTCCAAATAACACACAAATTATTAATTGGGTTGTTGTTCCCAGCCAAAACGCAATTTTTCTCAAAATTATCAAAGATTCCAATAATGATAAAAAATTTACTGGAGAAGACAGCACAAATTTTGTGAGAGTGAATCTAGATAAACCCGGTATTGGAACTGAAATTATTGGCGATCGCCTAGAACAAGAAATTAAATCATCTGTTTTGAAATAATTTAAAACAGAACTCAGAATTCAGAATTCAGAATTCAGCAATGCTTGAAGTGGGGGATTTAGACCCGCCACTAATTGATTCTGACTCCTGAATTCTTCTTCAAGAATTACTCCATCGCCCTAATCTGCTGATTAGCTGCGTTTTGTGCCCGCACCATCGCCTGCTTTAACGGTTGTTGTCCCAATAAGGCACTGACAAACTGATTCTCAAAATTATTCACAATGACCGCCGGATATTTACCCACCTGCCACGGTGTAGCATAATCGACACCTGCCACTAATGGCGATCGCAATGGATCTTGGTCATAGCCCAAATTTTTTGCTACTGATTTTCGTGTTGGCAAAGCAAACCCTGTTCCTGTCCACTTCTGCATTCCGGCTTTGCCTGTAAGATAAGAAATCAACTCCCAAGCTTCGGCTTTGTGTTGTGCTTGCTTGTTCATCACATAGGCAACTGTAAACACCATTGTGCCTTTTTTGTCATTAATTGTAGGCACTTGGGCAGTAGCAAACTCGACTTGGGGAAAGGTTTCAGTTAAATAAGGAATTGCCCAGTTACCTTCAATCACCATTGCTACTTTACTCTGACCAAACATCTCACTACCTGAGTTTGTCCCCACATCAGATTTTTGAGCAGAGGAACGGTCTTTTCGATACTGGTCGATCGCCAACTGTAAACCTTTTAAACTTGCCTCACTGGCAAAATTTGCATAGCTATTTTGGTCAACAATTTGTCCGCCAAAAGCTTTGATTTTGTAAGCTTGACGCGCCAATTCCGGAATTTCTCCCAAGCCATATCTGTTAAGTTTACCTGTCAATTGTTTCGAGTAGCCGCGTAGTTCCTCCCAAGTCGCTGGGGGATTAGTCAAACCAGCGGCGGCAAAAGATTTTTTGTTATAAAACAGTGCCAAAGTCGAATAGTCTTTAGGAAGACCATAAACTTTATTTTGATATTTGAAACTATCGAGTAGACTATCTTCAAAATCTGCTAAATCAAATTCAGGTGTGATGTAATCATCAAGTGGTTCGAGAACATTTTGATTCATCAAAAAAGGAGCTTCCAACGCATCCAAATAAAAGACATCAGGGGCAGCTTCTCCAACTAAGCGGGTTTTGATCACATCCATATATTGGTCAGAAATTACCTCATATTTGACCTGAATATTTGGATGTTGTGCCTCAAAGTCTTGCAACACCTGTCTCAAGAGTTTTTGCTCAACAGGGGAACCCCCCCAACCGCTGAGTTTAATGGCAATTGGGGTAGATGTTGAGTGTTTGCTTGCTAATTGTAAATTGTGACAAGCAATGATGGCGATGGCAATGGCGATCGCTACTCCTAAAAAAATTGATAATTTGCTTTTCATCACTGACAAATAAGGGAGATTCAAGACTGGGAATTAGACACTCGCTTTTAAGGCAGGGGAGCAGGGAGCAGGGGGGAGAGAAAGTCGTTTTGAACGAGCAAAATTGGATAATTTATTTTCTGGAAGTCCCTAATAAAATTCAAACTTCCCTGACGTAATTACAGCATTTTTTAACTAAATGAACTACAGCGGTAGGGGCACAACAATGTTGTGACTTTACAACGATATCTACCTCACCAATTTACAATCTGTTGTATTTGTTATTTTCCCGTTTCCTCCTCTAATTTCGATGAGATATACCTCTGAAGAATTACAAATATCATATTAAACTCCCTCTCTTTACTTATATCCTCTGTAGCTAAAGAGTGATATTTTTCTTTTGAGACTTTTTATCGAAAAATGCAAGTTAAAATAACGAAGAATTATTCACAATATTGATGAAAGCAGACTGAATTACTCGAAAAATCTATTGATGTCAGAATGCTTCATCTGTAAACATAGATTATGGATTTTGTTCCAGTTGAAATATCTGCTCCTCTGAGTCTGGAAATTGCCCAGATTACTACACAGCAAACAGCAGTTTCTCCAACTTCTCGCATTCCCAAGGATACTATTCGCAGAAGTTTAAAAGCCTCGACAGTAGATTCCGTCTTAGCAGCAGTTTATTCCATTGGTACTAGCGGGATTTTGCTTGCCAATTTGTTGGTGGAGTTGGATGCTAGTCCAATGATATTTGGGATGTTATCTTCTATTCCCATGTTGGTGAATCTGATTCAGCCCTTGGGTGCTTACTTATCTGAACGTAGCACCAGCCGCTTTAAATATGCATTGCGAACACATGGAATTGCTCGCCTATTGTGGGTGATTTTAGTAATTGCGATCGCAGGGGTAAGTTGGGGAATTTTGAATACTAATCAGTTAGTAATACTAACACTCTTGATTCTTTTATTCAGCCATCTTTTAGCAGGACTGGGAACCGCATCCTGGCTAAGTTGGATGGCAATGATAATTCCCCGGCGATTGCGAGGCAGATATTTTGGGATACGCAATAGTGCTGCTAGTTTAACTAATTTGATTTGCGTACCAATAGCCGGTTTAGTTGTATCTCATTGGTACGGGGGAGTTTTACAAGGCTATGGGGTGATTCTGCTGTTAAGTATGATTTTGGGAATTGTAGGGCTAGGGTGTCAGTATTTTCAAGCGGATATGAATCCGTTATCGCAAAACACTTATGTTGGCAACTTTCCTCAAACAAGTGAGATTCAATCAGACACTACCAAAAATGAATCTTGTGAACAAACTCAACTAATTTATACACCACCAGAGCAGTTAACTACCAATATTTGGAAAAACTCCAATTTTTTGAGATTTTTGTTGTATTTTGGCTTGTGGACGCTGGCTTTTAACCTCAGCGCTCCTTTTTTTAACCTCTATATGCTCGACACCTTGGATCTGAATGTTAGCTACGTAACTATCTACACCAGCCTTCAAGCGGGGGCGAATTTAGTGATGTTGATTATCTGGGGCAAACTAGCAGACAAAATAGGTAATCGTCCCATCCTGTTGTTTGGTGGAATTCTGGTTGCAACCACCCCATTACTGTGGTTGGGGATTGGTGTTAATCGCCTTGATATTTGGCTATGGTTGCCACTGTTACACATTTTGACTGGAGGTACAGGGGCGGCGATGGACTTATGTAATAACAATATTCAATTAGGGATTGCGCCGATTAGAAATCAGTCTATCTATTTTGCGATCGCAGCTGCGGTTGCTGGAGCGAGTGGTGCTTTAGGCACAACCATAGGCAGCTTCATCTTGCAATTTACTCAATCTGGAGGCTCATTGGCATTATTCGTCCTCTCCACTGTATTTCGACTAACAGCCTTGATTCCCTTGATTTTTACCCAAGAACCGGGAAAGTAAAGGGCGCAAAGAGGTAAGAAGACGCGGAAAGTGGGAGACGCTCTGACGCAAAGAGTGTTTGTCATAAATTCCCCGCGTCAGAGCGTCAGAGCGTCTCTCTTCTTCCTATTCTGCGGCAGTAGAAGTCAACGACATTGTTTCCCATAACACCATATGAGGCGGTGTTAGCACAGGCTGGTGTAAGGCAATTAGCTGGGCTAAGGTGTTCTTTAATTGGGTACGCGGTACAATATCATCGACAAAGCCGTGTAGCAGTAAATCTTCAGCGGTCTGAAAATCATCGGGCAGTTTTTCCCGTAGGGTTTGCTCAATCACTCGCCGACCTGCAAAACCAATGGTTGCCTTGGGTTCTGCCAAAATAATATCGCCCAACATGGCAAAACTAGCGGTAACGCCCCCTGTTGTGGGATTTGTCAAAACGGGAATATACAACAGTCGGGCGTCTTGATGGCGCTGTAAGGCTGCGGAGATTTTCGCCATCTGCATCAGGGAAAGCATCCCTTCTTGCATTCTCGCCCCACCGGAGGTGCAGACGATAATTACAGGATACCGCCGTTGGGTGGCTTGCTCAACTAGGCGAGTAAGTCTTTCTCCTACAACCGAACCCATACTACCACCCATGAAGCGGAAGTCCATAACCCCAAGGGCAACAGGCAAACCGTTGATTTGACCCAAACCAGTTTTAACTGCGTCTATTAAGCCAATTTTTTCTTGGGTTTCCCGTAGGCGATCGCTGTAGAGTTTGCGATCGCGGAATTGCAGCGGATCGGTTGGACGCAAATGCTCGTCTAGAGGTTTCCAGCTATTGTGATCTATCAGTTGGCGGATACGCTCATCGCTATCGACACGATTATGATGACCGCATTCCACACAAACCATCTGATTAGCTCTCAGGTCTTTTGTGTATGTCAACACACCACAATTAGAACATTTATGCCATAGACCATCAGCAATTTCACGTTCTTGGCGTTCGAGGCTGGTAGAGCCTGATTTACGTCGATTTGCAAACCAATCAAATAAAGACTTTAAACCGCGTGATTCTTCGTTGTTAGCCATTTTTATCTTAATTTTAAGTGGGTATGAGGTCGAAACCATCTGAAGCCCTATCGGGTTGTCCTTAGCCATTAGCCATGTGTAGTAACGGCTATATCGTCAAATTAAGCTTTTAAGCAATTGGAACCTTTATTTTCATCTTTGGTTGCCAGCTTAACGAAAATACTTATGCCAATACAAGTCTCTTGCTCTTTTTTTAGACGACTTTTTATATGAATGTAGTGATAAAGCCATGCAAATACTAACCTCCAAATAAGATGCTTACCCTCTGCCACCCAAATTAATTATTCTTTTTGTTGGGTCATCAGCAATCAGTATCGGTTTGATTAGTTGTGCTTGCCAACAGTTAATCATCGTTCAGAGAGTAATAGAAGTCAGAGCTGAATATTATCAAAATGTCAAGGGCAGATGGCGTAATGCAAGTTACAGTCACGAATTATTATGAGGGGATTGGGGAAGATGAGGGAGATGAGGGAGATGGGGAGAGAATTACACCCCATCACCCCACCACCCTATCTCCCCATGCCCCATGCCCCAGTCCCTATTCAAGACGCTGGAAAAAATAACCGTAGATAGCTAGACAAGATTATTTCACCAACAAATACAGTAATTACTGACCCTAAAGCCAGAAAAGGCCCGAAAGGCATCTTTTGTCCGAATTTGTGGCGCGATCGCACAATTACACCACTACCAATTAATGCTCCCATAGCACAGGCAATAAAACTAGCCAAGAGCAAATATTTCCATCCTAACCAGGCTCCCATCATTGCTGCTAACTTGGCGTCACCCGCACCCATCGCAGTTTTACCGAAGGCAATTGAACCTAATATGGCGATCGCATCAAATAACCATAAGCCCAATACTGCGCCAACTATCCCCATCATCAAGTGATTCACCAGTGCCACAGAATTAGCCTCTGGTAAAAAACCAACTACCATTTGAAATAAAATCCCCACCACCAAACCCGACTTAGTAAGTGCATTGGGTAAGGTCATTGTATCCAGGTCAATCAGCGATAGCGCTAATAACCAACTGCAAAAAGCCCAATAGCCTATTGTGAAAGTTGAAGCTTTAAATACTAAAAAAATCAGTAAAAAAATTATTCCCGTTACCCCTTCTACCACAGGATAACGGACAGAAATTTTACTTTTGCAATATCGACACCGCCCTCTTAAGGAAATCCAGCCGAAGACTGGTACGTTGTCGTAAGCTTTTAGCTGGTTTAAGCAATGGGGACAACGAGAGGGCGGCCAAAGAATTGACAACCCAGCAGGTAGCCGATAAACAACAACATTGATAAAACTGCCAACAGATGCACCCAAAGCAAAGACAATTACACTCGCCAGGACGGCGAACAAAATGTCCATATAGTCATTTGTCCTTAGTCATTAGTCATCTGTCATTTGTCATTTGTCATTTGTCATTTGTCAAGAGTTAATGCCCAATGACCAATGCCCAATGCCCAATGCCCAATGACCAATGCCCAATGCTTAATACATGTGCGATTCAATTTGACTTAATGGCACAAAACATTCTTGAGGTAAGAGAACTGGTTGGTTAGTAAAAATAACCTTACCTCGATGAGTCATGCGATTAATTGCTACACCGGAAGGTTGCCCAGCTATTTCGGGATGTACTTCACAGTGAGTATAGTAGATCTGCCCAGCGGCTCTGATTACGGCGGTATCAATCAAAGGAGGCTGGTTTCTTGGAACTGTAAAATTTGTTTGGCCTTGTCGTAATGCGTACACTATCGACTGTTATTTGATTGCTAGATTTCTCTTTAGTCTACCCGAAACTTATGGTAAAGGTTGCCAAATTGCCCTGGTTGAATTGTTAAATTATTGAGCTTCCAGAGCTAAAATCAGCGCATTGCCCATAGCACGGCAACCTAAGAGATTTTTTCCAGCTGAAATTATATCACCTGTGCGATCGCCTTGTTCTAAAACTTGTAGTACGGCTTTTTCTATGTGGTCTGCCGCTGTTGGCTGATTTAAACCGTAGCGTAACATCATCGCCGCACTCAAAACCTGTGCTAGGGGGTTTGACTTATCCTGTCCGGCGATATCTGGGGCGGAACCATGAACTGGTTCAAATACACCAGGCCCCTGGGCGCCCAAACTAGCGGAAGGTAGCATCCCAATACTACCTGTGAGCATGGCAGCAGCATCAGAGAGAATATCGCCAAACAAATTGCCTGTGACAATGGTATCGAACTGCTTGGGAGAGCGTACCAACTGCATGGCAGCATTATCTACATAAAGATGAGACAGTTCAATGTCTGGATATTCTTGGGAAAGTTGGGTAATGCGATCGCGCCATAACTGAGATACTTCTAATACATTAGCCTTATCCACCGAACAAAGTTTGCCGCCACGTTTGCGGGCTGCTTCAAAAGCTACTCTTCCAATGCGATCGATTTCTGATTCAGTGTAAACCATCGTATTTACACCGCGTTTTTCGCCAGTTTCCGTAGCAAAAATTCCCTTAGGCTTACCGAAATAAATCCCACCAGTCAATTCGCGTACCACCATAATATCGACGCCTTCCACAACTTCCCGCTTCAAAGTCGAAGCATCGATTAACTGGGGCAAAATTTTTGCTGGGCGTAAATTGGCAAATAATCCCAAACCCGCACGTAGCCCTAACAAACCTGCTTCTGGGCGTAAATTCGATGGTAGAGAATCCCACTTGTAGCCACCAATGGCGGCGAGTAATACAGCATCACTATTACGGCAAGTATCTAAAGTCGCAGAAGGCAGAGGTTCCCCTGTGGCGTCAATTGCAGCACCGCCGATGAGGGCTTCTTGGAATTCAAACTGAATATCAAATTGCTTCCCTACAACTTTCAGCACATCTACCGCCACTGCCATAATTTCAGGGCCAATGCCATCGCCGGGGAGTAGGGTAATGCGGTAGTTCTGGGTCATAGCTCGTTTCTATTGGGTAAATGCTTGCAGATCAAATATCATACC
>VFQR01001971.1_pt1 | contig 14006 bp, 8 predicted proteins | sample 3512321 | NCBI WGS metagenome assembly VFQR01 (sample SAMN10412374, study PRJNA504923) | tailings metagenome | isolation source: Relicate 3 Philex TSF1 revegetated site | place: Philippines: Tuba, Benguet | collected 2017-08-29
GGTGGACCAGCTCAACTCATTCGCCTCGGAAGTGACGCGCGTGGCGCGCGAGGTCGGCTCGGAAGGCAAGCTCGGCGGCCAGGCGCATGTCGAGGGCGTCGGCGGCACATGGAAGGATCTGACCGACAACGTCAACGCCATGGCCGGCAACCTTACAGTCCAGCTCCGCGACGTGTCCAAGGTCGCCACCGCGATCGCGACGGGCGACCTAACGCAGAAAATAACGGTCGACGCGCTCGGGGAGATCCTGCAAATCAAGGACGTCATCAACACGATGGTGGACCAGCTCAACTCCTTCGCTTCCGAAGTCACACGCGTGGCGCGCGAGGTGGGGTCGGACGGCAAGCTCGGCGGCCAGGCGCAGGTGCCGGGCGTGGCCGGCACCTGGAAGGACCTTACCGACAACGTCAACGAACTCGCCGCGAACCTGACGGGGCAGGTCCGCAACATCGCCGAGGTGACCACCGCCGTGGCCTCGGGCGACCTGTCGAAGAAGATCACCGTCGACGTCCGCGGCGAGATCCTGGAGCTCAAGGACACCATCAACACGATGGTGGACCGGCTGAACTCCTTCGCATCCGAGGTTACGCGCGTGGCGCGAGAGGTCGGCACGGAAGGTAAGCTCGGCGGACAGGCGCAGGTGCGCGGCGTGGCAGGAACGTGGAAGGATCTGACCGACAACGTCAACTCGATGGCGCAGAATCTAACCGGCCAGGTGCGCAACATTGCCGAGGTGACAACCGCGGTGGCGCGTGGCGACCTTTCGAAGAAAATCACCGTCGACGTAAAGGGAGAAATTCTGGAGTTGAAGTCGACCATCAACACGATGGTTGATCAGCTGAATTCATTTGCGGGTGAAGTTACACGCGTGGCGCGTGAGGTCGGCACCCAAGGCAGGCTCGGCGGCCAGGCGCGCGTGGAAGGCGTCGCCGGCACATGGAAGGACCTGACCGACAACGTCAATCTGATGGCTACCAACCTGACCAACCAGGTGCGCGGCATCGCAGACGTCGTAACTGCGGTGGCGCAGGGCAACCTGACGCGGAAGCTTGCCGTGGACGCCAAGGGCGAGATCGCCTCGCTAGCGGACACGATCAACGGTATGATCGAAACGCTCGCGATCTTCGCTGACCAGGTGACAAACGTTGCGCGCGAGGTCGGAATCGAAGGCAAACTGGGCGGCCAGGCGCGCGTGCCAGGCGCGGCAGGCCTGTGGCGTGACCTGACCGACAATGTGAACCAGCTCGCGGCCAATCTCACCACACAGGTGCGCGCGATTGCCGAGGTGTCGACGGCAGTCACCAAGGGCGACCTGACGCGTTCTATCAGTGTTGAGGCCTCGGGTGAGGTCGCCGCACTGAAGGACAACATCAACGAGATGATCCGCAACCTGAAGGACCAGACGCTCAAGAACGCCGAGCAGGACTGGCTGAAGACCAACCTCGCCCGCTTCTCGCGCATGCTCCAGGGCGAGCGCGACCTTGCGACGGTCTCGCGGATGATCATGTCGGAGCTGGCGCCGCTGGTGAACGCACAGTACGGCGTCTTCTACATCACCGGCCGCGAGGAGGCTGCGTCGCGACTCGAACTCGCCTCAAGTTACGGCGCCGAGGCCACCAGTGAGATCAAGCAGCAGATCGAGCTGCGCGAGGGACTGATCGGCCAGGCGGCCGCGGACAAGCGCACGATCATGCTCCAGGACGTGCCCGCCGACTTCGTCCGCATCTCGTCAGGCCTCGGACATGCAACTCCGTCCAACGTCATCATCCTGCCCGCGCTGTTCGAGGACGACGTGAAGGCGGTGATTGAACTCGCCTCTTTCTCGAATTTCAGCGACACGCATCAGTCGTTTCTGAGCCAGCTCATGGAATCGATCGGCATCGTGCTGAACACGATCGCGGCTACGATGCGCACGGAAGGGCTGCTCGCCCAGTCGCAGCTGCTGACCGCGGAACTGCAGGCGCGCCAGTCCGAACTGACCAAGAAGCAGGAGGAGCTGCACGCCACCAACGAAGAACTCCAAGAAAAGGCGCAGCTCCTGCAGAACGAGAAAAAGCAGGTCGAGAACAAGAATCTTGAGATCGAGTTGGCGCGTCGCGCGCTGGAGGACAAGGCGGAGCAACTCGCGCTGACCTCGAAATACAAGTCCGAGTTCCTGGCCAACATGAGCCATGAACTGCGCACGCCGCTCAACTCGCTCCTAATCCTGTCGAAGCTGCTGGCCAGCAACCAGCAGGGCAACCTTAACGACAAGCAAGTCGAGTTCGCCAACACGATCCACGGTGCCGGCACCGACCTGCTCAACCTCATCAACGACATTCTCGACCTGTCCAAGATCGAATCCGGCACGGTTTCGATCGAGGTCGGCGACATGCCTCTGGCCCAGCTCCGCCAGCACATGGAGCGGACGTTTCGCCAGCTTGCTGCCGATAAGGGCCTGGCCTTCCGCGTGGAGGTTGATCCGCAGCTGCCCGATACTGTGCGGACCGACGAGAAGCGCCTGCAGCAGATTGTGCTCAACCTCCTGTCCAACGCCTTCAAGTTTACCGCCGTCGGCGGCGTCACCGTACGCTTCGATCGCCTCTCCGGCGAAATCGCCGGATGGACGAGACGGGAGGCTTTCGCAATCTCCGTCACCGACACCGGAATTGGCATACCACAGGACAAGCAAAAGCTGATCTTCGAGGCATTCCAGCAAGCGGACGGCACGACAAGCCGCAAATATGGCGGCACTGGGCTTGGCCTTTCGATCAGCCGCGAGATCGCACGACTGCTCGATGGCGAGTTGAAGGTGGAGAGCGAACTCGGCAAGGGCTCGACCTTCACGCTAGTGGTTCCGCTGGATGGGCCGGAGCTCGTCCAGGTTCCGGCGTCGGCCGCGCCGCAGGTCTCATCGATGGAAAGCCGGCCGGTCCGTCCCTCGTCGCTCGAGGTCGACGACGACCGGCACGCGATCGGCGCCAGCGACCGGGTGGTCTTGATCATCGAGGACGATTCAACGTTCGGGAAGCTGCTCGTCGGCATCGCCAGGACGGCTGGGCTCAAGGCCGTCCTGTCGACGGCGGGCTCCGGCTCGCTGGCGCTCGCCCGCAAGCTGGTTCCCGATGCCATCACGCTCGATCTGGGTCTTTCCGACATCGACGGCGGCGTGCTGTTCGACCTGCTCCGGCACGACCCGAAAACGCGTGGTGTCCCCGTACACGTGATATCAGGCCAGGACGGCGCCGACGCGCTGATGGACAAGGGGCCGGCAAGCGTGGCCATGAAGCCTGTGTCGCCGGAAGACCTCCGCCATATCTTCGAATCCATCGGCAGCGGCCCGCGGTTGATGCAGCGTCACGTCTTCGTCATCGACAGCGATCCCAACCGGCGCAGCGAACTGGTTGAGGCGATCAGGGATCGCCGGACGGTGGTGACCGTGGAAGAGCCTACCTCCGAAAACGGCGAGGCGCAGGCGCGGTGCGACGTGCTCGTCTTAGGGCTCGGAGGCAATGCTGCCGACAATCAGAACACGCTGCGCGCTAGCGTTGAAGGGAGGGAGTTGCCGGGCAGGATCATCGTTTGGAGCCCGACGTCCGAGGCGCTCCGCCCAATGGCTGAGACGGTCGCGGAACTCTCCGGGGCCACTTTCGTGGAAAGCCTGTCGCAAGTTCCCCGACTGCTCGCGTCCGAAACGGCTCCGGCACCCGAGGAACCTACCGACGCCGGAAGAAGCGAACTCGCAGGCGCCAAGGTCCTGATCGTCGACGACGATATCCGCAACATCTACACGCTGACCAGCGTGCTGGAAAGCTGGGACGTCACTGTCATGCATGCCGAGCGCGGCGCAGACGGTATCCGACTGCTCGAGCACAATCCGGATGTCGACGTCGCGCTGATCGACATCATGATGCCCGAAATGGACGGTTACCAGACCATGCAGGAAATCAAAAGCCGCCAGGCCGTCGCCAGCATCCCGCTGATATCGGTCACAGCCAAAGCCATGAAGGGCGACAGACAAAAATGCATCGCCGCCGGAGCATCGGACTACATTTCCAAGCCGGTGGACCTCGACCTCCTACTAGCGCTGCTGCGCGTATGGGTCGCCCGTTCGAGAACGACCCGGACCAGACATGCGGCCGACCTGAACGCGGTCGCTACGTGAGCCCATGATGGCGATGCGTGAGCTCGGAGAACGCGTGGCCGCGCCCGTCGCGGCGCCAATGCAGGAGACAGGGCCGCTGCCTCCTGCCCGGGTGCTCGTGGTGGACGACGACGACCGAAATCTCCTCACCATCAGTGAGGTGCTGAAGGATGTAGGCAAGATCACGCTGGCCCGTTCGGGAGAGGAGGCGCTACGCCATCTCCTCAAAGACGACTTCGCCGTGATACTCCTCGACGTGCTGATGCCGGGTCTAGACGGCTACCAGACCGCTGGGCTGATCCGCCAGCGCGAATCCTCGAAGTCGACGCCAATCATTTTCCTGACCGCGATCAACAAAGAGGACGCACATATGCTGCGCGGCTACGACGCCGGTGCAGTGGACTTCCTGTTCAAGCCCTTCGACCCCATAATGCTGCGATCCAAGGTCGCGATCTTTGTCGAGCTGTTCCAGAAGACTCGTGAGATCCGGCAGAAGGCGGCCCTCGAACAGCGCCTGCTCGAGAGTAATCTAAAGGCGAATGCCGAGAAGCTCCAAGCCGAGCGCGAACTGAGAAAGGCGGAGGAACGGCAGGAAGCCATCCTACGCACGCTACCAATCTGCCTCCATTCGCGCAGCGTCAAATTCCCGTTCCGCGCTTCCTTCGTCTCCGGCGCCGTGGAGCGCATGACCGGCTTCCCGCCCGAGCGATTCCAGGAACGCGACTTCGGTCTGGAACGGGTGCATCCCGACGACCTTCGACAGGTCGAGGAAGCGCTGGCGGAAGGGCAGAAAACGGGTTCCTATGCCTGCCAGTTCCGATGGCGGTGCGCGGACGGGAACTATAGATACTTCCTCGATCAGGGCGTAGTCACGCATGACGAGCATGGCGAGCCCATCCAAATCCTTGGCACACTGCTCGACATCACAGACCGGCGCCAACTTGAGGACCAGCTTATCCACGCTCAAAAGCTCGACGCGATCGGCAAGCTGACGGGTGGTGTGGCGCACGACTTCAACAATCTCTTGGCGTCGATCCTTAGTGGTCTCAGCCTGATCGAACGCCAGGTCGAAATGAACGACAAGGCGAGACGCATCTTCGACATGACTGAGCACGCTGCAAAGCAGGGTGCAGACCTGATCGCGCGTTTGCTTACCTTCTCGCGCCGACAGCAGTTGAATCCAACCGTCGTATCTTTCCAAGACCTGCAGACCACACTTGACCCGCTACTGGTGCCTGTACTTGGGGGAAGAATACAGCTGCGATGGGCATCGCCGGACGATCACTGGCATGCGCTTGCTGACAGGGGACAGCTGGAAATGGCGCTGATGAATCTGGTCATCAACGCGAGAGATGCAATGCCTAATGGCGGGACAATCACGCTTCGCGCACTAAAAAGATTCTTGCAACTGCCCGAGGCAGATGTCAGCGCGGGCCATTATGTGGTTCTTCAGGTTGAGGATACGGGGACGGGCATCGCACCTGAGCAGATCGAGAAAGTGCTCGAACCATTCTACACCACCAAGGAGATGGGAAAGGGAACAGGCCTAGGGCTGAGCAGTGCCTACGGTTTCGCCAGGCAGTCCGACGGCACGCTGAGGATCAAAAGCATAGTGGGCAAGGGAACGACCGTCCAACTTTGGCTCAAGACGGCCCAGCAGGCTGCTGTCGCTGCGACTGTCGCGCCCGTACCGCCGCAGGGTCCGCTGAGCTTCTCAGACAAGTCCGTACTTCTCGTCGACGACAACAAGGAGCTCAGAGAACTCACTTCGCTCATTCTCAGCGACTTGGGCATGTCGGTCGTCTGCGCCGCCGGGGGCGTCGAGGCGCTGGCACTGATAGAGCGCGAGCCTGATCGCTACGACCTCATTGTGACAGACTTCGCGATGCCGATCGTTTCGGGAGTTGACCTGATAAAGAAGGCGCGAAGCATCCGCTCGAGTTGGCCCTGTGTGCTTGTGACGGGCTACGCTGATGGCTCGGTCATTGCGGAGAAACCCAACGACGTTCCGCTACTTCACAAGCCGTTTGACCCAAACGAATTGACGGCGACCATCGCGGATATTTTTCGCGTAACGGAGGTCGGAGGGGGAGGTCGATGACTGTCCGAGCCCGCAGCGCCATAAGCCCATAGAAGCAGGTCTACAACCATCACCGACCACATTCGGCCTCGGCAACAAACCGCCGATATCGCTCATGAAGCTCATCGGCGGCCGCGCCGCTCCGAGCTCCCACCCCGGAACTCCGGCCCGGGGCGATCCTAAGACGGTGCAGTTCACAGCCCGGAGCATCCTCCAGCCGGGCGGTCCCAAATCGGAGTGTACCTCCCATTCTACACCAATTTGCGCGTCATCGTTGAGCCCTCACTACCAGGCGAAGGGCCGCCCGAGAGCATCCGGGACACGAGTGCAAGCCCGCCCGCCACGTAGACCAGGGCGCCAACGAGAAGCATGATGACACCGCCCAGTTGCTGGTCCTGCCCGGCGTCGAGTACGAGGCCGAAGCAGGTGACTTCGCCGAGGCCGTAGAGGGGGCGCGGGGCAAGCGCGAGCAAGGCGCCCAGAAGGGTCATGTGGATGGAGGTGAGAAGCAGGGCGCCTGCGCCGGCGGCGGCATGGCGGCGATCACCGTTGCCCCCGAAGCTGGTGGCCCAGAGCAGGACACCGACAATCAGGAAAGACGCCTGCTCCGCGACTGTGACGGCAAGGGATGCCTCGGCCGCGGCGCGCAAGGCAGGCGCGTGCCAGCCCCACACGGCGACGAGTTCGAGAAGCGAGGCAAGGACCGGCAGCGCCGCCGGCATCGTCGGTCCCGGCCGCCAGCGCTCCGGCAGGCCGATCGCGATCAGAGGCGCTGCAACCGCCACGACACCCATATGGGCTACCATGCCGGCCGCAAAGGATTCCCGCCATGCCGTGAAGATCGGTCCCAGCCATATGACCGCCAGCAGCGTCAATCCCGACGCTAGAGCCAGCGTCCTCACCGGACGCAGTCCGTGATGAACAGCGCGGGAAGCGCGGTGAAGATCACGGCAACGAAACTCAGGCCGGACAGGAGCAGCGTCGCATAGCCCTGGAAGTGAAGACGATCGCGACGGGTCGGATCGTCGTGCGGCGGGTCTCCGGTCCCGAAACCCCACTGCCGCCAGGCGAGCATGGCTGATACCGCGATCAGGGAGAGCGACAACAGCGTGAGAATGCCGATGGCGATGCGCAGATTGTCGAAGTCGCCCCCGAGGAACGTTGGCTTCTCGCAGAAGATCGCCGCCCCCACATAGCACGCAAGGAAATGGAGCGCCCAGACGACCGGTGCGGTAAAGAGCGTCCAAAGCGACTCCACCTGTCGAGGCAGCAGGTGCCACATTAGAGCACCTCCGGAAACAGGCCGATCACGCCGAAGGTCACCAGTGCCGTCACCAGCATGAAGTGCCAGTAGAGCGCGACGTTGTGCAGTTCCATGTCGTAGCGGGGCGTCAGCCGGCCGGCGAGGCTGCGGGCAAGGCAATAGAGCTGCATCACGATGCCAAGGGCGCCGTGGATCGCAGCCCAGATGGCGAGGATCCACACGATGGCGGGATAGACATGGGCGGTGGGGTCCATGGCCGTGCTCCACGGGCCCGCTAACGCGGCTGCGCACCCGAGCGCGGAGAGCAGCGCGCCGGCGACGAGAAGCGACCGTGCCGCCAGCACGCCGCCGCGTCGGTTGACCTCCCGCGCGCCGACCGTGGTTGCCCAGGCGGTCACAAACAGCGCCAGTGCCACCATCGGCCAGAACACGCCCGGCCCCGCCACGCCCCCGGTGAAGTCCTGGTGGATGGTCCAGTAGAAGAAATATCCGAAGACGAGGCTGGCGAAGGCCGTTCCGTCGCCGGTCATGGTGATGAACATGCCCCACCAGCCCACCGACTTCACGCCCGTCGCGTAGAGCGGCAGGCGGATGCCATGACCGATGTCCTTCTCTTCTTTCTCGGGAGCCTCCCCGGTCCCCGTCCACAGCCACCAGATCACGGCAGCGATGAAGGCCAGCCCCGAGACGAGCGACACGATCCACCACTTGAAGGTGAGCGCCACGAACACAGTGCCGAGCGTCGCCGCGCTGACGATAGTGAGGTAGGACGTGCCGCCGACGCGCAGCACCTGCTCGGGCTCTGCGTCGAGGACGGACGTCACGAGCGTCTCGCGGCGGCCCTCTCTTGCGTCGGCGAGATACCAGTCGCCCGCCTTCACCTCGCGGGCGAGATTTTCCTGCTCCCACAGCGGATATCGGCTCTCGATGCGCGGTATCGAGCGGACGCCCCAGTTCTCCTCAGGTTCGGCGATCCATTCGAGCGTGCCAGCCTTCCACGGGTTCTCGGCGACCCGCGGCTGCTTCGTACGGTTCAACGTGACGTCGACGACCACAGCGAACATGCCGATGCCGAGCACGACCGCGCCCATGCTCGAGATCAGGTTCAGCCAGTCCCAGCCGATGTCGGCCGGATAGGTGTAGACGCGCCGCGGCATGCCACGCAGGCCGGTCAGGTGCATGGGCAGGAAGGCGATGTTGAACCCGGTGAACATCAGCCAGAAGGCCAGCCTCCCGACGCGATCGGACATCCTCTTCCCGTCGATCAGCGGGTAATAGTAGTAGATCCCGGCGAAGACGGGGAACAGCATACCCCCGATCAGCACGTAGTGAAGGTGGGCGACGACGAAATAGCTGTCATGCGCCTGCCAGTCGAACGGCACCAGCGCCACCATCACCCCGGTCAGCCCGCCCATGACGAAGATGGCGAGGCCGCCCATGGCGAACAGCATCGGCGTCGAGAAGATCACCCGGCCGGCGAGCATGGTGGCGATGAAGACGAAGATCTGCACGCCCGTCGGGATCGCGACCGCGCCGGAGGCGGCCGAGAAGAAGGCGAGCGAGATCTGCGGGAGTCCTGTCGCGAACATGTGGTGGACCCAAAGGCCAAAGGACAGGAATCCGGTGCCGACCGCGGCGAGCACGATCCAGGAGTAGCCGACGATCGGCCGTCCGGCGAAGGTCGGCACGATCATGGCGAGCAGCGCGATGGCCGGCAGGAAGATGATGTAGACCTCGGGGTGGCCGAAGATCCAGAACAGATGCTGCCAGAGCAGCGGATCGCCGCCGCGGGCCGGGTCGAAGAACGGCCAGTCGAACATCCGCTGCATCTCGAACAGCAGGTCGCCGGCGATCAGCGGCGGGAAGGCGAACAGGATCATCCCCGCCACGATCAGCAGATACCAGGCGAACAGCGGCATCAGATTGACGCGCATGCCCGGTGCCCGGCACTTCATGATCCCGACGATCAGTTCGACTGCGGCCGCGATCGACGCAACCTCGATGAAGGAGAGGCCGAGCAGCCAGATGTCGGCGCCGATGCCTGCCTGCTCGCTGGTGGCGAGCGGCGGATACATGAACCAGCCGGAGTTGGGTGCGGCTCCGAAGAAGATCGAGCCGCAGACGAAGACGCCGCCGATCAGGAAGCTCCAGAAGCCGAAGGCGCCGAGGCGTGGAAACGGCAGTTCGCGCGCGCCGAGCATAGGCGGCAGAAGGAAGATCGCTACCGCTTCGAAGATCGGCACGGCGAAGAGGAACATCATCACCGTGCCATGCAGCGTGTAGACCTGGTTGTAGGTCTCGGCCGAGAGCAGGTCGTTCTCGGGCACGGCGAGCTGAGCGCGGATCAGGAGGCCCAGCAGCCCTGCGAACAGCATGAAGGCGAAGGCGGCTGCACCGTACCATAGGCCGACCTGCGTGTTGTTCACCGACGTCCAGTAACGCCACCCACTGGGAGTCTCCCAGACGGCGCGAAGCTGCTCCTCCTCGGCCTTCCCGTCTTGATCGGGCGTCGAGCCGTCGGTCATCGAAGTCCCTTCAGCCAACGGGCGGTTGCCTCGAGTTCTTCTTCGGAGAGGCGAAGGTAGGCCGGCATCTGGCTTCCGGCCTTCAGCGAGCCCGAATGGGCGATGAACCGGGCGAGTGCATCGGCGTCGTTTTCCACCAGCCCGGCGCCGATCGTCACGCGCGAGCCGACATGGCTCAAGTCCGGCCCGGAAACGCCGCGTGCCGATGTGCCGTAGATGCGGTGGCAGTCTCCGCAATCCTCGCGCAGGAAGACGTCCCTGCCCGGCCCGCCCGCGTCCACACCCGGGGACGGTCGCCCACGCGCGTCGAGCCAGGCGGCGAAGTCTGCCGGCTCCATGGCGATCGCCGGAAACGCCATCAGCGCATGCGAGGTCCCGCAGAACTCGGCGCACTGTCCGCGATAGGTGCCGGGTTTGGTGGCAAGCAGCGACAACCTGTTGGTGCGGCCGGGGATCAGGTCCATCTTGCCGCCGAGCGACGGGATCCAGAAGGAGTGTATCATGTCGCGGCTGGTGAGTTCGAACTCCACGCGCTCGCCGACGGGAAGGCGGATCTCGTTCGCCGAGACGACCCGAGGCGCACCGTCGCGATGGTAGACCACGTGCCACCAGAACTGCCCGCCCACGACCTCGATGCGCAGCTTGGCCGCCTCGGCATCGGCAAAGGGCCGCAGCGACGGCATCAGCCAGAGCGCATAAGCGAGGAGCGCGGCGAGCACCGTCACGGGGAACGCGACGCCCGCCCAAAGGATCAGCCGGCCTGCCGCCTCCTCGGAATAGGCGCTGCGCTTCCAGCGCGAGGCGTAAAGCGAGAGCAGCACGACCAGCGCCCAGATGACGAAACCGCCGGCCGTCATCACCCAGAAGAGCGTCGCGACCTGAGCGGCCTCCTCGCCCGCAGGCGACAGTGCCGACTGGATGCCCGTGCAGGAACCGAGCAGAGGACATGCCGCGAAAGCCGCGGCTATTCGCAAGAGCCGCCAACGGCAGGAAACGGGGCCGCGAGCGGGTCTGTTGCAGATCGTTCGGCGGCGCATGGGCTTTCGGGGTCGCAGTTCCGAACGTCTCGTGAAAGCCCTGGGGTTGGACTTGACGCGCTCCGGAACATGGGTTGCGTGCTGGCGTTTTCGCTCGGGACCGGTGCTTTGCCTCTTTGGCCGGCCGGGATTCGAGATATACGAGGCATTATGGCCGACGAAAGCGCGCAGGCAATGGGTGCCGGGTCCCTGACAGACGACGACGTTGCGGGATATGCCCCGCTGCAGATCGCGCTGCACTGGATGGTCGTGGTCCTCGTGGCATTCCAGTTTTTCGCGCACGAGGCGATCGAGGACATCTGGAGATCCCATGTCCAGAACGAGCCGCTCCAGGGCGCTACTCCCGCGCTGGCCAACCTGCACGTGGCTGCCGGCATACTCGTCATGGTTCTCGCGCTCTTGCGCATCGCCCTGCGCGTCATCCGAGGGGCACCGCCGCCGCCTCAGGATGAGCCGCGCCTGCTTCAGCTCACTTCGGAACTCGTCCACTGGGCCATCTATGTGTTCCTTATACTGCTCCCAATGTCCGGCCTGGCGGCCTGGTTCCTCGACGTGGAGACGGCCGGCCTCGTCCACAAGTTCCTGACGACGCTTCTCCTCGCCGCAATCGCCCTGCACATTGCCGGCGCGCTGTTCCAGCATTTCGTCCGCCGCTCGCAGGTGATGATGCGTATGCTGCGGCCGCAGCGAAGCTGACGGAGCTACGACGCAGGCGGCCAGTGTCAGCGCGCTGACGCCGATGCGAACTCCCGCGCCATTCGCGCGTTTCATGGATTGGCTCTGCCGCAGGTACTCGGCTGGCCAGACGGAGCATCCATGGTCGAGACCAGGCCAAAGCGGCCATTTCCTTCGAAGGTATGGACCGATTTCGCGCGTGCCGGAGGAGGCGCGCTTGTATTCTCCCTGCCCATGTTGATGACGATGGAGCTGTGGTGGCTGGGGTTCTACCTGGATAGGCCCCGGCTGATCGTCCTTGTCCTGACCGCACTGCCGCTGCTGGTTGTGCTGTCGCACCATGTCGGCTTCGAGCAGACCCGCCGATGGCGCGACGACGTGCTGGACGCCTTCATCGCTCTGGGCGTCGCCGGGATGGTCTGTAGCCTTCTTCTAATGCTCTTCGGAGTCATCACTTTTCGCACAGCACTCGATGAGGCCATCGGCAAGGTCGCCATTCAGATGGTGCCCGCAGCCATTGGAGCCCTGCTCGCCAAGAGCCAGTTCGGCGCGGGCGGCACCGAGGAGCAGGACCCTTCAGACCAGGACGAATCCTATGGCGGCGAGTTGTTCCTGATGGCGGTCGGATCGCTGTTCCTCGGGTTCAACGTGGCGCCGACCGAGGAGATGATGCTGATATCCTATCAGATGACGGAATGGCATGCACTTGGACTGGTCCTGATTTCCGTCCTCCTGATGCATGGTTTCGTGTTCGCGGCGGGCTTTGCCGGTGGCTCCGAAACGTCGCCGGACGAGCCGTGGTGGAGCCCCTTTGTCCGACTGACCCTGCCCGGCTACATGATCGCGGCAACTGTGAGCCTCTATCTGCTCTGGATGTTCGCCCGTCTCGATGGAGTGGGCCTGGACGCGGCAGTGATGGCCACCGTCGTCCTGGCGTTTCCGGCCGCCATCGGTGCCGCCGCTGCCCGCCTCATTTTGTAGGGATCAAGCAATGTCGAAGACACCCAACGAGGACGAACATGGCCGCCCGGTACTGGAATGGATCGTCGGAATCGCAGCTGCCGTCGTGGTCAGCGCCATCGTCGCCTTCCTGACCTACGAGGCGGTATTCGGTGCCACCCGACCACCGGACCTCCGTGCCTCGATCGAGAGAATGGAGACGATCGATGGGGGAACGTTGATCGTCGTCGCAGTCACCAACCGAGGCGATGAGGCAGCGGCCGAGGTCGGTCTCGAAGCCATTGTGGGAGGCGGTCCGGAAGCCGTCCGGAAGGAGATCCGGTTCGACTACGTCGCCTCTCACGCCGTTCGAAGAGGCGCATTCGTTGCGGAGGGCATGGCCGTCGAGGCAGCCGATATCCGATTTCGGATCCATGGCTACGTCGAACCTTGAGCTACCGTTCGCCCAGCCGCCTCGCCGCTTGCGTAACCCCGGCGTTCATGCCCTGGAACTTCGGCATGTCCAAGAGCGGCGCGACGAGCAGTCGATCGGGATCGAACTGTCTCTTGATCGAATGATACAGTTGCGAACGCGTCTGCTCGGTTCGGACGAGATACAAATCAGGCTCAAGTTCCTCCCCCGATCAGGGACGACTTTTCGGGAGCCGGATCGCGGACGTAGACGAGATAGAGATCGGTCATTTCCAGTTTGCCAGGATTTCGTCGGTCGTCGCGATCTCGACCTGCTCGCTGAAGCGTGACGTAAGGAGCGTCATTGCGGCGTCGTGTGTCTCGTCCGCGGAGCCGCAGATGGCGTCGGCGGCGATGACCGTCCGAAATCCTCGGTCGATCGCGCCCAGCACTGTTGCCAGGACGCAGACGTCGGTCTCGCCGCCGGTGATGACGAGTGTGTCGACTTCGCCGCTCGCGAGCATTCGGTCGAGATGTCCTTCGGTCCACGGGGAATAGACGCGCTTGTCGATGATGCGGGACGGAGCCGCGAGACGCGCGAGCGAGGGCACGAGCAAAAGTGCGGCCGAGTCGATGTGCTCCAGCGTCAAGGATTCCCACTTGCGCCAGTAGCGCTTCCACATGCCCGGCGCGCTGTCGGCATCGCGCGCGGAAATGAAGCGGGTGAACACCGTTCGGTCTGCATGCCGGCCAGCCAGTTCTTCGACCGCCGGCAGCACCCGCTCCATCCAAGGATTGGCCCATGTTGAACCCGGCAGGAAGACGGCCTGCATGTCGACGCAGACATGCAGGCATTTTGCCCCCAGCGGCCCGTGGACGAGTCCTCGGCTAGACATGGCCCCTACAGCTTCACCTTCTGCTCGCGCGCCCACAGCCGGAGTTTGCGGCAGCT
>VFQR01001972.1_pt1 | contig 13999 bp, 9 predicted proteins | sample 3512321 | NCBI WGS metagenome assembly VFQR01 (sample SAMN10412374, study PRJNA504923) | tailings metagenome | isolation source: Relicate 3 Philex TSF1 revegetated site | place: Philippines: Tuba, Benguet | collected 2017-08-29
TGCGCTCGATTTCGCTCACCGACAGGCTGAAGCCAGGATCGGCCAATCCGGCCACCACGCCCAGGCCCTCGGTCACCGGAAGCAGGCGGGAGGCGCGCCGCTTCCAGCCCTGCGAGACCGGATCGATGGCCGAGTAGTCGGCGGAAAAATTGCCAAGATCACCGCTCAGGACCGGCAGCGTGTCGCCGTACTTTTCTTCGATGTAGCTGAAGAATGCGTCAGGTCCCGTCACGCGGATGTCGGGAAATGCGTACTTGGCGTGCCACGCCTCGTAGGTCCGCTTGTCGTGCTTCGGGATGTCATGGTCGATGTACTCCGGGCTGACCAAGGCGTCGTACGGATACGGTCCGATCACCTCGCCGGCTTCGACGCTGCGGAGGAAATCGGAGACGTGTTTGCCAGCCAGATCGAGCACCGAGCGGTAGGTGCCGGTTTGGCCGAACCAGAAGCCCATCGCGTAGTGGGAACGCCAGCCGAAGAGGACGCGGCTCTTGCCGTTCGGCCCCTGCCACCAAAACAAGGCAGGCAACTTCGTGGTGGCGTAGTCGTTGTTTCCGCCCGTTCGCCACGGCTGACCCCAGCGCGCGACGTACTTGAATCCGGAGTCAGCCAGGGCCTGGGCCCCGGACCAGGACAGACTGGGGTTGTCGACGATCATGTAGGTCTGGATGTCGAGACCGAACCGGTCGCGGCTCTCGCGACGTGCCGGATACGACTGGCGCGCCAGCACTTCGTAATCCATCCAGTGCGTGTGCACACCGCTCGGCGCGCCAGAGATCGACATGTGGCCCGGCTTGATGTCGCTCTCCACCATCTTGCGCCACGCCCGCTCGCCGCGTTCGTCGATATAGTTCCGCTGAAAGAGAATCGTTTCGAGCGTGTAGCGAAACGCCGTGCGTTCGTTGATTGCCGTACCGATGTTGCCCGCCACCGAGCGGGGAGAGGCCTGGTCGTGCGCCAGGTCGATGAAGTCGGCGATCTCCTTTTGCTTTTGGAAGATGTAGTTCTCGTAGCCGATGTCCTCGTGCGACGCCTTGATGATATGAACTTTCCATTTGCGCTGGGGCTGCCAGGTCTGCGTATGCGTTGCCACCACGGCACCCCCGCTCCGCAGTTCCAGCCGGAGTTCAGACGCAACCTGGATGTCCGGAATTAAGACCTCCACGGTCGTCTGCCGCGGTCCAAACTCGAGAGGGGCGGTGGTCTCCGTTGCCCCGTCGCGGATTGAAACGACTGCCTGCGCACGCACCGGCGCCGCCGTCGGATTGAGGACCGTAAGCCGTGCCACCTGGGCAAGCGGCTCCCGGCGCGGGAACAACACCGTGGGTTCGAGTGAGATGATCTCCAGGCCGGCGCTCCAGACGGCGGCAGGAAGAACGAAAAGCGACACGGTGAGGGGGAAGAAGCGACGGCGAAACATAGGAATCAAAAAATTTAAGGACAAAAGTGCAGGACGAGGCATCAGGGGTAGTGGGAGCAACGAGGGATGACGCCGAATCACCCTCAAGGTGAACGACCGGAAACAAAATCTCCCGCAAAGAATGCCGGTTCGGCGACGTCAGCTGGGATGACGCCCAAGCGCCAGGACGATGGCCGGGTGGGTAGCGCGTTGCGGTCCAACACAGCTCCGCCGGCCACGAGCGTGTCCTGCAACGACCGGATCGGCACGTCGCGGATCGCGGTGCGGAAGGTGTGCGCGAGCGAACACAGGGTGCCGGCCGCTTCACCCATCATCATCGATGTGCCGTTGACCCGGGACGAACCGTGCGCCTTTGGGGTGGTCGACGCACAGCGCCCAACGGCGAGCACGTTCGCGAGCTTCTTCGGCATGAGCGCCCTCAGCGGATAGGGATACGGTGCCTGCGGCTTTTCCTTGTGCGGATGAAAGCCCACCTTTCCGTCTGACGGGTGGATGTCCATCGGCCACGCGCCCAGACCGACCGTGTCGGCGAACGCCGGGGCGTTCGCGACGTCGGCCTCGGTCAACTGATACTCGCCGGAGATCCGCCGCGTCTCGCGGCAGCCCACGGAGGGCCCGCTCTGGACGAAGTACGCTTGGGCAAACTCCGGCAGCTCGCGCTTGAGTTCTTCGAAGACCCACCACGCGCTCTCCCGGCCCGAAATCTCCGCCTTGGTCAGGTCCTCGGGATCGAGCGCGTTTCCGTACAGGCGGGTGCAGTTCATTGACACTTCGCCCTCGCGAATCTTCAGCATCCACGGGCCGCCAAAGCGATGGCCGCGTCCGGCAGCAAAGGCCCGCGCGAGCACGTCGTGACATTCCTTTTCGAGCTTCTTCCAACCCAGCGCTCCCTTGAGACCTGCCACTTGGAAATGCAGCGTCATCGGCTGAAGGGAACGTCCTATCTCGAAGTCCGCGCCCGCCTGGGCGCAGAGGTCGGCATCGCCGGAGGCATCGATGAAGAGCGGCGCCTCGATGCGCCAAAAGCCTGCCTTGGAGTGTACCACCACGGCCTGGACCACCCCGTCGCGGGCGTGCGTGTCCACCACCCGGGTGTGATAGAGGCGCTGCACGCGGGCCTCGTTGAGGAGCAGGTCCGCCGTGCGCTTGAACACCTCGGGATCGAACACGGGCGTTTCCGGCGGATTGTCTGCCGGGCCCATGCCACCGAGTTCCTGGATGCGATTCAGCACATCGACCGCCACGCCGCCGACTGCGAGCTTGGAGAAATCATTCTGCGCCAGCACCCCGTCGAGGACGTGCACCATCGAGTAGACGGTCAGTCCGCCGCAGAAACCGTGTTGTTCGACGAGCAGCACCTTCATGCCGCGCCGTCCGGCCGCGAGGGCGGCAGCGAGTCCGGCCGTGCCGCCGCCCGCGACGACGAGATCAGCATGAAGAGTGCGGGAAATCGCAGCACCAGGTAAGGGAAACATAGAATCGGTAGACAGGGCTATGAGGTTGGAATCCGGTGGGACGTCGGCTCAGGCGTAACAGCCAATGGCCTGGCTGCCGCCGTCGATCACGAGCGCCTGGCCGGTCAGCGAAGCAAGCGGCTCCGCGAGGAAGACGCAGGCCGCGGCGATCTCTGCCGGTTGAATCATCCGCTTGGTGGGAATCGACTGCGCCCGCTTCACCGGATCGCCGCCAGCCGCGCGAAAGCCCTCGGTGTCGAGCGGACCGGGAGCAACCGCGTTGACGCGGATACCCTCCGCGGCGAACTCGACGGCATTCGCGCGCGTCAGGGCGATCACCGCGGCCTTCGCCGTGGCGTAGGCCGAGTGTCCGCGCGGCGCCATCAGGCCGGCGACCGACGCGACGTTGATGATGCAACCGCCCGGACGGGCCAGCGCCCCCAGCGCAGCCCGGGTGCCGTGGACCACACCCCAGAAGTTGACGGCAAACATGTCTTCCCACAGCGCGTTGTCGGCGTAGTGGAACGGCACGGGTTTGCCGTAGCCGGCGTTGTTGATCCACACATCGATCGGGCCGGCCTCCGCGCGGATGGAGGCGACCGCGGCATCGAGCTGGCCTCGATCACGCACATCGGCGGACAGATGGCGCAAGCGGTCACCGGGTGCCACGTCGCGCGGCACGGTGCGGGCCAGCGACCAGACGCGGTCGCCGCGGGCAAGGAACGCGTTGGCCATGGCGCGGCCGAGGCCTTTGGTGGCGCCCGTGATGACGACGGTGCGGGGACGGGAAGAAGTGCTCATGGAAAGATCAGACGTAGGCGATGGACTCCCAGCGGCCCGAGGCGGCACTGCGGTAGACTGCATCGGTCACCTGCATGTCCCAGTAACCCTCGAGCGCGTCGACGGCGGGCTTGGCACCGGAGCGGATGGCCTCGGCGAAGGCCCGGTGCTGATTGTGCGGGTTGGCCGGATCGTCGAGTCGCGGTGGGACGAGCCCGGGGAAATTCTGCCACTTCCCTGGCGTGGTATAGTTGAAATACGAGGTCTTCCACTCCCGCGCGCCGTGGACCCGGAGGTGCTCATTGTCGAGGTAGACCAGCGACCCTTCCGTGCCGTAGACTGAGAAATGCTCGCCCTGGGAATTCCACGCGACGCTGAGCTGCACGAAGCCGCCGTTGTCGAGTTCGCCTTGGAACTGGCAGAGGTCCTCGCCCTCCACCTTCGGACAATGCAGGTTGGCGGTCTGCGCCAACACGCGCACGACGCGCAGGCCCAGCAGCCAGCGCAGGAAGTGGATGTAGTGCACGCCGAGCATGATAAAGGCGCCGCCGCCGGTCTTTTCGCGGGAAAAACGCCAGAGGTTCACGCCCTGCTTGTTCCACAGCAGGCCACCCGTGTGCCCAAGTCGCATGCTCACCTGGGCGACGCTGCCGAGCGCTTTCTCGCGGCTGATGACCTCACGCAGGTCCCACCACAGCCCATAGTCGAGCATCGACATATACAGACCGAGCTTCCGGCCCGACTCACGCTGCTGGTAGTCGAACAACGTGCGGGCCTCGGCGACATGCCGGGCCATCGGCTTCTGCAGCAGCAGGTGCTTGCCGCTGCGCAACAGCGCAGTGGCCTGCTCGACGTGCAGGAAGTTCGGCGTGCTCAGCACGGCGAAGTCCGCCGGCGTATCGGTCGCCAGCGCGAAGTCAGAGGAGTGGCGGGCAGCCCCCAGTTGTTCCGCCATGGCTTGGGCGGCAGCCGGATCGGCATCGACACACGCCGCGACCTCGAGGCCGGGAATGTGGCGATAGACGGGAAGGTAGTTGCGGGCAAAGCCGCCGCAACCGACGAGGACAACACGAAGGGAGGACATAAGGGAAAACGGAAAGTCAGGCAGGAGACGTCAGGGCAGAAAGATGGAGTAGTACTCCTTCATTTCTTCACGCCACGAGGCCCAGGTCTGGGAGGGCAGCGGAGCGTCAGGGTCACGTGCCAAGGTTTCACGCACCAACTCGTTGCATCGACGACGCCAGGTGGCCAGTTCGTCGGCGTACGCAGGCGCAGTGGCGAGATTGCGGTTTTCATGCGGATCGGAGTCGAGATCGTAGAGTTCTTCGAATATCGCTGGAGGACCCACCAGCCCGAGGTTGAGAAACTCACGGTAGTCGTCGGGTTTGGCTTGGTTCGGCCAGTAGCGAATGTACTTCCAACGCGTGCCTCGGACCGCCTGGACCAACGGGTAGCCTTGGCTGACGAAGAAGTTCTCGATCAAGAAGTCCTTTCTCCACGCGACGTTCTCGCCGCGCAACAAGGGCGCCAAGCTTCGTCCCTGCATCACCTCGGGAACAGGAATGCCGCACAGGTCCAGCACAGTGGGCGCGATGTCGGCCGTCACCACCAGCTCTGGGCGACGGCCCGCGGAACGCCCGATGCGGGGATCGTGGACGATCATCGGAATGTGAATGGACGGCTCGTACGCCAGGGCCTTGCCCCCGTAACCCCACTCGCCGTGCATGAGTCCGTGATCGGACGCGAAGATGAAGATCGTGTTATCCAATACACCGAGACGCTGCAGGTGGTCACGCAAACGGCCGACAAACCGATCCACGCCCTCAATCGTCTGGGCATCGCGGATATGCTGCTCGCGCAAGGCTTCCGGCGTCGCCCGCCAGCCATAAGTCGGACCCTGTTCGCCGCCGTACACCGAGGCCGGAAGTTTTGCACTGCGCCACTGCCAGACCGAAACGTAGTTGGGGGGAATGACGGGCAAGCGGGGATCGTCGCGGTACGCGGTCCGATAGAGTTCATCGTCCGTCGGCCGCTGCTCCATCGTTCTCGTACCCGTGCCGTGAGGAACCTCCAACGGGACATAAAGGAAGAAGGGCCGATCGTTCGGGCGACGACCAAGATAGCGGCGCAGGCGCGGATCCGAGCGCTCATAGAAGCCCGTATCGACACCGAGGAAATCATTCACCGCCTCTTCAATCACCTCGGTTTGCGTGTCAGCCTTGGCTCCGCGAAAGAGAAAGCGGTTCTCGGCGGTGTGCTCCTTCGGATAGAAACTGAGAGCGGTATTGTCGCTGCCGCAGTAGTAGTCCACCGCATCCTGCCGCATGCCCATGATGTTGGACTTGCCAATCAAACCCGTGAAATAGCCCTCACGGCGAAGCACACCAAACACCGTCTGCTCCCACTGGGCACGGCTGAACGCGCGATTGTTCGCAAAGCCGACCGTGCTTTTCCGCTCCCACTGCCCCGACACGAGAATGGCGCGGCTCGGGGCGCAGATTGGCGAGGTCACGAACGCCCGATCGAACAAGGCGCCTTCCGCCGCGAGACGGTCCAGGTGAGGCGTACGAATGACGGGATGACCCGTGCACCCGAGTTGATCGTAGCGCTGATCGTCCGTGAAGATGATGACGACGTTGGGACGCGGGGCACGCGACCCGAAGCGCTCGGCAAATCCGTACATATCCGCAGTCAACAGACTGAGGCCGGCGAGCAGGAAGCTTGCGATGCGCATGGCGGTCATGGGGAACGTAAACAACCGGATTAGGCTCGAGAGAGGAAAGCCCCTGCTCCGGGTCTGGTCTGGCTTCCGACCCGGAGCAGGGCGCACGATCCGATTTTGATCAGAAGCGGAACCGTGTCAGCACTTGGAAAGTGCGCGGCATGCCAGGACGGAACGTTTGGTCGTAGTGAAACTTGTCGGTGAGATTGTTCACCCGCAGAATCAGGTCCGTGGTGACGTCCCGAACCTTGAACTGATAGCCGACCGTTGCATCGAACAGCCAGACCTCCGGGCTGTCGAGCGGCGACGCCCAGCTGGGATGCAGCCGGACCTTGCCCGCGAACTGGGTGCCCGCACCGACATAGGCGCCTTTCAACCGGCCGGTCGTGAACGTGTACTTGTTCCAGAACGAGAACTGTTTGTCCGTGGAGCCCTGCAGACGGATGCCTTGCTGTCGTACATCCTGGGCGACGAGGGTCTCGGCCTGCCAGTTGCGAGCAAACGACACGACCATCTGGTAGTTGCGGACAGGCGAGTAGATGAACTCCAGCTCGGCGCCGGCGGAGGCTGCTTTGCCGGCCACATTGTAGAGCGGGGAGATGCCCGTGGCGGCCTCGGCGGCGAAATCGCGCAGCGCGACATTCTTCTGCTCGATGTCATAGACCGAGACCGTGCCGGACAACTTCCCATCGGCGGTTTCAAACTTCAGCCCATACTCGAAGTTTGTCTCTTCGGTGGGATCGACGATGTTACCGTTGCCGTCCACCGTGAAGTTCGGGCGGAAGCTCTCGCCATATCCGGCAAAGGCAGACAGCCAGTGCGTCACAGCGTACACCGCGCCTACCTGCGGCGTCGTCTTCGAGGAGGACAGGTTGTCCTGTTTGCTCTTTGAGTAACGCGCACCGACAAGGGCGATGAGTTTACCATCGAATGCACTCACCTGCTCGAGCGCATAGATGCTCTCCACGTCGCCGCCTCTCACCACGGGCGCAGCCGGACCATTGGGATGCAAGGCGCGGATCTCGCTCAGGATGCTTCGTACCGGGCCCGTCAGCGTGTTGGCGAGATTGACAGCTCCCGAAACCGTACGCGTTCCGCTGCTCTGCTCCGCCTGTTCATAGCCTGCGAGCACCCGGTGCTTCATACCGAGGAACTCAAACTTGCCCACCACCTGAGCGTTAAACGACGACGCGTCGTCAAAGACCCTTTGTTCCTGAGCCCCAAAAGGAATCGTCCAGCCGCCGCCTGGCCGGAAGGCGGGGAGCAAGACGCCGTACTTGTGGGTTTCCGACTCGGTATAATACGCCCTAAAGTCGATTGCATCGGTGATACGCGCCTGTCCCTCGAGGAATAGGCGCTTTGACGACACGTCCCGCCGCGCATCAGGACCTTGAAGGTTCGCCCGATACCCACGGCCATAGATGATTTCGTTCACGTTGATCAGCTCACCCGGGGTGTTCGACGGGTAGCCTTTCCGCGCCAGCCAGACGGCCGACTGCTCACCGATTTGCACGGCAGCCGCCGGTCGGGCCAGACCGTTGGCATCGTAAAGTCGCTGGGCCTCAAGCTCCGCCGCAACAAAGTCAGGATGTGCAAACGTCAGGTGCTGATACGGGACCTCTTCCCGTTCGGAACGCTGAAAATCCGCGAGGAGCGAAACGCGTTCGAAAGGACGTACCTCGAGGGCGAGGTGGTAGTTTTGATCCCGTTTCTCCGTGTAGTCCGCCCACCCGGAAGCGGCATCGATGTGCACGGCCTCCGCGAGATAAGCGACCTTGTCGCGCCAGATCGGTCCGGTCGCTGAAACGAATCCTTTTCGATAACCATAATCGCCCGCGCCCAGTTCCAGGGTGTAGCGCGAATCCCAGCTGGGCCGGCGCGTCACCATGTTGATCACGCCACCGGCGCTCGCAATGCCTTGGAGCACCGACACGGGCCCCTTCACCACTTCCACGCGGCTGATGAAGCTGGAGTTGAGCACGGCTCCCCCAACCTCGGCGCCGTCCGCTTTGCTGATCGGGGTGAAGCCACGGGAGTAGATGTCGCGCTCTTCCTTGTTGGTCGAGGCGATCAAACCCGGCACGTAGCGCAGGGCTTCGCGCAGGTCAGTCAGGTTCTTGTCGAAGAGGAACTCCTCGTTGACGATGGAGATTGCCAAGGGCGTATCCTTGATGGCCATACCGGATCCGGACGCCGTGGCGGACATCGTGGAGCGGTAGCCATAGTCTTTTTCGCTCGATACGCTGAACGCCTCGAGGCGGATCACTTTCTCATCGGCGCTGGCTGCCGGTGCGGGGCCCGAGGATTGGGCGTAGGTCAAAGGCAAGCTGGCGAATGCGATCACGGCCGAAACCGAGGCGCGCATTCCCGGCGAAAGGGAAGGATAGGTTTTCATGGGGTGGGTAAACGCTCACAGCAAGCGAGCGCAGGCCCCGAGGATGCCATGAACGGACTCGGAAGCGTTATGAAGGAGTCGGCGTGGCCTTAGTGGCTTTCCGACTTCGGGGCCTCCGTGACACGAGAAACCAAACGTGACCGATGCGTTACATGCGGCGTCATCCGCCTGTTCTTTCTCTGGCCGGGTCGACGAAGCGTGAGAATCCGGTTCTCAACCCGTTGCTCCTTTGATATTTACAATCTCAATACCCCAGACGCTGCACCTCCCCTGTCCTCGCCCACCCTTGGCTCGACGGTCTCGCCATGCGAAGAGGTCAACCGGTGGCGCTCGCAGCTTGGTCAGTATTGAACCAACCCCAGGTCGGATTCTCCATAGCGATTGATTCGCGTGTTCGGCTATGTTCCGCCATACCTTTTCGCGTACCCCACACCCCGCCATGCTCTCCCTCGAAACCATCGCTCCAGCCACGTCGCCGGGCACGTCGACTGAAAAATCCCTGTTTACCCGCCTGATGGAGGAGTTGCAGCACGACAGCGGACTGCACGTCAGCTTCGAGGACCTGACCGGCGTCGTGCTCGACAATCCTGACATCCGCCTGCCCTACCATCTACGGATCCACACCTGCGACTTCTGCCTTCACGCGAAGGGCTCGCCCGAATCGCACCAGCACTGCGTCCGGAACAAGATGGCGGCCAATCGCGTCGCGCTCCAACGCCGCGAGGGCTACTTCGGGCAATGCCACCTCGGCTTGACCGACCTCGTGCAACCCCTGGTTTTCCGGGAGAGTGTTCTCGGCATCTTCTATTTCGGCTCCTTCGTGCTCGCCGGCACGGAGGATCTGGCGCGCGCGCGCATCCTGAAGTTCTGCCATCGGCAGGGCTTCAATCCGACCGGCTACCTGCGCAGCTTCGAGATGGCGCCACGCGTACAACCGGATCGCCTGCCCGAGCTTTGGCGCCGGATCCAACTGGTCGCTGACCTGACCTGCGCTATCGTATCCAGTATAGGGATACCTGCTGACCGTTATCGCACCCGCTCCGGCGCTCAATTCGCCACTTGGAACGGTGCGATGCCCGCCCTCGTGCGAACCGTGATCGCGTACATCAACCACCACTACCGTTCGCCGCTGCGCGTGCACGACATCGCCCTCGCCCATCGCTGCAACGCCGACTACCTCAGCCGCATCTTCAAGCGCACGGTCGGGCTGAAGCTCATCGACTACATCCAGCGGGTGCGCATCGACCATGCGCAGCGCCTCCTGCTCGCCAACCGGTTCTCCATCGGCGAAGTCGGATTTATGGTCGGGTTTCAGGACCACAGCCATTTCGGCAAGGTGTTCCGGCAGCTCACCGGCCAGACTCCGCAGGACTATCGCAATGCCGCGCTGAAGGTGGATCCAGACGGCCAGGCCGGAACATTCTCGACCTTCGAGTACAGCAACATCCGCTCGTTCAACCCCCAGTTCGGTGGTTCGCCGACGGCGGGACGCAAGCTCATCATGTGAAGGCCACCGGGCGTCATTCGTCGCGCAAGGCCGACGCAAACGCCTCGCACACCAAAAGGTCGCGCGGGTGCCCGCGATCGAGGCCAGACTAACCTGGATTTACTCTCCACCGTGGGAGAGCTTGAGACCACCTTGGTACGAACGCACAGGGAGGCATGCACCCCGCACTCCGCACCCTCGTCATCAGGCTGCTCGCCCTCAGCATCGCCCCGCTTCTCACGATTGCCGCCCCGGATAACACCGCGTGGACAGAGGTGATCGAGAACCGGGAGTTCACCTCCGGGTTGGTGCTGAAGGGCAAGAGCAAGGTCCTGATCCGCAACTGCCGCATCTCGAATCGCGACGGCCTGCAGGGCATCCTGCTCGAGGACTGCCACGACATTCGCATCGAGGGCAGCACCATCAGCGGCGTGGGCAACGAGACGATAAAACATTCCGATCAGCGCGAAGTGCAGGGCTATCCGTACTACTCCGCGACGCTCGATCGCGCCGCGTCGGTCCGACTCGAGAACAGCCGCAACGTCACCATCGTCCGCAACACCATTACCGACTCAGTGAGTTCAGGCATCTCCGTTTGGGCCGACTCGTGGCAGCAGACCGGCAACATCGTGATTGAGGCCAACCGCATCGCCTACATTGGCGATGACGGCATCCATTTCGGCATCCGCGCGGACTCCAAACGACTGGGTAACGCCTATTTGCCGATCAAGGACGTCACCATTCGCCGCAATCTCATCCACAACGTCGCACTCGGCCTCAATCGCCTCGGCTTCGCTCGTCATGGCATCTACCTCACTGCTCGCGACGCGATCGTGGAGGAAAACACCGTCTACAACGTCTTCTACGGCGAAGGCATTTCCATCCGGAACAGCGCTGTGGTCCGTCGCAATAAGGTCTGGAACTGCGCGCGCGCAGCCATCGCCTATTGGGCGCAGACCAACACCGATGGCAGCACGGGCGTGCTCGAGATCACCGGCAACACGCTCAGCCAAGATTTCAGCCTGTCGATTCCCATGCGTCACATCGGCGATCCGTCGAAGCTGCACCAGCTTCCCCTCGGCGTGCTGGTGATCTCGATGGCGAGCAATCCCCACGCGAAGCTGCACACGATCATCGTGCGCGACAACACGCTGGAGATGGGCCCCGACTACGCGCTGCCGACTCCGGTATTGGGCGGCAACGGTGACCCGGCGGCCAATCACGCGCGTTGGGAAGTCACGGGCAACACCTTGATCGATCGTCGGCCGTCCCCGCTGTTCTACGAGAATCTGCCGTCCCGCGTGGACCTGTCCGGCAACGAGACGCGCACGACACTTTGATTTTTCCGCATCCCCCATGCGTATGCTCCGATTCGTCCTCGGTGCGCAGGTTGTCCATGGATGCCTGAGCGCCGAGGGCACGGGTATCCTCCTCTTCCTCTGGCGCCCTTCCCGGCGTTGAGAAGCAACCGCTCTAACTCCCTTTCGCCGCCTATGTCACTCTTCCCCTCCCTTTCCCGCCACCCATGGCCGTCCGTCGGCTGCCTACTCGCCGCCTTCGCACTCCCGGCCGTGGGTGCCGAGCCAACCGGCCCGCTGTCACCGCGCGCCGACATCGCGCTCACAACCTCCTACCATCAGCAAAGCACCGTTCCGTTCTATCGGAATCTGCCGATCACCCCCACCATCACGGACGAGAAAACGCCCGGCTATCTCGCGTGGGCCACGGCCGACTTCGATCGCGATGGCGACGTCGATCTGCTCGCCGTGCGGGTCGACTGGACCGCCGAGGGCGAGCCAGTCGAGTACTACGAGAACCAAAAGGACACCTGGGTCGCCAAACCCGACGTGTTCGGGGATCGACCGCCGGTCGTCGTGCACGGACGCAAGGCGATCGTCGCCGATTTCGACGCAAACGGCTGGCCCGATGTCCTGATCGCCGCCCACGGCCACGACGTCGCGCCGCCGTTCAAAGGCGAAAAGCTGCAGGTGCTGTTCAATAACCAGGGCCGCTTCACCGCCCGCGAACTGCCCCTGCCCGGCGGCTTCTATCATTCGGCCTGCGCCGGCGACATCGACCACGACGGTGACATCGACCTGTTCGTCACCGATGCGCTCAACGGACGCCACAAGATCTGCAAGTTCCTCCGCAACGACGGAGCCGGCAACTTCACCCACGCCCCCGAGCTCTTCCCGACCGCGCTTCAGGCCAAGTACTATTTCACCTCCGAACTCCACGACATCGACGCTGACGGCTACCTCGACCTCGTCGTCGCGGGCCATGAGATGGACGGCTCCGAGACCCGAATACTTTGGGGCGGTGCGACCGGACGCTACACGGTCGAGCACTCCACCCAGCTCCCCACGGTGCACGGCTATCGCATCGTCATCGACATCGACTTCCTGCCGCGCGCCGAAGGTGGCTTCGATGTCGTCTTGAATCGCACCGGCGACAACAAGGGCCCGATGCGCTGGTATCGTGGGTTTTACCTGCAACTGCTTGCGCCGGTCGCGCCGCGCGTGTTCGAGGACTTCAGCATCGCACGGCTGCGTGACCACTTCGCCCGCACCGGACCATGGATCACCTGGCTGCGCGTTCATGACATCAACGGCGATGGGCGCCTCGACCTCACCTCGGCCAACAAGTTGAATCAGCAGGAGTGGCTCGCCACCGCGTCCGGGGTGCTCCGTCGCGCTGAGCCCTAAGGCGTGCCCCGGCCTGGCCAACGTCGTCCCCCTCCTCTTCCCTAACTTAACTCCCATGACCATCCTTCGCCTCCTGTTCGCCACCCTTATCACCACCACCGCCGCGACCTACGCCGCAGCCGAAGACGCCTGGATTCCGCTCTTCAACGGCCGGGACCTCAGCGGCTGGAAATCCAACGCTTACCCGGATTCCTGGTCGGTCGTTGATGGCATGTTGCGCGTCCAGGCGACGAAAGAAAGCTGCCACCTTTTCTACGTCGGCGACGGGACCGGCGATTTCGTGCGCTTCAAGAACTTCGAACTCGAGGTCGTCGCTCGCGCTGAACCGAATGCGAACAGTGGCATCTATGTGCACACCAGCCTTGCGACCTACGCGTCGCAACTGCGCCTGCGCGACGGCTATGAGATCCAACTCAACAGTACGACCAAGGAAAAGCGCAAGACCGGCAGCCTTTACGCGATCAAGGACCTCGACACCTCTCCGGTCGACGAGACCCAGTGGTTCACGGTCCTGATCACCGTGAAGGACAAGCACATTGTCGTTCGCATCAACGGCGCGACGGTGGTCGACTACGTGGAGCCGGAGAACGTGGCCGCCGAGCGCACGGGTGAGCGCAAGCACCGGGTGCTTCGGCCCGACGGCGGCGCCATCGCCCTGCAGGGTCACGACCCGCACAGCGTGTTCTATTTCAAGAGCGTGCGGCTGCGCCCGCTGCCGTAACGCACCCGGCAAGGCCCTTCGACCGGTACCATGAATCCGCACTAGAGTCCGACCCGCCCGGTCCGGCATATGCTCACCTTGCCGAGGCATGGGCATGACCTGGCTGGCCAACTCCGATTTTGAGACCGCGTGGGCGCACCACACCTGGAGCGACTTCCGCGACCTGGCTGAACGCGACCGCCACCTCGTGGTGCTGCCGGTCTTCGGTTTCGCGGACCACGGTCTCGGCCACCCGCTCGATGCGGAGGAAATCGTCGGCTCCGAGGTGCTGCATCGCGCAGTGCTCCATGCCAAGTCGACCCTGCGCCTGCGGGTG
>VFQR01001974.1_pt1 | contig 13990 bp, 14 predicted proteins | sample 3512321 | NCBI WGS metagenome assembly VFQR01 (sample SAMN10412374, study PRJNA504923) | tailings metagenome | isolation source: Relicate 3 Philex TSF1 revegetated site | place: Philippines: Tuba, Benguet | collected 2017-08-29
AGCGCACGCAGACTGCCTTGTAGCGGACTTTCGTCGCGTAGGGATGGCGCGGACCGGAATACTCCACGAGCAGGCGGGTTTGCGCATCCGGGCAGCAGGTGGGGGTGGTTTTGCCGGGAAGGTAGCCGCACTCAGCGCCGCGGCCGGCGACGGTCAGCGGCGTGACATAGTAGACCTGACCGCGACGGCGCGCGACATAATCACGAACCCATTCGTCGAATTCGTCGAGCATAGGGTCCAGACGGCTGCAGTAGCGTTTGCACAGGTAGTCCGATACGGCGCCGGCATCAGACGGCGTCACCGCTGCGAGGAAGATAAAGCCTGCGGTGCCGATCTTGGCAGCAAGCGAAATCCACCAGAAACTAGCGAGAAAATTGCCCAACGGATTGCCGGGGGCCTGGGGGTTGTTGGTCTTCATGGTCGCCTTCCTTGTTCTTCGAGAGCGTGCCTCGTTTGCGCACGGCGACGGCGAAGGCCGTCATGCGGCGACTAGAGCGCGACTGTTCGAGAAAGCGTCACACGTCACTGGGAAAAGTTGAGAAAAGGCGCGATGGAAGAGCCTGAATTACCAGCAGAAAGTGAGTTCAAAGATTTATTGCAGTGGCACCTGTTCGTTTACGGCACGCGGCCAGGCGTTCGGGCACAGTGGACTAAGAACGAACTAGCGGACGCTTTGATCGAGGCTCGTGAGCGAGCGGATTCGTCTATAAGTATTTCAGAGCCTCACATGATGAGAAATATCAATGGTTGGCTTCTGGGTCCCGGCAAATGCAAGGATGAACCGTGGGGGCGCCTGCTTGACGAGCTGCTCTTTGGAAAGTTGGGTTTCAACGAGAAGCTCGACAGATGGCGCATCAGTTTTCAGAAGGCGCGCCGCCCGAAACGTAACAAGGGCGCACGAGAGGGTCGTGCATCCGACGAGAAAGATCAAACCACGACCAATCCGTACATGCAGGAATATCTTGCGGATTCAGTTCGCGTGGCGCTGCTGGAGAAAATCAATGCCGGACTTGCACGCGAAGGTTGGTCGTTCGAATCCATGCAGAAGGGTCAAGGCGCGACGAATACAGCGTTCAACCGGTCGATCGTTGTCAATCGACCGAAAATCGAACTGCGCTACTTGCCGGGCAAATGGGCCGCTCGTTACCATCCAGATCTGTTGGAATTCGTGCTGCAGAGCAAACGCGGTGATGCGAATGACGACAACAAAATACGGATAGCTAGCGACTTCGTCGATATGGGTAGCGTCGATGTTCAGCAGACCAGCTATTTTCAATCGTTGGTGACGGATCAGATTGCTTGGACCTGCATCCGAAGCAAAGAGATAACGCATGGAGAAGGATTTAACCCTGAGAAAATACTTTGGGATGGCACGAGTGCTTTCGTAGGCGAAGATGGAAGTCTGAAGAGACTTAAGGACGCGGCTATTTCCAATCAGCTTGGGACGTCGACCGTAGCATTTAGCTCAGACGGCTATCTCATGTTCGTCTACCAGAACGAGAAGAATCGACAGTCCGAGTATATGTGGGCGCCGAGCGGGTCCGGATCGATGGACTGGGAAGACATTCGGAATAGTAAGGCCGTAGATTTGCTCACCCTCGTTGAACACGGAGCAAAGCGGGAGCTGACCGAAGAGTGCGCGCTGGATAACAATGGCGGCGAGCGCGTAGCTATCGCTTGCAAGCTAATGCCGATCGCCTTTACGCGGCTGGTGCATCGTGCAGGAAAGCCCGAGTTCTTTTGCCTCGGATGGATTGATGCGACTGCCGAAGAGCTCCGCCATCGCACCCCGGAAAGGTACGTCAATCAGGTAAAGACCCTTCGTGCCAGTGCTGACTGGCGGCAGGGTTCTCCAAGCATTGAAATCAGCCGAGTATGCAATTTTCATTTGAACGATTTTCTTGATCTGAAGAAGGGTGTTCCGCTCTCTTATGCGCTTGAGCACGGGCTGAATCTGTTGGTAGATGCATGTGAGCACACTGAAACCGCAACGGTGATCGACCGATTTATTCGGGAAGCTGCCGGTATTTGATCGCTTGACTTTCAAGCGTTGATTTCATGGCCCCAATCGCCGGGCAAGTGAGGCGAAGGCGCTGCGCAAGCTGAAGCATCCGAGCCGTTCGCGGAAACTCAGAAGCTTCTTGGATAACTGAGAGCCCGCATAAAGAAGAAAAAAGTCCCGCGAGATGCGGGGCTTTTTTTATTGAACTCGACAACCCATCGACATTGGATTTCACTGTTGCGTCCGGTTCGCGGGGTACGCTCATGACAACGGAATCCGAAAATGGCCTGATGCTCATCCTGCGCGGACTTGGTGCGGGTTACGCGCCGCGCGGTCTGCTCGACGACCCATCCGCGCTCGCTTATGCGCAGGAGCTTGGCTACGCCGGCGAGGTGCTCGATGTCGCCGGCGAAGGCCCGCAATTGCAGATGGCGCTCGACCGCATCAAGCGCGGCGATGTCACGGCGCTCTACGGCTTTTCGCGCGGCGGCTACAACATGCCCCACATCTGGAACCGCATGAGTGCCGAGGAGCGCGGCCGCATCCAGAAAATCGTGATCGTCGGCGCGCCCGGCGTTACGCCGGCGCATTTTCCGGGCATGAATGATGTCGTCGTGCAGGGCGATCCGCCGGACGGTCACATGAACGGGCCGAAAGCACTGCTGCTCGCGATGCGCGCACAATCCTCGCGCACGGCCTGAATTCGCACCCGCTACCTGCGCAGCCTGCGCAGTTTCCAGATCGCGAAGCCGGCGAAGATCGCCCAGCACAAGGCCGCGCCTGCGGCGAACGCGGTTTTGCGTCCCGTGCTTGCGCCTGCTTCGGGATTGAACGCGACCCAGGTCGCGACGGTCGCGAGGAGCGCCACGATGCCGAGGCTGAGCACCCTCTGGATGAAGCGGAGCGAAGCCGGCGCGGCGTCTGTGAGCGCGCCGTCGCGTCCTGCAACCGCGCCGAAGAAGAACCAGCCGATGGCGTTCATCGCGAGGCTCGCTGCGGCAAAGAGAAATGCCGCACCCGCGACCACGAGCACCCAGCCCTGCGCATCGTTCGGCGCGCGGCCGAGCTTCCCCAGCCCCGCGTAGACGATGTAGATGCCGATGGCGGCGATCACCGCGACGAAGAGAAGCCCGAGGAGGTTGCCTTTGGCCTGATCGCTCATGTTCGTTCGCCCGCTCGTATGCGTTGCATGCGCCGCGACCCTCGCAAATCGCGGTTTCCATTTCGTTGCGGCGATCGAAGAGGGAACTTCCGGCCTTTTGCGGCGTTGATGGCTCTGGAAATCCCAAACCCAGAGAGCGCTCATGCCGTTCAGCCTTGCCGCATGGAAAGCCCGGCCGAATTACGCCGGCGAGAAGATGGTCGCGCTGCTGGCGGGCGCGATTTTCCTGATGGGTCTCGTCGCGTTTCATTACGCGATGCCGAACGGCACCATGCTGATCCTGCGCGGGATCGCAGCCGAGGATGCGCCGAAGGGCCAGCTCGATGACGCTGCGGCGAAGCAATATGCCTGGCGCTCGGGCTATGCTGCGGAAGTGATCGACGCCGCGGGCGGCACCGGCGAGCAGGCGCAGATCGCACTCGACGGCGTGCGCAACGATCCGCGCGTGCGCGCACTCTACGGCTTCTCCGGCGGCGGCTATGTGCTCGCGAATCTCTGGGGCCAGCTCAAACCCGAGGAGCGGAGCCGCATCACGAAGCTCGTCGTGGTCGGTGCCCCGGGAATTACGGAGGCGAATTTTCCGGGTGCTACGGAGGTCGTGATCCAGCCCGACCCGCCGGAAGGCCACATGGAAGGCCCGCGTGTGCTGCTGCGCGCCACGCAGTAGTTTGCCTCGCATAAGCCAAGAAGTTTCTGCCTTCTCCGGTGGCCGTCTCCCGTCGTGATGCAGAAGGATTCCGCATGTACGCCCGCCTGTTCGCCGCCTTCCTGCTTTCGCTGGCGATGATCGCGCCTGCCGCCGCTGCCAAATGCGGCGGCGATTTCAACCGCTTCATTTCCGAATTCCGGCGCGAAGCGGCGGCGAAAGGCGTTCCCGCCCGGGTGCTTGCGGATGCCTTCGACGGCATCGAGCACGACGCGAAGGTGATGGCCTTCGACCGCCGCCAGCGCAACACCTTCAAGCGCTCGTGGGAGGATTACGCGAAGTCGCGGGTCACGCCCGCGCGCGTGAAGCGCGCGAAGAATTTGCTGAAGCGGCACCAGAAGCTGTTCGACCGCGTCGAGGCGCGCTTCGGCGTGCCGCGCGAACTCGTGATGGCGATCTGGACCATGGAGACCGACAACGGCGGCGACACCGGCAAGATGCCGGTGGTGAAGACGTTAGCGACCCTTGCGCATGACTGCCGCCGCACCGACCTGTTTCAGGGCGAGTTGCTCGCGGCCCTCCAGATCATCGCGCGCGGAGATTTATCGAAGAAGGAATTGCTCGGCGCTTATGCCGGCGAGATCGGCCAGACGCAGTTTTTGCCGAGTTCGTATATCAAGTATGGCGTCGATTTCGACGGCGACGGGCATGTGAACCTGCGCCGCTCGGTGCCGGACGTGCTGGCCTCGACCGCGAACCTCTTGGCGACGAACGGCTGGCAGAAGGGCCAGCCCTTCGGCGAGGGCACACCGAATTTTCAGGTGCTGCGCGAGTGGAACCGCTCGGAGGTCTACCGCAAGACGCTGCACTATTTCGCGGAGCAGTTGCGGTAAGTTTATAGCTTCATTGCCGAAAATGCGATGAAGAATGGAACGCTAACGGATTCGCTAGAGGCCCTGTGACCAGAATCTTTAGATAGCGCTGGTTCGATAATTTCTTTCACACACAGCCCTGCTCCTGTGAGCGCTCTGAAGTAAGATGAGATCGTTCTGTGTTGGTTGTAACAACTTTGGTCTAGCCAGATAAATTCTCTAAGCGATTCATTGAAGTACTGTGATACGCTCCATAAAATCCCATTTTCTCGTCTGATTTCACCTAAGGGATTGGAAGTTCGAATGGGATGACGTACCGAAAAGACTAATAAACCATTCGGTTTTAGCCACGAAGCACATTTTTCAATGAGTGGCACGAGGTCTGGCACGAAGTGAAAGGCTAAGGATGACACGATCAAGTCGTAGTTGTTTGGCTCGAACTCAAGTTCCGAAAAATCTCGGAAGAGCCATTTAATCTTGTCGCCCTTGTATAATTTTTTTGCCTCTTCAAGGAGCGTGGCGCTGCTGTCCACGGCAGTTACTTGATAATTTCTCTGTTCGGACAGAATGAAAGCTAGTTGACCGAGGCCGCAGCCTAGTTCCAAAGCTTCCTGTCCTGCGCCATCTTTGGGTATGGCCCCAAGTACGCAGGGGGTATCTAATGCGTCGTTCAGATTTTCCTTGTCTGCTCTACGCCTTAAGAATGCCGTCCAAATAGGGTCTAGTTTGGTGGATGACTCGCTCACAAATGCACACACTCTGTAAAATCTTGCTAAAATAGCCTCATGGCGAACTTCTATCTAGAGCTTGCCCGGACGGTATTACGATCCCACCCCGAGCCTTTAAGTGCTTCGGAAATATATGGATTTGCGAAGTCTCAAAATCTAATTCCGCCTGCTTATGGTAGAGCCAAGACCCCTCACAAGACTATCCATGCTCGACTTGCGGAGTCGATTAGGAGGGATGGTTCAAGGTCGCCTTTTTACCGGTTCGCTGCGGGACGGTTTGGGTTGAGAGAAAATCTCTCCGACCTCGAGTACCGTTCAACCTTCAACAGAGAATATAAAGCGCCAATCCGTAAGAAAGAAATTTCTAACGAGATTGTTCTGTGTCTACCACGAAACCGAATCGATATTGATATGATCGACGGCTTCTTCTCGCTTGATAATTTTTTTAAGAGCGTTGCGGGAAATGAATGGCTAACTTACGTGCCTCGCAAGAAAGCAGAGAAAGACCCGTCATACAAACAGCTAGTGACTTATATTGCTGTGGTAAAGGACCGTCGCGTTCTTTGCTATGAGCGTGGAACTTATTATGCCGCCGATAAGAGTATCGGCTTTGGTGGGCACGTGTCTCAGTCTGACTACGATTTATTTTTTCTCGAGGACGAGTTGGGAATTTTTGCGAACGCAGTTCGAGAGCTCTCTGAAGAACTAAGCCTAGCAGTTGAAGTCCAATCACTGCGGAAGAAGATCCATATAGTAGGCGTCATCAACGATAACAGTACCGATGCGGGTCAGAGACATATTGCGATCGCGATGATTTATATGTGCGATGCAATAGAAGATCCGGGTAGGGGTGAGTTAGAAGTTAGAAACTTGCATTGGATGTCGCCTACATCCTTCAACAACGAGCTTCCCAAGTTTGAAATTTGGTCTCAAATTTTTTTGAAGCAGATAGGGCCTATGATTGAGCGGTTTAGCAATCGATAAGCCCGTTTATTGTCACAACATAAATAGGGAAATTTTCAAGCATCTACAGCTTGAGATAGACACAAAACTGCACCGAAGTTTTCTTCGGATGCTTTTGCTGTCATGCAACCAGCCTGTATATGCAGGTCACGCTCAGGTTATCGAGTGTTACTATTCTGACCACGAGCTTCTTTCAGAGCTAAATGAATGGGCTCGACTTTCGCGCTTTGTTTCTCTGACTAAGCATTCGTCGTTTCACGATTTCATTGAATCGAGAAAGCAAATGTACTCATGGGACAGAGGCGCGTATCCCATGTATTACTCAACAGAGCTAAAAGTTTTGAAGGAGTTTCCAACACATGATGTTGGTGACCCAAACACTACAGCCATTCTGCGTGGTGTTTACGGTTCACTTTACGAAAATCAGAAGCCCACTTTCGAGAATCTTATGGATCTGAAAGAGAGAAGGGCTATTGAGCAGTTGGCCCCGTCGATTCGCTCCCTAGTCGCTAATGAGAGCGGAGCCCTAACGGCTGCTTTCTTTCGCCGCGAGCAATTTCCAGACGCCGCGCTTCAGGAAACCGTCAATCGAACACTTTCACGAATTCTCCCGTATCAATTCACATCCATTTATACGGATATTTACGACGCTTTCACTGGCACGGGGTTCCCAAAATGTAGGATCTATGAGGATGCCAAATCATTTCCGCATCTTGATTTTGAAGTAAATCTAAGTGTGTTCGCAAAATTGGGCATCGAATCTCTGTTAATTGATTTTAACTCATGGCCAACCTCCAAAATTATTCGGTTTCTTACTCATGGAGATTTTCAAGAGTTTGTGGCGGCAAAAAGCGATTTTCTCTCAATCGTTGCAGAGACTAAAGTTAAAGGCGATCTAGCACTAGAACGGCCAAAAATGCTAGCAGCTGTTCGTTCCGCGCCCATCAATAGAATTGAGCTTGCGGGATTTGAAATTCAAAAACTCGCTTTCGAGTTGAGGCGTGCGGCAGAGTTGGTTTGTTCGAACGATCCCATCGCTAATGCAAGGCGCATCGCTATGGCAAAAACAAGTTGGGGTTCGAATTACCTTATTCTTACTGCTACCGATGTTGAGGATGAGGTATTAAGGGAAGCGTTGACCGCCAGAGGCTTTTCGCCCCCGACAATTATTCACGGAGCAAGCCTGTCATCAGTTTTCTATTTCAGAAAAGACGTAGGCAAATTGCATCACGTGAGAACATCGGCCGGCAGTATTGGGACTTCCGGGTCTTTATTGATGGCCAGAAACGCCATCAGCGAATTAAAGCCAAAATTTGTTATCTCTTATGGAATATGCTTTGGCCTAAATGAAAAAAAGCAAAGTCTCGATGATATCGTAGTTTCGGATTCTGTATTTGAATACGAAAAGCAAAGGGTTTCGGCAGCGCGACCTGAGGATCGTGGTTCGATTCGAGATGCAAGTGCTGCGCTCTTGAGTCGGGTAAGGGCTCAGCAAGCAATTTGGCAGGGTACTCCAATTCACATTGGCCTTGTAGCGTCAGGCGAAAAGCTCGTCGATGATGCTATTTTTGTGAAGCAACTCAAAGAACGGATGCCTCGTGCGATAGCGGGAGAAATGGAAACCGCAGGAATTTCTGCTGTGTGTACTGAGTTGCAAGTCCCGTTCATTATGGTGAAGGGAATTTGTGATTTTGGTCATAATAAAGACGATAAACATCAGCGAACTGCAGCTCAGGCAGCAGTTAAGCTCGTATTTGATGCCTTGATTGTCTAGCGGTGCTAAATATCGTTCTGTTCCGCATTCTCCAATTTTATCATGTCCACACTCACGCCGCTCAAGCCAGCGGGCAAAGCACTTAGTGCTTTTCGTTTCGCGGGCCTGGTATTCGTGGGCATCCTTCTGGTTAAACCTTCTCCTTCGGCTCCTTCGGATAAGCTTCCGGCACAGCGACTTCCGGGCTTTCGGGCCTGAGTTCTTCCGTCGGCACGACCGCGCCGACCGGTGCCGTGCTCGCCAGATCGAAGTTCGCTTTCTCGACTGATTCCACCGGCGCCTGCACGCGCGTGCGATAGAACACGAAGCCCGCGAGCGCGAACTGCGAAACCGCGACGAACAGAAAGAGCGTGCCGGGCCCGAGCGCGCGCATCAGGACCGCCGCGATTACGGGGCCCGCGACTGCGCCCAATCCGTTCGCAAGCAGGATCGTCGCCGAGGTTGCGACCATTTCCTCGGGCTGCGTGCGGTCGTAGCCGTGCGCGGCCGCGATCGAGTAGCCCGGCAACGACAGCGCGCCGAAACAACAGGCGAGCGCGAGCAGCATCCAGCCGCTGCCGCCGTATAACCAGAGCGCGGTTGCCGTCGCGGTGCTGCCCGCAAGCAGCACGAGCAGCACGAGCCTTCGGTCCACGCGATCCGAAAGCCGTCCCGCGGGATACTGCATGAGTGCGCCCGCGATCACCGCAGCCGTCATGAACGTTGCGACTTCCGCGATGCCCGCTCCGCGTAATTCGACCGCCGCGGGCGCGAGCGTCCAGAACGCGCCGAGCGAAAGCCCCACCATGAAGCTGCCCGCGAGCGCGACCGGCGCCGCTTCCCACAAGAGCTTCGGCTGAAACCGCACGATGGTGATCGGCGCGGGCTGCGCCGAGCGCGTGAGCGCGACCGGCACGATGGCAAGGGCCGACAGGATCGCCGCGATCATGAACAGCGAAGCGCCTTCGACCGGATGCGTGGTCACGATCATCTGTCCGGCCGCGATCGCGACGAAGTTCACGATCACGTAGGCCGACATCACCATGCCGCGCGTCTCGTTCGAGGAGCGGTCGTTCAGCCAGCTCTCGATCACGAGATAGAAGCCGGCAAGGCAGAAGCCGGTCACGAAGCGGATCAGGGCCCAGGCGGGCGCGAGCGGAACCAGCGCATGCAGGAGCGCCATCGAGGCGGCGACCGCGACCATGGCGGAAAACGCGCGGATGTGGCCCGAGCGCAGGATCACGTAAGGCCCGAGCACGCAGCCCACCACGAAGCCGAGATAATAGGCCGAGCCGATCGCGCCGATCGCGAAGGTGCCGAACTGTTCCGCGCTCGCTCGCAGCGGCAGGAGCGTGATCTGCAGACCCGCACCCGCGAGCAGCAGCGCGACACCGAGCAGCAGAGAGAGGATGGGGCGGAGATTTTTATCGAGCATCGTTCGCGTAAGGCCGCTTGCGGAGACCGGGTTCCACTAGCCCGGGGATGCGGCGAAAATGGCACGTTAACGGTTCCAAAACCACGAAGCGCAGGGGATGGCTACGGTGATGTTTCCTTAAGCGCCGCCCGCCAGAGTTACGGGGATACGGGGAACGTAGACGCAGGTGGGGACAAGCTGCGCGCCGTGGGGACCATGACATCTTCTGCATTCTGCACGCACCCGCAAAGAACGGTGCGGCTATTACAACGCTTCGAGGCGCGCCATGTTTAGTGTGCCGACGCTGTTCGTCGTCTTTGCCGTAAACTTCCTGTCGCTGGCGCTCGTGTGGTTCTATGTCCTGCGCAGCTACCCGAATTTCGGGGCCGCGCGGTACTGGTCCGCCGCGGCCTTCGTCGCCTTCGTGGCGGCGTCGCTTTCGCTCCTGCGTGGCGTGATCCATCCGGTGATCCCGGTACTCGCAGGCGGCGGTCTCTTTATTCTTGGCGGCTTTCTCGCGGCCATGGGCATCCAGCGCCTGTTCGGCCGCCCGGTCATGTGGCGAACCGCGTTGACCGTAACCGCGCTCTCCGTCGTGGGGCTCGCTGTCTTCGTGGTCTGGCAACAGAATATGACGATGCGCATCCTCGTCTACTCGGTGGCGCAGTCGATCGCGCTCATCGCCGTGTTGCCGGTGTTGTTCTCGCGTAAGGACGGCGCGTTGAGGCCCGGTGCGCGGCTGACCGGATACATCACGATCTTCTGTATCGCCATTTACTGGGCGCGTCCCGCTGCCGGGATGCTCTCGATCGGCGGCGATGTCTCTTTGATCGAATTCAACGCGTTCCAGGCCGGGCTCATTGTGCTCCTGGTTTTCTCGTCCATGGCATGGAATTTCGGTTTCCTGCTGATGGCGATCGACCGGCTGCGCGGCGAAGTCGCCGATCTCGCCTTGACCGACGACCTGACCGGCGCGGCCAGCCGGCGGCAACTCCTTGCGCGCCTGAACGAGGAAAGCGTTCGATCCAGCCGGACGCTCGAGCCGTTCGCGCTCTTGATGTTCGATATCGATGGTTTCAAGGCGATCAACGACCGGCAGGGTCACGCCGCCGGTGACGAATGCCTGCGGCTGCTGACGCGAAACGTGCAGTCGCGCCTGCGCAGCGGCGATCTGCTGGCCCGCATGGGCGGCGACGAGTTCTGCGTGGTGCTGCCTTCGACGACGTTGCGCGAAGGCGAACTCATGGCCCGCCGCGTGCTCGAAGCTTGCCGCACGCAGTGGTCTCCAGGGAACGGCGCGCCGATCAAGATCACCGCGAGTATCGGCGTTACGCAATGGCGTCTGGATATTGGAGACGACACGGCGCGGCTGCTCGCCGAAGCGGACCGGGCGCTTTACGCCGCCAAGCATGCGGGCAAGGACCGGGTGTCCCTGCATCATTCGGCCGAGACGGAAACGCTGCGGCGCTCGGCCTGATTCCTCGCAAAGATAATTTGCCTTCGCGGCTCACGCGTTTGACGCTGCGCGTTGCCTGCCGCATCCTTGGTGGTGCGGCAAGACGGAAACGCATATCCAACAAAATCCCCGGAGCATCGTGATGACCGTGACCAAGAGCACGCACGAGGTGGAGCTTGCCGGGCTTGGGCTTCGCGCGCTCGCGGCAATCGTCGATATGGCGATCCTGGCCCTGTTCTGGGCCGCGCTGACGTTCGTGATCCGCGGAGCCGAACTCTACCGGGTTGATATTTCCATCGAGACCGTCGCAAACCTTTTCGGCGTCGTCTTCGTCATTCTCTATTTCTTCGTGAGCGAGGGGCTCTGGAGTGCGACACCGGCGAAATTGCTCATCGGTTTGCAGGTCGTGAGCGAAGACGACGGCCGGCCGATCGACTGGTCGATGTCCATGCTGCGCAATCTCCTGCGGCCGGTCGACTGGCTGCCGACGCTGTACTTCGCCGGTTTCCTGTTCGCGGTGAATTCGCCGAAGACCCAGCGGCTCGGGGATCGCGTCGCGCGTACGGTCGTCATCCGCATCTGAGCGCCGGCGCATTGCCGCCATGAGAAAATACGGGGCCGTTTCGGCCCGTTTACGCCGCAGCGCAGCTTGACGCTGCGAGGCCGGCGGCGGAAAAACTTCCCATCATGAACACGCAGAACAATTCCGTAGCGCCCGGCGTCGCCGAGTCGCGGTATGCTTGGATACGCCTGTGGACCGGCTTGCTCGCCGGTGCCGTCGGCTCGGTCGGCATGTGGTCCGTGGTGGTCATCCTGCCTGCGGTGCAAACGGATTTCGGCGTGCTGCGCGCGGACGCAACGCTTCCTTATACGCTCACCATGCTCGGCTTCGGCATCGGCGGCATCACGATGGGCAGGCTCGCCGACCGTTTCGGCATCGTGATTCCGATGCTGATCGGCACCGCGTCGCTTTCCGCGGGTTACCTGCTTTCGGGCATCGCGCCGACGCTGTTTCTGTTCGCGCTGACGCATCTTCTGATCGGCATGGGCGCATCCGTCACGTTTGCGCCGATGATGGCCGACCTGTCGCACTGGTTCACGAAGCGGCGCGGCATTGCGGTCGCGATTGCCGCCTCCGGTAATTACGTCGCCGGCGCGATCTGGCCGCCCATCGTGCAATATTCGACCGCGACGATCGGCTGGCGGCCGACGCAGATGTGGATCGGAATTTTCGTGATTGTTGTGATTCTTCCGCTCACATTCGTTTTCCGGCGCCGCATCGCCTTGTCCGAAGTTGCGACCGCCAACGCGGTCGCCGCGGGTGCGCGCAACGCACTCGGGCTTTCCTCGACCGCGCTCATGGTGATTTTAAGCGTTGCAGGGATCGCCTGTTGTGTCGCGATGTCGATGCCGCAGGTACATATCGTCGCCTATTGCGGCGATCTCGGTTACGGCGCGGCGCGCGGCGCGGAAATGCTTTCCCTGATGCTCGCATTCGGCATCATCAGCCGTGTCGCCTCGGGTTTTGTCGCAGACAGGATCGGGGGTGTCGGCACGCTGCTGATCGGTTCGTTCCTGCAGGGTGTCGCGTTGTTCCTTTACCTCTTCTTCGACGGATTGACCTCGCTCTATGCGATTTCGATTCTGTTCGGGCTGTTCCAGGGCGGCATCGTGCCGATGTATGCGGTGATCGTGCGCGAGTATTTTCCGCCGCAGGAAGCCGGCGTGCGCGTCGGTGTCGTCATCTTTTCGACCATCATCGGCATGGCGTTCGGCGGCTGGATCTCGGGCGCGATCTTCGATCACACGGGTTCCTATCAGGCGGCCTTCGCCAACGGCCTCGCGTGGAACCTGCTCAATGTCGCGATCGCGGCGTGGCTCCTCCTGGCGTCGCGGCCGAAGAAGCAGGGCACTTCTACGAAGGCTCCTGCTGCTGCATAATGACCCGATGAACGGTTCGCCGCTTTCGGTCGAGGTGCCCGCCGCGGAGTACAAGCTCTTCGTGCGCAAGGGGTCGCCGCGCTTCTATCTCCGGAACACGGACGAAGGCGTCTATCTGTCGCCGAAAGGCATCGGCTGGTTTATCGGCGGAACGTCCTACACGCGGGAGTGGGACGAAATCGCTGCAGTGAATCTCATGGTTGCCCACATTCCGAAAAACGGGCCAAACGGGACATGCAAGATCACGTTCCGGGACGGCAGCGTGCTGACGATTTTGAGTGCTTCGAAATGGGGACATAGCGACGACGGGCGCAATGTCGAGTACGGCCGTTTCCTGAATGATTTTCACCGATCCATTCCGGAAAGCGCTCGCGGCGCAATCGCTTTCGCGACCGGTATCGGGAAAACCCAGCATGCGGTCATGACGGTTGTCTTTGTCATCGCGGGTCTTTTGTTTTTCGTTCTGCCGCTGGGACTTGCGATCTATTTTCGCGAACTGCAGGCCTTGTTCATCGCGGGTGCGGGTGCTGCCTTCATCTATCCGCTCTACCGGAGCACGGAAGCGAGCTTTCCGGATACGTACAGTCCGGACCGGATTCCGCCCGAACTATTTCCCTGAAGAAATCTGCCTCGAGACATTGCCAAGCGGCGTAAGCGGTCTATGTAAGCCGCAGCGCAGGAACGTCGCTACGAGGTCGCCATGGCAGAGAAAGTTACGGTTTCGATCCCGCACAAGCTCGGCAAGGAAGAGGCTGCCCGGCGGATCAAGAAGGGCTTTGCGGCCGCCCGCGAGAAGGGCGGCGGCATGATGAACTTCGCCGACGAGACCTGGACCGGCGATCAGGTCGCCTTCAACGTTTCGATGCTCGGTCAGAATGCTGCCGGCACGATCGATGTCCGCGAGGATCACGTCGTGATCGATGTGACGCTGCCGTGGCTGCTCGCCAAGATGGCGGAGCAGGCGAAGGTGCTGATCGAGAAACAGGGCAACCGGCTGCTGCTCGAAAAGAAATAAGGTGTCCCGCCCTGCGGGCGCCGATGGCCCGCATGGCT
>VFQR01001975.1_pt1 | contig 13985 bp, 9 predicted proteins | sample 3512321 | NCBI WGS metagenome assembly VFQR01 (sample SAMN10412374, study PRJNA504923) | tailings metagenome | isolation source: Relicate 3 Philex TSF1 revegetated site | place: Philippines: Tuba, Benguet | collected 2017-08-29
GAGAAATTCAATTACCTCGCGCACCTGTTCTACTCGGATAGCAGGTACACTTTTCTGCTGAGAGGTGTTTTCGGTATAGCTTGGTTTGATTTGTAAGATGTCTAGATGTTTAGATTCTCCTGCGATCGCGGAGCGACTTCCTCTTGAGAGTATTGCATTTGCGAATGCCAAAGCAATTTTTCCTTTGCCCACTCCCTCAACTTCGCTGCTAAATAGGTATGCGGGAGCAATTTGATTACGTTCGATTGCTTCAGTTAGTAGAAGTTTGGCGGTATGCTGTCCGATGATTTCTGTAAATAAGTCGTTTTTCATATCGTGCAAATTTCAATAATTCGACTAATTAAATTGTTAGTACCGCTTTTGAGTTCCGTTTCGAGTTGTAAAAGTAAGGTAAGGCTGTTTTTCAGTTTTTGAACGCCTACAAACTTGACTTCATCTTTGAGGTAATACAATCTTTTAGGGTTCTTCAATTCGGCTATTTCTGCAATCTTCATCTCAGATAATTTAGCTTCTACACCAGCTTTAGTTATTAGCCAAGTGCGAAAAATTGACGTAAGCGTTGCTACTATTTTGAGTGGATGCTCATTACTATCTAGTAGTTTATCTACCTGCGCTATGGCCAAGTTTGAATGATTTCTCAACATGGCCACAGTAAGCTTTTGGTAGTCAGTATTGTGATTACTAACTAATTGTTGTATTTCCCCAAGAGAAATAATTTTTTCACTTGCATAGACAGCAAGTTTAGCAAATTCGCTATCGGCTCGTGCAGTGTTATTACCAATTGCTTCAACTAGATAATCAGTCACATCCGGTGTAAGTTTAACTTGATGGATAACTGCATACTTCCCTATTAAATTAACTATCCCCTTTTTATCCCAGCAAGGAACGAGAGGAAACTCTTCTTGTTGAGCATATTTTATGATAGTTTTTACTACTGTTCTGCGGGAATCTGGCTTTTTGTTACTAGTAATTAGAAGAATGTTACTTGCAGGTATTCGAGAAAGTTGATTTTCAAGTTCTTGGTTATTATCCTCATTTAATAAGCTTCCAATTAAATGATCGCTGTCTGTATGAACAATTTTGTTACCATCTCCAAAGGGTAAAGTCATAACCTCAGTAAAAACCTTGGCAGCAATATTTTTCTCATTTCCAGATAGCTTGATGTAGTTAAAAGCTTTCCATTCAGCATGAACATTTTGATTCACCAAATGGTTAATTTTTTGATTGAGCGAATAGGTATCTTCGCCGTAGTATAGGTATACTGGCATCATAAATTAGATAAACATCTAATTATCATGCGTTAGTTATAAGTAGTGGTTAAAAAAAGAAGAGTTAGTATTAACTCTTTCTGCTTGCTTGGTATTTATTATGTGTGACCAGTAAACGCTTACTTAAGTTTGTACTGGTTGTACGAAATTTTGAATTGAGTCTTTATCAATATGGTTATTTACTGATTTATTACCCAAGTATTTGCGCCAAGAATCTAACTGTTGAAGATACTCTATCACTCCACTAGAACCAGCTACCTCGTATAGTGTAATAGCTGTTTCCCATTCCTTTAAGCTGGCTTGTTTCTCTGAGAGAATTTTGACTATAGCTTCGGGAAGTTTAGTGTCTTTACCAGTATCTAAATTTAGGTGTGGTGTGTTTTCTAGTAATATTTCTTGTCCAGATAGAGTAACACCATCATCTTCTATATTTGTAGTATGAAGTTGAACATTAATTTCTGATAAAGGAAGAGTATGTTGAATAAATTTTTTAATTTTTTTGGTTTTAGTAGTTCTCCTTTTTTGTTTAATAATAACTGGGTTGTTTGGTTCTGCAACTTCGTAACATTGGGGGAGTTCTAGAGAGAGTTGACCTGTTAAGTGCCATGATGCGCTTCGTTTTTCTGGTGGGGTAATGCGATAAGAGAACTCAGCTGTTTTCCTGGGGTCGCCACACTTTCTTAATTTGACCCACATATTGTAGCTGATAATTCCTTGAATGTAAGTTTTTGGGTCTAATATTACTGGGTTTGTGTTTTCCCACCACTCAATTTGAACTACGCGATCGCCATCTAATTCGTAGATAGTTCTAACTCTGGCATTAGGATGAGACGAAAGGAATGAGTTTACCCAAGCCCTTTGCTTTTTATTAAGCCTGGGCTTGCGAGAAGAGGATTTATTTTTCATTAGTTACAGACAAATCAGAATGTATGAATTTGAAAAACATTCATATTTATTAGCTTTGAGATTTACGTAAAATCTCAACTTTGTTCGTTTAGAAAAGAGATAACTGACGTTTGTTACTTTCTAGTGTCCCAGGAGCAGCTATTTTAAGAATTTCTTCTCGCCTTTTTTCAATTAAGTGAAGATAGTATTGGCGTGAGTAATTTTCATTACTGCTGATATTAGTTATGCCGCTAATTCCGTAATAGTAAGTTACTACATCTCCAGGTTTCCCTAGTTTGAGGATTTCTTTTTCGCCCTCTTTAATTTTGCGTGTGATTGCAAGTTTTTCTTTTGGATATTCCCTTGATAAAATCTGGGATTTGATGTGTGCATAATAATCTTCTGCTACTGATACATTTTGAATTAGCAGGGTTAAATACTCAATAGAAAACTCTTTCTCTAGTTGAGAGCGATCGCGGTTGCGCCAGTTGCCTTTAGTGATGATTTTCCCGTCTGGAAGCCATAAAAGGTAATTTTTGGTTCCCCGTTCTGGAATAAACATAGCGTCAGCGATAAACTCTAGCTTGACAGTTATCCCTTTAGGCAATTGAGATTGAAGTAAACTACGTACCTCTTCTGGGTTGGGATGGGTGAAAAACACTCCATCGGTGTCAACTTCCACAGGAGTACCACCGTGCTGAGTGATAATTTCAATCATTAGCTTGAGTACTTTTCGACTATAGGCTGTAACTAATGCAGCAGCCTCCATATCATTGAACGCGAGTTCAGACGTGCCGAAGAATCCAAACTCAGAGTTAGCTAAAACCTTGATGGATTCTCTTTTTTCCTTAGCAGCAACATCTCCAGCAGATGCAAGTTGTTCCAGCCTAGATTTTTCATTCACCAAATATTGCAGAATACTTAGTCCAATACGTTCTGTATCTTTAATTGAGCAAATACCCTTATCTAGCATTGCCCAAGGGTGCATTGAGCTAATATCTGCATATCCAACCCTTCTATACAGTCCAGGGATAGAGTAGGCCATCCCTCCTTGGAATTTGTACTTGCGATCGGGTTTTGGTTTATAACCTGGATAATGATGCTCAAATATTCGCTCCCATTTAGTACCATTACCAGCAAGTGTTAGCTGCTGGAGATTCATTTCCGGTACAATTAGTGCTTCGTAATAATATGAGGGTACAAGTCTATTCGCAATTAGCCGGGTGTCTTCGAGGTCGTAAATAAGATACTCTTTCAGGCGTTTCCATCCCTTACTGTTGGGGCCATCTTTCCAACAACTGAGGATTTCTTCATAGGGAAGAATTAGCCTGGTGTTCTGGCGCAGCCCCATGTCCAATACAGCCTTTTTGAGCGATCTGCCGTTAGTTAGCTTTTTGGCTATGAAATCCCACCTCAGAACACATATATAAATGTCTACGTGTTGGCTATTTCGGATGAACACCTCCTGAATTTTTAGTGGCTCGCCCCTTACTTGGGCGGTACGAATAGTCCGAGATTTGGATGCAACTTGAAATGGGTGTTTTATACCGTGCAAGTTGCATCGAGTAATAATAAATGGAATATCAAATGCCATCCCGTTATATGTGAAAATTACATCTGGATTTCTTTGACTGAGATGGTTGATAAATTTGGTCAGTATTTTAGCTTCTGAGATATCCATGAAAATAGTAGAATATCCCCTTGAATCCATACAACCAATAGCGTAAATACGGCTTTCAAATGGGTTTATTCCTGCTGTTTCGATATCAACAAATATTTGTGAAAGTTCCTGATACGGCTTGAGTTGTATTTTGGGCTGCCAAGGTTTTATTGGAGAGGGGTCTTTCCAATAAATGTTTAGTTTGTCTTCATCGACAACAATTACCCCTTTAGACTTCTTCACAAAATCTCTGTGGTTATAACTCATTAATTAGAGATTTTCCTAATTCATGTTGATATTAATTTTTAACTATCAACTTAACTGCGTATGCTGCTGTGGTAGTAAATGTTAATTTATTTGGTTATTTAATTAAATAAAGAAAGAAATATAGGGTTATAACAATAGTTATAACCCTCTTTAAATTTAAGCTTGCTGTAATTGTTTTTGTTGCAGCTTTTGGACAGCTTCTACCCAAGCAGGTGCCTTTTTACCATTAATAGGTGTCAGCTTTTGCCAGTGTTCTTGTAACTGGGCTTGTGTTAAGTGGGGTAACTGTTCCTTGCCCCAGTTAATCGCATCTTGAGCAGTTTTCCAATCTTTCCAAGGTTGTGATTGGTGACTACCCTTGTTGGTTGGCACTATCTCGATAAGTGTAGCTTCTAACCAAAGGTGCGCGTCTTCATCCCGCATGAGATTTTGGCGTGCCATTAAAAGTGCGATCGCATTTCGGATCTGGTCGATATTCCACAACTGCGAGATACTTACTAATTCCTCCCAGGTGTCCTCTTCTAGCTGTGTAAGATGTCTGCCATTGAGATTAGTTTTGCACACAAGTAAGTCTTTGAGGAAACTGACAAGACTTGTATGAATGGCAGTTGGCTGTTTACCAGATTCAATCCAATCTTGAAGGATGCCTAAATTGCCCGTAATTTCTCCTTTGATGATATTTTCACAGACAGTGAGTAAATCGTATTCAGGAATAGTGCCTGATAGTTCCCAAACCCAGTTAGAGGTAATTTCCTCTTCACCTAGTAAGGTTAACTGGTCTAATAGTTTGAGTGAGTCGCGCAGATGTCCCTTGTTTGCTTTAGCTACGGCGGTAACTGCTGATGGCGTAATGTTGATACTTTCTTGGTGAGATATTTGTTCTAGGTAGCTTGCAACTAGCGAGACAGGAACTCTCTTAAAGTCAAACTTTTGGCAACGGGAGACAATGGTTTCTGGAACTTTGTGTAACTCGGTTGTGCAGAAGATAAATACTACATGACGGGGAGGGCTTTCAATGGTTTTGAGGAGTGCTTGCCACGATTGGCTACTTAGGGCATGACATTCATCAATAATGAATATTTTGAATCTACTTTCCACTGGTGCAAACTGGATAGTGGATATAAGCTCTCGGATCAGTTCTACCCCACTATTGCTTGCTGCATCCAGTTCGGTTACATCAACAGAAGAAGATGCTGTAATTCCCTTACATGAATTGCATTCTCCACAGGGCTTAGTTGTCGGTTCATTGCTTGATTGACAGTTGAGGGATTTAGCGATGATACGGGCGGTACTGGTTTTACCCGTACCTTTAGGGCCACTAAATAGGTAAGCAGGTGCAATCTTTTGGAGAGCGTTCGCGGAGCGACTCCCTCCTGGGAGTATCGCATTTATAAGAGTGCGAACGATATGTTCTTGCCCAATAACTTCACTAAGAGTCTGGGGACGGTATTTGAGATGTAGTGGTTGGTACATAGTTCTTTCCAATAATTTATTTTAAATTCCTCCTACCAGTTATCTGGTAGGAGAGTTTGCTTTTATACAGAAGCAGCCTCTTTCTTGGCTCGTGTACGCGAACTTGGCTTACTTTTGTTACTAGCTTTGGCCTCAGCTGTTGATGTCTCTACTTCCGAGGTTTCACCATTGCTTTCCGTTTGAGAAGTCTGAGTATTATTTATGGCTTCTTCTAGTTCGGCTACTACAGTAGTTTCTGTTGTTTCTAATGCTTCAGGAGTTTTCTCTGCTGTTGTCGTTTTGCTTGGGGTGGATTTATTTTCAAACCCCTGCTTAATTTCTACAGGCATTACCAGATACAGCTGATTGAGCAGTCCTCCCATCGGGCAGATAATGACTGGTTGCGTAGGTTTGTTACACCGCACCACGATTTCGTCAGTACTGATGTGCTTTAATCCTTCGAGAAGGTAGTCGATATTTAATCCAATACTGATGTTTTCTGAATGACTAGTTGCTGGTTTCATCAGTACCGAGTCAACTGCATCCCCGATATCAGTAGCTTCGGTGTAAAGTGTTGCCTGTGTAGCTTCCAATTCCCAGAGAATTTTGACAACCTTTTGCTTGCGTTCAGCTAGATAACTTACCCGCTTCAGTGCGCTCTCAAATCCCTTGCGTTCTAAGGTAAATTCATACTCAAATGTTCTGGGAATCAAACTATTGATTTTGGGGTATTCTCCCTCTAAAAGTCGGGAAATGACCTTTGTATTAGGAAGACTAAACTCAATGGTTTTATTTGATAGAAGAATATTGCACACGCTTGTATCGGCACTTTGAGAGAGAATTTTGTTTAACTCGCTAAGTGACTTACCTGGAACAGTAAAGTCAATTGGGTCAGAATATTCGCTATCAAGTATTCCTGTGACTAGTGCTAATTTGTGACCATTTGTACTAGCAGCTTGCCACTTCTTAGTATCAATTTTGAAGTTGACACCAGTTAAAACTAACTTTGTTTCGTCACCATTGGTGCAATAGAGTGTCCCTTCAAGTGCAGCTTGGAGTTTCTTGGCACTTAAATTTACTTCTATTGGATTTTCTCCCTTGGGAAGAGTTGGAAACTCGTCAGGTTTTCCGCCAATCAGACGGCATTTACCGCTATTGTGAGTAATTATGCAGGCTTGGTTTTCTACCTCTAAGGTAATTTCTCCTCTGACATTGTTAATAGTGTCAGTTAATAGTTTGGCTGGTAGTGCTACCTGACCTGAAGTTTCTACATTAGCGGTCGTTGTAGTATGAATTGTAAGGTTAAGGTTTGTTCCTGTTGCTGATACTATCCCATCTTCATTTGCTATCAGTAAGATATTTCCTAAAATTGGGTCAGTGGGCTTAGAACTAATTGCCAAATAAGCGGTTTCTAGAATTTCTGCGAGTTTAGATTGTTCAATGTTTAGTTTCATTTGTTACTTTGCTTTTAGTAAATGATGTTTTAACGGGTGCTATTTCTAGCACCCTTTTCGGTTACATGAGATAGTTTTTTTAGTAGGGCAGTTCTTCCATCTCAGTACTGTATGCTGTATAAGCTTGACCTGCTGTACTAGGAGGAAGTGCTGCTACTGGCATATCAGCTGCACCTACCAGGCGATTATGTTCTGCTACAACAGTTGATGTTTTACCGATGCGGTGAGAGAATTCGGGATTTGCCTGCATGGTGGTTTGGATATCGATTTCTTTGCCTTCTGAGAAGAATTCGAGAAAATCGCTTCCATCGGGGTTTGGTGATTTGTAGGAAGTGACAACTGCTACCCAAGATTTATCTCTTTGGTTGACTGCTTCTTTAGGTTCAAGAGATGGCGTAAAGGTGGGTTGAAATACACCGAGGCGATGAAACTCTGCACGTTTTTCAGCAACAGTTGTATCAGTAAATCGGGCGAATGCAACCTCTAATTCGCGTTGGAATTGTTTATAAGCCTCGCCAAATTTTGACGATGCAACGCCTTTTATTGATAAGACAATTGGTACTGAGTGCAGGTTATGATTATTTTCATCAACAAGCTGCAATAAGTAGAACCTTCTCAACACTGCGGCATCTTTGCCAAGTGCTTGGTACATTTCGTACCCATCAGGTGATTCGTACACTCCTACAATTTTGCCGTCATCGCGCTGTTCAATATATCTGGGAGAAACATCAAGAATGTGCATCCTGGGCGATTGCAGCAACACTCCCATTTCTGGCGTACCACTAGAGAACGTGTGCTTGTGTGTAGGTTCTTGTCCTTGCCAGTTAATAGCTGCTAAGTATTTATCTTTAATAAACAACCCAACTTTTTCTGCTTCCATGTGATTGATGACTTGGCAGATGCAGATGTTACTAATCGGCGCATTGTACTCAGGATTTGCAAATTTAGAAATAGCTAATTTACGATTTTGTATGTTTGCCTTATTCTGAACAGTTTGTTGAGGAATTTCAGACTCTGATGCTGTGCTTTCTTCAGTGGCAGAATTAGTAGGCTTTATTTGATTTCTCGGCATAATTTTGGCTAGTTGAAACCAAAATTTAATGCGTATGCAACAAGTGGTGGTCAACAACTAAACTCGTCTACTGACAAACAACTTTAGCCAGATTTTTTGACTGAATTTATCTGTTTAAGATGCGTTTACCCTGGTGGTAACTTTGTTTAAGCAGATTTTTTAAAATAAATTCGCTGAAGTTTCGTTAAATATTTTTATTAAAAAAAACAAGATGATTAAGTAATTATCAAAACTTAATATTGGACAACTAGATAGAAAATTATTAATAACAGTCTTTAGGTTTCCTTAAGCTTGTAGTTATCTTATTATTGCTAGTATCTATTTAGACGTGATTTAGCGTTCATTAGTAATATCACTACTAAAAGCATTGCAAGGAAAAAGATGCAGAACAACTCTAACTCTACAATAGTTCGTTCCTCTTTGGGACAAATATTAAGTCTTGGCGATTTATATGATGCACGTAAAGATACTTTTGCTGGTATTAATATTTTTAATCAAACACCGCCCGATACAAGTATCCTTTGCCATGATAATCCATTCTCAAAGGTAGATTTTGAAATAACTGACCGTCTTTCTGAAAAATTTCGTAAACTAGACGTGAATGCTGAACTTCAGTTGAGTGTTTTAGCTGGACTAGTTAATTTACAAGGTTCTGGAAATTATTTGCGTGAAGAAAAATCTAGTGCCAAGGCTGAACGAATAACATTGCTGTATTCGATAAAAACAAAATCAGAATCACTCAATATTTTTAATTCAAATCTTAAAGAAATTATTGATTTAAATGCCATTGATTGTGTAGAAGCAACCCATATAGTTGTTGGTATCGATTGGGGAGCAAATTGTACAATTACTGCGGAAGACACTAACCAAAATAATGAAGAAAGTACAAAAATTCAAGGACTTTTAAAGGCAGAGATGAACAAAATTAGTTATGCCATTAATGGACAAGGAGAAAGCAATATTCAGGAAGTAAATAACGAATATAATAGAAATTTTAGCTTCCGTAGTAATTGTGATATTGTACCTAAAGATGAAGAGTTGCCCAGTAATTTACAGCAAGCTATTGAGTTTGTTAAAAAGCTTACTAGATTAGTTAGGGAATCAAATAACGGTAAAGGTAAGCCACTTTCCTATACTTTATTACCAATATCGTCTGTTACCAGGTATTTCAACTTCGAGAAAAAGATTGATAATACTTTACAAGAGTTACAAGAAGAAGCTGTTTTAAAGTTTGTTCAGCTATTTGATGAAATATCTTTAATCCGGCAAGAATTGTACGATATTTATCAAGATATTATATTAAACTCATTTTGCTTATTGGATCACGATTTGCAAAAAGTAACAGAACTTAAAAATAACTTTTCTATCTCTGAAGCAAATTTGAGATCAGACTTAAACAAAACCTTGGTTGAAGTCCGTTCAGGTAAAAGTGATGTCTCAAAACTTGATGAATTGATAAAGAAATATGAGGAAAGTGAATTTTCTATAACCAAAATCAGATATTATTTTCAGTCATTTAACCTAATTCTAGAAAAGATAAAACATATTAAAATCCTTATCAAAAAAGGTATAAACTACATCGGGAAGGCTGATTCTTTAGAAAATCAATATTTATTAAATCAAAATCAAGAAGTTTATGTTTTATTTTTTGCTTGGAGTAATAAGGATAACGAATTATGGAAAGAAAATCTTCGCCTTTTTATGTCATTACTAAATGTACATAACAATGATAAAGAAAAGAATCAATTTATTATTGTTGATTGTGATCTCAAATCAGAATACAACAATAATAATCCGAGAGTCGCTCACTTTGTTAATGGTCAACTACACTGTGAAGATATTTTAAAAAAGAATAAGGCTGATGCTAATTTGTGCCTCGCTCAATCCAATCATATAGAAGACTGTATTTATCAACCCAATAAGCGAACACAAATAAAATTACGTTGTCCAGGCTCATTAAACGGCGGTAACTGTGAGAATCTAGTACATCAGTGGCTATGTAGTAAATGCAGAGAGCCACTTGAATATGGCTTTGACGGCTATTTTTATTGTTCATGTGGAAAAAGTAAAAATACTGCTTTTCAATATCGATGCAACAGCGAAAAGCACGGTTCCACATTTATTTCTTATCCTGAAAATTCACTTAACGCCTACCTTAGTATGATGAGACCATTGGAAGAAATGAATATTTTAATCTTGGGAGAAACTGGGGTTGGAAAATCTACTTGGATTAATGCTTTTGCTAACTATGTAATGTATCAAAATCTCCCAGAGGCTGAACAAAAAGACCTTATATGTGTAATATCATCATCATTCGTTATGACTGATGATAACTATCAAGAAAAGCGTATAATAATAGGTCAACAAGACAGTAATGAATCTTCTACAGTAGGTCAATCAGCAACACAAGAACCAAAACCGTATAAATTGATATGCGGAGACAAGATAATTCGTCTAATAGATACACCAGGAATTGGTGATACAAGAGGGATAGAGCAAGACAAAGAAAATATGTCTAAAATTTTAGCATTTTTATCTAATTATGACGAAATTCACGGGATTTGCATTCTTTTAAAGCCTAATAATGCAAGATTGAATGTTATGTTCAAATTTTGCATCAAAGAACTTTTAACTCACCTACATCGAAGTGCATCTCAAAATATTGTCTTCTGTTTCACGAATGCCAGAAGTACGTTCTATAAGCCAGGAGACAGCCTACCTCCATTAAAAAAACTATTAGAGGAGAATCCAGATGTCGAAATTTCTCTCTCTAAACAGACTATTTATTGTATGGATAATGAGTCATTTAGATTTCTTGCTGCCCTTAAAAATGGGGTTGCCTTTGATGAAAAAGATCGGCAGGATTATTCTGCAAGTTGGAATCGCTCGGTTGAAGAAACAGCTAGGTTGTTGAGACATATAGCATCATTAAAGCCTCATAAAGTTAAAGACACTCTAACTTTAAATGATGCTAGAAGGTTGATAGTCAACTTAAGTAGACCCATTGCAGAAATTACAAAGAATATACAAATTAATATTAATATTTTAGAAGATAAGAAGAATGAGATTAAATTATCAGAGGAATCTATTAAAGAATTAATGAAAAAATTAAAAATTCCGAAAATTGATATCGATATACAACCATTAACTTATCCAACAACTGTTTGCACCTCACCCACTTGTGTTGAGGTTATCTCAGTTGAAGATGGTTCAAAGCGGCACTATAAAAAACGTTGTCATGAAAAATGTAGTTTGACTCAAGTTGCAATAGATGAGATAGGTCATCCCGATTTAAAAGGTTGTGCTGCTATGGACAGTAACAAAAATTGTCGAGAATGTGGCTGTCCTTGGTGGAAGCATATGCACATAACATATCAAACATATCCAATTCAGAAAGAAATGATTGATTCAAGTGTTCAAACTCAGATTCAATCTAAAAAAGATGGTGAACTTGAAATTCAGAAATTTATTCAAAACTTAGACACAAGAATTAAACAATACGAAAAAGAAAAAGAAATTATCAATGAAGCTAGCGCGAAGTTTGCTTGCTTTTTAAAACAAAATGCTATAGCACCTTATAACGATGCCTTAGCTGCTTATTTAGACCATTTAATTCATGAAGAAGAACAGAAAGTTGGTGCAGGTGCTTCCAATCAAACTCTTCTAGGTCTTCAAAAAACAAAGCGTGAATATGATGAACAAGTGAAAATTCTAGATAATGCTATGAAGCAAGGTGGAGATCAGACAAGAATTACTCCAGATGAGATAAAGCAATTGGAGCAAGACCTCCTAAACTTAGAGCTTACTGGAGAAAACTTACGAAAAATAAGTACGCAAGCTACGGTAGCTAGGTCTAATATCGCTGTATACAGCGAACGCCAAATCAGAACTCGGAATCCAAAGAAATCGGATGGTTTCATATCTGACCTAACGAATGCAGTGATGGGTACCGGAAACGTGTTGTGGAACATCTTTAATTCTCCTCAATAACTATTCTTCAAAGGTTAGTTCTCACAGAATACCAAAGAACTTTCTAGCAATTTCCAGGCACATGAAATACATCCCACTCCCCTGACGCAACCCTCTTGGTTATGCCAAGGGGAGGTTTGGGGAGGGATTATTTTGTACTTCACCGGAATTGGAAACGCTATAGAGTTTCTACGTTGCGGGTGAATCTCGCATATAAGTCTTTACTATTTAAGTTTACTCCTTGGTTTAACTTCATTATTTAGCTTAATTGGCTTGATTTTAGATAGTTAAATCTCATTACCAGTTCTTGTTAGCAATTAAGATGCGTTCACCTTGTGTGATATGCTTAGTTTTATCAATTTGGCAGTATGCCATACGCTTGTAGTACACTATGGTTTAATGAGTTTGATAATTGTAGTAGCTACGTTTGTAGGGTTATTTGAACTCAAAAAGGCATCTTTATCCACCATTTCTACATAGCTATTATTGGCTTGTAGCCAGCCTTTGAAGGTTTTGTACTTACGATTGAAGAAAACTGATTCAGGTATAACTGAAACTAATACACCACCCGTTACGAGTAACTTCCAAGCCTGGTAGATATGTTGGACAAGTTCACAAAATGGAGGATTCATGATACAGGCATTGTATAAATGACTGGGGTTAAACTCCAGAAAGTTTTTCCCTACGAGATTAAATCCTTTGAGTTCTAGAATTTGTCGTAAATCGTAATTAATCTCAACCACCTCTAGTTGAACATTAGGGTAGGTATCAGTGATATACTCAGCAATATTTCCACTACCAGCACTAGGCTCTAAAATTAGCCAATTTGGGTTAATATCTGCCAGTTGAACGAGTCGTTGACAGACTGGTTTAGGAGTAGGGAAGAAATCTCCATCTTTCATGCCAATGATTTCTAACTCAAGCTTATTGAGTAGTTGCTTGGTAGTATCAATTGCTTCAGGTTTTACTACCTGTTGAATTTCTGTTATTGCGGATATGATTTCGCTTGGTGTATGTAATCCGGCGCGACTCAAAGACTTTACCCAGTCTTGGTAATATTCGCCTGCCAATTTTTCGTGGACTTTCTGAATTGTTTCTCCCATTTGGGAAATTCTAAATAGGGCTTCTACTTGCGATTTGTGAGATATACCGCGTAGTATTGGTGGGATATTTCCTGTTTCCCACATTTGTGCGATCGCAAATAACCAAGACTGGATAATCTCAAGTTCAATTCCTTCTTGGATTATCCCTTGAGCTATAGTTTTACGACGCTTTGTTACCCTTTGATTTCCAATAGCAGGATTTTTCTTTTGGTCGATTGTTGACTGCATGGAAGTAGCTAAATTACGGAGGAATTCTGCTTTTTCTAAGTTGGGAATATTGAAAATATCTGCTATGGGTGAATTATCATCGTTGTAGGGTAGATTTAGTAGAGATAGTTGCATTACTTGATTCCTTTAAATCTTTGACGGCGCATTCAAGAATTAGGGAGGTTGGAACATTCCAAGCTTTTACCTCCCATTCAGTAACTAATCGTTCTGAGTGACGGATAACTGCACTACTACATTTGTTTTTTCTGACAAGCCAATCTCTCAACTTTTCGGCTTGTTCTTTGGTATCGAACCCGAAATAGCTGGTTTTTCTATTTCCCAAAGGGTCAGTAATAGTCGCTACCCGACGCGAGAGAATATTTTGCGTCCAACCACTGTTAGGAGTGAGTTCGATTTTCGTGATATTTAATTTTGTTGGATTCATATTTCAACTTCAGGAATTGCTGCTAAATATTCCATAGTTGATATTTCTTTTGCTAGCCATTTATCATGTGCTTCTTGAGGGGTCATTTTGTGGGTTAAAAGTTTTTTCTCCTTATCGTCTTCTATAAAAGGAGCGAGTGTTTCTTCTAGCCGGGCTTTGAAATTCAAATGTTTATCTTCGGAATAAGTAAACTGGTAAATACT
>VFQR01001976.1_pt1 | contig 13985 bp, 13 predicted proteins | sample 3512321 | NCBI WGS metagenome assembly VFQR01 (sample SAMN10412374, study PRJNA504923) | tailings metagenome | isolation source: Relicate 3 Philex TSF1 revegetated site | place: Philippines: Tuba, Benguet | collected 2017-08-29
GCCAGTTGTTGGTGAAGCCGGGAATGGCGAAACGGATCATCTGCGGCACCAGGATGCGCAAGAACACCTGGGCGCCGCTCATGCCGTACGCCGCACCGGCCTCTGCCTGACCTTTGGCGATGGCCATGAAGGCGCCGCGGAAGGTTTCCGACAGGTAGGCGCCGAAGATGAAGCCCATGGTGAACACGCCGGCGACGAAGGGGTTGATGTCGATGTAGGCGGTGTAACCCAGACTGGGCGCGATGCGGTTCACCAGGTCCTGACCGCCGTAGAAGATCAGCAGGATCAGCACCAGGTCGGGGATGCCCCGGATCAGGGTGGCGTAGGCGTCGCCCAGATTGGCCAGCCAGCGCAGTGGCGAGAGGCGCAGCGCAGCGCCGGTGAGGCCGAGCAGGATGGCCAGCGCCATGGAACACAGAGCCAGGGTCAGGGTCAGCCAGGCGCCCTCGACGATGATCGGGCCGTAGCCTTGCAGCATGGTGGGAAACCTCGTGCAGCGCGGAGAAACCGGCGCCTGTTGCAGGCGCCGGGGTGGGCGGCTTACTGGCCGTAGATGTCGTAGTCGAAGTACTTGGCCTGTACCTCGGCGTACTTGCCGTTGCTGCGGATGGCGTCGATGGCGGCGTTGAGCTTCTCGGCGGTGGCGGCATCGCCCTTGCGCACGGCGATGCCGGCGCCGCGACCGAAATAGCGCGGGTCGTTGAAGTCAGGGCCGACCAGGGCGAACCCTTTGCCACCGTCGGTTTTCAGGAAGCCCTCGTCGATGTTCACCACGTCGGCCAGCACCGCGTCCACACGGCCTGCCAGCAGGTCGAGGAAGGCTTCGTTGTTGGAACCGTAGCGCACCACGTTGACACCGGCCGGAGTCAGTTCGGCGCTGGCGTAGCGATCGTAGGTGGAGGCGCGCTGCACGGCGACCTTCTTGCCCTTGAGGTCGACGCCCGGGTCCTGGATCTGGCTGCCTTCCTTCATCACCAGCTTGCCGGGGGTGTGGTAGTACTTCTTGGAGAAGTCCACCGACTTCAGACGGTCTTCGGTGATCGACATCGAGGACAGCACGGCGTCGACCTTGCGCACCTTGAGCGAGGGAATCAGGCCGTCGAACTCCTGCTCGACCCACTGGCACTTGACCTGCATCTGCGCGCACAGCTCGTTGCCGATGTCGTAGTCGAAGCCGGCGATCTTGCCGTCGGCGGTCTTGAACGCGAAGGGCGGGTAGGCCGCCTCGATGCCGATGCGCAGCGCCGGCTCGGCGGCGACGGCGAAGGTGCCGAAGGTGGAGAGCGCCAGGGCGCCGAATAGAGCGATCTTGTTCATCTTGTTACTCCAGTGGATGGCGGTTGGGAGACAGCGTCCGTCGCGACAGGCGGCGGGGGTGAGCGTTACGCCGACTGTTGCCAGGCGGCGCCGGCAGGGCCTCGTGAGCCTTGGCCGGTGGGCGATCGGGTGGAATGCCCGGGTAGATGCATGAATACCTTTGACATGTTTTTTTTCACGAATCTACGTTTAAGAAATATTTCTGTCAAACGTGGCTTGTGGTGCTTGTGCCCCGAAAATGACTGGTATATAAATTTTCATGCGTGATTGTGGTGAAAAAAATAATTCATATAGCCGCGACCTGTCGCCAGACCCGTTTCATCTGGCCGGCGAGCAGGGGGCATACCGCTTTCGACTTCTGACAAGAGCAATAACAATGAACAAGCAGCGCAACCTTCGTGGCCTTCTCGCCGCGCTCATCCTCAGCGGCAGTGCCGATGCGGTACTGGCCGATGGCAATCTCCTGGCGGTCGGCGGCATGCTGCGAGCCAGCAACAGCCCGGTCTACGAGAAACTCATCGAACTGGCGGGCGGTGCCCAGCAGGCGCGTATCGCCATCATGCCCACCGCCAGCGGCAGCCTGGGCTCGAGCAAGCGCTTCCAGGCCGAGCTGGAAGCCCTGGGCGTGCCCGCCGAGCACATTCGCATCGTCGGCATCGACCGTCATAACTATCAGGACACCATGAACGACCCGGCCGTGGTCGCGCCGCTGCGCGAGGCCAGTGCGGTGTGGTTCGTCGGTGGCGATCAGGCGCGCATCGCCCGCGCGCTGTTCAACGCCGACGGCAGCCCGTCGCTCGCCATGCAGGCCGTGCAGGCGGTCTACGACAAGGGCGGCGTGGTGGCCGGCACCAGCGCCGGGGCCAGCATCCTCGGTGCGCGCATGCCCACCGCCTACGGGGTGGTCATGGATACCCTGGATTTCGGCGTGGCCTCGGCCGAGGGCCGGCGCGGCACCGCCCTGCTCAGGGGCGCAGGCCTGTTCAAGGCCGGGGTGATCGACCAGCACTTCGACAAGATCGAGGAAACCAGCAGCGGGCGCGCGGCGCGCATGGCCAGCTACCTGCTGGAGCAGCCGGCTCCGGGCAAGGGCTTCGGCCTGGATACCAACACCGCCATGTGGATCAAGCCCAGTGGCGAGCTGGAGGTACTGGGCGAGGGCTACCTGACCATCATGGACCCGGCCGCGGCGAAGAAGAGCTTCGGGCTCTACGGCACGCGCATCGACGACATGCGCCTGGCCATGCTCGGTCATGGCGATCGCTACGACCTGGCCTCGGGCGAGATCCGGCCGGATGCCGGCAAGCAGCCGATCGAGCCTGGCAACGAGTACCTGGTAGGCAATCGCCTGCTCACCGACCTGTCGGCCGTGTCGGCGATCAACCGGGCGGTGCTCTATGGCCTGGCCGACAACACGGCGAGCCGTCAGCTCGGGCTGATGACCCGCTACAACCCGGCCAACGGCTACCACTACGGCTATCGCTTCGAGTTCAGCAAGCGCGCGGACTTCGCTGCCCACAGCCGCTTCCACGATTCGCAGACCAACTACAGCGTCAGCGGCGTGCGCCTGGACATCCGTCCGGTGACCGCCGATCTGCGCGAGCCGGCCGCCGGCGCCCCGCGTGACGCCGGCAACGGCCGGCGCGGCGACGCCATTCGTGCGGTGACCTTCCGCGGCCTGATGACCCTCAACGCCGAGGGCGCCTTCGAGGCCCAGCGTCCGATCACCCGCGGCGAGCTGGCCAATGCCCTGCAGATGACCCTGGCCGCGGAGCCCAACCTCAAGGCCCTGCCCACGCTGAGCGACGTACCGGCCGAGCATCCGCTGCGCGAGCACATCGAAGTGGTGGTTTCCAATGGCTGGATGGATGGTGCCGAGCGCTTCGACGCCGAGCGGCCGGCCAGTCGTGCGGACTGGGCGCTGGCCTGCAAGGCGCTGGTAGAGCGCTTCAGCGGAGCCTTGCTGAGCAAGAGCGTGGCGCTGCAGGATGTCGCCGACCTTGCCGCAGCCAACGCCGAGGCTGCCGCGCAGACCGTGGCCGAAGGTTGGCTGAGCGCCAACCAGGGACGCTTCGAGCCTGCAGCGCCGGTCGCGCGCGGCGAGGTCGCCGAGACCCTGGCACGCATCATCGGCCTCTAGGCCTTTTTCTACCTCTACCCCCAGCCCGCCTGCAGCGCACAGGCGGGGCGGGCACGGCTGCGCCGGAGAAACGAGCCATGCAATTGAACCGAGTGGAAGTCTTCGCCCTGCACAAGCTGCTGCAGGACGACAGCCAGGTGGCACAGACCGTCATCTCTTCCAGCGTGCGCGTGCACGAACGGGTACGCATCCGGGCAGGTTTCTTCTCGGTGCTGCACCTGCCGCGCCGCCTCGAACTGAGCCGCGAGCTGCAGGAACGGCGCTGGCCGTTTCGCCTGAAGCGGCGCAGGGGCGTCGGCTACTTCGTGTGCTGGCTGGAAGAGCGCTCACTTTGCCTGGAGGCCGTGATCGAGCGCGGCGAATGTCCGGCTGACCTGGTTCCCGAGCTGTTCACCTGAGCGGCTGCGAACACCGCCCGCGTCGCGGGCACCCCATACCAATAAAACCAACGGAGTAAGGCATGAAGATTCTCAAACTCAGCTGTCTCGCCCTGGCCATCGCCGCCGTGGCCTCGCAGGCTGCCGTCGCCGGCCAACAGCAGGAGGCCAAGGGCTTTGTCGAGGACAGCAGCCTGCAGCTGATCAACCGCAACTTCTACATGAACCGCGACTACCGTCATGGCGGCCGCAACAGCCAGGGCATCAACCGCGCCAAGCCGGTCAACGAACGCAATGGCTATCGCGAGGAGTGGGCACACGGCGCGCAGCTGAACTTCAGCTCCGGGTTCACCCAGGGCACCGTCGGTGTCGGCGCCGATGCCTTCGCCTATGGCGGCGTCAAACTCGATAGCGGCCGCGGCCGGGTGGGCAACGGCCTGCTGCCGATCAGCAATAACCGCACTGCCGATGCCGAGGTGCCGGACAGCTACGGCCAGATCGGCGGCGCGGTGAAGATGCGCGCCTCGTCCACCGAACTGAAGTACGGCGAGATGCGCCCGACCGCACCGGTGTTCGCCACCGGCGATTCGCGCCTGCTGCCGGAGACCGCGACCGGCTTCCAGATTTCCAGCAACGAGTTCGACGCGCTGTCCTTCGAGGCCGGCCACTTCACCTCGATCAACCGCCGCAACTCCACCAACTCCGATGACGACCTGACCAGCGAGTACGCCGAGGTGGAGGCGCGCAGCGTCGACTTCGCCGGCCTCAGCTACGCGGTCAATGACGATCTGAGCCTGATGTTCTACGCCAGCGAGGCCAAGGACGTCTGGCGTCAGTACTTCGCCAACCTGAACTACAACATCCCGCTGAGCGACAGCCAGGCGCTGAACTTCGACCTGGTGGCGTACAAGACCCGTGACGAGGGCGAGGCGCGTGCCGGCGAGCTGGACACCCTGACCTGGTCGCTCAAGGGTGCCTACAGCTTCGGCGCGCACAAGCTCAGCCTGGCCTATCAGAAGGTGCGTGGCGACGAGTTCTTCGACTACATCGGCGGCGACTCCATCTGGCTGGCCAACTCGGTGCAGTACTCCGACTTCAACGCCCCCAACGAGCGCTCGGTGCAGATTCGCTACGACCTGAACATGAAGCACTACGGGGTTCCCGGCCTGACCTTCATGGCGCGTTACATCAAGGGCGACGACATCGACGGCACCAAGGCCGACCCGAATGGCGCCTTCGCCGGCTGGGCCGGTGAGGACGAGAAGCACTGGGAACGCGATCTGGAAGCGCGCTACGTGTTCCAGGAAGGCGCGGCCAAGGATCTGTCGCTGCGCCTGCGTCACGCCACTCACCGCTCCACGGCATTCGACGACGACCTCGACGAGGTGCGCCTGATCATCGAGTACCCGCTGAGCATCCTGTAACGGCATTCTCCGGGCGGCGAAAGATCCCGGGCCGTCCGGAGCTTTTTCTTCAAGGTCAGCTCCCACGCTCCTTTGGCCTTAAGGCGCCGCCAGCGGCGCCTGCTTTTCCGCCAGGAGACCTGACCCCCTGGCCCCGCGCGGGCAAGGAGTCGAAATGCTACGCATGCTGTTGTGTCTGTTCGCCGTGCTGCTGGCCCAACCGGGTACCGCAGCACCCTTGCGGGTCGCCATGGAGGGACAGTTCCCGCCTTTCGAAGAACTCGATGCGCAGGGCAATCTGGTCGGCTTCAACGTCGACATCGCCAATGCCCTGTGTCAGCGCATGCAGCGCGAATGCGAGCTGCAGCGCTTCGCCTGGGAAGAGCTGATCCCGGCACTCGAAGATGGACGCGCGGACCTGATCCTGGCGTCCATGTCGATCACCGCGGCGCGCGCCGAACGGGTGGACTTCACCGCCCGCTATGCGCAGACCCCGGCCTTCTTCTTTGCCCGCAAGGGCCATATCAATCAGATGCTGATCACCCCGCGGCGCATCGCCGGCAAGCGCGTCGGCGTGCAGCAGGGCACCACCTACGAGCGCTTTCTCGAGGCCCGTTTCGCCGAGCACGTGCAGTTGCTGCGCTATCCCAGCGCTGCCCAGGCCTACCAGGCGCTCGCAGGCGGCGAGCTGGATCTGCTGCTCGACGACGCCGTTTCCGGTTACTTCGGCTTCCTCCCCACCGAGCAGGGCCGCGCCTTCGAGCAGGTAGGTGGCCCCGTGGTGGCGCCGCAGTTCTTCGGCCAGGGGCAGGGCATCGCCGTGCGCAAGGGCGACCACGCATTGCGCGAACAGCTCGATCGGGCGCTGGCCGCGATCCTCGCCGACGGCACCCACAAGCGCATCGAGAAACGCTACTTCAAACAGTTTTCCGTTTACTGAGGCCGGCCTGCCGTCTGCGCTCTGGCTGCCAATCAGCATTCCCCAACCAGCGTCACCAACCGTGCCCGTGCGGCACCTGCGGAGAAATCGAAATGATCGGATCGGTTATTCGTTACACCCTCATGCTGGCTCTTCTGTTACCGCTGCCGGCCCTGGCGGCCGGGCCGCTGCTGCTGGTGGGCGGCGGGCTCAAGGACGACAACGCGGTCATCTACCAACGTCTGGTGCAGCTGGCCGGCGGCAGTCAGGCGCGCATCGGCGTGATCACCGCCGCCTCGATTCCACCGAGCCAGGACCCCGACGCCGGCACGGCCAACGCGCGCAACTCCAAGTCCAACGGCGAGTTCTACGCGCAGCTGCTGAAGACCTACGGCGCCCAGGATGCGCAGTGGATTCCCATCGACCTGGACAGCATCGGCAACAACAGCAACCCGCAGGTGATCGCGCAGATCAACGGCATGACCGGCTTCTTCTTCGGCGGCGGCGACCAGGCGCGCCTGACCCAGACCCTGCAGACCGCAACGCGCGCCGACACGCCGGCACTGGCGGCGATTCGCGCCCGGCACGCTGCCGGCGCCGTGCTCGCCGGCAGCAGCGCGGGAACCGCGATCATGGTCGGTGGGCCGATGATCACCGGCGGCGAGAGCTATCCCGCTCTGCGCTACGGCGTCTACACCACCCCGGGCGGTGATGACCTGTCCTACGACATGCAGGGCGGTTTCGGCTTCTTCAGCCATGGCCTGCTCGACACCCATTTCAGCGAGCGTGGCCGCCAGGGGCGCATCGTGCGCCTGGCCGACTACACCAACGTGCCGTTCGCCTACGGTGTCGACGAGGACACCGCACTGCTGGTGCAGGACAACCCCAGCCTCGGCCAGGTGGAAATGGAAGTGCTCGGCAGCAACGGCGTGTTCATCTTCGACCTGCGCAACAAGCAGCGCGGCACCGGCAGCAGCTATGCCCTCTACGACGTGCTGGCCAGCTACCTGACCGCCGGCGACCGCTACCGCCCGGCCAATCAGCAGTTCGTCATCGCCAGCGGCAAGACCAGCCTGCGCGGGCGCGAGTACTACAGCTCGGCGATGACCGCCACCGGCGATATCTTCAGCAGCCCGAACAACAGCGGTGCCAACGGCCGACGCAACCCGCGCGAGTTCGTCAAGGTCAGCACCGACCTGTTCGACAGCCGCTCGACCAGCACCCTCGGCCGCACCTACGAAAGCAATCCGCGCTTCCGCGTCGACCTGATCAAGAGCACCACCTTCGACAGCCACGGCTACCAGGGCGTCATCAACGGCAAGCGCCTGACCTCCTATCTGCGTCTGCGCGTGGATATGCGTCCCAACTGAGAAAGTGCCTCGCTCGCGCTGCCTGCTCCTGCGCAGGCAGCGCCGCTGTCAGCTGCGCGCCGTGCTGCGCGCGGCTTCTCCGCCACCCCTGTACGAACCTTTCCCGCCAGACGGTCGCTGCGCAAAGTGCTTGACGAAGCTATATGAAGGTAGTCATATAAGCGCTTAGGATTATGACCATAATCTAAATCGCTCGCCCACCTTCATCCCTTATCCCGGAGACTTCCATGAGCACTGCAAGCAAGCCCGCTACCGCCCTGATCACCGGCGCCTCGTCCGGCATCGGCGCCACCTACGCCGAGCGCCTGGCCCGGCGTGGTCACGACCTCCTGCTGGTGGCGCGCGATGCCCAGCGCCTGCAGGCCCTGGCCGAGCGCCTGGGCGGCGAATATGGCGTCGCCGTCGAGGTGCTGCCGGCCGACCTGACGCAGAAGGCCGATATTCTCAAGGTGGCGCAACGCCTGCGTGAAGATGCCGGTATCGGCCTGCTGGTGAACAACGCGGGCGTGGCGATGAATGGCAAGCTGGCCGACGCCGATCTGGAGCAGGCCGAGGCGATGATCCAGCTCAACGTGGTGGCACTGACCCACCTGGCGGCTGCGGCTGCGGCCAATTTCTCCGCGGCGGGGCGTGGCGGCATCATCAACCTCGGCTCGGTGGTGGCGCTGGCGCCGGAGATGTTCAACGCCGTGTACAGCGCGACCAAGGCCTACGTGCTGAGCCTGACCCAGACCCTGGCCGGTGAGTTGCGAGGTTCCGGAGTGCAACTGCAGGCCGTGATGCCGGGCGTGACCCGCACCGAGATCTGGGAGCGCAGCGGCACCGACGCCTCGGCGCTGCCGCCGTCGATGATCATGGAAGTGGGCGAGATGGTCGACGCGGCGCTGGCCGGCTTCGATCAGGGCGAGCTGGTGACCATACCCTCGCTACCGGATGCTGCCGATTGGGACGCCTTCGTCGCCGCCCGCGCCGCGCTGGCGCCGAACCTGTCGCACAACCAGGCGGCGGCGCGTTACAAGTGAGGCCACGGAAGTGGCCGAGGCCGTAGGGTGCGACGCGCGCACCGCGGGTGACGCTGGTCTTCGAATTGCGAGGAAACCTGCCTGCGTTCGTGGGGAAAGCTGGTGCGCACGGCGCACCCTACGAGTGGTCGCCAAGCGTAGGGTGCGCCGTGCGCACCGCGGGTGACGCTGGGCTGCTAGCGGCCCTGCGCCTGCTCGATCAGCAGGCGGCGGGTGGTCTTGAGCAGGCGGTCGGACAGTTGACGCTGGGCTTCGAATTGCGAGGAAGCCTGCCCGCGTTCGTGGGGAAAGCTGGTGCGCATAGCGCACCCTACGGGCAGGGCGTTGCCGAACGCGTAGGGTGCGCCGTGCGCACCGCGGGTGGCGCCGGTCTTCGAATTTCGACGAAGCCTGCCTGGGCTCGTGGGGAAAGCAGGTGCGCATAGCGCACCCTACGAGTGGTCGCCAAGCGTAGGGTGCGCCGTGCGCACCGTGGGTGACGCAGGGCTGCTAGCGGCCCTGCGCCTGCTCGATCAGCAGGCGGCGGGTGGTCTTGAGCAGGCGGTCGGACAGCTCTGGGTCCTTGACGCTGCGCGACAGCAGCAGGGCGCCGACCATGGCCGAGAGCAGCAGCACGCTCTGCTCGGCGGCGTCTTCTCCGGCAAGGTTCTCTTCGAGCAACGCCAGGCGCTCGCGGATCAGCGCGTCGGTGGTTTCGCTGGGCTCGCCACGCTGGCCCAGCTCGGCGGACATGGTCGGTAGCGGACAGCCGGCACCGGGGTTGGCGCGGTGCGCGCTGGACAGGTACCCGGCGATAAAGCGCGTCAGCGGCTCCTCGGCCTCTTTCGCCAGCGTCTCGGTGCTGGCGGACAGCTCCTGCACGGCATGGCGCAGGGCGGTTTCCACCAGATCGTCCTTGGACTTGAAGTGGGCGTAGAAGCCGCCATGGGTCAGGCCCAGGGCCTTCATCAGCGGCTGCAGGCCTGTGGCACCGACACCGTCGCGGCGAAAGCGCAGGGCCGCTTCCTCGATGATGCGTTGGTGGGTCTTGGCCTTGTGATCTTCCGAATAGCGCATGGGCGTTCCCGTCTTTCAGATGCTGGCTGTCATCTTACACCTGTGTCAGCGCCCTGGCGCGGGGCGGTCATGTCGAGAATCAGGCAGGTGGTGGAGGCGACGGCATAGAGGCGCTCGTCGACGTCGTACAGCCGCCCCTCGGCCAGGGCGGTGGAGCGGCCGAGGTGGACGATGCGGCCTTCGGCGCGCACCGGGCCGACTTCGCTGCGCAGTGCGCGGATGTAACTGACGCGCAGGTCGCTGGTGGTGTAGCCCTGGCCGGGCTTGAGCAGAGTGTGCACCGCGCAGCCCATGCAGGAGTCCAGCAGGGTGGCGATATAGCCGCCATGCACGCTGCCCAGCGGGTTGTAGTGACGCTGGTCCGGCGTGCCCTGGAACACGAACAGGCCGCTGGCCCAGTGCACCGGGGTGAAGTCCAGCACCGCGCCGATCGGCGGCGAGGGCAGTTCGCCGCGGCCGATGCCAGCGAAGAAATCCATCGGCGCCATGGCGGCCACCTGCGCCAGGCTGAGGGTGCCGGGGGCGGCGAGCTGGCTGCGGATGGCCTGTTCTTCGGCGATCCAGGTGGCAAGGCGGGCATCTCGTGACAGGGCAGTCATGTGGGCTCCAAATAAATATGATGGACGACATTCAATGTTTCATATTATGGTCAAAATATAAATAGCCGCCAGTCGTCGTCGAACGGAGCCTAGCCATGCAGCCATCCCGCGTTCTGTTGATCATCCTGATGCTGCTGACCGCGTTGGGGGAAACCTCCACGCAGTTGCTGATCCCGGCCCTGGGCGAGCTGGAGCGCGGGCTACAAGCCGAGCCTGGCAGCAGTCTGCTGGCGCTGTCGCTGTTCGTCGCGGCCTTCGGCCTTGGCCAGTTATGGCTCGGGCCACTGTCGGATCGCCTGGGGCGTCGGCCGGTGTTGCTGGGCGGCCTGAGCCTCTATCTGCTGGCCACTCTGGGTATGCTGCTGGCGCCGAACATCGAGGTGCTGATCGGCATGCGCGTGCTGCAGGGCCTGGGCGCCTGCGCGGCACTGGTGCTGGCGCGGGCCATCGTGCGCGACGTCTGGCAGGAACGGGCGGGGCCGGCCCTGGCAATGACGGTGCTGGGCATGTTCGCCGCCATCGTCCTGTCGCCGGTGGTCGGCGGCCTGCTGACCCAGTACGGCGGCTGGCGCGCGCCGCTGCTGGCCACCCTGGTGCTCGGCAGCCTGGCGCTGATATCGGTGCTGGGTCGCTACCGCGAGACGCATCTCGGGCGTGATCCGCAGGCCGCCCGCCTCAAGGGGCTGCTGGCCAACTACCTGCAGGTCTGGCCCGGTTGCCGGGCGCTGGCGCTGACCATCGCCTGCACCTACGGCGCGATGTTTGTCGTGGTGGCTGGCTCGTCCTCGGTGTACATCGGCCTGTTGGGCCTCAGCGCCGCGCAGTACGGGCTGACCTTCGCCCTGATCGTTTCCGGCCTGCTTGGCGGTGCGCTGTTCACGCTGCGCAACGTGCAGCGCCTGGGGCCGCAGCGGGTGGTGGGCATCGGCGTGGCGCTGGTGCTGCTCGGCTCCTCGCTGACCCTGGCGGTCTACCTGCTGTTCGGCCTGTCGCTACTGGGGCTGTCGCTGCCGCAGGTGCTGGTGACGCTGGGCGGCGGCATGCTGCTGCCCGCCGCGGTGGCCGGTGCGGTGATTCCCAACCCGCAGCGCGCCGGGTTGGCGGCGGGGTTGATGGGCTTCTCGCAGATGGCCGGCGCCACCCTGGCCGGCCTGCTGCTCGGCGCCCTGCAGGATGGCTCGGCCTGGCCTATGGTTGCCTTGAATGCGTTGTTCGCCGTGCTGGCGTTTTTGTTCTTCCACTTCCTGCGCGCCCGCCCGGTGGTCACCGCTGCGGTGGCCGGCAAACTTCCCTGATTCGAGGAAAAGCTATGAGCAGCTATGACGTGGTCATCATCGGCGCCGGCCCCGGCGGCTACAACGCGGCCATCCGTGCCGGCCAACTGGGCCTGAAGGTGGCCTGCGTGGAGGGGCGCGAAACCCTCGGTGGCACCTGCCTGAATGTCGGCTGCATGCCGTCCAAGGCCCTGCTGCATGCCTCCGAAATGTACGAGGCGGCGGCCGGCGGCGAACTCAGCGCGCTGGGCGTGGAGGTCACGCCGACGCTGAATCTGGCGCAGATGATGAAGCAGAAGGCCGCCAGCGTCGAAGCGCTGACCAAGGGCGTGGAGTTTCTGTTTCGCAAGAACAAGGTGGAATGGGTCAAGGGCTGGGCGCGTATCGACGGGCCGGGGCGGGTGCAGGTCAGGCTGAGCGAGGGCGGCGAGCGCCTGCTGGAGACGCAGAACATCGTCATCGCCAGCGGTTCGGAGCCGACCCCGCTGCCGGGCGTGGCGATCGACAACGCGCGCATTCTCGACTCCACCGGCGCGCTGTCGCTGCCCGAGGTGCCCAGGCATCTGGTGGTGATCGGGGCCGGCGTGATCGGCCTGGAGCTGGGCTCGGTGTGGCGCCGTCTGGGCAGCCAGGTCACCGTGGTGGAATACCTCGAGCGCATCTGTCCCGGTCTGGACGGCGAGACGGCCAAGACCCTGCAGCGCACCCTGAGCAAGCAGGGCATGAGTTTCAAGCTGGGTACCAAGGTCACGGGCGCGAAGGCGAGCAAGTCCGGCGTGACCCTGAGCCTGGAGCCGGCAGCAGGCGGCGCGAGCGAGACGCTGGAGGCCGACTACGTGCTGGTGGCCATCGGTCGGCGACCCTACACCGAGGGGCTCGGCCTGGAGAGCGTCGGCCTGAGCACCGACAAGCGCGGCATGCTCGCCAATGACAAGCAGCACAGTGGCGTACCCGGCGTGTGGGTCATCGGCGACGTCACCTCCGGGCCGATGCTGGCGCACAAGGCCGAGGACGAGGCGGTGGCCTGTATCGAGCGCATCGCCGGGCATGCCGCGGAGGTCAACTACGGGGTCATCCCCGGGGTGATCTACACCCGTCCGGAAGTGGCCAGTGTCGGCAAGGGCGAGGAGGAGCTGAAGGCCGAAGGTCGCGCCTACAAGGTCGGCAAGTTTCCTTTCACGGCCAACAGCCGGGCGAAGATCAACCACGAGACCGAGGGTTTCGTGAAGATTCTCGCCGACGCCAACACCGACCAGATTCTCGGCGTGCACATGATCGGCCCGAACGTGGGCGAGCTGATCGGCGAGTACTGCGTGGCCATGGAATTCTCCGCCTCGGCCGAAGACATCGCGCTGACCTGCCACCCGCACCCGACCCGCTCGGAGGCCGGGCGTCAGGCCGCCATGGGTGTGCATGGCTGGACCATGCAGGCATGAGAGGAGCCGTAGCGTGCGCCGTGCGCACCGGCATCTCCAGCGGTGCTTTTGGTGTGGCCATGCCCCTGTTAGCTGTTGCTAGGGGTCCAAGGAAGGCTCGTGAGCCTTGTAGGGTGGGCCGGGCGGCGATCCGCTTTAGCCCACGCCAACCACCGCTGGTGGGCTAAAGCCCACCCTATGGGCTGGGTGGCTGTGCGCGCCGGGCGTTACGTCGATTGAACGATCGCATCGGTGCGCATGGCGCACCCTACCTCAGAGCACGTGGTCGAGATTGACCGGCTCGCCCGGCTGGGTATTGAGCTTGGCGCGGATATCGGCGAACACCTTGTCGTATTCGTCGTGGCCGCGCATCACCGGGCTGGCGTTGGGGGGCAGGCCGTGGCGGGCCGCAACGCGGGTGGCCACGCTGGCGAAGTTGAAGGCGACGTCGCGATGCAGCTCGAACTCTTCCTCGAAGTGCTTGCCGTCCACTTCGCCGACCAGACGCATGTGCAGCATCGGCCCCTGCTGCGGGTCCTTGCGGACTTCGTAATAGAAGTCCACCGAGAAGGGCGGCAGCAGGCGCATATGCTCTGGGCGGTCGTTGTTGTCACGATGCAGATGACCGGGGGTGAACATCTTCGGTGCTCCTGCGAAAAGCGGCGGGGCCGAAGCCCCGTATTTGCTCAGTAGTATTGAATGCCCTGGACTTCCAGGCTGATGCGCGTGCCTGAACGGCCCTGGACGATGGCCTCGATGTTTTCCAGCGAGCCGATCACCGCCGTGCTGCCGGTATTGCGCGCGAACTCGCAGGCAGCCTGCACCTTCGGACCCATGGAGCCGGCCGCGAAGCCCAGCTTGTCGATCTCGTCGGGATGGGCGGCGGCGATGGATTTCTGCGTCGGCTTGCCCCAATCGATATAGGCCGCGTCGACATCCGTGGCGATCACCAAGAGGTCGCTGGCCAGTTGCTCGGCCAGCAGCGCGGAGCACAGGTCCTTGTCGATCACCGCCTCGACGCCATGCAGCTTGTTGCCTTCGTACATGGTGGGGATGCCACCGCCGCCGGCGCAGATCACCACGCTGCCCTTTT
>VFQR01001977.1_pt1 | contig 13983 bp, 16 predicted proteins | sample 3512321 | NCBI WGS metagenome assembly VFQR01 (sample SAMN10412374, study PRJNA504923) | tailings metagenome | isolation source: Relicate 3 Philex TSF1 revegetated site | place: Philippines: Tuba, Benguet | collected 2017-08-29
GCTCCTGCTGTTCGTGATGCTCGACGGGTGGATGCTCGTCGTCGGCACCTTGCTCAACTCCTATCGATGATCGCGCCACCCGTCCGTCCCCGCCCAGGAGGCACCAGGCCATGACCACGCAGCAAGTGATCGACATCGGCACGCAGGCCCTCATCGTGTGCGCCAAGGTGGCCGGGCCGTTCCTCGTGGTCGTGCTCGCCATCGGCGTGGTCATCGGCCTGCTCCAGTCCGTCACGCAGCTGCAGGAGCAGACCCTCACGTTCGTGCCGAAGCTGATCGGTGCCGCGGTGGTCATCGCCGTGAGCGGCAACTGGATGCTCGTGTCGCTGGTGACGTTCAGCCGCGAGCTCATCGGCGGGATCCCCGCGCTGCTCAACGGCTGACCGTGCGGCTGCTGGTCGACCCCTCCTCGCTGGTCGGCTTCTGCCTCGTGCTCGTGCGCGCCGGCGCCTGGGTGACCGTGTGCCCGCCGTTCAACTCGCCTGCCATCCCCGTGCGCGTGCGCGCCGGGCTCGCCGTCGCCATGTCGTTCGCGCTCGCCGGCCACGTGGGGCCGCGGGTCGGTGACCTCTCCACCGTCGGCCTCGTCGGTGCCCTCGCCGCGCAGATCCTGGCGGGGTTCGTGCTGGGGTTGTTCGTGCTGGTCATCTTCACCGCCGTCCAGTCGGCGGGCGAGCTGATCGACCTGCAGGTCGGGTTCAGCCTCGGCGGTGTGATCGACCCGCTGTCGGGCAACATGTCCACGCCGATCGGCAGGCTCCACCAGGTGCTCGGGGTGGCGATCCTGTTCGCCATCAACGGCCACGTGCTCGTGGTGCGCGCCTTCGTGCAGTCGGTGGAGGCCGCGCCGCTCGGGCAGGTCGATACCAACCGGCTCGTGGAGTCGCTCGTGAAGCTGATCGGCATCCACCTCGCCGCGGCGATCGAGATCGCCCTGCCCGTGCTGGCCGCGCTGTTCTGCGCCGAGGTGGCGATGGGCTTCCTCGGGAAGGCGGCGCCGCAGCTGAACATCCTCGTCCTCGGGTTCGGCGTGAAGACGATGCTCGCCTTCGGGTTGCTGATGGGGACGCTGATGCTCCTGCCCGAATCGGTCGAGTCGCTCCTCGGCCGCAGCATCCGGGCCCTCACGGGGGTGTTCACCGGCTGATGAGCAAGCGCGACGGCAAGACGGAGGCGCCCACCGAACGCAAGAAGCGGGAGGCGCGCAAGAAGGGCACGGTGGCGAGGTCGCCCGACCTCGGGCCCTGGGTGGCGGTGCTCGCGGCCACCTTCGTGCTGCCGGTGCTCGTCCGCCGCCTGGGCGCGTCGGTCACCGGCGCGATGGAGTCCATGCGCGTGGTGGCCGAGCAGCCGGAGCCGACGCTGGCGCTGCGGCTGCTCGGCCGCGCGCTGCGCGACGGCCTGTTCGCGGTGATGCCGTTCCTGCTGGTGTGCGCCGCCGTGGGAGCGGGGGCGCAGGTGCTGCAGGGCGGGCTCGTGCTGTCGCTGCACCCGCTGAAGCCCGACCTCAAGCGCCTCAGCCCGATCCGTGGCGTGAAGAAGCTGTTCTCCGCGCGCTCGCTGTGGGAGACGGGCAAGCAGGTGGCGAAGGCGGTGGTGATCGGATGGCTCTGCCTGCCGCACGTCCAGGACCTCAACGAGGCGCTCACCAGCCGTGGCCGCGTCCCGCTGCTGGCGGGCATCGCCGCCACGGGGGAGGAGCTGCTGGCGATGACGCGGACGGTGTGCCTCGCGATCATCATCATCGCCCTCGCCGACTTCGTGTACCAGCGCCGGGCGAAGCTGCTCGACCTGCGGATGACGAAGCAGGAGGTGCGCGACGAGATGCGCAACACCGAGGGCGACCCGCTGGTGCGCCAGCGGATCCGCTCCATGCGCCTCGCCATGTCGCGCAAGCGGATGATGGGCGCGGTGCCGTCGGCCACCGTGATCGTCACGAACCCGACGCACATCGCCGTCGCCCTGCGCTACGACCCCCTCGCCGGCGGCGCGCCGAAGGTGGTGGCCATCGGTGTCGACGCCGTGGCGGCGCGCATCAGGGAGAAGGCCCTGGACGCCGGTGTGCCCATCGTGGAGGCCAAGCCGCTGGCACGGGCGCTGTGGCGGGCGTGCGAGGTGGGTGACGAGATCCCGGTGGCGCTCTACGAGGCGGTGGCGAAGGTGCTGGCGTTCGTGCGCCGCCTGCGCGGCAGCCTGCTCGCCGCGGCGACCGTGGTGCCCCTCCCGTCGTCGTACCACGTCGACCCCGGCGCCCTCGAGGCCGTCACCGCCGCCGTCGGCCGCCGCCGCCGTCGCCGCCTCGCCACCTGACCCGCCCCCTCTCCCCGTTCTGGTCGCGAAATCTTCGGAGGTTTTCAAGTTTTCGCGACCAGAAGCGTGAGCGGCCCTCCGCCTCACATCATTCTGGTCGCGAGAACTTCGGAGGTTTCCAGGTTTTCGCGACCAGAACGCGACGGTGCTTCCGATCACGCGGGGGAGGGGTCCGTCATCGCGGCGTGGATCTGAGGCGGTTGGAGCGGTTCGGGGCGACGCACCACGGTGTCGTCACCCTGGAGGCGGCGCAGGAGGGTGGCTGGTCGGACGAGGCGTGGTGGTACGCCATCCGGGTCGGCCACCTCGAGGTGATGCACGTGGGCGTGGCACGCATCGTCGGCTCGCCGCGCACCCGCCTGCAGCGGATCTGCGGGGCGGTGCTCGGCGGAGGGCCGCACGCGATCGCGTCCCACCGGTCGAGCGCCGCGCTGTGGGGTGTGCCGCGACCCGACGACGACCCGGTCGACGTGATGGTCGATCGGCGAGCGGTGAGCGCGCGCTTGCACGGCGTCGTCGTCCACCACCCGCGCGACCTCGCCGAGCTGCGCCCGATCGTCCGCCAGGGCATCCCCACGTGCGACCCGTTGCGGATGCTGCTCGACCTCGGCGCGGTGGACCCGTACGGCGTCGGCCCTGCGCTCGACCACGTCGTCCGCAGCCGCATCGCCTCACCCACCGCGATCGCGGCCTTCCTGCAACGGCACCGCGGCCGCGGCCGGCGCGGGGTGCGTGCGCTGGCCCGGGTGCTCGAGCACTGGCACATCGACGGCGCTGCCGCCGACAGCCCGCTCGAGAAGGCGATGGCGACGCTGATCGCCGCACATCGCCTCCCCCCGATGCAGTTCCACGCCTTCGTCGAGGGCTACGAGGTGGACTTCCTCGTCGTCGGCACGAACGTCATCGTCGAGTGCGACGGGTACGAGGCCCACGGCCTCGACCGCGACCAGTTCGAGTTCGACCGCATCAAGGGCGCTCATCTGGCCGCCGCCGGCTACCTCACCGTCCACGTCACCTGGTCGCAGGTGGTCCGTGACCAGCGACGTGCGGCCGCCAGGATCAGGGCCGTGCTCGAGCGCTGGGCGCCCGACGTGCTCCACTCCCCGGCGTCATGAGCCGAGCTCAGCATTCTGGTCGCGAAAACTTGGGAACCTCCGAAGATTTCGCGACCAGAACGGGTGGGGCACCCGAGCCGGGGGTCAGCGGCGGCGGGGTGGGAGCTGGGAGAAGCTGGCGGAGCTGCGGGCCGCGGCGGGGACGCGCTCGGCATCGGCCGGCGCAGGCGCCACCTCGGCAGCGGCGGCCTGGTTGGCCGACTTGATCTCGTTGTACACCTCTTCGCGGTGCACGCTGACGGCACGGGGAGCGCGGATGCCGATCCGCACCTGGTCGCGGTTGAGCTCGAGGACGGTGACGACGATGTCGTCGCCGATCAGGATGCTCTCCCCGACGCGACGGGTGAGGACCAACATCAGGACACCGCGATGGTCGTCGGCGCGTCCGGCTGCGTGACCGCCGTGTCGAGCACCACGAACGGTGCCCTGATCGGCCAGCGCGAGTCCGACAGGATCACCTGTTGCAGGCGGCGGTGCCTGGTGTCGATCACCAGTGGCGCCCGCAGGTTCACCGTCATCTGCACGCCCGAGTCGTCCGCCTCGTGGCGGATGCTGATCAGGCTGAGGATCCGCACGTCGGTCTCGTCCTCGATGCCGAGGAGGCGCTCGTCGATCTCGATCTCGTAGTCGGGGAAGGCCACCCACGGCACCACGCACATGAAGGCCAGGTCCCCGTCGTCCAGGTCCTGCAACCAGAACAGCGACGAGTCGTCGCCGGCTGCGTCGGCACCGTCACCGGCCCGCTCGCCCGGGCCGTTGCCGGCCCCGATCAGCGTCACCCGGTGCATCTCCGGGAACCCGGGGATCCCGTTGGGGACGAAGTAGACGTCCTCGTCGGCGACCTCGATGGTCCCGAACCGTCGTGTCTCGAGCTGCACTGCGACCTCCTGTCTCTCGCTGCCACCGGGCGTAGCACCCGGTTGACAAGTCCGGCGTCCTCCGAACAGTGGTGACGGTCCGGGGACGGCGCAGATGCGCAAGTGGGACGGGATGGCGAGGCAGGGTGGACAGGAGCCGGATGGGTCAGGTGATGCTGCCTGGCGCCGTCGTGCTCGTGGTCGCCGTGATGGTCATCCCGCTGCCCGCGCAGGCCCTCGACATCCTCATCGTCGCCAACCTGTCCACGGCGATCCTCATCCTCCTCGTGTCGATGAACGTCCGCCGGGCCCTCGACTTCAGCGCCTTCCCCTCGCTGCTGCTCGTGGTCACCCTGCTCCGGCTCGGCCTGAACGTCGCCACCTCGCGCGCCGTGCTCTCGAACGGCCACGCGGGCGAGGTGATCGCCACCTTCGGCTCGGTGGTGGTGGGCGGCAGCCTCGTCGTCGGCCTCGTCATCTTCCTCATCCTCACCCTCGTCCAGTTCGTCGTCATCTCCAACGGCTCCGGGCGCGTGGCCGAGGTGACCGCCCGGTTCACCCTCGACGCCATGCCCGGCAAGCAGATGGCGATCGACGCCGACCTGAGCGCTGGCGTGGTCACCGACGAGGAGGCCAAGCAGCGCCGCCAGGAGGTGGCCGACGAGGCCGACTTCTACGGTGCCATGGACGGCGCCTCCAAGTTCGTGAAGGGCGACGCCATCGCCGGCCTCGTGATCACGATGGTCAACCTGATCGGTGGCTTCCTCATCGGCGTGGTCCAGCGGGGCATGCCGATCGACGACGCCATCACCACCTACTCGTTGCTGACCATCGGCGACGGCCTCGTGTCGCAGATCCCGGCGCTGCTCGTGTCGATCTCGGCGGGCCTCATCGTCACCCGCGCCGCCGGCGGCGCCGACCTCGGCTCCGACGTGTTCGCCCAGTTCCGCCGCCAGCGTCCGGCCATCCGCGCCGGCGGCACGGTGGTGCTGCTGATGGCGCTCGTGCCGGGCCTGCCCAAGCTGCCGTTCGTGTTGCTGGGCGTGACCCTGCTGATGGTGGCCAGCCGCCTGCCCGACGAAGAGGCGCTCGCCCTGGCCGCGTTGCCCAGCGCTCCGCTCGAGGAGCTGCCCCCGCCGTCGCCCCAGCAGATGGCCGTCGACGCCCGCGTGGAGCCGCTCGAGCTGAACATCGCCTTCGACCTCATCCCCCTCGTCGACGGCGCGAGCGGGGGCGACCTGCTCGACCGGGTGGGCGCGCTGCGCAGGAAGATCGCCACCGAGCTCGGCTTCGTCATGCCGAGCATCCGCACCCGCGACGCCGCCGACCTGCCGGCGGGCACCTACTCGATCAAGGTGCACGGCGTCGAGGTGGGCCGCGGCACCGCGCCCGCCGGGCGCGTGCTGGTCATCGGCGACTCGTTCCAGACCCTGCCCGGCGACGACGTGCGCGAGCCGGTGTTCGGCCTCGCCGCCAGGTGGGTGCCGTCGGAGTATCAGGCGCAGGCCGAGATCACCGGCAACACCGTCGTCGACCGCTCCACCCTGATCGTCACGCACCTCGCCGAGATCGTCCGCCGCCGCGCCGGCCGCCTGCTCAGCCGCACCGACGTGAAGATCCTGATGGACGGTGTGCGGGCCACCGACCCGCAGGTGATCGACGACCTGAACACGGCCGGGGTAACCATCGGCGAGGTGCAGCGGGTGCTGGCCACCCTGCTCGAGGACAACGTCCCGATCCGCGACCTGGTGCGCATCCTCGAAGCCGTCGGCGAGCGGGCGCGCACGAACCGCTCCGTGGAGGCGATGGTCGAGGCGGTGCGCCAGGAGCTGGGCCCCGCGATCACCAGCGCCCTCGCCGCCGACGGCAGGCTCACCGCGGTCACGCTGTCCGCGGGCACCGAGCACCACCTGCTGGCGGGCCTGCGGATCACCGAGGGCGCCAGCCAGCTGGAGCTCGCCCCCGACGACGCCGACCGCCTCATCCGCCACCTCACCGAGTGGGTGGGGGCCACCGCCGCGCAGGGCTCGGCCCCGGTGCTCGTGGTCTCCGCCCCGCTGCGGCCCGCCGTCGGGCGCCTCGTCAAGGCGACCGTGCCGGGCATGTCCGTCATCTCCTACGGCGAGATCGGCGACCACCTGCAGATCGACCTGATCGCCAACGTCGACATCACGGCCGGCCGCGACGCCGCCGGCCACGAACCACAGGAGCGTTTCGATGCCTACGCAGCAACATGACCGCCGGGCGATCGCTGCGGCCGACACCGCTGCTCCCGGCGCCGAGAGCGGCACGATGCGCTTCCGCGCGGCCACGCTCGAGGAGGCCATCGCCGTGGCGGAGCAGTCGCTCGGCACCCGCGTGCGAGTGGTCGCCGCCAACCGCATCCGCCGCGGCGGCATCGGCGGGTTCTTCGCCGCCGACCTCGGCGTGGAGGTGACGGTCGCGCTCGACGAGGAGACGATCGAGCAGGCGCTCGAGCGCCTGGTCGCCGAGACCGCGGCCGAGGAGCGGGCGCAGTGGACGACGCGCCCGCGCCACGCCGACGCGGCCCCCCCGGTCGGCGCGCCACCGCTGCCGCCTTCGGTGGCGCCCACCGCCCCTCGCCCCGGTGACGCCCCGCAGGTGCTGCGCGTGGAGCAGATCATCGAGGAGCTGCAGGCGCTCACCGCGGCACCGCTGTTCGGTGACGACAGGGTCCGTCCCACCCTCGCGCGGATGCGCCGGCCCGAGACGGTGGCGCCCGCTGCGTTCCCAGCGCCGATCGCCGCGCCCGCCGCGCCCGCCGCGCCCGTGGCGCCCGCGGTCGCGGCGCCCGCCGTCGCGGCGCCCGCCCCTGCGAGCGCGCCCACCACGGCGTTCGCCAGCCCCGCCACCTTCACGGCCGCGCCCACCGGCGCCGTGTCGGCGGACGCGCCGGTCGGCGTGCCGAGCATCCGCCTCGAGCCGGTCCGCCCGCCGGCGGTGACGACGCCGCCCCCGGTCCAGCGCCACGCCGGCGGCCACGCCGCGTTCCCGCCCAGCGCCGCCGAGGTGGCGCGTGCCGCAGCCGCCGCCGCCGTCGAGAAGGCCGAGGCGCAGCGCCGCGAGGCGCCGCTCCCCGCTGTCGGTGCGCCCGCTCCCGGGCAGCCGCCCGTCAGGACCGAGCACCCCCTCGCCCGGCCCGGCGCGGCGCCCTCGCAGCGCCAGGTCGAGCTGGCCATCGCCGCTGCCGACCAGCTCATCGAGTCGCTCAAGCACGACCACGACGGTGGCCGCCTGTCCGTGCGCGTCGTCCTGCGCACCGGCGACCAGCGGGAGGTGGAGGCGGCCGCCGAGTGGGAGGCGCCGTGAACGACCTGGTCGAGCTGGCCGACGACGGCCGCCGCCGGCGGCGCAGGGGTGAGGGCCCGCTCGCGCCGTGGCGGCTCTCGCTGTCGGTGGCGGCGTCCATCGTGTTCACCGGCATGCCGCTCGTCGACGCCGCCACCACGGGCATCGACGTCGACACGGCGCTGCTCCGCTCGTTCGGCGTGGCCTTCCTCACCTGGGTGGCGCTCGGAGCGCTCAACCGGGCGCTGATCGACCTCCCGCCGGCGGACCAGTCCGCCGAGGCCGAGGGCGACTCAGCGAAGGAAGTCCATCAGTGACGGCGGGATGATCCTCGCCGCCACCTGCAGGCTCGCCTGGTAGCGCGTCTCCTGCTGCTTCACCTGGATGAGGGCGTCGACCACGTCGATGTCCTCGGCGTTGCTCAGCTGCGTGAGGAGGCGGAGCTTGTCGTCGGCGGCGCGCGTCTCGATCTGCTCCATCCGGGCGGCGCGCACGCCGATCGTCGCGGTCGCCGCCGTGTAGGCGTCCCGGGCCGCGGCCAGGTTGGCCTGCTCGGCGGCGATCGCCGTGTCGTTGCCGGTCTCCACGGCGGTGGCCAGACGGTCGAGCACCTCGAACAGGTTCCCGACGGGCCCGCCGGCGGTGCCGAACACGGTCGGGCCGGTGACGTTCACCGTCACCGACAGCGAGGGCGCCACATCGCGCACCACGTCGCCGGTGTCGCCGAGGTAGGCGCCCGTGGCGTCGTAGGCGGCTCCGGCGGCGTTGCCGTTGAAGATGGAGCGGTCGGCGTACTTGGTGTTGGCGATCGACAGCAGCTCGGCGCGCAGGGAGCGCAGCTCGAGGGCGAACGACTGGCGTGTGGCCGGGTCGCTGGTGGCCGCGTTGCGGGCGGCGACGACCACGTCGTTGGCTCGGCGCAGCAGGTCGAGCCCGCTGGTGAGGGCGGCGTCGGCGGTGCTCAGCCAGCCCTTCGCGTCCTCGGCCTCCTTCACCATCTGCTCGCTGCGGCGCAGCTCCTGGCGCGTGGTCATGGCCGCCGCGGTGGCGGTCGGGTTGTTCGACGGCCGCAGCAGCTGCTTGCCCGAGGTCGCACGGTTCTGGGCGTCCTGCAGCCGCTCGAGGCTGGACGACAGGTCGCGCAGCGTGGAGCGGACCATCATCGAGCTGGTCACGCGCATGGCGACAGCACCTCCCGGCGGTGGCGACGCTCACGGCGAGGGATGGGGCGCGTCATCGTCCGACCACCCCGGTGCGCTCGATGAGGAAGCCGAGCATCTCGTCGATGGCGGTGATCACGCGGGCGTTCGCCTCGTACGCGCGCTGCGCGCTGACGAGCGTGGCCATCTCCTCGTCGAGGTCCACGGAGCCGATCGACTTCAGGTCCATCGCGGCGGTCTCGGCCACCTGGTCCTGCACCGCTGCACGCGTGGTGGCGCCGCGCGTCTCGGCGGCGAGGGCCGTGATCATCTGCCGGTACTGGGCGTTGACGCCGCCGGCGGCGTCGGCGAGGCGGGCGATCTCCCGCGCCTGCCCGCCGTCGAGCGGGCCGGGAGCCGTCGGGCCGGGGAGCACCGGCGCCCCGGCGGCGATCCGCCCCGGCTGGCCGGCCACGTCGGCCGACAGGGCGATGGTGCCGGCGGTGAGCGCCGTGGGGTCGAAGAAGTTCCAGCCGGTGGCGCCTGCCTGGTCGTAGCCGGCCACGTGCAGCGCGTTCACGCCCGTGACGAGGTTGCTCGCGATCCCGTCGATCATCGCCTGGTAGCGGGGCACGATGTCGTTGATCGTGGCGGCAAGCCCTGCGGCCTCGCCGGAGGTGATCACGACCGGCTGGTTGCCGTTCACCCAGCGCAGCGCGCCGGTGGTGCCGTCCACCGGCTCCACGAGGTCGGCGCCCACCACGAGGGCCCGGTTGCCGATGTAGACGTCGGCCATCCCGTTGTCGGTGATCCGCGCCGTCGCCCCGGTGAGGCGGGCCAGCTGGCCGATGAGCTGGTCGCGGTAGTCGAAGAGATCGGGGCTCGGGTTGGCCGACGAGCCGATGGCACGGTTCGTGGTGGCCAGCTGGTCGGCCAGGCTGTTGACGTCCTCGGCCATCAGCCCCACTCGGGCCATCGCCGTCTCGGCCACGCCCTGCAGGTCGGCGGCGGCCCTGTTGAGCGAGCTCACCAGCTGGTCGGCGCGGGCGAGCAGCTCCTGCCGGGCGGCGGCGCTGCCCGGGTTGGTGGCCACGGAGCTCCACGAGGCCCAGAACTGGTCGAGCTGGTGCGCGATGCCGAGGTCGCCCGGCTCGGGGAACAGCTTCTCGATGGTGTCCATGGTGGTCCGCAGCGCGTTCGCGTTGGAGCGGGCGGCGTCCTCACGCTGGAAGCGCGTGGCCAGGAGCTCGTCGTAGGCGCGGGTGACCTTGGTGGCGTCGACGCCCATCTGCCGCGACGGGCCGGAGAAGATCCCGCTCACGCCGGTGATGCTGAGCGAGCGCAGCTCCACCCGCTGGCGGTGGTAGCCCTCGGTGTTGGCGTTGGCGATGTTGTGGGCGGTGACGTCGAGGACGCGGCGCTGCGCGTTGAGGCCCGACACCGACGTCGTCAGCGAACCGATGCTCGGCACGTCAGACCGTCCGATCCAGCCGCAGCGCCGTCCCGGCGAGCGGTGTGGTCAGGCCACGCGGGTCGTACACGTCCACCGTCTGCTCGCCGAGGGAGGCGATGATCTCACGGGAGCGCATCAGGCTGCGCTTCGCCATCTCGTGGTTGCTGCGGGCGATGTCCTCGATCTCCGACTGCAGCGACAGCAGGTGGAGGCGGTGCTGCGAGAGCAGCGACGACCACGGCTCGGCCACCAGCGCCACCATCTCGGCCAGGCTGCTGTTGGTGGGCAGGCCGTGCGTGCGCGCCAGGTGGTTCGACGCCGCGGCCCGGTCGCGCTCCACGGTGCCGATGGCCTCGATGATCGCCTCGATCTCGGCGGTGATGTACGGCAGCCACCTGGCGCGGTTCGCGGCGAGCAGCAGCCCCTGCACCTCCAGCTTGTAGACGAGCTGCTCGAGCAGCTCCCGCATCGTCCACAGCTGGTGGGAGAGGTCCTCTGCCGGTTCCACGCTTCGGACAGTCCGGAACGGGCCCCGCCGCGCAACCGAGCGGGGCATCGACGTGGCCGGTCGCGCCGCAGCTCACCCGGGGCGGGCGACGGGGGAACGGCGGGGGAGCGGCCTGCTGGCGCATCGGGCTCGGCGCCAGACAGTCGCCACCATGATCCGCCTCACGAGGCTGCGCTCGCCTGATCCGCTGTACGTCAACCCGGACCACATCGAGCGCCTCGACCGCGCCCACGAGACGATCGTGCGCCTCTTGAACGGCAACGAGTACGTGGTGGTGGAGTCCCCCGAGGAGATCGTGGAGCAGATGACCTACACGCGGGCGCGAGCCATCGCCCTCGCGGCGCGCCTCGCGGCGGGCACGATGGCCGACGACGAGCTGTCCCGCCTCGGCGTGTCGCCGGCCACGCAGCCCCTGCCCGCGGTGGGCCGCGACCTCGGCGCGAAGGGGCGCTGACCCGTGCCGGCAACACTCGTCGGCCTGATCGTCGCGCTCGTCGCGACGCTGGCCGGTTCGAACTTCAAGGGCGTCAACCCGGTCATCCTCGTCACGAACGTGGCGGCGATCCTGATCGTGTGCGTGGGCGCGCTCGGCGCCACCATGGCCAGCTTCGAGCTGAAGGCCACGACCGGCGTCTTCAAGGCCATCCTCAAGGCCACCCTCGGCAAGGACCCGAAGCCGGGGATCGAGACGATCAACACCCTCGTCGACTTCGCTCGCAAGGCCCGCAGCGAGGGCCTCCTCGCGCTGGAGTCCGAGATGGCCCAGCTCGACGACCCGTTCATGAAGCGCGGCCTGCAGCTGGCGATCGACGGCAGCGACCCCGACGCGGTGGCGCAGGTGATGAAGACCGACATCAAGGCGATGAAGGTCCGCCACAAGGTGGCCGCCGACTGGTGCCAGGCCTATGGCATCTTCGCGCCCACCTTCGGCATCATCGGCGCCGTCATCGGCCTCATCGCCACCCTCGGCAAGCTCGACAAGCCCGAGCAGCTGGGCCACGGCATCGCCGGCGCGTTCGTGGCCACCTTCCTCGGCGTGTTCCTCGCCAACGGCGTGATGCTGCCCCTCGCCAACCGCATGAAGCGGCTGTCGGCGCAGGAGGCGCAGGCGCGCGAGATGGTGATGGAGGGCGTCCTCGCCATCCAGGGCGGCCAGAACCCGCGCGTGATCGAGGAGACGCTGATGAGCTACCTCTCCCCGTCCGAGGCCGGGACGATGCGCGAGAACGCCTGATGAGCGGCGGGCACGGCAAGGGGCGGGGCAAGCATCGCCACGAGGAGCACGAGGAGCACGAGGAGCACGTCAACCACGAGGCGTGGGTGATCCCGTACGCCGACATGCTCACGCTGCTGATGGCGCTGTTCCTGGTGCTGTTCGCCCTCGGGCGCACCGACCTCGAGAAGTTCCGCAAGCTGGCCGAGAGCTTCCGCTCGGAGTTCGGCACCAACGGCAGCGAGGTGGTGTCCGTGGGCACGGGCGAGGGCGACTCGCCCCTCGACGGCGGCAACGGCGTGCTCGCCAACTCCGGCACCGACAAGCCGACGCCGCTGCAGATCGAGCAGGCCGTGCAGCAGGAGGTGATCGAACGGGCGAGCGGTGCCGTCGACGACCTGGCGGCGATCGAGGAGAGCATCGTCACCGACGCCGAGGACGCGCAGCTCGGCGACAAGGTGGCGTTCCGCTTCGAGGGCCGCGGCCTCGTGCTGTCGCTCGTGAACGACGGCGTGCTGTTCGCGCCCGGCGACGCCGCGCTGCAGCCCGCCGGTGTGGAGGTGCTCCAGCTGGTGCTCGCCAACCTGCGGGCGATCCCGAACGACCTGTCGATCGAGGGCCACACCGACGACCGGCCGATCTCGACCACCCGCTTCCCCTCGAACTGGGAGTTGTCCACGGCGCGGGCCACGTCGGTGCTCAGGTTCCTCGAGTCGCAGGGCTTCCCGGCCGACCGGCTGTCGGCCAGCGGCTACGGCGACACCCGCCCGATCGCCGACAACGCCACGCCCGAGGGCCGCGCCGCCAACCGCCGGGTGGAGATCGTCATCCTCTCCGACATCTCCCTGCTGCCCGCGCTCGGCGCCAGCGGCTGAGGTTCCTGCGCCACCCTCTGGCACGCGGCGAACCTTCTCCGGACTGTCAAGGAGCGACGACCGCTCCACGGACGGAGGGGCCACGGATCATGACGGACGACACTCATGGCCAAGAAGAGCAAGCAGCAGGCGGACGGTGACGCCCCCGAGGGCGACGAGGGCGGGACGAAGAAGCGCAAGCGGCCCTCGCTGATCGTGGTCGGGTTGTGCCTCGCCCTCGCCGGCGGTGGCTACCTCCTGGGCGGGCGCTCGGCCGGCGCGCAGGGCGGCACCCACGACGCCACGACGACGACCATCCTCCAGCTCCAGGGCTGCAAGGAGGGCACCGACGCGACCAAGGTGGAGCACCGTGCGCTCGACCTGCCGGCGATGAACGTCAACCTCGAGGGCGGCCACTACCTGCGGGTGATGGTGTCGCTAGCGCTGTGCCCCGACGTGGTGCTGGCGAAGCCGGAGGAGTTCGTCACGGCCCCGGCGAAGGACATCGTCGTGGCCACCCTGTCGGGCCGCAAGATGTCGGTGCTCGGGGAGCCGGAGGGCCGCGAGCAGGTGAAGCGCGAGCTCAGCGAGCGCATCGCCGCGGCCTACCCCGACAAGGTCTACGAGGTCTACTTCCTCGAGTTCGTGATGCAGTGACCCCGGTGGCCGGCGCCCGTCGGGGCGGCCAATAGGCTCCTGCGGGTGCCTTCGCCCGACGGTCGCCTGCGGGTCCTCGTGGCCGACGACCAGGTGGTGGCCGTGAGGGGCGCCCTGGTCTACCTCCAGGCGCTCGACATGGAGGTCTGCGCCACCATCGACGACCCGCGCCACCTCGCGCGGGCACACCGTGAGCACGCGCCCGACGTGACCGTCGTCGAGGCGACGATGGGTGGCCGGGGCACGGCCTTCGCCGAGGTGGCGGCGCTGCTCGACGAGGCCGCCGAGGCGCGCGTGCTGGTGCTCACCTGTGACCTGTCACCGGTGGTGGTGGAGGCGGCGCTCGAGCACGGGTGCCTGGGCGTGGTGCCGAAGACGTGCTCGGTGGCGGCGCTCGGCACCGCGGTGCGCGCCGTGGCGGCCGGCGAGCGGCACCTGCACCCGAAGGCGCTCGCGGCGCTGCTGCAGAGCCGCTACGCGCACAGCGTGGAGCGGGTGACCAAGCCCCTCAGCCCTCGCGAGCTGACCGTGCTGGAGCGGGTGGCCGAGGGGATGACCAACCTCGAGG